>JACXTT010013126.1_pt1 | contig 10942 bp, 8 predicted proteins | sample 9270951 | NCBI WGS metagenome assembly JACXTT01 (sample SAMN15532306, study PRJNA645909) | rock metagenome | isolation source: weathered quartz diorite | place: Puerto Rico | collected 2017-06-21 | reverse complement strand
GTCGGCGCGCGAGAGGCGCTGTGCCGGCGCGATGACGCGATTGTTCGCGCGTCCGATCCGCGCGACGGTCTGCCAGACGGGCCAGAAGAGCGAGGGCGGCACGTTGTCGGTGGCGAGGCTCACGTGGACGCCGGCTTCCTTCAAACGGCGCAGCGGAACGATCGTGTCCTCGGCGTTCGGGCCGACCTGCCCTCGAAACGCGTCGCCTTCCTTGTACAGATACCGGTTGGTGTGAGTGGTCAGCGCCACGCCGAGGTCGCGGATCCGCCCGATCTCGGCCGCGCTCAGGATCCCGACGTGCTCGATCACCCAGCGGCGGTCCCGGATGGGCACCGCGCGATTGACCTCTTCGTAGAGGTCGAGCAGGCCCGTTCCCATGCTCAGGACGCGGACGTCCGCGCGCGCTGCGCCCAAGAGCACCGCGCGCTGCTGCTCGCGCGGGAGCGCCGCGTCGTACGAGAAGCCGGCCCAGCCGGTATACGGCATCGCCCGAGATCGGATCGCGCCGTCCGGCGTTGGGTTCGACTCGGCCACGACGCCCGCGACCCGAAGAAACGCATCGCCGCGGCCGCGACCGGCGATGCGCGGCGTCCACCCCGCCAGCCGCGTCTCGAGCGTCGAGAGATCGGCGTACGTCGAAGAGCCTGCGCCCCACGAGGGGCTCAGGGTCAGATGCGCCCGAACCGTCATCTCTCGACGGGCTGCTACCTCGTCGTACACCCGCATCACCTCGTCGGCGACGCCATGGCCCTCGACGACGCTCGTGGTCCCGGTCGAGTTGTAGATTCGCATCGACTCGCGAAGCCCGCGCACGCGCTGCTCGTGAGTGAACCGCGGTGCCGCCGCCATCAGCGAGAGCTCGACGACCGGGATGTACGTCTGCTCGATGAAGAGCCCGGTCGGCTCACCATCCGCGTCACGCTCGATCTGGATGCCGCTCCATGGCGGCTCTGTCTCACGCGTTACCCCGGCGACACGAAGCGCCTCGCTGTTGGCGATCGAGACCAGCGGCAGTGTGTGTCGCCAGTAGCCCCAGATCGAGCGGATGTAGACGGGATTCCGCAGCGCGACCCGGTCGAGATCGCGCCTGGTGGGGAACCGCTTTTCTCGAAGATTACTCGGGACGTCGAAGTAGTAGGGCGGATCGCCGAGCGGCATCGTGACGATCCAGTCGCCGGGTGCCGCGGCTTTCACGAGCGCCTCGATGCGCTGGAGCACGTCGTCGATCGAGCGGGCTCCGGCCAGCGATGGATACAGGGTCTTGAGCCCTTCGCGATCCATGTGTGCGTGGCCGTCAACGAGACCGGGGATGACCGCGCGTCCCTTGAGATCGACGAGGCGCGCGTCCGCGCCGGCGAGTCGGCGCAAATCCGCGCTTCCACCCACTTCGGTGATCCGGTCCGCCGTGACGGCGACGGCTTCGGCGACGCGAAGGGCCGAATCGAGTGTAACTATGCGCCCGTTGAAGAGAATCAGGTCGGGTCTTGTCATGAGTAATAGGGCGGGTTCATGGGCACCCCCATGCTACAACTTGAAAAGGTGATCGATTTTCACACCTTTTCCGTCACTGCGCGCGATCGCGAGACATTTGATACCTCGAAGCGTCGAGCACCGAGGAGGGTCGCGATGAGACGTCACGCGATTCCAGGGCTCGTCGGGCTGCTCGCGCTGGCGGCGGGCTCGCCCGCCGAGGCGAAGACATACCGATGGGTGAACGAGCAGGGCATCGTCACCTATTCCGATCAGCCGCCCCAAGTTCGACCGGTCGAGGGAGAGCGCGAAGCGCTGATCGGCGAGGCGCTGGAGATCTCCGGCACCAAGAAGTCGCTCGAGACGATCCCCGCGCACATCCGCGCCCAGTTCGACGCGCGTCAGACCCCGCTCAAGCCCGAGGAGAAGACCCGGGTGGTCAAGATTCTCGGCGACGCATTCAGGCCTGACGTGCTCTACGGCGCCGTGCGGGCCGCGTTTCGCGGCAACTACGATCCCCAGCGCATGAACCTCGTGATCGCGCAGCTCCGCACGCCGCTGTTCCGCAAGGTCGCGGCGGCCGAGATCGAGGCCAGCGAGCCCGGCGCGAAGCAAGATCTCGAGCGGTTCGCCATCGGGCTGCAGGGCGATATTCCCAAACCGGCGCGCGTCGCGCTCGTGCAGCGGCACGAGGCGGCGATGCGGAGCGCCGAGCTTCAGATCGAGATGGGCGTGGTCGCGTTCCGGGCGGTCACGCGATCGCTCGAGCCGGTGCTGCCGTCCGAGAAACGCCCGACCGCGCGCGAGACCGATTCGGCTGAGCGGTCGCTACGGGCTCAGCAGGACAGCCTGGTGCGCGCGGCGCTGGTTCGCTGGCTCTACACGTTCCGGTCGCTGACCGACGAGGAGCTCACGGAATACGTCGCGTTCGGGGAGACCGACGCGGGGCGGTGGTTCGTGGCCACTCAGCGAAAGGGCCTGCTGGATGCGATGCGGACGGCAATGGACGCGGCGGCCCGGCAAATGGCCGCCGCGTTTCCTGCAAAGCGCTAGCGCGCCGGCCGCCGTTCCTCGAGTAGCTTCAGGAACCGCGGGTCCTTCTTCAGGCTCGCCAGCGACGGGTCGAGCGACAAATAATCGAACTGGTCGTAACCGAGATCGAGCGCCTTGTTGAGCCACACCAGCGCCTGATCGGCGTCGCCCAGCCGCGCGTAGACGCGCGCGGCGTTGTACGCCGCCTGCGGATCTTTCGGCTTCGCCTCCGCGCCCTGCAGGGCTGAAGAGGTCTGGTCCTTCCGCTCCTTCATGACCGCCTTGTTCTTCAGAATGCTGTCGAGGTTCGCCTTCGCGGTGGCATTGGCCGGATCCCGGTGCACGAGATCCTCGAGCTCCCGGACGGCGTCGTCGAAGTTGCCCTGCTTGCTGTAGAGATTCGCGAGGTTGTTGCGGACGATCGCGCTGGCTGGATCGAGCTCCAGGGCCTTGCGGTAGGCGGCGATCGCCTCCTCGGTCCGCCCCTGCTTGTCGTAGGCGTAGCCGAGGTTCGACTGGATAACGGGCGACGTGGGCGCCGACTCGGCGGCCTTCTGCAGCTCGGCCGTCGCCTCCTCGAACTTGCCGTCCTTCAGGAGCGCGGCGCCCCGCGCGTTTTGCTGCGCGGCCGCCTCCGCGCGCTTCTGGTCAGAGGACTTGTCTTGCCCCTGAGCCACCCCACCCAGAAGCGCGCAGAAGGTCAGCGCGACAAGCGCGGTCTTCTTCACTGAATTCGCTCACGCCAGGAGCGGACCTGCTTCAGGAAGCCCGGCGCGGGGATCGGGTTGTTCGGCAGCTGCTGGTTCGTCGTCGCCGTAAGGGCCGACGCGGTGGCGTTGCCCGAGCCCGGGGGCGGTGTCACGATGATGACCGGCATCGAGGCAATGCCCGAGCCGATCGTCGTCGAGCGCGTGACCGTCGCATCCGTCGAGCTCAGCGCGGTGCCGGTCGAGAAGTTGATCGCCGCGTAGCCGCTCTGCATCTGCACGGCGTAGAGCTTCGCGGTCCCACCGCCGCTGGTACAGGTCACCGTGGTGGTCGGCGTGAAGCCCGAGAAGAGCACGTCCATGTTGAAGACGTTGGCGGCCGCGAAGACCTTTTCGTTGGTCCCCATCTGGAAGAACCAGCCACCAGAGGCGGTGCCGTTGGTGCTCGTCACGTTGGCCAGGCTGCTCTCGGTCAACGCCGAGGCCTGGCTCATGTCCGTGTTCTCCTTGATGCCGTAGAACCGGTTCGTCGCGGTGTTGTTCGGATGGTTCCGGTCACCGGTTCCGATGAACACCCAGAGGTTGTTCGCGGTGTCGTACGCCAGGGCAGGCGCACCGTAGATGCCCTGGGCCGGATAGTACTCGCCGGCCGGCGGCGGGTTGGTCTGGGTCGACGCCGCGGCGAAGAGGCGCTTGCCGGTCCAGCTGGACGTCGCGGTCGCCGAGACGTCGAACTTCCACACCTGCCCGCCGACGTCGCCGATGTAGACCCGGTCGACGTAGCCGTTGTTGTCGAGGTCGACCGCCGTCGGGTTGGCGGCGATGCTGAAGTTCATGTACTGGTGATCGTCCGAGCTCGTGCTGTTGTAGTACTCGAAGAGCTTCGAGCCGTCCGACAGGTCAATCACGAAGAACGCCTTACCGGTGGCGTTGTTCTGCGCGGTGTCGTAGCCGCCGCCGACGAACATCACGTACTTGTCGGAGCTGCCAATCCGCACCTTGCCGATCGCCGGCTCCGACCACGTCTCGCCCATCTTGGTATCGGTGAAGCTCCAGAGGTACGTGGGGTTGGTGGTGTCGGTGATATCGAGCGCGTGATAGAAGCGGCCGCCGCGCCGCTCGCCGAAGACCACGATCGTCTTCCAGGTGCTGCCCACCTTGATGTCGGCCGCGATCGGGCTCGCGTCGACGTAGAAGAGATGGTCACCGGAAGTGGAATTCAGGTTCTTGACATTGTCGAGCAGGTCGTTCGGGATGAACGCCCAGAGCTCGACGCCGTCGCTCTCGCGGAAGGCGTGGAGCATCCCGTCGTTGGCGCCAGCGACCAGGATCTTCGTCCGGCTGGCCTGCGCGGTCTTGAACGCCTGGTAGCTCGAGTCGTTCAGGGCCAGCACCGGCGCCGTGATGAGGACCGGCGTCGAGTGGAACACGTCGCCGAGCTTCCAGGAGCGCTCCTCCGTCGTGTTGCCGTCCTTGTCCTCGTCGAGCACGTCGATCCCGCGCAGGAAGTCGATGGTGTGATCGCGCTCCGTGCTGCTCGAGACACCCAGGAGAGTCTGCGTGATCGCGCTATTGGTCTTGTCGAAGGACGTCAAGCTGCCGGTGCCGACGGTCGAGCTTCCGGTGACCGTGTTGGTCACGCTGGCGACGGTCTTGATCGTGCGGGACGACGCGGATATGCCGGAGAGCACCTGACCGGCCTCCCACACAAGTGCCGAGCTCAGCGGCACGCCGTTGGCATCGATCGGGACCAGGCCGTTGGAGTCACGCTGGTACGCCTTCAGGAACCCCTTCCAGAACGGCCGCGAAGGGTCGGACTGGAACGCGGCCAGGTAGGCCTTGGTGCTGCCGGTCGTGCTGGTCGTCGGCACGACGGGCGTGGCGAAGGTGAACGTGGCCGCGACGATGCGGCGGATCGCGTCCTGGAGTGCGGCCTCGAGCTCCGCCTGGTTGTTCGCGGTGTAGAACTGGCCGCCGCCGTTCGAGGCCGCCGTCTGGAGCACGTCGTTGGCCGCCTGGTCGCCCGCGAGGTCGAAGCCGACGGTGTGGACGATGACGTTCTGCGTGCCGGAAAACGTGGTCGCGTGGTCCTGCGTGAAACGATTAGTCGCCTCGGTCCTGACGTCGACGCTTCCGTTCTGCAGACCATCGGAGACCAGGATGATGAAGCTCGGCTGGCACTCGAGCTGGATCGGGCTCGTGTAAGTGATGCCGTTCGTGAGCGTCGTGCCCTTGTAGTACCGGCCGCCGTCGCGGAGGAACTCTCCAAGCGGGGTGTAGCCGCTGGGCTGGATTCCGGGACCGTACAAAGGCGGTTCAGTGCTGGTGTCCCCGAGCGCGGTCTTCATCTGTAGGGTGGTGCTTCCCATCTGGGCCACCATCGCTCCCCCGCCCGCACCCTGGCTGCCGTTGCCCCAGAACTTCATGAAGCCGAACCGGACGCCTGTGACCGTGTCGACCAGATTGCGCAGAACGACCTTGGCGATGTCGATCTTTTTCTCCGTGCAGTTGCCGCTCGCGCAGAAGCCGATCTGGTAGTTCAGGTAGTTGCCGACGAAGAGATCGACGTTGGAGCCGCTGATCTTGCCGGACCAGTAGCCGACGGTGGAGAGCGCCGTCTCGGCCGCCGCCTTGTTGACGTCAGCAATCGTATTCGCGTACGTAGTGTACGTGTTGCCCGAGCCACTCTTGTACACGACGGGGCTGGAGCACGCCTGGTCCTTTTTCTTCCCGCACTTGTTGATGACCGTATAGGTCGTCGCGGGCAAGTAGGCCTCGGACAGGATCTCGTCGCCCATACTGCCCGAGTTGTCCAGGAGGATCAGGACGTTCGGCTGGATGTTCGCGCCGAAGATGTCGCTGTCGTCGGCGAACACCGCCGGGTGCACCTGCAGCGAGAGGAACGTCGCAATCAGCACAAGGGCAATCAGGCGCTTCATAGCGTTCATGGTCATGACCTCACTGGGCAACGGGCCCGTAGGCTACCTGGGCATCGATCGTGCGGCTGGCGCTCCGGGGTCCAGTCCCGGCGCCGGTGATCCCGTAGTTGTAGAAGACGAAGCCACCGGGGTTGTAGCCGGTCCCGGTGCCGATGGAATAGCCGGCTCTCTGCGTCGTGTTCAGGAAGCAGTTCGCGTCGGCTCCGGGGCCGGCGGCGACCGTGTAGGAGAAGCTGCCGAGCGACGTGGCGGACCTCACGCACGTCGGGCCGCCTGGGACGATCGTGTCGACCCCGACGTTGACGCCCGCGTCCGACGCGAAGAAGCTGCCCTCGGCCCACATCGTCCCGTAAGCGATGTCGCCTTCCGTGCTCGACATCCGCACCAGGAAGATGCCCGACACGAGCATGAGCACCATGATGAAGATCGCCATCACCGACGCGATACCGCGCTGGTCAGTGCACTGCCGCCACATTGCACGCATGTCACGGGCCTCCATCAGGGATTCCGCAGCCTCACGTCCGAGGCGAGCGTGTACGTCTGCGCGGGCTGACCCGGCACGGTCTCTCGCGCCGTTACCGTGATCACGATGCGCCGCACGACCGAGCGCTCCGCCACGCTCGCGAAGCTCGGTGCAGCGCCCAGGCCCTGCGCGTCGAGGTTGTATGGGCCCGTCGGCGGATTCGGCACCGGGTTGTTCGCGGAATCGAAGTAGGCGAAGCTCAGCGCCGTGACGCTCTCGGCCATCAGCTGGCCGTTGGCGCAGGTGTACGACCCGGCGGAGCCGATCGCGCCCGCCACCCGACGCAGCCCGGAGCTGTCCCGGCAGAACGTGAAGACCTGGCTTGCACCGGTGTTGTCGAGGTCGCCTGCTACCGACAGGGCGGATTCGGTGCCGACCTGGATCGAATTCGAGACATCGTTGGCGGGGTTGGCGTCGGTGTTCTCCGGGAAGTAACCCGCCATCCGGATCTGGCGGGCCATCCGGTCCATCGCCACCCGGGCGTTCTGCTGGACGTCGAGCTTCCGCTCGCTGACCTGATACGCGTTACGGCTCGGGTCGAACACCTGGAAGATACCGACCAGGATGAGCAGGAAGATGCTCATGGCGACCATGAGCTCGACCAGGGTGAAACCTGCCTGTCCACGGAGCGCGACGGGGCGCATTAGAACATCCTCACGATGACCGTGCTGAGCGTGACGTTCCCGGGAAGGCCGGGGACCGTGACCACGACCGTGACCGTCCGCAACGTCGCGCTGGTATTCGCGACCGTCACGACCGCGCGGCCGCCGAAGGGCGTCACGCTGCCCCACGCCGTGGTCTCGGCGGTGGTGAAGGTAAAGCCGTTGCCGGAGCCGGCCAGCATGTAGCGCCAGCGCCGGGCGATGGCCGATTCGGTCCCGCCCAGGCCCGCGATGACGCCCGCGTTGCTGTCGGTATCGACGCCGTTGAGGTTGCTGATGTTGGCGAAGGGGACGTCGCCGACATCCTCGAGGATGTGGCGCGCGCCAGATACCGCCATCGTCATCCGGCCGGCGTCGGCGATCTGCTTGTAGCCGACCGGGAACATGCTGGCGAGAGTCAGCAGCGCGACGATCAGGATCATCGACGCGACGAGGACTTCGACAAGCGTGAAGCCGTGGCGGTCGCCGAGAGACTTCACGAGCTTCCAGTGCGTTTTCATCGCGCTCCTCATGGGCAGGCGGCTCCCGGAGCCTGAACCTTGATCCGGCCCGACGGGCTCACGCACACATCGAGCGAGCCGGTGGCCGACGAATTCTGAACCGTGATGACGCCGGCCGTGGTGGCCGCGCCGAGCGAGCTGAACGTGATCGCGGGGCCGGCCGTGATGCGCGCAGCGTTCTCGAGCCGTCGCCAACCGGAACCATCGGTTCCCGGACCCGTATAGACCTGGCCGCCGGGGCAGGGCACCGTCGTGCCCGAGCAGAACCGCATCCGGTTGTTCGGGTTCGTCTGGGTCTCGATGCTGAACGACGTGCCACGCATGACCGCAAGCTGGCGGGCCTGGTTCATCGAGACGACGATCGTTCGCGCCGCGCCGTCGGTCTCCTGGGCCCGCGAATAGCTGAGGTAGAGCGGAAAGCCGATCGCCGACAGGATCGAGATGACGGCAACCAGTATGACCAGTTCGACGACCGAGAAGCCGGCCGAGCCCGGCCGGAAAGTACGCCCGAGGATCGCGGTGCTTTTCGTCATCTTCCCACTCGCTTTGAGCACATGGGGCATCGCAGGAATGTCCATCCGAGGACGGTTGGAGCAATGGATGTGCCACGGCGTGTCGGCCGTCGAAACGCGGACTTAGCGGGCGAGTTGTCCGGAGTGTGACAAATTGCTAGGCGCGTCCTGACAAAGAACGGCCGTCCGCAAATTCGTCAATCATTCCGGAAACGTACGTGACGAGTGCGTCAGCCGGAAGCGAGGAGCTCAGGCGTCGAGATAAACCGGGCTCGTCCAGGCCTGTGCCCCGTCCTCCTGAGTCACGCGAATCCAATATGGATGACAGCGGCCTCGAGCCGGCGCCGGGTCCGTGTGCTCGAAGCTGAGCTCGCTGGCGTGGCCGCGCACGGGCAGCCGGCGGACGAACGCGCGCAGGTCGACGCCGCCTGCCGGAAAGGTTCGACTCCGACCGTCCGCCAGCTCGGCCACCGTGACCTCGAATCGAAGTACGGGCGACTGAAACCGGAACAGGGCGTCCGCCGGCGCGTCGATCGTGACGTCGATGCCGTCGTCGTCGCCGGTCGTGTTGGACACCCACGAGACCCGGCTCGCCGACTGCTCGCGAATCCCTTTCTCCGGATTCTCCATCGCGAACGTCACGGCCTCGACGAAGCGGCCGGCGGAGAGCTCGACGCGACCGTCCCAAGTGGTGAGGCGGTCGCGACCGCGCACGCGCGAGCCGGCCCAGGCGATCCGGTAGCGCTGAGAGCCCGCGAACGATTCCGGACCGTAGGGCGACACCATCCTTATATTGTCCAGTCCCCGGAAGACGTCGATGCGCTCGATCGGCCCGGTTCCGACAACGCGGCCGCGGACTTTCACCGCACCGTCCACGGGTCCTAAGGCGCCCATCGGCAGACCGTTCACGGTGAGCTCGACGTGGATCCGCTGGGCTGCCGTGACGCCGTAGCATCGTCGCGCCTTGATCGCGTCGAACACGGCTTCGCGGGTGAGCGACTCGGCGAGCACGCACGTCAGCCCGCCATAAGCGCCGAACGTCGAAGCACCGGGATGACTCGCGCCGGGACGACCCTTGTGACCATCCGAATTGGCGACGATGCCGACCTTGTAGCCGCGCGCGATCGCGTCCTCGAGGAGCCACTCGAACCGGCCCCAATCGGAGTAGATCTCGACGACGGGCTCGAGCGCCGGGTCGTGGAAGCCGATGATGTCGGCGTAGCGCCCGCCGACGTGCGGGATCAGCATCACATCGTCACGCCCCGCGAACTGCGTGAAGAGCGCGGTAACCGGAAAGCAATCGGTCGCGGCGTCGCGCATGTCGTCGACCTCCGCGTGCGAGGAGCGATGGAGCGAGGCGAGGTCACCGCGGAACATCACGTTGCGATCGCCGCCGCCCGGGGTCATTCCGGACCATTCGTAGCCGACGAAGATCACGCAGCGCCCGTCCTCGTGGAAGCGATCGATCTCGCGGCGCAGCCGCCGCCACTCCTCGTCGGTCACCTGGAAGTCGTTTGCCTGATGGCACATCATGTCGAGCAGCGCGACGTCGCGGCCGAACGCGAAGTATTCTTCGATCGTCCCGGTCCCGACGGTTGCGCGCGTCTGGCCGTGCAGATCGCCCCACCAGGTCTTGGGCTCGCCGGGATTCAGCGTGCGAATCACGTTGGACTCGGCGCGGTGCCCGTCGCATGCGGCGGCGATCCGCGTCTCGCTCGCGGCGCTCACGCTCCGGAGCCCGCGCACGCGCGCCACCGCGAGCTCGCCGTGTCGAAACGTGAGTGCAGCGGGAAGATACTCGAGCGCGGCGCTAGTCACGCCGAGCTTCACCTCGCCCGCGAATCGCTCGCACGGGTTGCCCCACAAGTCCTCGGCTTTGACGAGCGCGTCGAACGGCTCGCCGGGACGCACCGTTGTCGGCGCGACCACGACCAGACGATGGATGTCACCGCCCACGACGTCGAGCTGCGGCGACGGCGTCAGGACGGAATAGAGCTCGGTGCCGAACGGATCGACCAGCACGCGCCACTCGAAGCCTTTCTCGCGGAACGTCTGCGCGCGCGAGCCAGGTCCACCTCCGCTGCGGTCGCCGACCGTCACGTGGATCCGGTCGCCCGGATAGAGCGAGCCGTCGTGTATCGACACGACCACACACTTGAACCACGGGCGAATGTACCCGCGCGGCTCCCAGGCCAGGTGCGCGACGGTCGTGGGGCAGCGCGATTCGAGTCGGACCGTCGCGTAGTTCGCGCCCGTCGGGTCTCCGAATTGCGGCGGGCCCCAGTCGGAGGCGAAGCGCGCGGCAATTTTCAGCCGCGCGAACTCGTCATAGCCGTAGGCGCCGACTTCGTAGCTGATCGTCCAGGTGCCGAGCTGTCCGGCAATGACGGGGTCGGCCGGCGTGATCCACGCCCGCCCGACGAACCGAGGATCGATGTTGACCGGCATCAAGGCTCTCCCGACGAGATTGGCCGCGGAGGGGAGTGTATACTAGGCGCGCTTGACCCTTGGAGAGGTGGCCGAGTCGGCCGAAGGCAGCCGCCTGCTAAGCGGTTACAGGGTTAAAAGCTCTGTCCCGGGTTCGAATCCCGGCCTCT
>JACXTT010013125.1_pt1 | contig 10944 bp, 9 predicted proteins | sample 9270951 | NCBI WGS metagenome assembly JACXTT01 (sample SAMN15532306, study PRJNA645909) | rock metagenome | isolation source: weathered quartz diorite | place: Puerto Rico | collected 2017-06-21 | reverse complement strand
GCCGGCAGCCGTGCCACAGGTGAAACTGCTGGCGCAAGTGCGGGAGCCGGCGTCGCTCAACGCGTCAGCTTCACCTTACGACCGGTGGCTTAATGAAGATGTGGTCTACATCATCACGGACCAGGAACGCGCCGCTTTCAAGGGCCTGCAGAGCGATCCGGAACGCGAGCATTTCATCGAGCAGTTCTGGCAGCGCCGGAGCCCGACTCCGGACTCCTCCGAAAACAAATTCAAGGAAGAGCACTATCGCCGCATCGCGTACGCCAACAGGCGTTTCGCGTCGCGCGCCACGCCCGGGTGGAAGACCGACCGCGGCCGGATCTACATCACCTACGGGCCTCCGGACGAAATCGACTCCCACCCCTCCGGCGGCGCTTATACTCGTCCTCCCAAAGAAGGTGGTGGACAAGCCATCATGTACCCGTTTGAGGAGTGGGTCTATCGCTACATAGAGGGTGTGGGCGACGACGTCACAATGACCTTCGTGGATCCGACGATGACGGGGGATTATCGCATGACCAGGGACCCGTCCGAGAAGGAAACGATTGTTCTGCGGTCGGACCGTTTCAGCTCACCGGGGCCTGGCTGGCAAGCGACTGTGGAAATCACGCAGGACCGGAGAATGCTGGTCAGCATTCCGATCGATTTTGACGCGCCCCAGTATTCCATCACCGGCACAACCCTCGCCGCCGACGGGCACACCTCGCAAGTCGAGTTCACTGCCGGAGTCAGCCTCTGCAAGAACTCGCCTGGAACATTGGGTTGCCTCGCGCAACCGATGTTTCACTTCACGGGAACGAGGCAGATGGAGCCCGGATCTTACGAATTCCATGCCATCGTAAAGGCCCCGGCCGGGGCCAGGGAAAAGACATATACGGTGCACTTCCAGGTGAATTCCTATGCCAAGTGAAATTCCTGGCCGATCCGGGTGAGGGCCACGCGGTCGGAATGGCCGTTGGCGGCTTGCTGGAAGCGCACGATAGGCTCGGAAAATGGCTCGCGGCTGAGTTGAAATGTCTGATGATGCACCGGGATGAAGAATTCGGCACCCGCTTCGTTGCCCATGCGCCAGGCCTGCTCGGGCGTGCAGTGGTAATAGATCCAGGGATTGTAGGCGCCGATGGGCATGATGGCGAGATCGACCGGTCTGGAACTGCGCAACGCGCGGAAAGCGTTCGTATCGGCGGTGTCGCCGGCGAAGAGAATGCGATAACGCCCCACCTCGATCATGTAGCCGTTGTAGCCGCGGTAGGTGTCAGTGCGCATGCGCGCGCCCCAGTGATTCACCTGGAATGCGCGAACTTCAGCCGGGCCGACACGCGCGCTTTCACCCCACCCAAGTTCCTGCACGCTGCGGTAACGGCCGACTCGCAGCAGATCGGATGTCTTCGAAGCCGTGATCACCGGGACGCGCCGGCTTTCGAGCGCGCGCAGGCTGGGCAGATCGAAATGATCCATGTGCGCGTGCGAGAGCAGGACGAGGTCAGGCGTCGGAATGCGTTTCAAGTTCAGGGCGGGCGCGGTGAGGCGCTTGAGGCCGAGGGTTAGCGGACCGAAGTTCAGGCCGACGCGGTCGCTAAAAACGGGGTCGGTCAGGATGGTGAAGCCCCCGACTTTTAGCAAGATGGTGCTGTGGCCGAGCCAGGCGGCGTGCAGGCCACGGTCGGGCCAGCGCTCTGGCGATGGATGTTCCTGGGGATTCATGATCGGGCGGCCGATTTCGCGCGCGTATTGCTGCCAGAAGGCGGGCGCGGCGCGGTAGGCGAAGGTCCCGAGCGCGGTGAGTCCGGCGCCGCCAACGAGCGTTCTACGCAGCACACCTCTTTTGATGCGCGGCGCGAACGGAGCGTTGCAACGTTCGTACCGCCTGGAAACACCAGCTTTAACGCGACTTCGACAGTTCGGGGGCGGAGCGGAGCGCGCTGCTGATGTCCTCGATCATGCGCAGGGTGTTTTCCCGGACGGATTTCACGAACTGTTGTCTGGTAGCGTTCTGGTCTCCGTAAGAATAGGTGATGCCGCGGGAGGAGGTCACGACCGCGCCCAGGCCATCGGCGTTGAAACAGAACGAGGCATTCCGGGCCGTGGCGCCTTGGGCTCCATAGCCCGTTACCAGGATGAACGCGCGCGGGAGGAGTGCCCGTAACTGACGGCCGGTGTCTGGAAATGTCGCGCCAATAACCGCGCCGATCGAACTGTAGGACGATTCTCCGATGAGCCCTTCGCCGAGGTTTTTGATAGCACCGGCAATCGTCTCGTAGAGCGGGCGGTCTGTCGTCTGCAACGCTTGATCCTGAAAATCTGTCGAGCCTTGGTTTGAGGTTTTGAGAACGATGAACAACCCTTTGCCATGCTTGGTACACGCAGCCACAAAGGGAAGCAGGCTATCGACGCCCAGATATGGCGTTACCGTCATGCAATCCGCGTCGAACACTTTCTGCTTGTCCCCCAGGATGTCTGTTTCGCCGAGGAATGCCGCGGCGTAGGCTTCAGCGGTAGAGGCGATGTCATTGCGCTTGGCGTCGGCAATGACGAGCAGCCCTCTTTCTTTGGCGGCCTGCACGGTATCCTCGAATGCCGCCATGCCGGCCGATCCGTACTGCTCGAAGAATGCCAATTGCGGCTTTACGGCGGGGACGAGGCCGGTAACGGTGTCGAGCACCAGTTCGTGGAAGTCACGGATGATGGAACGCACAACGTCTTTGGTGGGGCGGCTGCGGCCAGCCTTGATGAATGCGGGCATCAGGCCGATGCGCGGGTCGAGACCCACGACACATGGATTTCCCGTTTTGCGGATGGATGCGACCAGACGGTCCGAGAATAGCTGCATGTGGCACACGGCGGCGCCGCCGTGGTTCTATTTTGGCATTCCCGGTGGGCTCCGGCGCGAGTTACATTAGGCACATGCAACGCGCGAAGGGCTGAAGAATCGGCATGGCGACCCGTTTTCCAGCCCGCCTGCATGTTTTGCTGGCGTCGGAGGCACGCGTGGGCGTGGTCATCCGCCGGGGTCCGGCGCGAGCGGTCTGCTCCATCCTTTGGGACCGCAAGAGCGACACGTTCGAAACGGGACAATGGCTGCGCGGAAGAATCTATGAGCGCCGGGCGGACCTATCTCCAGATGGCCGCTACATGATCTACTTCGCGATGAACGGACGATGGTCGTCCAAGAGCCGTGGGTCCTGGACTGCTGTTTCGCGCGCTCCATGGTTGAACGCTGTTGTTCTGTGGGGCAAAGGCGATTGCTGGAACGGCGGCGGGCTCTTCACGTCGAACACGCGATACTGGCTGAACGGCGATTGCGGCCATTTTCTAATGCGCGATAGCGTCGAGGTGGAGCGCGACACGGCGTTCCGGCCCGCTGCGTCATATGGCGGCGAGTGTCCGAGCGTCTACTACGTGCGGCTCCAGCGCGACGGATGGGTGCTGAAGGACAAGCTGACGGCGGGCGTGAGCAGCGCGTTTACCGTTTTTGAAAAGCCGCTTTCGAGCGGCTGGATCTTGCGCAAGTACGCCCATGCGGAGGTAGGCGCTCCTCCGGGTAAGGGCTGCTATTGGGACGAACACGAAATCGAGCATCCGGCGACCCAGCGCCGTCTGTTGTTTGCCAAGTGGGAGTGGGCGGATCTCGATCGGAACACACTCGTCTGGGCCGAGGACGGCTGCCTCCACCGGGCATCCCTCGACGCAGAGGGTCTTGGCCCGGCTCGCGTGATTTTCGATTTCAATGACATGACGTTTGAGCGGCGTGTTGCGCCCTATTAGTGACGGGCTGACGGCCGTTTACTTGGCGGCGCGCGTGAGGATGGGCCCAAGCACCGCCAGGAATAGCACGTAAGCGGCCGAGAGCGGACCGAGCCGGGGTTCGATACTTACGCCCAAGCCTGCGATGACGATCGAGAACTCGCCGAGCGCGATCAGTGCCATTCCCGCGCGCAGCCGCGCACGGCGGTCCACTCCGGCTCTGCCTGCCGCCCACCTGCCGGCCAAGATTTTCGTCATTGCAGTCACCAGCCCCAGGGCGATCGCCACGGGTATGGCGCCTGGCAGTGTGGCCGGGTCGATCTCCAGCCCAAAAAAGAAAAAGAATGTGGCGGCGAACAGGTCACGAAGAGGCGCGAGCAGGCGGTGAGACTGCCGGGCGATGGAACCGGAGAGCGAGATGCCAACCAGAAACGCGGCGATCGCGGCCGATACCTGCAGCCTCTCGGCCACGCCTGCCACCAGGAGCACTGAGCCGAAGATAGTAAGCAGGATGACTTCGTCCGACTCATGAGAAGCGAACGCGCTGATTTGTCTCCCGTAGCGCACCGCGACCAGCAAAACCACCAGCACGGTGACAACGGCGACGGCTACGGAGAATGTGATTTTCCATGGCCCGCCACCAGCCAGGAGAACTGCGATCAGCGGAAGGTACACGGCCATCGCGAGGTCCTCGATCACCAGCACGGAGATCACCGGCGGTGTCTCGGGATTGTTCAGGCGCTTGAGCTCGGCCAGCACCTTGGCGACGACGCCGGAAGAAGAGATGTAGGTCACGCCGCCCAGCAGAACCGCGGCTAACGCATTCCAGCCGAGAAGGAAACCCGCGACGACACCTGGCGGAAAGTTGAGGGCAAAGTCCATTGCGCCCGCCGGGAGGCCACTCTTCAGGCTGCGTTTCAGCTCCTCGCCCGTGTATTCCAGGCCGAGCATGAACAGAAGCAGCAGAACGCCGATGTCCGCGCCGACGCGAATAAAATTTTCGCTGACGTCGAGCGGCGCAAGTCCGCCGTTGCCGAACGCGAGTCCGGCCACCAGATAAAAGGGGATCGCTGAGAAACCCAGCCGGTTGGTGAACCGCGCCAGAACGGCAAGGCCTACGATGGCCGCGCCTAATTCGATGAAGACGTGCGACGCTTCGTGCGCGGTGGGCAGCATGGGCGTAGTTGCCAGAATAACAGGCAGAAGCTACGTAGCGACCCGGCAATGCAGGTGATTCTACTCCTCGCGCCTTACGAAGAACTTTCCATAGACCGCATCGAGGACCAGCATCGTCGCGCGGATGACGGCCTGATCCTGCCCGTCGCACTCCGGCCGCACGAGGCTGCGCACATCGGCGGGGAGATCGGCGTAGTTCAGCTCGAGCACGGCATTGTCTCGAACGCGCTCGATGCGTCCGGACGAAAGGAACAGCCGGTAAAAGTCCAGATCGCCCTGGATGATCGCCATATCGCCATCCAACTGGACGCGCTCGCTGTTCAGCAACTGATGGTCGCCGCTTGATATTCGCCGCGCGATCGGCCCAAGGAGAACGGATGCCGGGAGGGTGGCTGGCGGCGGCGCGGGCTTGAGTAGCTTGCGCTCTTCGAGATCCTGCTTGCGGACGCCGAGTTCGGCGGCGACGCGCTCCAACAACTTCTCGATCTGGCCGTGGCTTTTGCCCCAGGCTTCCTGCAAGCGGAGCGCCGGTTCCCAAGCCTCGGTGGCGGGCATGCCCTCGACTAGAGCCACGAGCGCAACCATTACCTTATCCACGTTGCGTTTCTGTTTCCATTTCGCGTCAAGCAGCCAGAGGGCGGCCTCGTTCACGCCCGGATCACGCGCCAGCGCGCAATACCACAGCAGGCCTTTCAAAGCGTGGCTGCCCGCGACCGAAAGCGGCATCGCTTCGCCGGAACGGAACGGGCCGAACCACCTTCGGATCTGCCGGCGGAAATCTTCGAGGCCCACGCCGGCCAGCCGTGCCTCGGCGTCGCCCGTCCAATTGGCCGGCATTTTCGCGCTGGCATCGCCGCGCAGATGCTTGAACAAGGCCCTCCACTTGTCCCGCCGGTCGCCGGTCATGGTCCGATAGTCGCTGCGGATCTGCTCGCTCCAGCAGCGCTTGGGATCCGTGGCGTCCCATTCGTCGAGCCAGAGCCAAACGTGCAGCCGCTGCCGCAAAAGCTGCATGCTGGCTTGATTGATGGACATCTCCTCGCGCAGATTGGCCTGGAACTCGCGCAGGGCCTGGCACAGTTCCGGCGTGAGATCGTTCTTCTTGAGGTACTCGGTTATCTGTTCCGCCGGGCCGTAAGGTTCAATCGTCCCCAGCAGCGGGATCGTCAGCTCCAGCAGCGCCCGGAGGTCCGCCGCCGTGAAAGGAATTTTCGCCGCATAGAGCTGGCGCAGCACGCGCCGGAACCGGTCCGATGATGCCCCGGCGTTTTCCATCTCGCCGCGGTGGGCGCGCAGCCAGGTGATGCGCACCAGCGCCGCGGCCACCAGATCGACCTGCTGACGCTTGGGAAGCTTTTTCCATTTGCTGACGTTGGGCCAGGTCCGCAACGGGCCGGCCGCTTCGCGCGCCTCCTCCGCCACCAGATAGTCGTTCAAGAGTACGTGCGCCGCGTAAAGAGGATCGGCGCGCGACAACAGGAAGCCATCCGGCCCGGGGAGCGGCACTTCCGCTTCGGAATCCATAAACCGTCAGAACACCAGTGTAGCGTTGGGATACGATTGAGGCATGGCAACCACACGCCGCAACTTCATGGAGCAGTCACTGGCCGGGGCATTGACCACCGCGCTCGCAACGCGAGCCAACGCCATGCCTGCCGGGCCGGGCGTGACGGTGGGTTTAATCGGCGCGGGCATTCGCGGGCTCGAGCTGATGGAAGTGGCACTCGCGGCCGGCGGGAAAGTGGCGATGGTTTGCGACCTCTACGACGGCCATCTCCGCCGCGCGCAGGAGATTCAGGCTGGCACGCCAACCACGCGCGACTATCAGAAGGTCATCAGCAATCCTGATATTCAGGCCGTGAATGTCGCGACTTCCGACCACTGGCACGCGCCCGTCGCCATCGCCGCCATGCGCGCCGGCAAGGGCGTCTACTGCGAGAAGCCCATGGCCCACACCATCCCCGAGGCGCTGGAAATGGCGAAAGTTTCGCGCGAGACCGGGCGAATTGTGCAAGTGGGCAGCCAGAGCGTCAGCATGACGAGCACGCGAAAGGGCAGGGAATGGGTGGCGAGCGGCGCCATCGGCTCGGTTTTCATGGTGCAGTGCTCCATCTATCGCCCCAATGCCATCGGCGCATGGCGCTATCCCGTTCCGCCCGACGCGTCGCCCGAAACCATCGACTGGCAGCGCTTTCTGGGCAACGCGCCCAAACGCCCCTTCGATGCACAGCGCTTCTTCCAGTTCCGCAACTGGTGGGATTACGGCACCGGCATCGCCGGCGATGAGTACGTCCATCTGCTCTCGCGCGTACACTACGTGCTCGGCGTTCAATATCCCGTCAGCGCCATCGCCCAGGGCGGACTCTTCAAGTGGAAGGGCGATCGCGATGTGCCCGACGTTCACGACACGCTCTACGATTACGGCAAGTTCGTCACGCAGGTCAGCGCCAACCTCGCTTCCAACTGGGAAGGCGGCGAGATCGTGCGCTTTCTCGGCGACAAGGGAACCGTCGAGCTGACCGAAGAAAGCGCCACCCTGATCCCGTACAACCCCATCGAGGATTACGGTTACCCGCTCGAAAGCTGGCCGAAGGATTTAAAGGAGCGGTTCATCGCGGAACATAAGAATGACCCGCTGGCTGACATCGGAACGGCGCGCGAGCAGCCGAAGAAGAGCCCGGAGAAGCACAACCAGAGCCGCGAAGGCACCGAGGACCATATGAGGAATTTCTTCGATTGCGTTCACACGCGCCAGCAGCCCGCGGAGAACGTCGAATTCGGATGCGGCACCGCGGTGGCGTGTCACATGGCCAACATTTCCTACCGCGAAAAGAAGCGCGTGTTCTGGGATGCGCGCGAGCTGCGGCTGAGCTAGGGCTCGCTAACGAATGCGGGCTGAACGCACGCCGATAGTATCATACGTAATTAAGGAGATTAGTATGCTCAAACGTTTCTCAGTGATTATGATTCTGCTGGCCTTGTGCTGGCAGGCCGTCGCGATCGAGCGACGCCACGGCATTCTGGTGGGGGTGGTACTAAAAACGGACGATGCCGCTAAGACAGTCGTCGTCAAGGTGGCTGACGGAACTGAGCATACTTTTCACGTCGTGAAGGCAACCGCCGTTCACGGCGCACAAGAGACCGCCGCGGGCGCCAAGGATGCGTTCCATGGATTGAAAGAGGGCAGCGAGGTCGCTGTGCATTATACGGCAAAAGGGAGCGTCGAGACGGCCGAGGAGGTCGACCATATCGGCAAGGATGGCCTCAAGGCTACGGAAGCCACGGTAACCCACGTTGATCGCGGCGCCAAGACAATCGCCGTGAAAACCGCCGACGGCACTGAAGAGGTCTATCGTATGACCGACAGTGCCGCCAGGGATGCCGGAAAGGGCATCGGCACGGGTGCTGAAAAATCCGCGAAAGTGACCGTCTACTACACGGAGGAAGCCGGCCACAAGGTCGCCCACTTTTTCAAAAAGGCGATTTAGCCTCTTCCAGCCCGTAAAACCGTGCCGCTGTCCCGCCCCGCAGCTTCTCGCGTGCTTCGATGGGCTGCGGCCCGGTCGACTGCGTGAACGCCGCTAGCACTTCTTTCCATGTCCCGGCGAGCGTGCAGACCGGCCAGTCGCTGCCGAACATCAGCCGGTCCGGACCGAACAGCCCCAGCACGTGTTGCACGTACGGCCGCAGATGTTCCGCTTTCCAGTCGCGCGGATCGTCTTCGGTGATCATGCCGGAGAGTTTGCAATAGACTTGCGGGATTTGCGCCGCCGCCGCGATGTCTTCCGCCCAGCCATCCATGCGCTGTGTGGCGATGAGCGGCTTGGCGATGTGGTCGATCACCATGCGCAGATCCGGCACACGTTCCGCTATGCGCGGGACCAGCCGCAGGTGTTGGGGCCGCAGCAGTAGATCGTAGGGAATTTTCCGGCGCGCCAGTTCGCCGAGCCCGCCCAGCACATCCTCGCGCAACAGCCAGTTGACGTCCGGCTCATCATGCACCAGGTGGCGGACGCCTTTGAATTTCGGATGGCGCTGCAGTTCATCGAGGGTCGCGCCCACGCGCGGATCGGTCAAATCCACCCAACCCACCACGCCTCGCATGAACTCGTGCTCCGATGCAAGCTCTAGCAGCCAGCGCGTTTCGTCGAGAATCACGTTGGCTTGCACGACAATAGAGCCGTCAAATCGGTTCCGTTGCAAAATTGGCTTGAGATCGTGCGGTAAAAAATTGCGCCGCAGTGGCGACTCACCCGCGGGCATCCAGGGGTACTGGAAGCGTTGAATGTCCCAGAAGTGCTGGTGCGCATCGATCCGCATAGGTTCATGATAGAGGGGAAGTCGGAATGGGAAGTGCATGCGGGTCGGCCGCGAAACAGTGACGGATATGCTAGCAGTACGTACGAATCCGAAAATGGTAAATCCCAGCTAAGATCCCATCGATCGCACGTTGTCGTTTGCGCGATGGCGGGAGGTGTCATCAACGCCGCCCTCATGGGCCTGCACCTCATGGATAGCGTGGTATCAAATCAGCTGGTGAGGCAGCGCAAATGACTAAAACCAACGCCGTGCAAGAACTCATCACCGCGATCAATTTGTGCTTCAAGGAGGGGTTAATCGGTCCGACGCTCGCGCTACTGTATTCCGGAATCGACACAATGGCGTGGCTTGGACTTCCGGACGAGCAGGAGGACGTGACCCGAACGGCTTTTATCAACTGGACAAGTCGCTATTTTCTTCCAGACTCTGGCATTCAATGTACTGCCCTGGAACTTTATTCTGCTCGTTGTGGAATTGTTCACTCGATGACTGCGGAGTCACGGACCATCCGCAAAGGAGAAGCGAAGAGAATTTATTACGCGTGGGGCAATCACGGAGCCGAGTTTCTGCAACGGATTCTCGACGGGACCGGACAGCCGATTCTGGCTGTTCAGGTGGATACCCTGGTCAAGGCCTTTCAGGTTGCCGTAGACAGATACGTGGAGGCATCAGAGCAGGACCCCGAGTTGAATCGGCGTATCAACGCGAGGCTCGACAAGATCTTCACGAATATGGAGGTTCCGACGAAGTGAAGGCGGATTCAACGCGACAAGCGGCGCTTGGGGAGTGCGATGCCGCCCCCCAAGGCGGCATCTGGGAAGTATCCCCGAATCCTCAAGCCATTCGGGGTCCCGGATGCGCCGGGCGCGCCTCCTCCCCCGATCCCCCATAATAGAAGGAACCGCCGCCAGCACAGGCGCGTTCCTTTCAACGGATGTCCTTCGCTATCGAGACCGAGGGCCTGATCAAAATCTTCCGCAGCCGCTGGTCGGGCAAGGAAGTGCGCGCGGTGGACGGCATCTCGCTGCGCGTGGAGCAGGGCGCGACATTCGGCCTCCTCGGTCCCAATGGCGCGGGCAAAACCACTTTCGTCAAGCTGCTGCTCTCCTGCGCGCACCCCACCGCGGGCCGCGCCACGGTGTTCGGCCGCGATGCGCGTGACGCGGAAGCCCGCCGGCCCATCGGCTATCTTCCCGAGAACCACCGCTTCCCCACTTACATGACCGGCCGCAGCATGCTGGATTTCTATGGCGCGCTCTCGGGAATGGACGCCGCATCGCGTCGCAAGCGCATCCCCGAGTTGCTTGCAACCGTGGGTCTCGCCGAATGGGGCGACGTGCGGCTCGGGAAATACTCCAAAGGCATGTTGCAGCGCGTGGGCCTGGCGCAGGCGCTCATGCATGCGCCAACGTTGCTGATCCTCGATGAGCCCACCGACGGCGTCGATCCCATAGGACGCCGCCAGATCCGCGAAATCCTTCAGACGCTCGAGCACCAGGGAGTGACTATTTTTCTCAACTCGCACCTGCTCGCCGAAGTCGAGCTGTTCTGCCATGACGTGGCTATCATCCATCGCGGCCGCGTGGCGCTCGAAGGGAAGGTGAAGGATCTCACCGCCGGCAGCGGCTATCGCGTCGAAGCCGAGAATGTGCCGGAGCGCCTCCAACAGGACCTGCGCAGCAGGGCCCGGGCCGCGGCCGAGCG
>JACXTT010013124.1_pt1 | contig 10945 bp, 9 predicted proteins | sample 9270951 | NCBI WGS metagenome assembly JACXTT01 (sample SAMN15532306, study PRJNA645909) | rock metagenome | isolation source: weathered quartz diorite | place: Puerto Rico | collected 2017-06-21 | reverse complement strand
TCGCGGGAGAGGATGGTGTCGCCATAGCCGTTCTCGAGCGCATCGATGGCCACGGAGACGTAGTCGCCGGCCTGCACTTCGAGTTCGCCCTGGTCGTTCAGGAACTCCTCCACCGGCACGAATGCCTCGGACTTGAGGCCGGCATTGACGACCACGAAATTGTGGTCGATGCGCACGACTTCAGCGGAGATCACTTCGCCAGCCTTCATATTGGAGCGGGCGACGGATTCCTCGAACAGTGCGGCAAAGGATTCGTTAGTTTGCAGGTCGGACATAAACGTAAGGTGAAATCCGCAGTACGCTGGCCGGCGCGACTATCGCGCTCAGTCTGCCAGTGCAGCGGGGTCAGGTTTGACACAAGCCAGCCACAAGTCTTGCCCGGGCTGGCGCTATCTGGTGCCGTCGGGGTACGCCGCTTCTACTGATGCGCCCGCATGCATCTCATGCATCGGGCCGCACAGCGGCAAACCACTCCAGCACCTGCGCCACTGCCTGGTCCACCGTCATATCGGAGGTATCCAGCAGCTTTGCATCCTCGGCGGGACGAAGCGGCGCGGCGGTGCGGGTGCGATCCCGTACATCGCGCGCTTCAAGGTCACGCAAAAGGTCTTCAATATTAGCAGAAATTCCCTTATCAATCAATTGTTTATAGCGCCTGCGAGCGCGCGCCTCAACACTTGCGGTCAGGAACACCTTGAGCGGCGCATCCGGGAAGATCACGGTGCCCATGTCGCGGCCGTCGGCCACCAGCCCCGGCAGCTTGCGGAAGCTGCGCTGCAACTGGGTCAGCGCATCGCGCACTGGCTGGTGCACGGCGATGGCCGAGGCCCGGTTGCCGATCGCCTCGGCGCGGATTGCCAGGCTGACTTCCTCGCCTTGCAGCCAGACGCGGTCAGGGCCGAACTTCACATCGAGGCGGGAAGCGATTCGTGCAAGGGCGTCCACGTCCGCCAGGTCAATCCCGGCGCGGTCGCTGGCCAGCGCCACGAGCCGGTACAGGGCGCCGCTGTCGAGCAAGTGAAAGCCCACGGCATCCGCGACCTTGTGCGCGACAGTGCCCTTGCCCGAGGCAGTCGGCCCGTCAATGGCGATGACGTTGACGATAGTCATTGTTTATAAAACCAAGAGAAACGATTGATTGTGAATTCAACTGAGAATCATTATCATTTGATTCATGGCACTTCGCCGAAGCCGCAGCACGGTGCCCTTTCCATCCGGTCGCGAGGCAATCTACCATGGCAAAAACCCTGACGTTCGGCATCATGCACCTCAGCATCGCGTTCAGCGTGACGTATGCGCTGACCGGCAGCCTCGCCATCAGTGGTGCCATCACCTTCATCGAACCGGCTGTCAATACCGTGGCCCATTACTTCTTCGATCGCTACTGGGAGAAGCGCGAGCGCCGCCAGGCCGGGGCTGCCCGCGACCACGCCCCGGCGCAGCCCGACAACGCCAACCTGGCCAGCGCTTAGCCGGTCACGCCCGCAAACACGCTGAAGTAATCCGGGAACGTCTTCGCCACACAGCCCGGATCATTGATCCGCACCGGCAGCGGCCCGAAGGCCGCCAGCGAGAAGCACATCGCCATGCGATGGTCATCATAGGTGCCAATGCCTTCGGCCGGAGTCTGCCAAGGCTGCGGCGGCGTCACACGCAGGTAGTCTGCCCCTTCTTCCACGACTGCGCCGAGCTTGCGCAGTTCCGTCGCCATCGCCGCGATACGGTCCGTTTCCTTGACGCGCCAGCTGGCGATATTGGTCAGCGTGGTCGTGCCCTCGGCAAACAGCGCCGCCACCGCCAGCGTCATCGCCGCATCGGGGATATGGTTGCAGTCCAGTTCGATGCCGTGCAGGCGGCCGTCGTCGCGTTCCGTGCCGCGCACTTCGATCCAGTTGTCGCCGGCCATCACATTGGCGCCCATGCGGTTGAGCGCCTCGGCGAAGCGCACATCGCCCTGGATGCTGGCCATGCCCACGCCTTCCACCCGGACCGGGCCGCCGCCGATCGCACCGGCCGCCAGGAAATAAGAAGCAGACGACGCATCGCCCTCGACAAAGATCTCGCCCGGCGAGCGGTAAGTGGCACCGGCCGGCAGCACGAAGCGTTCCCAGCCCTGGCGTTCCACCTGGATGCCGAAGCGCGCCAGCAGGTTCAGCGTGATCTCGATATACGGCTTGGAGATCAGCTCGCCCACCACCTCGATCTCGATGCGGCCGCTGTCGGATTGCGCCATCGGCAAGTTCATCAGCAGCGCGGTCAGGAACTGGCTCGACACATCGCCGCGCACGCGGATCGGCGCATCGATGCGGATACCGGCCGGCTGGATATGCAGCGGCGGAAAGCCTTCATTGCCCAGGTAGTCGATCACGGCGCCCACCTGGCGCAAGCCGTCGACCAGGTCGCCGATCGGCCGCTCATGCATGCGCGGCACGCCCGACAGCTTGTAGCTGCCGCCCTGCAGCGCCAGCGCAGCGGTGAGCGGGCGGATCGCCGTGCCGGCATTGCCCATGAACAGCTCGGCCGACTTGTTCGGGAAGTTGCCGCCGGCGCCGGTGACGATATAGTCGGCGCCCTCCTGCCGCCAGGCCACGCCCAGCGTGCGCAGCGCCTGCAGCATCACGCGGGTATCGTCCGAATCGAGCAGGTCGCGCACGCGGGTCTCGCCATTGGCCAGTGCGGCCAGCAGCAGCACGCGGTTGGAGATGCTCTTCGAGCCCGGCAGCCGGACGGTGCCGGTGGCGCGGGTCAGGGGGCCTAGCGTCAGGTGTTCCATGGTTTTCGTGGGCGCCGGGGCGCCGCGGTCAGGCGATTGGTTCAGGGTTCGGTATGGTTGCCCGCGGCACGCTCTGCGCCCCAGGCCAGCCGGGTCTTGCTGGCGCGCGCGAAGATGCGTTCGAGCGCGTCGCCGTCGCCCTTCTCGATCTGCGCCTTCAGGTGCGCCAGCACCGACTGGTAGGTATTCAGCTCACGCAGCAGCGCGTCGCGGTTGGCCACGCAGATATCGCGCCACATCTCCGGCGACGAGGCCGCGATGCGCGTGAAATCGCGGAAGCCGCCACCGGCGAAGCCCAGCTTCAGCGCCGCATCTTCCGCATTGGCGACCTGCGCCACCAGCGCGTACGACAGCACGTGCGGCAGGTGGCTGACCGCGGCGAACACCGCGTCGTGCTGCACCGCCGACATCACGTGGCATTCTGCGCCGGCGCTTTCCCACATGGCGCGCACCGCGGCGACATCGGCGCGCGAGTTTTCCTGCAGCGGGCACAGCACGGTCTTCTTGCCAGCGTACAGGTCCGGCAGCGCCGCCTCCACGCCATTGAGCTCGCGTCCGGCGATCGGGTGTGCCGGCACGAACTGCGCGACCTTGTCGCCCAGCGCCGTCTTGGCCGCCATGATCACGTCTGACTTGGTGCTGCCGGCATCGGTGACGATAGTGCCCGGCTGCAGGTGCGGCTCCAGCGCGTGCAGCAGCGCAAAGTTCTGCGCCACCGGCGCGCACAGCACGATCACGCTGGCGCCGCGCGCGGCATCCGCCAGCGTCGCGGCCTCGTCGATCACCCCAAGATCCAGCGCCTTCTGCAGCGACGCCGGCGAGCGCCCCACCCCGACCACCGTGCCCACCACGCCGGCGCGCTTGAGCGCCAGCGCGAGCGAGCCGCCGATCAGGCCGACACCGACAATGACAACACGGGAAAAATGCAATGCACTCACAATCTCAGGCCGCTAGGGGCAGTGGCTCGGACCAGGCCGAGGTAAATCGATGATTGGCAAAGCGGCAGGCAAGCAGCCCGCCGCTACACGCTGCGGAACGCCGCGATTGTAGCCGCGCTCACGCCAGCGCCCGCTCCAGCGCCGCGATGAAGGCCGCGTTCTCCTCGGCCAGGCCGATGGTGACGCGCAGCCAGCGCGGCAGGTTGTAGTTGCCCACCGGCCGCACGATCACGCCCTGCTTCAGCAACGCCAGGTTGACGCGCGCGCCGGCGCCGTCGTCATCGCCCACGCGCACCATCACGAAGTTGCCGGACGACGGCACGTATTCCAGCCCAAGCCGGTCGAAGGCATCGGTCAGCTGGCGCTTGCCGGCACGGTTCAGCTCGGCGCTGCGGCGCAGGAAATCGGCATCGCCCAGCGCGGCGATGGCCGCCGCCTGCGCCACGCTGTTGACGTTGAACGGCTGGCGGATGCGGTTCAGCAGGTCCGACAACTCCGGTTGCGCCACCGCGTAGCCGATGCGCAGGCCCGCCAGGCCATAGGCCTTGGAGAACGTGCGCGACACCATCAGGTTCGGGTAGCGGCGCACCCAGGCGAGCGAATCGTATTGCTGGTCCGCATCCAGGTATTCGTTGTACGCCTCGTCCAGCACCACCACCACGCTGGCCGGCACCCGCTGTATGAAGGCTTCGATCTGCGCCGCCGGCACGAACGTGCCGGTCGGGTTGTTCGGGTTGGCGATAAAGACCAGGCGCGTATCCGGCGCGATCGCCGCGGCCATCGCCTCCAGGTCATGGCCGTAGTCGCGCGCGGGCACTTCGATGGCGCGTGCACCGATCTCCTGCGTGGCCAGCGCGTAGACCGCGAACGAGTACTCGGCATAGACGATCGACTGGCCCGGCTCCACCAGCGCATGCGCGGCCAGCTCCAGGATGTCGTTGCTGCCATTGCCCAGCGTCAGCCAGTCGGCGGGCACGCCGAAGCGCGCCGACAGCGCGCCCTTCAGCGCAAAGCCGTTGGAATCCGGGTAGCGGCCGAGTTCAGCCACCGCATCGGCCACCGCGCGGCGGGCCGACTCGGGCATGCCAAGCGGATTCTCATTGGAGGCGAGCTTGACGATGCCGGCCTCGACCAGGCCGAACTCGCGCGCGACTTCCGAAATCGGCTTGCCGGCCACGTACGGCGAAATCGCCCGCACATAGCCGGGTCCGAACACCGTGCCGCCTTGCTTACCCTGCTCTGCCATCTCGTCTCCTTGTTCTTGCCTGGCTGCCTTACTTGCTCGACGGATACGAGCCCAGCACCTTCAGGTAGGCCGCGTTGCGGCGCAGTTCTTCGATGGCGCGCGCCACTGCCGGCTCATGCTGGTGCCCTTCCACATCGACGTAGAAGTAGTACTCCCACGCGCCGCTGCGCGCCGGGCGCGACTCGAAGCGGCACATCGACACGCCGTTCTCCGCCAGCGGCGCCAGCAACTGGTACACCGCGCCCGCCTTGTTGGGCACCGACAGGATCATCGAGGTCTGGTCGCTGCCCGACGGCTCGGTCTCATAGCGGCCGATCACGGCAAAGCGCGTGCGGTTGTGCGGATCGTCCTGGATATGCGTGCGCACGATATGCAGGTGATAGCGGTTGGCGGCGGACTCGCCGGCAATCGCAGCCACGGTCGGGTCTTCGCTTGCCATGCGCGCGGCCTCGGCATTGCTCGACACCGCCTGGCGCTCCAGGTGCGGATAGTTGGCGGTCAGCCAGTGCTGGCACTGCGCCAGTGCCTGCGCATGCGCGCGCACCACCGTGACGCCCTGCATGTCGGGCGTGGATGCCATCAGGTTGTGGTGCACCTTGAGCGCGATCTCGCCGCTGATCTTCAGCGAGGTCTGCAGGAACAGGTCGAGCGTGCGCGACACCGCGCCCTCGGTGGAATTCTCGACCGGCACCACGCCGTACTCGACCGTGCCCGCCTCGACGGCACGAAACACCTCGTCGATGCTCGGGCAAGGCACGCCCGACACCTCATGGCCGAAGTGCGCATACAGCGCCTGCTCGGAGAACGTGCCGGCCGGGCCGAGGAAAGCCACTTCCAACGGCTTTTCCAGCCCGCGGCAGGCGGACATCACCTCGCGCCAGATCGCCGCCACGCTTTCGCCCAGCAGCGGGCCGGGGTTGGCACCCTGCACCTTGCGGACCACCTGCAGCTCGCGCTCCGGGCGGAACACCGGCGCGCCGTACTTCTTCTTGACCTCGCCGACCTCGAGCGCCAGTTTGGCGCGGCGGTTCAGCATCGCCAGCAGCTCGCGGTCAACGGTGTCGATCTGCTCGCGCAGCGGGCTCAGCTCGACCGACAGCTTGCGCTCGGCTTCGCTCAGGTGGTTGTCATTGGGCGGCGTCTCCTCGCGCGCTGGGGTGCGGTCTTGGCTTGTCATTTTGTATGAATCCGGTGGGCCGCCGGGGCGCGGCGGCCGGAGAAAAACTGACCGCTGCCTGCCGGCGCACTGTGCCTGACGTGCGCGGGCAGCCAGCGGGAATGCGCGTCAGGCGGACGTACGCTCGAACTCGCGCATGAAATCGACCAGCGCCATCACGCCTTCCAGCGACATCGCGTTATAGATGCTGGCGCGCATGCCGCCCACGGTCTTGTGTCCCTTGAGCTGCACCAGGCCGTTGGCCCGCGCCTGCTGCAGGAACGCCTCATTGCGCGATTCGTCGCCCAGGAAGAACGGCACGTTCATGCGCGAGCGGCAGCTCGGATGGATCTCGTTGCGATAGAAATCGCTCTGGTCCAGGTAGTTGTACAGCGCCGACGCCTTGGCAATATTGCGCTGCTCGATCGCGGGCACGCCGCCCTGGCGCTTGAGCCATTTGAAGACCAGGCCGGCGATATAGATCGCATAGGTCGGCGGCGTGTTGTACATCGAGTTGTGCTCGGCCACCAGGCGCCAGTTGAATGCCGACGGGCACAGCGGGTGGGCATGGCCGATCAGGTCGTCACGCACGATCACGATGGTGACGCCGGCCGGGCCGATATTCTTCTGCGCGCCGCCGTAGACCACCTGCACGCGCGACCAGTCGATCGGGCGCGACAGGATATGGCTGGAAGCGTCCGCCACCACGATGCGGTCGCCCTTGACCTGGCCGATATCGGGAATGTCCTGGAACTCCACGCCGACGATGGTTTCGTTGGTGCACAGGTGCACGTAGCCGGCATCGTCCGACAGCTTCCAGTCCGCGACTTCGGGGATGCGGTGGAATTTCTGCGCCTCGCTGGTGGCCGCGATATTGACCGCGCCATAGCGGCGGGCTTCCTGCTCGGTCTTGACCGACCAGGTGCCGGTGACGACAAAGTCAGCCTTGGGCGCGTCGGCGCTGCGCAGGCGCATCAGGTTCAGCGGCACGATGCCGTTCTCGCCGATGGCGCCGCCCTGCAGGAACAGCACATGGAAGTTGGACGGAATATGCAGCAGTTCGCGCAGGTCCGCGATCGCTTCAGCCTGGATGCCTTCGAACTCGCGGCTACGGTGGCTCATCTCCATCACCGATACCCCGGTCCCGCGCCAGGACAGCATCTCCTCGGCAGCCTGTTGCAGCACTTCGGCAGGCAGCACAGCCGGACCGGGCGAGAAGTTGTAGACGCGTTCGGCCAATGCACGCTGCATCATGCCGGCAAGAGCGGGATTCTGGGGATCGTTCATGAGACGGAGAATGGAAAAATGGCTGCCGGTGTTACCCAAGCAGCCATTATCCCTCAAAACCCGCGCCCCGTTGGGCACCCGGGGCCTGGCCCCGGTGCCGCACCGGCCTGCAAGGCTGCAGGCGGGCGGCGGTCTGATTCAGTCGCGGATCACGCCAGCATCACTTCGAAGCTGCGGTGATTTCCTTCTCGGCGGCGTCGCGCATCGACTTGCCGACCTGCGGGCCGTATTTCTGCATCATCGAGCCCCAGATCTCCTGGGTCGCCTTGCCCTGGTTGGCCATGAACTTCTGGCCGGTCGGCGACTTCAGGAAGGTGGTCAGGTCCTTGAGTTCGGCCGTCGAGTAGTACTTGCCAAAGGCATCGTAGTGCGCCTGAATCGCGTCCTTGCGGAAGCCATCAGTGCTGAACGCCGAACCGGCGCCATCAACCATGCGCTGGACCGCGCCGTTCTTCTTCAGCTTTTCGACAGCGGCCTGCTTCTGCTTGTCATTCAGGGTCTTATTCTCGACCAGCACTTGTTCCAACACCAGCGGAGCTTCCTGCTTGGCGCCTTGCTGCCAGTTTTCGGCCTGGCCCTTGACGGCCTGGTCTGCCTGCATGACGGAAAGCAGTTCCTTGATGGCTGCTGTCTTTTCCGCATCCTGCGCGTGGGCATGCTGCGCCATCATGAAGGTCGGAACGAAAGCAGCCAGAATTGCGATACGTCGATAGGTTTTGAGCATTGTGACTCCCTGGTAAATACGTCCGTTTTAGTCCGGACAGCCGCGAGGCGAGTTCCGGCTGGCGTCCTATTGTTGCAACAATTTACGATTTGTCTTACGGATTGGCGTCCGCGTCGGCCCCGGCAGCACCTTCTGCGCCGTCGGCATCTTCAGCCTCTTCGCCACCGGCGCCGTTGTCGGCATCACTTTCGACGATGCGCTGCAGCCCAGACAACTTGGTGCCTTCGTCAACGTTGATCAGCGTGACACCCTGCGTGGCGCGGCCCATTTCGCGGATTTCGGCCACGCGGGTACGGATCAGTACGCCACCGGTGGTGATCAGCATGATCTCGTCCTCGGGCGAAACCAGTGCTGCCGCCACCACACGGCCATTGCGCTCGCTCGTCTGGATCGCAATCATGCCCTTGGTGCCGCGGCCGTGTCGAGTGTACTCAGCAATGGGGGTACGCTTGCCGTAGCCGTTCTCGGTCGCGGTCAGCACGCTGCCGCGCACGCCCGCCTCAGCCTCTTCGGCGGTCTCGGCCGGCGCCACCAGCATGGCGATCACGGTCTGGCCGTCTTCAAGGTTCATGCCGCGCACGCCGCGCGCCTGGCGGCCCATCGGACGCACGTCGTTCTCGTCGAAGCGCACCGCCTTGCCGGCGTCGGAGAACAGCATCACATCGTGCTGGCCATCGGTCACGGCCGCGCCGATCAGGTAGTCGCCCTCGTCCAGGTCGACCGCGATGATGCCAGCCTTGCGCGGATTGGAGAACTCGGTCAGCGCGGTCTTCTTGACCGTGCCGCGGGCGGTGGCCATGAAGATGAAGTGCTCGGCGTCAAACTGCTTGACCGGCAGGATCACATTGATCTTCTCGCCTTCGGACAGCGGGAACATGTTGACGATCGGGCGCCCGCGCGAGTTGCGCGAACCCTGCGGCACCTCGTAGACCTTCAGCCAGTAGAGCCGGCCGCGGTTGGAGAAGCACAGGATGTAGTCGTGGGTATTGGCCACGAACAGCGTGTCGATCCAGTCGTCTTCCTTTGTCGCTGCCGCCTGCTTGCCGCGTCCGCCGCGCTTTTGCGCGCGGTACTCGGAGATCGGCTGGCTCTTCATATAGCCGCTGTGCGACAGCGTAACCACCATATCCTGCGGGGTGATCAGGTCTTCGGTGTCCAGCTCGGTCGCGTTCATCTCGATCTGCGAACGGCGTTCATCGCCAAATTCGGCGCGGATCGCAGTAAGTTCGTCGATGATGATGGTAGTAATACGCTCCGGCCGGGCCAGGATATCCAGCAGGTCGGCAATTACCGCCATGATGTCGCGATATTCCTGGACGATCTTGTCCTGTTCGAGCCCGGTGAGGCGTTGCAGGCGCATTTGCAGGATTTCCTGCGCCTGGCCATCGGACAGCCGGTACAGGCCGTCCGCCTGCATGCCGAATACCGGCGGCAGCCCGTCGGGACGATAGGAGGCGCGGCCGCCCGGCGTCTCGCCTTCGGCGCGTGCAAGCATGTCGCGGACCAGGGCCGAATCCCATGCCTTTGCCATCAGTTCCTGCTTGGCGATCGGCGGAGTCGGTGCGGCCTTGATGATGGCGATGAATTCGTCGATGTTCGCCAGCGCCACGGCCAGGCCTTCCAGTACATGGCCGCGCTCGCGCGCCTTGCGCAGCTCGAACACGGTGCGGCGGGTGACGACTTCGCGGCGGTGCGCCAGGAAGTACTCCAGCATCTGGCGCAGGTTCAGCAGGCGCGGCTGGCGATCGACCAGCGCCACCATGTTCATGCCGAAGGTGTCCTGCAGCTGGGTGTTCTTATACAGGTTGTTGAGAACAACCTCAGGCACCTCGTTGCGCTTGAGCTCGATCACCACGCGCATGCCGGACTTGTCCGACTCGTCGCGGATGTCGGAAATGCCCTCGACCTTCTTTTCAGTGACCAGTTCGGCGATGCGCTCAAGCAGGGTGCGCTTGTTGACCTGGTAGGGCAGCTCGTCGACGATGATGGCCTGGCGCTGGCCGCGGTCGATGTCCTCGAAGTGCGTCTTGGCCCGCATCACCACGCGGCCGCGGCCGGTGCGATAGCCTTCGCGAACGCCCTGGATGCCATAGATAATCCCGGCGGTCGGAAAATCCGGCGCCGGAATCAATTCAATCAGTTCATCCACCGTGGCCTGCGGGTTGCGCAGCAGGTGCAGGCAGCCGTCAACGATTTCATTCAGGTTATGCGGCGGGATATTGGTGGCCATGCCCACCGCAATACCGGACGAACCGTTGATTAGCAGATTGGGAATACGCGCCGGCAGAATCGAAGGCTCTTTTTCAGAGCCGTCGTAGTTGCTGTCGAAATCGACGGTTTCCTTGTCGATGTCGAACAGCATCTCGTGGGCGATTTTCGCCAGGCGGATTTCGGTATAACGCATGGCCGCGGCGTTATCGCCGTCGACCGAACCGAAATTGCCCTGGCCGTCGACCAGCATGTAGCGCAGCGAGAAATTCTGCGCCATGCGGACGATGGTGTCGTAGACTGCGGTATCGCCGTGCGGGTGATACTTACCGATCACATCACCGACGATACGGGCCGACTTCTTGTAGGCCCGGTTCCAGTCGTTGTTGAGCTCGTGCATCGCAAACAGCACGCGCCGGTGCACCGGTTTCAGGCCGTCCCGCACATCAGGAAGCGCCCGGCCCACGATCACGCTCATGGCGTAATCAAGATAGGAGCGGCGCATTTCCTCTTCGAGGGAGACCGGAAGGGTTTCTTTTGCGAATGGATCCATTGCGGCGTGGTTTATGCGGCAGGTTTAAGCGAATGACAGGCCCTTTAGCGCGCGGCACAG
>JACXTT010013123.1_pt1 | contig 10945 bp, 9 predicted proteins | sample 9270951 | NCBI WGS metagenome assembly JACXTT01 (sample SAMN15532306, study PRJNA645909) | rock metagenome | isolation source: weathered quartz diorite | place: Puerto Rico | collected 2017-06-21 | reverse complement strand
CGCGACGTCGGTCTCGAGCCCTGGGGCGGCGACGTGGACGGCTTTGTAGATGGCCGGGAGGTGGCCTTCGCCGAACTCCACGTCCAACACCGGGCCGATGATCTGGACGACTCTCCCGATCTTGCTCATCTTGCCCCCCATCATCCGAGCGCCTCCGCTCCCGATACGACCTCGATGATCTCCGTGGTGATCGATGCCTGCCGCACGCGGTTCATGTGCAGGGTGAGGGATTCGATCAGCTCGTCCGCGTTGTTCGTCGCCGAATCCATGGCCGTCATCCGGGCGGCTTGCTCGGCGGCATTCGATTCCAGAAGGGCCCTGTACACCTGCACCTCCACGTGCTTCGGGAGGAGCGCGGCGAACAGCGTCTCGGCATCCGGCTCGTAGATGTAGTCTTCCGACGTCTCCCCCGGTCCCAGCTCCACGGGCTCGATGGGAAGGAGCCGCTCGACGACGGGCCTCTGCTGGATGGCCGACTTGAACTCGTTGTACACGACGTAGACCGCGTCCGTCGCCTCTCCGATGTACCGCCCCATCAGGTCGCGGGCGATCTCGGCGGCGAGCGGGTAATCGAGATTCCGGTAGACGTCCAACCACTCGCTCCGCAACGGGTAGGCGCGCCGGCGGAAGTAGTCACGGGCCTTCTTTCCGATCGTGGAGACGGCGATCTCGCGTCCCGCGAGCGACTCGAGGAATGCGATCGCCGTCTTGTGGACGTTGGTGTTGAACGATCCGCACAAGCCCCTGTCGGCCGACACCACCACCACCTCGACGCGGCCGGTGGCGCGCTCGCGCAGGAGCGGATGGGCCTGCGGGTTGGCGCGGGAGGCGAGCGAGCGCAGAACCTCGCTCATGCGTCGGGCGTACGGCCGGGCGCGAACGATCCGGTCGTGGGCCCTCCGGAGCTTGGCGGCACTCACCATCTTCATGGCCCTGGTGAGCTGCATCGTATTCCGGATCGACCGGATGCGTCTTCGGATTTCCCGCGCCTTCGCCATCGCTCGTCCCGTGTCCTCGGATGCGCGTCGCTAGGCGGGCAGGTGAGCCGCCTTGAACTCTTCCTTGAAGGCATCGAGGGCCTTCTTGATCCGGCCTTTCAGGTCGTCGTCGAGGCTCCCCTTTTGCACGATTTCCTTCTGGAGGTCCCGGTGGCTGAGGTCCAGGTACCGGTACAGCTCTCGCTCGAACAGAAGGCACAGATCCACGGGGACATCGTCGAGGTACCCGTTGGTCGCACCGTAGATCACGAGGACCTGCTGCTCTACGGGAAGCGGAGAGTATTGGCCCTGCTTCAGGATCTCGGTGAGCCTCTTCCCGCGGGCGAGCTGGGCCTGGGTGGCCCTGTCCAGGTCGGAGCCGAACTGCGCGAAGGCCGCGAGCTCACGGTACTGCGCCAGGGAAAGGCGCAGGGTCCCCGCCACCTGCTTCATCGCCTTGATCTGGGCGTTGCCGCCCACGCGCGACACGGACAGGCCCACGTTCACCGCCGGGCGGATGCCCGAATAGAAGAGGTCCGCCTCGAGAAAGATCTGGCCGTCGGTGATGGAGATGACGTTCGTCGGAATGTACGTGGAGATGTCGCCGGCCTGCGTCTCGATCACAGGCAGCGCGGTCAACGAACCGCCGCCCCCCTCCTGGTTCAGCTTCGACGCCCTCTCGAGGAGCCGCGAGTGTAGATAGAAGACGTCACCGGGATATGCCTCGCGGCCCGGCGGACGCCGCAGGAGAAGCGAGATCTCCCGGTAGGCGGCCGCGTGCTTCGACAGATCGTCGTACACGCAGAGCACGGCGCGGCCGGGGTTGTCTTTGCCGGCCGGGCGGCCGTCGGCGCCATGGAACTGGAAGTACTCGCCCATGGCGCAGCCGGCGTATGGGGCCAGATACTGAAGAGGCGGCGGCGACGAAGCGGGGGCGGCGACGATGATGGTGTGCCCCATGGCGTCATAGTTCTCGAGGGTCTTCACGACCTGGGCAATCGTGGACTGCTTCTGGCCGATGGCCACGTAGATGCAGATCACGTCCTTGCCCTTCTGGTTGATGATGGTGTCGAGGGCGATGGCGGTCTTGCCGGTCTGGCGGTCTCCGATGATCAGCTCGCGCTGGCCGCGGCCGATGGGGATCATGGCGTCGATGGCCTTGAGACCCGTCTGCAGGGGCTCCTTGACCGGCATCCTCTCCACGACGCCCGGTGCGATCCGCTCCATGGGCATGAACATGCGCGCGGCGATGGGTCCCCTGCCGTCGAGGGCTTGACCGAGTGGGTCGACCACGCGTCCGATCATGGCCTCTCCGGCCGGGACCTGCTTGATCTTCCTAGTCCGGCGGACCTCGTCTCCCTCCTTGATCTTGGTGACCTCTCCGAGGAGGACGGCCCCGACGCTGTCCTCCTCGAGGTTGAGCGCCAGGCCCATGACGCCGTGCGGGAGCTCCAGGAGCTCGCCCGCCATCACTTTCTCGAGGCCATAGACGCGGGCGATCCCGTCTCCCACCGACAGGACGGAGCCCACCTCGGCAAGGTCGGTGTGGCGTTCGTAGCCCTCGATCCGCTCCCGGATGATCTTGGTGATCTCGTCGACCTTGATTTCCATGCTACTCCTCCACCATCTTGCGGCGCAGGTCGAGAAGCTGGGTCCGCAGGCTCCCGTCGTAGACCATCGAGCCGACCCTCGTCACGACACCTCCGATCAGGGAGGGATCGAGGGCGCAGGTCATGCGCACCCGCTGGCCGGTGAGCCGCTCGAGCGATTGGCGCACCCTGTCGGCCAGGTCGGGCGGGAGTGGGGCCACGGTCGAGACGGTCGCAGCCGCGATCCCCTGTGCCTTCTCCCGTGTCTGCTGGAACTCCCGGGCGATGGCCGGTAGCTGCCCGATCCGGCCCTTGTCGACGACCGTGTGGAGGAAGCTCACGACCCGCTTGGCCAACCCCGCGCGCTCCGCCAGGCTCGCGAGCACCTGAATCCGGGCGGAAGCGGGAATGGCCGGGTTCAGGAGCATCGCCCGGAGGTCCGCTTGCTCGATCGCTTCTCCGAGCGCGAGGAGGAAACTCTCGGCTGCTTCCGCCTGCCCGGGATCTGGAAGGGAGGCGAGGAGTGCACGAGCGTAACGCGCCGCCAGCCGTCGATCCTTCAATGCAGTCCCCGGGGAGGAAAAATGGAACCTAGCACAGCGGCTTTCTGAGCGTCAAGAAAGCGGCCGCCCTTGTGGAGCGGAAAGCATCTGCCGACAGAAATGTCTGCATGGTTCCTGCGGCCGACCAGAAAGTCTGCACTGGATGCCCGGGATCGCGCCGACCGTTTTGTCTGCGCAGCGACGCATGCCGACCTTTTTGTCGGCGCATGTCATGGATCCCGTCGGCCCATCCGTAGGAGCATTTGGTACACGCGCTCCATCTCTTCGGCCCCGTAGAAGTGAATCTCCAGCCGCCCCGCGCCCTTCTTGCCCTGGAAGATCCGCACCTTCGTCCCGATGGCTCGCTGGAGCGCTTCCTCCGCCGCGGTGACGTTCGGATCTCTCCGGGTCGCGGCCTGGACGGGCCTTCCCTCCAGGATGCGGACTCGCTGGATCCGCGCGACCTGCGCCTCCACCTCGCGGACGGAAAGCCCCTCGCGCACCGTCCGTTCGGCTAGCTCCGTCTGCTCGGTTGCCATCTCGATCCCCAGGAGAGCCCGCGCATGCCCCGTGGAGAGCTGACCGGATCGGACGAGCTGCCGGACCGGCTCCGGGAGGGAAAGGAGCCGCATCGTGTTGGCGATTGTCGCACGCTGTTTGCCGACCCTGTCGGCGATCTGCTGTTGTGTGAGGCCCAGGTCGTCCACGAGCGTGCGGTAGGCCCGGGCTTCCTCGATCGGGTTCAGCTCCTCCCTCTGGAGGTTCTCGATCAGGGCGAACTCGAGGATGCGGTCGTCGGGCACCTCCTTGACGACCGCCGGGATCTTGAGGAGACCCGCCCGCTGGGCGGCCCTCCAGCGCCTCTCTCCCGCGATCAGGCCGTACTGGCCATCCGCCAGGGGGCGAACCAGAATCGGCTGGAGAACACCCTTTGTCTTGAGAGAGTTGGCGAGGGCATCCAGCGCTTCCTCATCGAATCGCTCGCGGGGCTGCTTGTGGTTCGGGACGATCTGGTCGATGTCGATCTGCGGACACGACGCTCGGCCCAGCGAGGCAACGGCTGGCGCCGAAGCGGGCTGCTCAGGCAGCGTGCGAGGGGGGGCTTCCGGGATCAGACTCCTGAGCCCCCTGCCCAAAGCTTTGCGCTTCATGATCCAGGAACTCCTTGGTCAGGCTGAAGTAGGCATCTGCTCCGCGCGAGTGGATGTCGTACAGGAAGATCGGCTTGCCATGGCTCGGGGCTTCGCCCAGGCGCACGTTGCGGGGGATCACGGTCCGATAGACTTGGTCCCCGAAAACACCTCGGCCCCCGTCGACCACTTTGCGGGCCAAGTTGGTCCGGTCGTCATACATGGTCATGAGGATCCCGGCGATCGCGAGCTGGGGATTGAGGGACTCCCGTACCCCTTGGATCGTCTCGGTCAGTTGGGAGATCCCTTCCAGGGCGAGGTACTCACACTGCACCGGCACCAGTACGCCATCGGCCGCCGCGAGCGCGTTCACCGTCAGGAGTCCGAGCGATGGGGGACAATCCACGAAAATGAACTCGAAGCGGTCGCGAATCGGGTCCAGGAGGCCCTTCAATCGAAACTCGCGTTCATTCGCCTCCACGAGCTCCACCTCGGCACCGATCAGATCCTGCGCCGAAGGGACCAAGAACAGGAAGGGAAGGGACTCCACGCCCAGCAGCGCATCTTCCAGGGACACGTCACCCGATAGGACCTCGTAGAGGGAAGGACGCTCTTGCGCAGCGGGAAACCCCAATGCCCGGGTGGAATTCGCTTGAGGGTCTGCATCGACGAGGAGAATCCGTTTCTCTCCGATGGCGAGAGCTGACGAAAGGCTCACGGCGGTGGTGGTTTTCCCGACACCGCCTTTCTGGTTCACGATGGCAATGATCCGAGCCAGGGCGTCCATCCTTTCGACCGCTGAACTCTACCATGGATCCGCGTTGTTCCACGTGGAACAAGCACAGGGATTCGATGTTTCACGCGGAACAGCGAAACTATGACGAAAATAGAATCGCGGGTTTCAACCGCGCACGGACGCACGCTCGGCACGGAACATCCAAATCGCGGCTCGCTCCCTGCCCGGCAAAGGCCGCGAGGTGTCCAAGCGGAGCCTGCGCCACGCGACTCGGTGGCGCACCGTCTCGACGTCCGCGCCTGCCCAGAGGAGGATCACCCCGTCGGGGCCGAGCACGGGCGCGAGCTTGGGAAGCAGGCGAGTCCATCCGACAACGCCCCGCGTGGTCAGTACGCGGACCGCCTCGATCCCCACGAGATCGGCGGCCCGCTGGACCTGCATGCGCCGCACCTCTCCGGGGGTCAAGCTCCAAGCGCGCATCACTTCCTCGAGAAAGGCGGCCTTCTTGGCCGAAGCCTCGACAAGGAGCGGCCGCAGGCCCGGCCTCGCCGCGGCGACGGGCAGGGCGGGGTAGCCATTGCCGCTCCCGACATCGAGAGGCGTCCCGGCGACGTCCGCGGGAAGGAGCGCCGCGCCTTCGAAGGCCTCACCAACGTGCCGTTCCAGAAACTCGTGCGGCTCGGTGATGCTCGTGAGATGAAGCCTCTCGTTGGCCGCGAGCACGGCCCGCGCGTGTTTCGCCAGGGCCTCGCGTGTCCCGGGCGCGAGAGACAGCCCGGACGATGCGGCGCGCTTCTCGATCTCCTCTTCGAGGGCGATCCACCGGAGCGGGTCGAGCGCTTCTCTCAAAGCTCTGGGCTCTGCGGAATCCGCTCCAGGTGGACCGCGAGGAGTGCCAGGGCGGCGGGGGTCATCCCGTCGATCCGGGACGCACGACCGAGGTTCTCGGGCCGGACGGTCTCGAGCTTCTCCACCAGCTCGTTCGAGAGCCCGGCGAGCCCGTGGTAGACGAAATCGTACGGGATCCTCCGCGCGCCGACGCGGGCGATTCGATCAGCCTCGCGCCTCTGCCGGTCCACGTACCCCGAGTACTTGATCGTCTCGGCCACGATCTTCCGGTCGGCGCCATCGAGCGCCGCGAGGAACGGGCTGATCCGAGCCACGACCTCCGCGTCGAGCTCGGGGCGGCGCAGCAGATCCGCCGTGCTCGCAGGCACCTCGAGCTCGATGCCCCGGGCCCGGAACTTCGAGCGGATCTCCGCGTCAGGGGCCCAGCGCTCGCGCTCCAGAGCCTCGAGCACCCCTTCGATCCTTCGCCAGCGCGCCGCGGTCGCCTCTACCCGCGCCGGCTCCAGGAGGCCGATCCGCTCTGCGTGCGGCAAGAGCCGCTTCGACGCGGTGTCCACTCCGAGGAGCAGCCGGTGCTCGGCGCGCGAGGTGAACATGCGGTACGGCTCCGCGGTGCCGCGCGTGACGAGATCGTCCACGAGGACCCCCACGTAAGCCTCGTGGCGCTCGAGCACGAGCGGCGGCTCGCACTTCACCGCGAGACCGGCGTTGATCCCGGCCATCAGTCCGAGCGCGGCGGCTTCCTCGTATCCCGTCGTCCCGTTGATCTGTCCTGCGAGGTAGAGGCCTTTCACGCGCGTCGTCTCGAGGGTCGGGCGCAGCTCCGTGGGGTCGACGAAGTCGTACTCCACCGCGTAACCCGGCCGGACCATGCGCGCGTCCTGCAGCCCCTCGATGGCGTGAACCATCTCGAGCTGGACCTCGGGAGGCAGGGAGGTCGAGAATCCGTTGACGTAGAGCAGGTCGCTATCGAGCCCTTCCGGCTCGATGAAGAGCAGATGCCGGTCCCGGTCGGCGAACCGTGTGACCTTATCTTCGAAGGAAGGGCAGTAGCGCGGTCCCCGCGAGGTGATGGCGCCGGTAAAGAGGGGTGAGCGGTCCAGGTTCCGCCGTACGATCTCGTGCACCTGCGGGTTCGAGTACGCGACGTGGCACGGAACCTGGCGCAGGACCGGCCCGCGCGTCGTGTCGGAGAAAAAGGTCGGCTCCTCGTCGCCCCACTGGACCTCGAACCCCCCGAGATCGACGCTCGCCCTGTGGAGTCGCGGCGGCGTCCCGGTCTTGAGGCGCCCCATGCGGAACCCAAGCCCGGCCAATGCCACGGACAGATCATGAGCCGGCGCCTCGCCCACGCGGCCACCCGCCGTCCGCTCGAGGCCTACGTGGAGGAGCCCGCGCAGGAATGTGCCGGCCGTCACGACCACACGGGAGGAGAGGATGCGCGTTCCGCCGGCAAGGCCCACCCCCGCGATGCAGCCCCCCTCTACGAGAAGATCGGTCACCTCGGCCTCCACGAGTGTCAGGCCTGGGACCGACGACACGTGGGCGAGCATGGCCTGGTGGTACCCCTCCTTGTCCTCCTGTGCGCGAGGTCCCCGCACGGCGGGACCCCGGCTCCGGTTCAGGAGCCGGAACTGGATCCCGCACGCGTCCGCGAGAACTCCCATCGCTCCCCCGAGGGCGTCGATCTCGCGGACCAGGTGTCCCTTCGCGAGCCCGCCGATCGCGGGATTGCAGGACATGCGCGCCACGGTCTCCTTCCCCAGGGTGACGAGCGCGGTGGCGCAGCCCATGCGCGCCGAGACGAGGGCCGCCTCGCAACCCGCGTGGCCCGCCCCGATCACGACGACGTCCATCTTGCGTTCCGCCCGCGCCCCGAGGTCCATCCCGTGACCCATCACTTTCCGATGCAGAAAGTCGAAAAGATTCGATCGTACAGGTCGTCGGTCGTGAATGCTCCCGTGATGGTCCCGACCCGCTCCATGGCCTCACGCAGGTCCTCGAGAACCACCTCCTCCGTGAAGCCGGTGGCCAGCGCCTTCGCCGCTCGACGAAGCGCGGCGGACGCGTCCTCGAGCGCCTGGGCGTGCCGGGCGTCCGTGAGGATCGGATCCTCGAGCGCACCCGCGCCGAGGAGCTTCTCCCTCAGTCGCACGCGCAGATCCCCGATCCCTTCGCCGGTCTTCGCCGACACGCGCCCGGCATCGGGGTGGGGTGGTGATCGCCTCGTCGGACCGGGGAGGGCCACCCTGTTCCCGACCACCACCGTGCGCGCCCCCTCTGCCTCGTCCCGGAGCCTCGTGAGCGCCTCCACCTCGAGCGGCTCCAGTGCCCGGGCTCCGTCGAGGACCAGGAGGATCAGGTCGGCCTCTTCCCGCGCCTGGCGCGCGCGCCGGACACCCTCGCCCTCCACCAGATCCGTCTCGTCGCGCAACCCCGCCGTGTCCACGAGGCGCGCGGGGACACCCCCGAGATCGACGGCTTCCTCGAGCGTGTCGCGGGTCGTGCCGGGCATCGAGGCCACGATGGCCCGCTCGCGCGCGAGGAGCCGATTGAAGACGGAGGACTTCCCGACGTTGGGTAGTCCCGTGAGAACGAGCGCGGCACCCTCGCGAACGAGACGTCCCCTTCGAAATCCGGAGAGCAATTCCGCGCACCGGGTCCTGCACTCCCCGATGCCCCTCTCGAGGTCTCGTGCGGGGAGGTGCGTTTCCGATTCGTCGGCGAACTCGAGGGCCGCCTCCGCACGGGTGATGAGCTGCGCAAGAGCTTCCCGCAACGGGCAGAGGTGTCTCGACAGAGCACCTTCGGCCTGAGCGAAAGCCAGGCGCGCCTGATAGAGCGTACGAGCCGCGATCAGGTCCCGCACGGCCTCGGCTCGTGCGAGGTCCAGCCGACCGTGACGTAGTGCGCGATACGTGAACTCGCCCGGCCCGGCGGCCCGCGCGCCCGAGGAAAGTGCGGCCTTTACCATCTCGGTCAGGACGGCGGGGCTTCCGTGAGTCCACAGCTCGGCCGTCGTCTCTCCCGTGTACGAAGCCCGCGGCTCGAACACCACGAGGTAGCCGTGATCGACGGGCCGCCCGTCTCTTCCGACGAAGCGCCCGAAGCGGAGTCCGCCTGTCTCGAGACGGTCTTCTCTCCTTCGCGGCCGGAACAGGCGCCCGGCCACCTCGACGGCATCGGGTCCGCTGATGCGCACGCAGCCGATTCCCCCGCGGCCCGGAGGCGTGGCCACGGCCACGAGCGTGACGCTCAGATCGTGCATGGGAACATTCTGCGGCCGGAGGATTCGAAGAAAAAGCAGAATGTCCCGCTAGGCCTCCCCTTTCGGCTCGGAGAGGGACACCTTGATCTTCTTGAGGAAACCCAGACCCTCGGAGTGCGAGGTCAGTCCGGGAAACTCGCGCACCGTCAGGTGCACCAGCCGGCGTTCGTAGGGGTTCATCGGATGGAGCCATCGAGGGCTTCCCGTCCGCGCCACTTCCTGCGCTACCTCGCGGGACCACTGGATCAGCTCTAGGTCCCGCCGATCTCGGTAACCCTCGCACTCGAGCTGGACGCGGCCCGACTCGGGCTGCCACTGGCGGACCATGCGGTTGATCACGAACTGCAGGGCGGTCAGGAGCTCCGCGTCCCGCGCCACGAGGTAGCGCGTGTCCGCGCCGCCGATTTGAACCCGCAGCCCGCCCTCCGCGCCGGCGGTGGTCCGGATTTCGAGGTCGAAGCCCATCCGATCCACGATGCCTCGCAGCATGTCGTGGACCCACGCGGATTGCTCCGGAGTGGCCACCCTGCGGAAGCTCTCCTCGAGCGCCGGCCTCACGCGCTCCGCCCCGTCCGGGAGGTTCACCCAGATCCTCACGTTCCGGGCCCCGATCCCGAACACCCCACGACGGCCCTCGGTCAGCAGCTCGTACGAGATCTCGCCCGGCGGTGCACCGATGACCTTCGAGGCCGTCCGGAGCGCCTCGTCCAGGTCCTTGCCTTCGAACTCCTTGCCCGCTCCCATGACCCTCAGGCTTTCTGGGCCGCCGCCTCGAGGCGGCCGATGTGTCGGTTGACCAACCACTGCTGCGCGATGCCGAGAAGGTTGTTGACGAACCAGTACAGGACCAGACCGCTGGGGGGATTGAGGAACATCACCGTGAACACCACGGGCATCATGAGCATCATCTTCTGCTGCTGTGCCTGGGCCGGATCCGCCGCCTTCGCCGTGCTCATCCATTGCTGGAGGAACATGGTCAGCCCCATGAGGATCGGCGTGATGTAGAAGGGGTCCTTCTGCGTGAGGTCGCGGATCCAGCCGAAGAACGGTGCCCCGCGCAGCTCGACCGTCGCCACGAGCATGTCGTAGAACGCGATGAGAATCGGGAACTGGGCCAGCATCGGGAGGCAGCCCGACATGCCACCCATGGGGTTGACTCCCTCCTTCTGGTAGAGGGCCATCGTCTCCTGGTTCATCTTGGTCCGGCTCTCGGCGTCCTTCTTCTTGTACTTGTTCTTGATGGCGTTGATCTTGGGCTGGATGCGCTGCATCTGGCTCTGCATCTTCCGCATGCTGACCATCGAGTACTGGTTGAGGGGGAAGAGAACGACCCGCACGGCGACCGTGAGCAGGATGACCGCCAGCCCGTAGTTGGGCACCACCCGGTCGTGCATCCACAGAAGCGCCAGGAAGAACATCTTCGCGACCCAGGAGATCAGCGCGTTGTTCGAGAACCAGATGACCGACTCGAGTTGCCTGCCCAGCGATCGCAGGAGCGTGAACTTCTTCGGGCCGACGAGCAGCTGCGCTCCCTCCGGAGGCACCGAGACCGCAACCACCAGCTCCCGATCGCCGTCCTTCCGGTCGGCCCCGGTCGCCGAGGCCGGCAGGACGACCGGCCGGAGAACCACGTCGACCCTGCCGCTCGCGGGCAGGAAGAGCGCTGCGAAGTACTGCTCCTCGAGACCCGCCCAGAGGAGGTCGACGGCCTGATGCTTCGTCTCGGAGTCCGCCTTTCGTCGGTCGATGCGTGTCACGGCCCCGGAGTCGTTCAAGACCGCCTGGCCCACGTAGTGAAACCGGCCCGCGGTATCCGCGTCCCGGGCCGCCAGGCCAGGCCCCCAGGTCGCTCGG
>JACXTT010013122.1_pt1 | contig 10945 bp, 8 predicted proteins | sample 9270951 | NCBI WGS metagenome assembly JACXTT01 (sample SAMN15532306, study PRJNA645909) | rock metagenome | isolation source: weathered quartz diorite | place: Puerto Rico | collected 2017-06-21 | reverse complement strand
CAGGGCCTGGGAGTTTATACGGTCGAATTCGGGAGGGTCCACCTCGTAGGCCGGCATCTGCAGTGTTTAAACCGGTGTAAACGCCAGTGGGTAGAAGTCGATGACCACGTTCTTCTTGCCGCGGTAGTCGGACAGTTGAACATCCTTGTCCAAATGCGACTTCAACGTGAAATCCGGCGCGTCTTCTCCCACTCTAGGTGCATTCACGTCTTTGGCCATGTTCACCTCAGCAGGAAGTTAGTAACTGTCGTCACCTTTATTATGCACGGTTCCAGCGGCGTGGTCGAAGCTTTCAAGCAGACAGCCTCACCTGCGTGCGAATACAATTCGATGCCACATGGTGCGAACCGTCATTCTCGGCGCAAATGGCCAGCTCGGGAGCGATCTCACGAGAGCGCTCGCCGGCAGTGACGTGGTGCCTTTCACGCGCGAGGATTTCGACGTGACGGATTACCCGAAGACGCGCGCTGCAATTGCAAAAGCCTCGCCTCAAGACATCGTCAACACGACCGCTTTCCATCGCGTCGATGACTGTGAGACCCAGGCTGAAACCGCGTATTCCGTCAACGTGCTCGCGCTTCTCAATTTGGTTCGAATCGCGAACGATATCGGCGCACGACTCGTTCACTTCAGCACGGATTATGTCTTCGATGGAGCATCGAAGCTTCCGTACACCGAGGAGAGCGCGCCGATGCCGCTGAGCGTCTACGGCAACTCAAAACTCGCCGGCGAATACATCGTCCGAACAACCGCGAAACGGTATCTCCTGATTCGAACGGGCGGGCTTTACGGTGTCGCCGGCAGTCGAGGCAAGGGCGGGAACTTTGTGGAGACCATGATCGGAAAGGCGCGGTCGGGCGATCACATTCGAGTCGTCGCCGATCAAATCATCACTCCGACATACACTGGGGATCTTGCAGCACAGATCGCTCTCATGCTCGAGAATGATTTGCTGGGCCTCTGCCACGCGACGAATGAAGGTTCGTGCTCGTGGTACGAATTCGCTCAAGCGGTCTTTCAAATGTCCGGGCTGAAGGCGGACCTCTCACCCACCACCAGCGATTTGTACAAGACACCCGCAATTCGGCCGAAATTCTCGGTTCTCGAGAATGCTCGCCTGAAGAAGTCCGGACTCAATCGCATGCGACACTGGCGCGACGCACTGGCGTTGTACTTCCAGGACAAAAAGAGCCGGAGTGGATGAACACTGAGAAGCTCCGCGCGCTGCCTTACGTTGCTGTGCTCCTTCCTGTCGATGTGATCGTTGCTGGTTCGCTTTTGTTCGCAGTTCTCGCCACAGTGCTCGTGGCAACATTTCGGCACGGAGCCCGTCGCTCCGCTCGGGGTTCTGAAAAGCCGCGGCCGGGGGGCACCGTGCAGAACCCGGAGCGGAGCAACGGGCTTCGTGGCGTTACGATTCAGATACTGAACTGGGACGGCAAGCACTTGCTCGCCGAGTGCCTTCCTTCCGTATTGCAGGCGGTTGGCGAGGCCGGCGGTGAGCATCGAGTTGTTGTAGTCGACAATGGATCGAGCGACGGAAGCGTCCAGTTCGTTCGCGACAACTTCCCCCAGGTTCGCATTTTGGCGCTCGACCGCAATTACGGCTTCGTTGAAGGAAATGACCGGGGCATCCGTCAGGCGGAAACGGACATCGTCGTCCTGCTCAACAACGACATGATCGTCGATCGCCATTTTCTAAAACCGCTGATCGATGGTTTCATCGACAATTCCGTCTTCACGGTCACGTCGCAGGTCTTCTTCGAAGACACTTCGCGTCACCGCGCCGAAACCGGCAACACCCGGGCAAAATTCGATCGAGGCTTTTTCACCGTCTGGCACGCTTCGGTCGATGCCGCCGATGAACGGCGAGCCACAATGCCCGTCTTCTGGGCCGGCGGCGGATCGTGCGCAATCGATCGCGAGAAGTATCTCGAAGTCGGCGGCCTCGACGATCTCTATCATCCGTTTTACGTCGAGGACACCGATCTTTCTTATCGGGCCTGGAAACGTGGCTGGAAATGTCTGCTCGCGCCGGCGAGTCGTGTCGTGCACAAGCATCGCGCGACAAGCGGACGAAAATTCACAACAGAGTATGTGGAGAACACGACTCGTCGAAACCTGTATCTCTTCATCTGGAAGAACGTCACCGACGCTTCAATGATCATCGAACACCTCATGAACCTGCCGCGAATTCATGGTCGCGGCACGATGCTGGCTGGCGGAAGCTTTGAAGTTCGTGCGTATCTGCGCGCCGTGGCGAAGCTGCCTGCGGCGCTTTCTCGACGTTTCAGTCAGTCCGGCAGCTTCTTTGTCAGCGACCGGGATGTTCTCGCGCGGAGCTCCGTGTGAACGTCTTGATGCTGTGCGCCTACCCGCCCGTTCTCCACATGCATGGCGGCGGCGTTCGCATGTATCACAACATCCGTCTGCTCCGCGAGCATGGGCATGTCGTGCGCGTGATCAGCTTTGTGGAGAATGACCACGAGCGGCAACTTTTGCAATCCGTGGAACCGATTTGTGAATCCATAACTCCGGTGCTTCGCATTCCGGACTTCAGTCCGCACTGGCTCTCGCTCGACCCGTTTCTGGTTCGCGAATTCACCACGCCGGAAATGCACGAAGCGATCGATGCCATGTTCCGGAAACACACCGTCGACGTTCTTCAGTGCGAGTACCTGCAGATGGCGCAGTACAAACGTCGTGCTGTGCGATCCGTGCTGACGATCCATGAAACCCTTTCGGCGAACGCGTACGGCGCATTCCGCCGCGACCCGGATCCGCTGACGAAATTCAAGCTGTATTACCGGTGGATGCAGATGCTGCGCTACGAAGTCCTGGCGACGCGACGATTCGATCGCGTGGTCACGATGACCGAGCACGATGCGAAATACTTGAAGTCTTATTCCTCGAAAGCCGACGTTCGATCGATCCCGATAGGCATTGACGCGACCGAGTTCGCTCCGATTGCAGACGAGCCGGAACGTCCGCTGGAAGTCCTGTTCGTCGGTAATTTTCGCCACACTCCGAATGCCGAGGCCGCCGAGTTCCTTGTGAATCAAATCGCACCCTTCTTTCCGTCCATCCGGTTCGTTTTGCCCGGCAACAATGTTCCGCGTTGCTTGGAAGGCCGGCCAAACGTGGATTTCCCGGGATACGTCGCGGATACACGCGTCCTGTACCACCGGCCGAACACCATTGTTGTGGCTCCCTTGTTTTCGGGGACAGGTCAGCGCGTGAAGCTGCTTGAAGCTTTTTGCATGGGCTGCCCGGTGATCACGACGTCTGTCGGCGCGCTGGGTTTCCCGATTCGACAAGGCCGTGAAGCCATCGTTGCCGATACCGCCGATGCTTTTCGCGCGGCGCTGGCACAGTTGATGCCGTCGGAGACATTACGGAGGGCTCTGGGCGCCAACGCGCGGGAGATGATCATCCGAAACTTCGATTGGAACCGAATCGGCAGTCAACTCGCAGCTTTGGTAGAAAACTAAATGCTCAATTCGACTCACACGCTGGTTGGCTTCGCGCTTGCGCAGTCGGGGCTGAACCGATGGGCGCCCTACGCAACGGCGACAGCGGTCATCGCTTCGAATCTGCCCGACGTCGATATCGTGACGATGTTTTTCGGTACGGCCACGTATCTCGATTTCCATCGAGGATTCACTCACTCGCTCCTCGGTATTCCGATTCTTTCGGCGATTCTGGCTGCAGTGATGAGCATCCGCGGGCCTCGAGCGTTCTGGAAACATTTTTCGGTCGCGCTGATCGTGATGTTGACTCATCCGCTCCTGGATTGGACAAATACGTACGGAGTGCGTCCGCTGCAGCCATTTAACGGACGGTGGTTTTATGGGGATCTGCTTTTCGTGTTTGATCCTTACCTGGACTTGATCCTGTTGGCAGCGGTTATCACAAGTTACCATGCCGGCCGCGGGCGTCCGTATGTTCCAAAAGTCGGGATCATCCTGGCTGTCGTCTACGTCGCCGGACTTGTTGAGCTTCGATCCATCGCACGGGGGCTGTTCGCAACGCATTTCGCGGATACTCGAGTCATACAGTCGACCGTTGGTCCGGAATTCTTGACGCCGTTTGAGTGGACCGGGTTCATTGAAAGTCCAACGGACGTGTCGAGCGTGACGATCGATGTGTGGACTCATACCATTCGTCCACTGGCCAGCGTCCCGAAAGCGACCGAATCTGCAATCACCCGGGCAGCGATGTCCACCTATACAGGGTCTGTGTTTCGAAGCTTCGCGCGGTTTCCGGTTACACGGGTCTCGAACACGGGATCGGGTTATCGTGTGCTGCTGATTGACCTGACATTCTTCCGTCCGCCTGGTCAGACGGCGCTCTCCGCCGAGATACTCCTGGACGCAACCCTCCACGTTGCGAGCGAATCGATAAGTTTCGTCCGTCCTATCTCGCGGCCCTGACCTCTCCGGCCGAGACTACCCACCTCTGGACTTAAAACCCACGTCGGAGTAGCTTTACCGCAATTGGGACTTTGTCCACATCCTGAGCACGATGCTCGCTTTGTCTCTGGAAAGGAGCAGGTGAATAAATGAGAAGGTGGAACTGGAAAATAGCTCTCCTTATGTTGGTTGTTCTGGCATGGAGCACTGGTGCATTCGCACAGAATCGCGGAACGATCACCGGCCGCGTTACTGATGAAAGCGGCGCAGTGGTTCCGGGCGTTTCAATCAAGGTCGGCAACGTCAACACAGGCGTCGCACGTGACACGCTCACGAACGAAACCGGCGTTTACTCGGTCGAACTTCTTCCCGTCGGGGAATACCGCGTCGAAGCGGAGTTAACCGGCTTCAAGAAAGAAGTCCGTTCAGGCCTGAATCTGACGGTCGATCAGGTGGCACGCATCGATTTCACTTTGAAAGTCGGGGCCGCCAGCGAGGTGGTCGAGGTCACCGGAAGCACGCCGCTGGTTCAAACAGACAATTCATCCCTGGGCGCGGTCATCGAGGATCGTAAAGTCGTCGATCTGCCGTTAAACGGACGCGATTTTTCGGCGCTGACATACCTCGTTCCTGGCGCTTTCGTACCCAGTCAGGGTTCCGCATTGGGATATCGCGGCGGATTCACGACCGGTGGCGTCGCCGAAGACGCTAATCAATTTATCCTTGATGGCATCAACAATAACGGAACGGGCACGATGGAAATCGGCGCTCGAGTCAACATCGATGCTCTTCAGGAATTCAAGATCGAGACCAGCACGTACTCTGCACAACTGGGCCGCTTCGGCGGCGCTCAGGTAACCGCGGTGACGAAGTCCGGCACGAACCAGGTGCACGGAACCGGCTTCTTCTTCACACGCAACAGCGCGATCGACGCGCGAAACGTTTTCGACGATCCGCCGTGCGACGAGTTTGGTTCGATTACTCCGAGGCCGCGCTGCATCGACAAACTGCCCCCGTTCAAACGTCATCAGTACGGCGGCACGATGGGCGGACCGATCGCGAAGAACAAGACGTTTTTCTTCGCCAGCTATCAAGGTCAGCGCCAGCAGAAGTTGAACACGAGGCAAGCCACTGTCCCACTGCCGCAGTTCTTCACCGGAGATTTGTCGGCGCGCCCTGTCCAGATTAAGGATCCGCTAACGGGTGTGAACTTCACCAACAACCAAATACCCGCGAACCGCATCTGGTCGGGCGCGAAAGCCCTTTCGCAGTTCTGGCCGGCCCCGACACAGACTTTGTCGAGTGGCGTCGGCCTTGTCACATCGCTGCTGCCGGAACCGGACAACTTCAATCAGTTTTCGGTTCGTGTCGATCATCAGCTGACGCCGAAGAACTCGTTGTCCGTTGCTCACAATTACTACTTCGAGAAGCTGATCGAATACGCGATTGCCGGAAACCCTCAGATCCCCGGGTTCGCGACTGCGAGCCAGCTCAAACCGCAATCCACTTCGTTCGGTTTGGTCACGATGATCAACAACACGACCGTTAATGAACTCCGACTCGGAGAAACCCGAATCAAGCGGAGCCGCTTCCAGGAAGTGTCTGATCGTGATTTCAACCAGACGCTCGGCATCACGGGCGTGACTGCGGACTTTCTCGGAATTGCCAAGGGCGTTCCGCGGTTCACGATTACCGGATTCGAGCCAATAGGCGATGCAACGAACATGCCCCAGCCGCGAGTCGATCAAACCTACTCGTTTGTCGAGACGATCAGCTTCCAGAAGGGTCTCCACTCGATTAAGGCGGGATTCGACTATTACCTGCAGCAGATGAATCTGATCCTTGTAACTAATGGACGGGGCACATTTGCATTCCAGGGCAATACAATTTCGGGGGATCCGATGGCCGACTTTATTCTGGGCTATCCGTTCCAATCCTCCCGCAATCTCACGTTGGCGCAACCGGACGCGCATCCGCGCCGTACGTCGGTCGATGGGTTTCTGCAGGACGACTGGAAAATTCGCCCCAATCTCACCTTGAACCTTGGGGTTCGCTACGAAGTCGACGGCATCCTGCATGAGAAATACAACAAGATGGGAGATTTCGATCGCACGACCGCCAGCTTCCGCGTCGTCAGCAAGGACAATCCCCTGCACCACGTCGACAAAAACAATATCGCGCCGCGCATCGGTTTCGCGTGGCGTCCGTTGCACACGAACGCTCTCGTGATTCGTGGCGGATACGGCGTCTTCTACACGATTGACGACCTGTGCGCATGCAACTTCTACTCATCGAATGCTCCGTTCTACAGGTCAGAGACATATCAGGCTACCGCAAACCTCATTTCGATGACGAATCCGTTCCCTGCTGCTCTTAGCCGTGCAGGCGCTGTGACGGGAGCGGGATACGATCCGTATTACAAGACGGGTCAATACCAGCACTGGAACCTGGGCGTGGAGCGGGAACTGCCGGGCAAACTTGCGGTCAGCTTGTCGTACGAAGGCAAGAAAGGTACGCACCTTCAGCGCGACGGTACGATGAACATCAACCAGCCGGCCACTCCTCTGGCGGTAGCCAATGCGGCGCTCCGCGATTCTCTGCGGCCTTTCCCGGCGTTCGGTAACATCAGTTGGAGCGACGCAGGTGGTGACTCGATTTACCATGCCGGCCAGACGAAGGTTGAAAAGCGTTTCAGCGGAGGCCTTTCGTTTATCTTTGGTTACACGTTCAGCAAAGCAATCGACGATCTCGCCAGCTACCAGAACAACTACGATCAACGGCAAAGCCGCGGCCTGTCCAACGCCGACAATCGTCATCGGCTCCAATACAGTTACGTTTACGATCTGCCGTTCGGGCCGGGTTCTCGTTACGCGTCCAATCTGACCGGACCGCTCGGCAAGATTGTGGGCGGATGGGAGATTTCCGGCATCTATGTCGCAAGGTCGGGCCAACCGTTCACACCGAGCTGGTCGGGGGACATTGCGAACATCGGCGCCACCAGCGTCCGACCGAATATCGTCGGCGATTGGAGAATCGATAATCCAACTGCGGCGCAATGGTGGAATTCCGCAGCGTTCGTTGCGCCGGCCGCGGGTACTTTTGGAAACGCCGGCCGGAACATTCTGACAGGGCCCACGTACTGGAATACAGACCTGTCGCTGATGAAGAACACGAAGTTCATGGAGAACAGGAATCTTCAGCTCCGATTCGAGTTCTTTAATGCGATGAACCATCCGAACTTCGATCCGCCGAACAACGTGGTCAACAGTGGAACCTTCGGCCGCGTGACTACGGCGAACCAGAATCTTCAGAACGCCCGTCAGATCCAGCTCGGGGCGAAGATTCAGTTCTAGTCCAGGGTGGCACGAAGCTCTTGGCTGGCATCGGCGGGCTTCGTGCCACTGGCTTCCGTGATATGATTCCGCCTAAATAACGAGTGAGGAGACGTGTCGATGAGGTCCGCTTTTGTTGGGTTTGCGATCGTTTTGCTCCTCGCGACGGCTGGCTTCGGGCAGGCTCCTCGGCCCACCGCTGTCGCCTCTCAGCAGGCCTTAGTCACGAAGTATTGTGCGGGCTGCCATAACGATAAACTGAAGTCGGGAGGTTTCTCCTGGTCGGCCGTGGATCTGGCTGATCCATCGCGAAATGCCGCTCAGGTCGAGAGGGTGATCCGCAAGCTTCGCGCCGGTATGATGCCGCCGGCGGGCGCGCCGCGTCCTGAGGCAGCGTCGACGAATGAGTTTGCGGCCACACTGGAGAATGCTCTCGACCGGTCCGCCGCATCGCAGCCTTTTGCCGGCGCGCCCGAACTTCATCGATTGAACCGCACCGAATATCGCAACTCCATTCGGGATCTGCTCGGCATCGACGTCGACGTCTCGACTCTGCTTCCACCGGACGACATGAGCCACGGCTTCGACAATATGTCCGACGTTTTGTCCGTAACGCCGGCTCTTGTTCAAGGCTATGTCCGAGCCGCGAGTAAGATCAGCCGGGTGGCGGTAGGCGATGCTCAAGTGACGCCGAGCAGTGCGATGTATTCGGTCCCGAAGGTCGTCAACCAAATGCGTCACATTGATGGAGCGCCATGGGGAACACGTGGCGGCGTATCCGTCGTGCACAACTTCCCGGCGGACGGCGACTACACATTCAAGCTGACTTTCTATTACGACTACCTCGAAACACTGTTTGGTCAGACGCTGCCTTCCAATCTCCAGGGCCAGCAAATCGAAATTTCCATCGATGGCGCGAGAGCGGCGATCTTCACGATCGATCCAAGCATTCCTGAAACGAAGAACGTCCTGACGACCGATCCCATCCAGATCGAAGCGGGGCCGCATCACGTATCCGCGGCGTTCATCGCCAAGTTTGATGGTCCGACCGAGGATACGTTCCGTCAGGTCGAGCAGACGATGATCGACGTCAGCGCCGCTGTTCCCGGCCTGATTGCATTGCCGAACATGCACACTATGACGGTAACGGGCCCCTTCAAAGTCGCCGGACTCTCGGACACGCCGAGCCGCCGGAAGATTTTCAGCTGCGCGCCCGCGTCATCGAAGGACGAACCGGCATGCGCCGAGAAGATCGTCGCCTCGCTCGCGCGTCAGGCATTCCGCCGGCCGGTTACGGACAGCGATACTGAATTCCTCATGAATTATTTCGAAGAAGGCCGCAAGGAAGGCGGCTTTGAGAGCGGCGTTCGCATGGCCGTTCAGGCGATCATCTCGAATCCGAAATTCGTATTCCGCTTCGAGAACACACCGGCGTCAGCCGCACCCGGCAGGAACTACCGTCTCACCGATCTCGAGATCGCATCACGACTGGCATATTTCCTTTGGAGCAGCCTCCCCGACGAACAACTGTTGACGCTTGCGTCTCAAGGCAAACTCAAGACTCCCGGAGTGCTCGAGCAGGAAGTTCGCCGAATGCTCGGCGATCGCCGCTCGGCCGCGCTGGTCGATAACTTTGCGTTCCAATGGCTGCGGCTGCAAACCGTCAAGGAAGCCGATCCGGATGGAATGGTGTTCCCGAATTTCACTCGAAATCTGGGACAGTCGATGACTCTCGAAACGAAACTGCTGTTCGACAGCATCATGCGCGAGGATCGGGACGTTCTGGATTTGCTGACGGCCAATTACACATTTGTGGACGAATTGCTCGCCCGGCATTACGGCATTCCGAACGTGCAGGGCAGCACATTCCGCCGCGTTCCGGTTACGGATCCCAACCGGTTCGGGATCCTCGGGCATGCGAGTTTCCTGACGCTGACGTCACTCGCCAGCAGGACTTCACCCGTCGAACGAGGAAAATACGTCATGGATGTGCTCTTCGGCGTGGCGCCGCCGGCTCCTCCGCCGAACGTGCCGCCATTGGTCGAGAACGTCAATAACGAGAAAGCTCTTTCTGTTCGCGAACGCCTCGAAATTCACCGCAAAGTCGAACCCTGCGCGTCGTGTCACAAGATGATGGATCCGATCGGAATGTCGCTCGAGAATTTTGATGCCGTTGGAGTATGGCGCGCGAACGACAGCGGCTATCGCATCGATCCCTCCGGCCAGATGTTCGACGGCACCAGGCTTGACGGGCCGGTCAGTTTGAGAAATGCGATCTTGAATCACGCCGACTCATTCATCGGAAGCTTTACGGAAAACCTGCTGGCCTACGGCCTGGGACGAATCGTCGACTATCGCGACATGCCGGCCGTGCGATCCATCCAGCGGGAAGCCGCAAAGAATAACTACCAGTTTTCGTCGTTCGTCGTCGGCATCGTCAAAAGCGTTCCCTTTCAGATGCGGAGGGCGGATGACGTGACGACATCGGCAGAGAGAGCGAGAGGCCATCAGGAGTAGCCATGTTCATCACCAAACGACACCTTCCACGGCGCACTTTTTTGCAAGGCATGGGAGCGGCGGTAGCGCTGCCATTCCTGGAATCCATGGTGCCCGCACAAACATCCTTACGTCAGACGGCGGCCGCGCCGCGAAGCCGTCTGGTTTGCATTGAGATGGTCCATGGAAACGCCGGCAGCACACAGGACGGCATCGACAAGCACTACTGGATGCCTGAGAAAGACGGGGCCGACTTCGATTTCACGATGATTCTGAAACCGCTCGAACCGTTTCGCGAATACATTACGGTCGTCACGCAAACGGACCTTCACGCTGCTGAAGCGTGGCGAGCGGCCGAGGAAGGCGCCGATCACTTCCGCTCGAGCGCCGTGTTCCTGACGGCTGCGCATCCGAAGCAAACCGAAGGCTCCGACGTATACAGCGGCACTTCCATCGATCAGATCTACGCGCAGAAATTCGGTCAGGACACGCCGCTGCCTTCGATTCAACTGTGCATCGAGAATGTCGCCGCGCCCGGATCGTGCGGCTTCAATTACATCTGTGTGTACTCCGACACGATCAGCTGGTCATATACGACGACTCCGCTTCCGAATCCTCACGCACCCCGAATCGACTTGGAAAGGTGTATCGGTTAGGAGAGATAGAGAGCTCAGTACCCCGAGCAACAGCGCGACGATACCAACC
>JACXTT010013121.1_pt1 | contig 10946 bp, 7 predicted proteins | sample 9270951 | NCBI WGS metagenome assembly JACXTT01 (sample SAMN15532306, study PRJNA645909) | rock metagenome | isolation source: weathered quartz diorite | place: Puerto Rico | collected 2017-06-21 | reverse complement strand
CCCACGGAAAAGGTCAATACGATGGAAATGTGTTATGTGCTGCACGCGGACCACGGCATGAACGCCTCCACGTTCAGCGCCCGGGTCACCATTGCCACGCTCAGTGACATGTATTCGGCCATCACCAGCGCCATCGGCACGCTGAAGGGCCCCCTTCACGGCGGCGCGAATGAAGGCGTGATCAAGATGCTGCAGGAAATCGGTTCGCTGGATCGCGTCGACGCCTACATCACCGAAGCCCTGGCCCAAAAGAAGAAAATCATGGGCATTGGCCATCGCGTGTATAAGACGCTTGACCCGCGCGCCCCACACCTCAAGCGGATGGCGCAAATCCTCAGCGCGAAGCTTGGCGAGCCGAAGTGGATTCAAATGAGCGAACGGATCGCCGAACTCATGCTCAAGGAAAAGAAACTCCACGCCAACGTCGATTTCTACTCCGCCACGGTTTATTACTCACTGGGCATTCCGACGGACCTGTTCACCCCCATCTTTGCCATCTCGCGCACGGCGGGCTGGACGGCTCACGTGCTGGAGCAACTGGCCGACAACCGTTTGATCCGCCCGCAGAGCCAGTACTCCGGCCCGGTTGGGTTGAAAGTGGTGCCGGTGGATGAGCGCTGATCTGCGGGCCGTCAAGACTCGGCATTGTCCTTTCAACCTCTCTTCCGGGGCGGATGGGAACGCTGAACCTCGAGCCGTTTGAATGAACATCCACGAATACCAGTCGAAAAAGCTCCTTTCTCAATTCGGTGTCCCGGTTCCACCGGGGACGGTCGCAACCACACCCGCCGAGGCCAGATCCACGGCGGAAAGCCTTTTTGCCGCCGGCCACAAACGGGTTGTGATCAAGTCGCAGATCCACGCGGGCGGCCGCGGTAAAGGCACATTTAAGAGCGGCCTGAAAGGGGGCGTCAAAGTCTGCTCGACGGCCGACGAGGTGTTCGAGCGCGCCAAGGCCATGATCGGACAGGTGCTGGTGACCCAACAGACCGGCCCGGAAGGCCGCGTTGTCAGCAAACTCCTGGTTGAAGCGGCCTCGATGATCAAGAAGGAATTCTACGTTGCGGTCTTGCTCGACCGCGCCGTCTCGCGCCCCCTAGTGATGGCCAGCACGGAAGGCGGCATGGACATCGAGGAGGTCGCCCACCGCACGCCCGAGAAAATCATCCGAGAAACCATCGACCCGGCGGTGGGCATAATGCCGTATCAGGCGCGCAAGCTGGCCGCGGCGCTTGGGTTCAAAGGGGATCTGATCCATGCCGCCGCCAAATTGTTGCTCGCCGTCTATCGGACCTGGTGGGAATGCGACGCCGCGCTGGTCGAAATCAACCCGCTCTGTGTGGTTGAAACCGCCGACGGCAAAGAGGCGATGATGGCGGTCGATGCCAAAATCGGGCTCGAGGACAACGCGCTTTACCGGCATTCAGACATCCAGGCCATGCGCGACCTGGGCGAGGAAGCGGTGCTCGAGATCGAAGCCAGCAAATCCAACCTGAATTACATCAAACTCGACGGCAACATCGCCTGCCTGGTCAATGGAGCTGGCCTGGCGATGGCGACGATGGACATCATCCAGCATTACGGCGGCAGTCCGGCGAATTTTCTCGACGTGGGCGGGGGCGCGAGCAAGGAACAGGTCAGCGCCGCGTTCAAGATCATTTTGAGCGACGCGCATGTCCAGGGAATCCTGGTGAACATCTTTGGCGGTATCATGGACTGCAACGTGATCGCCACCGGCATCATCGCTGCGGTTCGCGAGACCGGCCTCAAGCTTCCCTTGGTCGTCCGGCTCGAAGGCAACAACGTCCAGGCCGGCAAGAAAACACTGGCGGAGTCAGGCCTTACCATCATCAGCGGCGATTCCATGGCCGACGCGGCGCAGAAAGTCGTGAAGGCTCTGGGCAAAGGATAATCTGATAGAATGAAGAATCGCATGGGAACCTTCTACACGAGCTGCCGAGTGGCGAATCACGTTGACCGCAAGAAGTCCGCCGAAGTTCCAAAAGTGCTCGTCGACACGGGCGCGGAGTTTACGTGGATCGACGGGGAAACGCTGAAACGCATCGGAGTCAAGCGTGAGAAGAAGGACTACAAGTTTGTTATGGCCAACGGTCAGGAAATCACCCGCTCCGTCGGCTTTGCCATCATTCAAGTCGGCGATGCGCTCACCATTGACGAGGTGATCTTTGGTCAGCCTGGAGACTTGCAAATCCTCGGCGCTCGCTCACTGGAAGGAATGAATCTTCGTGTGGATTCGCGGGCCAAAAAACTCGTGGCAGGCGGGCCGATTCTGGCTGCGTAACGCAGATCACGGTTCACGGTCATCGGCAGCAAAACTTTGGCGAATCGGGCATCACGCTTATTACTGGCGATTCCATGTCCGAGGCGTGTTCCGTTAACAGGTATCCGTGCGCTCCGGCTTTGAAGGCTTCCCAGACTGTGATAGGTCCTGTATCGGTGCAGGGCGAGGATTGCCGCCTGGTCAGACCACGACACAAAGGGCAGGTTGGGCCCGATCAATGGAAGTGGGAGGAAGTGAGCAGGCTTAAACCTGCAGCCGTCATACCGTCTTCGATTTCTCTAACACGAAACTAGCATGGTGAGGAGGACTGCATGGACGAAAACGAGAAATCAGAACTTTGGCTTCACTACTCTTCAATTTGGAGAAAGGTTTTGACCCATGTGCTGGAATGGCCGGCGGAACGTGTCGAGCAATACATCGGAGAACTAAGGGAACAGATGGAGACCGAGGTTAATGATCCTGACACGCATGGTTTCTTCTTTGACCCGCCGTCCCGGCATATTTGGATGGCCCTCGTTGGCGACCTTTACGAAAAAACTAAGGATAACGAGGCCGGTCCGTATCCGATTTACAAGCGATTGGACGCCGCCATTTCTGGGAATCTGAACCACTGGGAAATGGACAAGGAAGGCTTCGACTGGAACCAGGCGCGCCAACGTTATCGGAGCGAACGCCAAAAGGTAGATGAATGGCTGTCGAGCTTCGAAAAATAGCTTGGTGTATCGACAGGCGTGCTGAGCCGCCAGGTTCGCTGCCCCGATAAGACGGCAAGGCCAACATCTCCCACCGTGAGTTTGAACTGGACGGGCCAACCATAGCAACGCGGTTCTCGGCTACGAACGCTCCTCGAATCGGAGCAAAGCTCGCCTACCTCTGACTCAACATGCAAACGCCCAGCCCGCCTCGTGGCGCTGTCCCGGTTAACGTGGGAAGCTCTTTCTTTCTGGTCCTTCCGCATCGAATTCGGTCATGGATGCGACCGCCCAAATATGCGGCTGCGTTTATGCCACAAGGAGGACCAGCCGTCCAATCTTCGCACTTTTTCACCACGCTGATTCAAAAAAGAGTTGAGTTTCGCGGCCGGCAAAACTAAACACCCGGACTGGTTATGCTCAAAGTCATCGAACTTGCTTTTTGCTGTTACGCCGTCACGGACATGAAGCGCGCCCGGGCCTTCTACGAAGGCGTGCTGGGATTGAATCACTCCACCGTCTCGGATTCATAGCATGGTCAATGGACCGAATACGAATTCGGGCAATATGCGCTGGCCATCGGGTCCGCGCCGGCCTTCAAACCGAGTCCGGACGGCTGCACCGCGGCGTTGGAGGTGGAGGATTTTGACAAAGCGATCGAGCACTTGCGCGCGAAAGGCGCCCAATTCCGCATCGAGCCGATCGCGACCCGCGTCTGCCGCATGGCGATGATTTTCGACCCGGACGGCAACACCCTTTGCATTCACAAGCGCAACGCGGGGCGTTGAATCAGCGGCCCATCGTTAAGCGACCTTCCTCATTTCATCATGTCCATCCTCGTTACCCCAAATACAAAGGTCCTGGTACAGGGCATCACCGGCAGCTTTGGCGCCCGGCATACGAAGCTGAGCCTGGAGTATGGCACCCAAATCGTCGCCGGCGTCACGCCTGGCAAAGGAGGTCAGCTTTTTGAGAACCAAGTCCCGATCTTCGATACCGTGGCTGAAGCCGCGAAGCAAACCGGTGCAACCGCCTCTGCGATTTTTGTTCCGCCGCCCTTCGCTGCCGACGCGATTCTCGAAGCGGCGGACGCCGGGTTGGATCTGGTCGTCTGCATCACTGAAGGGATACCGGTGAATGACATGGTCAAGGTAAAGCGCGTGCTGCAGGGCAACCCGACCCGGCTCATTGGCCCGAACTGTCCTGGCATTGTGACACCAGGAGAAGGCCCGGATTCCCACGGCGGCTGCCGCATCGGGATTGCGCCAGGATACATTCACAAGAAAGGGCATGTGGGTGTGGTTTCCCGCAGTGGCACGCTCACCTATGAGGCGGTCTGGCAGCTCACCTGCCGGGGCGTCGGTCAAAGCACCTGCGTCGGTATTGGCGGCGATCCGGTCAATGGGACTTCCCATCTCGACGTGATCAAACTATTCAATGACGACCCTGACACACACGGCATCATCTTGATTGGAGAAATCGGCGGCAGCGCCGAGGAAGAAGCGGCGGAGTGGATCAAGCGCCACTGCAAAAAACCGGTCGCCGGTTTCATCGCGGGCGCAACGGCGCCGCCCGGCCGTCGGATGGGCCACGCGGGCGCGATCGTGAGCGGAGGCAAAGGCACCGCCGCGGCCAAGATCGCGGCCTTCAAAGCAGCCGGCATTGGCGTGGCCGCCACACCGTCGGAAATGGCGGAAACGCTGGTGAATATGATGTGAAGCTTTGGCGCCGCAGCATGCTGCGGCTGATTGCTTCGCACGTGCTTCGCACACAACCGCAGTCGGGAAATGATGCGCTGAACTCAGCGCTGCTCGTCGCAGGTGCGACGAGTTCTACCAAGCGAACCAATGCCTGGCAGCAACAGCCCTTGGGTCAGTCTTTCGACGGCCGGATCCCCATCTCGCTGAGTTGGGGTTTGACGAACTTCTCGTAGCACTCCGGGCAGAAGCTGTGACTGAATTTGGCTTCGGTGTGCCGGGCGAAGAAGTCTTCGACGCGCTCCCAATAATTGGTGTCGTCCCGGATTTTTTTGCAATAGGAGCAGATTGGGACGATACCGCTGAGTTGTTTGACTTCGGAAAGCGCCTTTTGCAGTTCGCTGACACGCTGGCCCAGCTCGGCCTGCAGCGCCACCATGCGCGCCCCGGCGTCGATCCGCGCGTGCAGCTCCGGCGCCTTGAACGGCTTGACGACGTAATCGTCCGCCCCGGACTGCAGGCCAGCGACGATTTCATCGGGGCGGGTCATGCTGGTCAACATGATCAAGTAAAGTCGCTTGAGGTCGGGGTGCGCGCGGGCGCGGCGACACAGTTCGATTCCATCCAATTGCGGCATCAACCAGTCCAGAATTGCCAGCGGCGGACGATCGTCCTGTTGGAGGGTTTCCCAAGCCTCGGCTCCGTCGCGCGTCGAGACGGTTTGATATCCCCACTGCTTCAGCAGGAACGACAGCATGTCGTTGGAAACGGCGTCGTCTTCGGCGATGAGGTCCCTCACGAGACGGCCTTTCCAGCTTGGGCCGAGGAGTCCTGTTTCAAATGGGCTTCCAGCTGCGACACCAAGTCGTTTATCTGTTGTTCGAAATCGGATTGGGCCAATCCGATTTCCGCCCAATCGGCCTTGCGCGCCGCCTGTTCCAAGCGGCGGGCGGCGGCGTAAGCCGTTCCGGTCGCAAAATTCGCGACGGCGCCTTTGACAGCGTGCGCGGCGCGCGCCAGCGTCTGGTCGTCCCGGCGCGCCGCGGCGCTGCGGATGTCACTCAATTGGTCCGGCAATGCTTGCAAGCAGATTTCGATCAACCTTCGAACGATCTTAGGATCGCCCCCGATTTGATCTAATAATCGAGGCAAGTCAACGTTTTCCGTGGAGACGGTGATTGGGGTGTCGACCTCGACCTCGGGCACCGCTTCGGACGGAGGAGCGTGAGTCAGACGGCGAATCAAGTCCAGCAATTGTGGGCGCTTCACCGGTTTGCTCAAATAAGCATCAACCCCCGCGGCGAGGCAGAGTTCGCGATCGCCCTTCATCGCGCGCGCGGTCAGGGCGGTAATGGGCACATGCCGGCCGGTCTGCTTTTCGCCCTCGCGAATGAGGCGGGTGACTTCCAGTCCGTCCAATTCCGGCATCTGCACGTCCATTACGATGAGATCAAATCTTTCGCTCCGGGCAAGTCGCAGAGCTTGCCCGCCACTAGGAGCGGTGTCGACTCGATGGCCTTCCTGTGTCAGCAGTGTGACAACCAGTTCGCGGTTCACAGGGTGATCTTCCGCCAGCAGAATGTGGAGTCGGCGGCCGCTCGGCCGACGCTTCGGCGGACTGGTTTGCACTTTCACGGGCAGACGTCTGGGTTCGCGCATGCGGAGGGCCTCGAGAATGGCGTCGAGCAATTCCGAATGCTGAACCGGTTTGGTCAGATAAGTGGTTACGCCCGCGTCGTCACCGCGGGTAAGGTCTTCGGGTCGCGCCGCGGGGCTGAGCATCAACAGCGTGGCCTCGGCGAGTCCGGGCCGGCGTTGGATTTCCTGAACGAACGCGAACCCATCCATGCCGGCCATGTGAGAATCCACGATCACCAGCCGGAACGCTCGGCCGGAATCGGCCGCGATCTGCAGGCTCTGCAAGGCGGACTCGGCACTCGGCGCGGTTAGCACTTCGAATTGCCAGTCCCGCAGCATTTCCTCAAGCATCTGGCGAGAGGTCTGGTTGTCGTCCACCACCAACACGCGCAAACCGCGCAAGGATTCCGGCGGCGAAAGCGAGGGTCTGGTTTGGACGCCCGGTTGGAACTTCACGATGAAATAAAACGTGGCCCCTTTTCCTTCATGGCTTTCGACCCAAATGGTCCCCCCCATCAACTCCACCAGCCGGCGCGAGATCGAAAGCCCCAAGCCGGTGCCGCCGTATTTGCGCGCGATCGAGGTGTCAGCTTGGGCGAACTCCTGGAAGATGCGGCCGACTTTGCTGGGAGCAATGCCAATCCCCGTGTCCGTTACGCTGAAGTAGAGGAATTGAGGCCCTGGAGCGCGAGCCGGGCCCGGGCTATCGGGTGGCGCAGTCTCCGCCGATTCGATCCGGACGCGCGCAACGATTTCTCCAGCGTCGGTGAATTTGATGGCATTGCCGACCAGATTGATAATCACCTGCTGAAGGCGGCGGACGTCGCCGTGCCAGAGGTCCGGCATGGATGGCGCGACGTGAAGGAGGAGTTCCAGACCTTTTTCGTGTGCTTTGACAGCCAGCGCTTTGATCGTTTTGGCCAGTTCCTGGCGCAGCGAGAACTCGAACGTCTCCAGTTCCAGCTTGCCGGCCTCGATTTTGGAAAAGTCGAGAATATCGTCGATGAGGCGCAACAAGGCTTCGGCCGAGTGGTTGACCGTCTCGAGATAGCGCCTCTGGGTCGGATCGAGCGGCGTGGCCAGGGCCAGGTCGGTCATGCCAATAATGGCGTTCATCGGCGTGCGGATTTCGTGGCTCATGTTGGCGAGAAAGTCGCCCTTGGCGCGACTGGCCGCTTCGGCGGTCTCCTTGGCCAGTTTTAATTGCTCCTGCGCCCGCAGTCTTTCGATGGACTGCGCAATGCCCGGGGCGACGGCGCCCAGGGCATCCAGGGTCTGGCGTGGGAGCGACCGGCGGTCGAAGATCGACAGGACACCCACGCAGACTTCATCTACCAACAAGGGAAAGCCGGCAAACGACACAAGTCCGTCACAACCCGCCCATTCCGCATCACGAATGGCCGGGTCATCGGGCAGGTCGTTCGTCAAACGGGGCGCTCTTTCTGTTGCGATGCGGCCCACCGCGAATTGGCCGGGCGCGATACGGCTGTGCGGACCGTCCAGCCGGGTGTCCATTCCTGCGCTGGCTTGGAGTTCCAGTTGAGCACGTTTCAGGTTGAATATCCAAATTCGAGCGAGGGCGGCATCGAGGTGCTTTTGCACGGCTGCGGCGCATCCCTGAAGCATGGCAGGAATGCTTTGATTGTGGCTGAGGGCATGGTCCACGTCGGCGCGCAGGGCAAACAGGCGTGCCTGCTCCTCGCGTTCCGGTTCCGCCTGCCTACGATGGGTGTCATCAGGCAGCGTGGCGCCGAGGGAAGAGCCCAACGCCGCCGAGTCCTCGGGTCGTGGGACGGGCGTGGTTCCAAACAACCGGCCTCCATAAAGCGCCCCTCCCGCGAGCAGAAGCATCAGCGCCAAGGCGAACGCGCCGTCAGTCCTACGCACCGCCGACGCTCGCGCCAATTGGTCTGCCAAACTTGTCTCTTGAAGATCGCGCGCGCACGATTGCAGGCGGAGGAGGACGGCGTTGAGTTGCGCGAATCGGCGGTCCATCGTGCCCCTGTGTTTGCCAGCTTCCGCCAGTTGGTCGCCTCGAACGTTGGAAAGAATCAGTCTGGCTTCGCTGGTCATCTGGTTCATGGCGTCTTGCGCCGCGTCCATCTGTTCCAGGAGGGGACGGGCTTCCGCTGCCTTCAGGTGAGCGGTTGCTTCCTCGCGCAGTTCGCGCATTGCTTCTTCGAACCGCGCGATCGCCCAGTCGAGGTTCGCCGACTCTGCAGCCTCATCGCGGGTGTCGAATACATCGTGGCCGGGCGCAGCGCCGGTCAAGGCCAACTGGCCTAGCCGGGCACAACTCCCCAGCCGCGCGGACCACTCGCCGTGGATGCGAAGCGACTCCGTGTAAATGGCCATGAGCCGATTGCTGAAGTCGAGGCCGATGGCGAAAGCCAACAGGTTGACGCTGACCAGGAATAAGCAGAACATCATCCACCGGGAGAGCCAGGCGGGCCTCGGGCGCGGAGTGGATTCGACGGATGAATTCATTGTCTGCGGGCGATCCGATCGCATTCTCTTCCGTTTCCGCCATTACAGCATCCGGCGAAAAATTTCCAGAACCTTATGGATGGGACGTTTAGCGGGGGTGCAAGAGGGAATTCTTCTGGCAGCGCCGGCGCCCTCGCCGGCGAGACGCCAGGGCTCCGATGTCGGAAGATTGCTGTCATGCGCCCGTATAGGCTCTACGCGACGAGATGCGTCGCTATCGGACTGCCGATATCTTCTCGGCACGGCAACTCGGGCAAAGTCCAGTGCGGCGTAAAGGTCAAGGGCCGGGCGGCACACCGTCGCCGCGCAACACGGTGTTCAGTTTCAGGAGCAAGTTCTGCGCTGTGTAAGGCTTGGTAAGAAACGCCTGCACGCCGTCCGCGCCGATGCTGAATCCGGTCTCTGTATCCAAACCACTGACGCCGAGAACGCTGACCTCTGGCGCGATCTGGCGCAGCACACGCAGCGTGGCGGCGCCGTCCATGATCGGCATAGTCGAGTCCAGCAAGACGGCTTTCACTTCACTGCCGTGCCGTTTGTAAAGGGAGATGGCTTCCACGCCGTTCATGGCCGACAAGACGCGGTAGCCATAATTTTCAAGCGTCGCGCGGGCGATCTGCTGGATGGCTTCCTCGTCGTCGACCACCAGGATCAGCTCGCCGCGGCCCGCGGGCATTTCCACCGGTCTGTCCTCACCGGGTTGGGCGGTCTTCCGTTCGATCGCGGGCAGCCAGACTTCGAACTGAGTGCCCCGGCCGACTTCGCTCTGCACTTCCACAAAGCCGCCGTGGTTTTTCATGATACCCCGAACCGAGGCCAGGCCCAAACCGGTGCCTTTGCCGGGTTCCTTGGTCGTGAAAAACGGTTCAAAAATCTCCTCCAGCATGTCCGCGGCGATGCCCACACCCGTGTCGGCAACCAAGATGACGACGGCCGTGCCGGGTTTGGCGTCCGGGTGCCGGTTCGCCTGGGCCTCCGTGATCTGGCTGTTTTTGGCGCGGAGGGTCAACGTGCCGCCACCGGGCATGGCGTCGCGGGCATTGACGCAGAGGTTGAGCAACACCTGATGGATCTGCGTGGCGTTCCCGCGCGTGATCCAAAGCTCCGGGTCCACATTCTTTTGGAGCCGGATGTTTTTAGGAAACGTTTCGCGCACCATCGTTTCAATATCGCTGAGCAGGTGTTTGAGCTGGATGATCTTGTTCTCGCCTTCGGCGCCGCGGGCGAAGGAGAGGATCTGGCTGACCAGTTCGGCGCCGCGGCGCACGCTGCGCCCGAGGGTGTCGAGCAGATACTGGTCTTCGGGGCGAGAGAGGCAGTCACGGAGCATCGGCACGGCCATCATGATGGGCGACAGGACATTGTTCAGGTCGTGCGCGATACCGCTGGCGAGCATGCCGATGTTTTCCAATCGCTGCGAGCGGAAGAACTGCGTTTCCAATTTTTTCTTCTCGGTGATGTCCGTGTTAATGACGAGGATGGATTTCGGCCGGCCATCGCTGTCGAACACGAGCGTCCAGCGGCTTTCAACGATGAGCTCGGCGCCGGCCTGGTTGGTCTGGCGCAGTTCCCCTTTCCACTCGTGTTTGGACATCAGGCTCTTGATCGCGTCCAACAGGTGGGCGGAGTCGTGTTTAAAGAGAAGTTCACTGGCGAGTTGGCCGATCGCTTCAGCGGCTGTCCAGCCATACAAGTATTCCGCGCCCTTGTTCCAATACAGGATGCGCTGGTCCAGGTCGGTCACACAGATGGCGTCGTGAGCCTTTCCGAGCAATGCCGCCTGCTCCCGGATTTGTTCCTCCGCCTGTTTGCGTTCGGTCACATCGCGCGAAACGGCAATGACGTTGGTGACTTTGCCCTGTTTGTCCCGCATGACGCTGCCCTGCGACTCGACGTAGCGGATGCTGCCGTCTTTGAGCAGGAAACGGAACTCGGCCCGCTGCCCGACGCCGTTGGCAATGGTCTCCTGGAAAACACGCCGAATTCGTTTGCGATCGTCGGGATGAATTTCCTCGAACGAATCGGTTCCCACCATTTTTTCGGGATCCCCCAGTATGGTACTGGAGGAAGGGCGGTTGTAACCGCGGCGTCCATCCCGATCGAGCACTGCGATCAGTGCCTGGACGTTTT
>JACXTT010013120.1_pt1 | contig 10947 bp, 9 predicted proteins | sample 9270951 | NCBI WGS metagenome assembly JACXTT01 (sample SAMN15532306, study PRJNA645909) | rock metagenome | isolation source: weathered quartz diorite | place: Puerto Rico | collected 2017-06-21 | reverse complement strand
ACGCTCGACGGAGGCATGATTCAAGGCACCGCGTATCAGCGCATGCCCTACGGACCTTTCGGCAAGCAGTTGTACGCGCAGAACGATCCCGACAGCCGCGGCGCGTTGTTCATTCCGCCCGCCAAGCTTTACTCAATTCTCGAAGCCGCTCGCGATCAAGGCTGGCAGTTGACCGCTCATAGCCAGGGAGGCGGCGCGGTGGACAACCTGCTCGACGCGTTTGAAAAACTGAACGCGAAGAAACCGATCGCGCCCACGCGTTCGCATGTGATGCATGCTTCATTCCAGAATCCCGAGGCGATCGATCGCGCCGCGAAAATGGGCGTCCTCGCCGACGTGCAGCCCGCGTGGCTGTACTATGATGGCCCGGCCCTCGAACAGGTGTTTCCGTCCAAGCCCGGCCCGATGCGGTACTTCATTCCGCTGAAGACGTACCTCGACAAGGGCGTGAAAATCGCAGGCGGCAGCGATCACATGATCGGCTTCGACAAGAATGCGGCGATCAATCCGTACAACCCATTTCTCGGCATGTGGACCGCGGTGACTCGCAAGACCCGGTTCAACGAAGTGGTCGGTCCGGAAGAGCGGATCACCCGCGAACAGGCGTTGCGCATGTACACGGAATGGGCCGCGTATCTACAGTTCGCCGAGAAGGACCGGGGTTCGATCGAAGCCGGCAAGTTCGCAGACTTTGTGGTGCTCGACCGCGACTACCTGACGTGCCCCGAAGACGAGATCCGCAAGATCGAACCGGTGTCCGTGATCATCGGCGGCAAGTAGTAGCGCACGCGGAACTCACTTCTTGGGCTTGTAAGGCGAGACTCGCGCGAGCTTCGGCGCCGAAGGATCGATGCGCACCGGATTGCGTAGCGGCATACCCATGCCTTCGAACGCGACTACCATTTCGTCGCCATCCGCGAGTTTCACGCCCGCGCCAAAACTAAAGGCGCCTGCGCCGAAGAAGTGGATGTGCACGTCCCCAGGGCGGCAATGGCTCGCATACTTGAAGTGGTGATGTTCGAGATTCTCGAGCGAGTGCGACATCGCTTCTTCGCCGGTAAATAACACCGCGTTCCAAACGGAAGCCCCGCCGCGTTCGATGGTGACGGTTCCACGCAAGCTCGAGAAATCCTGCGTGAGCACCAATTCCGGTCCTAGCGAACAGGCGCGGAGCTTCGAATGCGCCAGGTACAGATAATTCTTGCGCTCCATCACGTGATCGGAAAACTCATTGCCCATGGCGAAACCGACGCGTCGCGGAACGCCCTTGGCGTCGACCACGTAGACACCCGCGACTTCTGCCTCTTCGCCGCCGTCATCCGCGTAGGCCGGAACCTCGAGCGGTTCGCCATGCGCGCGCAGCATCGCGCCATGGCCTTTGTAGAACCATTCCGGTTGCGCGCCGATGCCACCGCCGGCGGGCTTGCCTCCGTCGACGCCCCACTGGTACATCTTCATGCTGTCGGTCACCGTGACCGGACCTTCATGCATGGCGTTGCGGTTCTGCGCACTTTTGAGATGCGTCAAGCCGGTGCCGGAAATCAGGCAGCAGGCGTCTTCGGTGGGATGGTCCGCGGCGGGCAGCAGCTTCCATTCGGACTCGCCCGAGTAGACGGCGGCATAGTCAACCTTATCGCCAGTCGCCTGCAGCGCCTCGCCCGACAAGACCATCTGATGGACGGATGGGAATCCGGTCAAGGCCAACGCCGCATCGTCTTCGACGATCGCAACGCGCCGCACGCCAAGGCGTGTGTTCGCAAGTTGCACAACCCTTTTGGAGGCCTCGCGAACGCCGGTTGTCTTCATCGCTGCATCTCAATGCTGCGCTTGCGCGCCGGCAGGAATTCGTCGCCGGCATGCCAGGTAGGCATCGCGATCTGATTCGCCACCGCCAAGCCGAGCGTGTAGCCGAATCGCGCCATCTGTTCCATGCTGCCGAAATCCCAATCGTCGTGGTATTCGTCGGACGGCTGATGGTAGTTCTTCGAGTTGTATTCGACGAATGCCTTGTCGCCGAAGTCATCCGGCTTGCCGATGAACTGTTGTCCTCCGTTGATGGAGAACGCGGGGATGCCCGCCTTGGCGTAGCTGAAGTGATCGGACCGGTAAAAATGGCCTTGCTCGGGGTGCGGATCTGGCGCGATGGCCAACTGGTAGCGCTTGGCGATTTCCTGTACGGTGGGCCATACGGTGGTGCGTTCGGCGCCGTTGACGCTGACATCCTTGGTGCGGCCGAAAGGAAAGAAGCTGTCGAAATTGAGGTTGAGCGCCGTCTTCGAGAGCGGAAACGTTGGCTTTTTCGCGTAATAGTCCGCGCCGCGCAAGCCGGACTCTTCCGCCGTCACCAGCGTAAACACCACGCTGCGGCGAGGTTTGCGGGGCAATGCAGCCCAGGCGCGCGCCATCTCGATCAGCATCGCGCAACCGGTCGCGTTGTCCACCGCGCCGTTGTAAATCGTGTCCCCGTTTACGGCGGGCCCGATGCCCAGATGATCCCAATGCGCGCTGAAGATGATGGCTTCGCTCTTGGCGTTGGGGTCGGATCCTTCGATCCACCCGACGACATTGCGCGTATCCAGCTTACGAACCTTCATCGGAATCGACCCGGTGAACTTCACCGGCAGAGGCATTGGCTTGAAGCCCGGAGCATCAGCCAGTTTCAGGAGTTCGTCAACTGACTTGCCAATCGATTGCGCGACCTGTTCGGCGGCAGTCTTCTTGAGCCATCCGGCGAAGGCAAGCGCTTTTTGGCCGCGGTCGAGTTCCACCTGCGAATCCTCGCGGCCGAAGCCCTGCACGACCTGCCAACCGTAACCCGCGGTGGGCGTCGTGTGGATGATCAGGCAGGCCACGGCGCCTCTGCGGATCGCTTCTTCATATTTGTAGGTCCAGCGGCCGTAGTAAGTGAGGGCAGGGCCGCCAAAGAATTTCGGATCGGTGGAAGGCGGCTCGTTGGTAAACAGCACCACTACTTTGCCTGCGACGTCGGCGCCCTTGTAGTCGTCCCAGTTGAATTCCGGCGCGACGATGCCATGGCCCACGAAGACCGCCTCCGCATTGAATGTGGACAGATCTTTTTGTTCGAGCGATACGCCGGTGAATTCGTCGTGCCACTTGAGTTCCACGTTCTTGCCGTTGACCGAGGCGGACAGCGTGGCGGAAGGCTGGGGTTCGGCGCCCACCAACGGAACACGCTGAAAGTACGTGCCGTTGTCGCCGCCGGGCTTCAAGCCATAGGCCGCGAACTGAGCAGCAATGTACTCGGTGGCGAGATCGCCTCCGCGGGTCCCTACGCCACGCCCTTCCAGCAGGTCGCTCGACAGGAACTTGGTGTGCGCGCGAATGCGTTGCGCCGCGATCTCATCCATTTGCTGGGCCGGCAAAGCCAGCGCGAAGGCCATCATCAGGAACCGGAAATGCATTCTCACGTTCGCAGTATCCCACGGAATCTGCACCTGTTTTGAGCAACACCGCACTGGATTCGCGCCCGAAGTTCATGAGAGGAGACCACAACGTATGGCGATCGCGGGCGCGATTCTGCTCTTGCTCGCAACGGCAATCGCCGCGATCTTCAGACGCGCAGCGGTGTTTGGCAATTCACGGCGATACCACTTCATCCAGTTCGACGATTGGTTTTACCGGGCGCAGTGGGTCGCGTTTGGGGCCGGTTTCTGCAGTATGATTCTGCTCTGGGCCGAAGTACGGCGCGACTCTTCAGGCGAGCGTGCGACGTGGAAGTATCTGGCTCTTTCCGTTGCATTGGCGTTGATGGCCCACCAGGCTTGGGAATTGCGGACGTTCGTACGTGCGAAAGTTGCGCAGTGGAAGGCTGAGGGGGCGGACAGGGAATTGAGGGAGGGCTTCGCGGGCGAGTGGAGCAATTCCCATGGCGCGAGGTTGCAGCTTCGGCAGAGCCGGATCGACATCCATTTGCCTGGGTCTCCTGCGCGTACTCTTGCAGGCGATGAGATCTTATATCGCCGGGCGGGTTTGAAAGAGATCGGCTATTACTTCTACCGCGCCGGCTTGCTTCGCAGCCCGCTGTTCCGGAACCTCGCCGATCGCGAGTACCCCCTGCTAACGCACATGGACGAACAGGGGGACCAGACTGCCTTCCTGGTGCTCGAACCCCGGCGCATGTTCGTCGTGCTGCCCGACGGGACCTCCTTGCTTCTTTTTCGATAATTATTCAAAATCGATGACCAGAATCGCCGCCGGTCCACGCCCGTGGGAGATAGAGGCGAAGCGCGCCGAAGCGCGCCCGTTATCCTGAACAATGATTATGTCAACCTCCCCCTCCGACGTTACACAACTGTTGCACGATTGGAAAAACGGCGATCGTGCGGCGGTTGACGCTCTGACGCCTTTGGTCTACGACGAACTGCGGCGGCTCGCGGCGCACTACCTTTACGATGAGCATTCGGCGGCGACGCTGCAGCCGACATCTCTGGTGAATGAGGCGTACATCAGGCTCGTTTCACAGAAAACACCGGATTGGGAAAGCCGCTCGCACTTCTTTGGAGTGGCGGCGCATCTGATGCGTCAGATTCTGGTGGACCACGCGCGCAAGCATCGCACGGCCAAGCGCGGCGGAGGCGTCAAGAACCAGTCGCTCGAAGAAGCGTTGCATGTGCCGCTCGAGGCGGGCAACCAGCTCGTGGAACTCGACGACGCATTGAAGCGCCTCGGGAAAATCGATCCGCGGCAATGTCAAATCATCGAGCTGCGGTATTTTGGAGGCTTCGGGGTGGAGGAAACCGCGCGGTCGATGGGCTTGTCGATCTCAACCGTAAGCAGGGAGCAACGCATGGCGGAGGCTTGGCTGTTTCGCGAATTGAGCCGTGAACGGACGGCGGCGGCTGGGTGACATCGCGGACCATCTCACCCGAGGCTTGGCGGCGCGTCGGTGAAGTGTTTCACCGAGCGCTCGAAATGGCGCCAGGCGAACGCACCGCTTGGGTGGATGCTGTTTGCGTCTCTGAAACTCCGGAAGTCCACCGCGAGGTCTATTCTTTGCTCGAAAGCGACCGCAAGGCCGCACAAGGCTTTGTCGAAGGCCGTGTGAAAGCCGGCGTCGAGGCCTTTTACCAAGACGACGAAATCGCGAAGGCGGCAATGCGCCCCAAGCGGGCGGGCCCGTATTTGCTGGTGCGGGAGATCGGCCGCGGCGGCATGGGTACGGTCTACCTCGGCCAGCGCGACGACGCGCAATACCACATGGAAGCAGCGATCAAGCTGGTGAGTCCAGGCATGGACACCGAGCTCGTGCTGCACCGGTTCCGCAAAGAGCGGCAGACGCTCGCGAACTTGCGGCATCCCAACATCGCGCGGCTTCTCGATGGCGGCACGACTGAAGCTGGTTTGCCGTACATCGTGATGGAGTTCATCGACGGGCCTCGCATCACCGAGTATTGCCGGATCCAGCAGTTGAACATCGAAGAGCGGCTGCGGTTGTTCCTCGAGGTCTGTTCCGCCGTGGAACATGCGCATCGCAATTTTGTGGTGCATCGCGACTTGAAACCTGGCAACATTCTGGTAAACGAAGGGGGAACGCCAAAGCTGCTCGATTTCGGGATCTGCAAGCTGCTCGTGCCGGCTGGAGCGATCGCGCCGGCCCCATCCGCTTTTGAGACCGGCGAGCAGACCGTTGACCAGGGCGCACGCATGATGACGCCGGACTACGCGAGCCCGGAGCAGATTCGCGGCGAAGCCGTCAACATCCGGTCCGACATTTATTCGCTGGGCGCCGTGCTCTATGAACTTCTCGCGGAGGTCAAGCCGCATCGCTTTGCCAACTACACCGTGCGCGAAATCGAGCGCGTGATTTGCGAGGGCGAGATTCTGCGGCCGAGCGCGGCGGCAGCGCGCAAACCTCTCGCGAGGCGCCTGCGCGGCGATCTCGACACCATCCTCATGCGCGCGCTGGACCTCGATTCCAAACGGCGGTACGAAACGGTCGAGCAGTTTGCCGACGACATCCGCAGGCATTTGCAGCATCAGCCGGTACGGGCGCAGCCCGATACGCTGATGTACCGGGTGAGCAAATTTACACGGCGCCATGCTGGCGCCCTCACCGCTGGCGCCCTCGTTACAGCGGCCCTTCTTGGAAGCCTGGGAGTTTCGGCCTATCAAGCGCGGCTCGCAAACGAACGGCTGGATCAGGTGCGGCGGCTGGCGCACACCTTCGTGTTTGACGTTCACGACCTGGTGCGGCCGCTGCCGGGTTCCACGGCGGCGCGCGAATTGATTCTGAAAACCGGCGCGAAGTATCTCGACGGCCTTGCGGCGAAGGCCGCGGGCGATACGGATTTGCAAAACGAGCTTGCCGGAACCTATATCCGGATCGGCGAACTCGAGGGCGGCACGATGGGTTCGAATCGCGGTAACATCGCGTTGGCTTCGGAAAACTACGAGAAGGCGAAACGGTTGTGCGACGACGTGTTGCGGCGGGATCGCGGTAATTTCCGGGCCTCCGCACAGCGGCTGAAGGTGCTGCAGCAGATTGCGGATCTCCGCTATGCCCAGCGCGATCGCCCGGGAGCGCTCGCTATGTATCGCGCCGCGGCCGATTCGGGCGAGGAGCTTCTCAAAGCGCATTCGAATGATACGGAACTACTGCGATCGCTGGCGCACGCCTATACTGGCATCGGGCTCGTCAATCGCGGCACGGGCGAAGCGTTCGGCGCATTGAAGGCTGCTCGAAAGACGGTCGCGATCTACGAGCAGTTTCCGCCGGATGACCGCGGCGGGCAGGAATACCGGTATCTTTCGGCGTCCGCGCTGTCGAATCTCGGCCTGACGGAAGTGGGCGTGAATGAGGTAGCGAACGGATTGCAGCACTTGCGCGAAGCGGTGGCGCGGCTCGCGGAACTGGCCGCGGAATTTCCGCAGAACGTCGATTACTCACACCAGGTGATGCTCACCTGGTCCCACGTTTCGGATTCGTTGAGCGAGCACGATGATGCGCCGGGAGCGCTGCGCGCAGCGGAGAAGTTCGTCGCCGTGGCCAAGAGGCTGCAGGAAGCCGATCCGGCCGATCATCGCGCGGCGATGGATTACGGGATTGCGTTGAGCAAGCTCGCCTCGAAGGTTCCGGAGCCGCAATCTGCGAAGCGGATCGAATTGCTGGAGCAGGCGATTCCGCGTTTGCAGCAGGGAGCGAAGCGGGATCCGAAGAATACGGTGACGCTGATGTTTCTGGCTGGCGCCGAGAATCGCATGGGAGATGCGCTGCGGGATCGCGGAGACCTTGCGGGAGCGCGCCGGGCGTGGCTTGCGAGCGTCGGGGATGCCGAAGCGATTCTTGCTACGGGGCAACTTCCTGCGGCGGAGATTTTTCTGCTGGCGTGCCGGTCCTTGGGCGAGAACGCGGCCAAGAGCGGGGACCGGGCTCTCGCGGAGCAGTATGCACGGCGTGCCCTATCGATTGGAGAGCCGGATTCCGAGCCGGCGAAACCGAGATCGAAGACAGACCAGGCGTTCGCGCTTCCACAGTCGCTGGCAGTGGCTGGGTTCATTCGAGCGCGGCTCGGTGAAACGGATGCTGCAGTGGAGTTGCTCTCGAAGAGCGTCGACGCGTGGCAGGTGGTTCGTCTAAAGCCGATGTTTACGCGGGTGTATGAAAAGCGGCTGGCGGAAGTCGAGGCGGAGTGGAATCGTTTGAAGGGGACGAAGAGGGAATGACGCAGGATCAAGTAAGGCGAATCCGGGAAACCGAGCCGACAGTGTGTGAGATGGCTGGCGCGATGTCGCAGTTGTTCTATGGCCGGTTGTTTCTCGTGACTCCCGCGCTGCGAAGTATGTTCCACGGCGACATCAAGGTGCAGGGCCGCAAGTTTTCGGACATGCTGGGTTCGCTGCTCGATGCGCTGGAACATCTGGATCGCATGTCACCGGTGTTGCGGCAAATGGGTCAAAGGCACACGGGCTACGGCGTGAAGGCGGAGTATTACGGCGTGGTGGCGAGTGCGTTTTTGTGGGCGCTGTCGCAGACGCTGGAGGCGGATTTCACGCCTGAGGTCCGCGCAGCGTGGACGGCTCTGATCGGGGAGATCGCTGCAGAGATGCAAGCAGGCGCGCAGCAGATTTCTTGACCGGTTTGATGGTGGATCCACGCCCTACGGTATAGAAAGGAGCGAATCTGCCATGAAAACCAAGACCAACGTGAAAACGGGCATCATCGTCGTGTGCTAGTAGCGCGTCGATTGATTGCAGCATCTGGGGCGGAGTCAAGTCTTCCTTTTGGGAGACTCGCTCCGCCTCTTACGCTTTAAGCCGGCAGTCAGTGCTCGCGATGTTCGCGAATGCTAGCCAGAATCTGGTCCAGTGACAGGTCTTTCTGCCACTCGTCTCTATCGCGCGTGTAATCGCCAGAACCGGAGCGATTCAGGCGGAGGAAGCGCGCGAGGCCAGCGGCGCCCAGCTCGCGCATGAGCACATCAAGGACGTGCCGTTCGAATTGTTCGTCCGTCAATTGGTCAATGGCAATCATAGACCTTGGTCCTTGATCCGCTGAGCCGGCCCAGGCAGCACCTCTAGCCCTTGATGTCGTCCTTGGCGAAATCCCATTCCACCAGGCGCTTTTCGCGGACCGAGAGGTTCACCATATGGGCGCATGCGGCGGCGTGGTGGCCAGCGTCGCCGTTTTCCCAGTAGGGTTTTCTGGTGCGGATCGACTCGAGATAGTGCCCCATGTGCGCGACCGTCGATTCCTGCCCTTCTGCGAGGTAAGTGATCGAACCTTCCGCGGCTTCCTGGGGCCAGGTGTTGGGCGACTCGGTGGCTCGCACTTGCGGATCCTGGTAATACTTGTCCTCGAGCGTGCGGGACCAGCTATCCACCACCCACCTGTTGTCCTCAACCGTGCGTTCCGGCGTAAACACGACCTTGTCGAAACCGATCGCCAGGCTTCCCTTGGTGCCGAGGAACACGAAGCTGCCTTCGCTGCCGCTCTGGTTGTTGAACGTGGAACTCAGATTGACCGCAAAGCCTTCGGGATACTGCAGCATGGCGTTGAGCGTATCCGGAACTTCGCGGCTGCCCTTCCAGCGATAGAGCTGGCCCATGCCCATGACGTGCGACGGAACCGTGGCGTCCATGAGGAAGTGGATCGTAGTGCAGAGGTGCACAAACAGGTCTGTCGCGATGCCGCCCGAATAATCGTTGTAGCAGCGCCAGCGGAAGAAGCGCTCGAGTGAGAAAGGCCGCTTGAGAGGCGAGGGTCCCTGGAAGGCTTCCCAGTTCACGGTCTCCGGCGATGCGTCGGGAGGGATCGGATAGATCCACGCGCCGGAAGCGGTGTTGCGATTGTATGCCGCGCGAACGAGCGTGATCTGGCCGAGCTTGCCCGACTGAATGATTTCCTTTGCCTTGTGCTGCAGGGCCGAACTCATGCCTTGCGAACCGATCTGCAGCACGCGGCCGGTTTTCTTTGCAGCGCCGATGATTTCCGCGCCTTCGCGCGAGGCGTAGGTCATTGGCTTTTCGCAGTAGACATCTTTCCCTGCCGCAAACGCCTCGAGGATCATGGTCTTGTGCCAGTGATCGGGCGTGGCGATGACGACGCCGTCGATGGTCTTGTCGGCGAGGATTTCCTTGTAGTCGCGAATCGGCTTGGCCACCCCGGCGGTGCGTTCCACGGCGCGTTCCATGCGTCCCGAATAGGCGTCGGACAAAGCAGTGATGGCGACGTTGGGATTCGCCAGGACGGCCTGCATGAGTTCCTGACCGCGGGCGCCTGTTCCGATGAAGCCGATTTGCAGCTTTCCGTTCCGGCTCTGCTGCTGCTGCGCCGCGCCTGCGGCGGCCGCCGCCACAACACTGGTGGACTGCATGAACGTGCGTCTGGTCATCGATACCTAAAATACCAAAAGCGGCGGGTGTTGGCCCGCCGCCTTTTTCTAAGATTCTGTTTTTTGGAACCCGCGAGTGTTACGCGCTGAACGAGGAGCCGCAGCCGCAGGTCGACTTCACATTCGGGTTATCGAACTTGAAGCCGGAGCCCTCGATCGTCTCGACATAGTCGACGCGGGCGCCGTCCAGATACAGCAGGCTGGCCTGATCCACGAACACCTTGATCCCCTCAAAGTTGTAGATCTTGTCCATCAGTCCGGGGCTGGTCTCGAAAGCCATCGAATAGCTGAATCCGGAGCATCCACCGCCGACGACGGAGATGCGCAGACCTGCCGGCTTGGGATCCTGCATTTCGAGGATTTCCCGAACCTTGGAGATTGCCGTATCGGTCAAAGTGACGGCAGTAGTAGTCGTCTCGGTTGCGAACATGGAGTTACTTGAAACCTCTCATTCCGGATTATAGCAGCATCGGGAAACAAGTTGGTCCCGGCGCAGGCAGTGGTTGGTTTGTTCACTTGGTTGGATGAAATGGATGGCTCAAAAGTTGCTCGAAGTCATTTTTCGACCTTGGCGCGGATCGTTCCCGTCGCCACGCGGAGGTTGAGTTTGGTCCCTTTGGGCGCCTGATCCGTTGATTTCACAATGGTTCCGTCAACTGTGGAAACGATGGCATACCCGCGTTCGAGAATCTTCAGGGGGCTGAGCTGGACGAGATGCGCGGCGGGCGCGGTGAGCGCCGCGCGTGTTTCTGCGAGTTTCCGGGTCATGGCTTGTTCGAGGCGGACCCTCGAGGCGTCTTCCCGGCGGCGCGTTTCCGCGAAGCGCAGGCGGACGTCCTGGCGGAGGAGGCGCGAGTTGATTTGGTCGAGATGGCGGCGGCCGGTTTGGAGCTCAGCCCGAACACGGTCGCGTAGACGGAAATCGGCGTCGTCATTGCGTTGCTGCAGCCGGCCCAGGCGGCGCCGAAGCGCGGTCGCGGCGCGGTCGATACCCAATTGATGCAGGCGGCGGGCAATTTGCGCGAGACGATACTGGGTGTTCTGCTGCAGCTTTTGTTCCACGAGGGCAAAACGTTCCTGCAGGCGCGATTTGGAT
>JACXTT010013119.1_pt1 | contig 10947 bp, 5 predicted proteins | sample 9270951 | NCBI WGS metagenome assembly JACXTT01 (sample SAMN15532306, study PRJNA645909) | rock metagenome | isolation source: weathered quartz diorite | place: Puerto Rico | collected 2017-06-21 | reverse complement strand
TCCTGAATTAGAAATTCGTTGAATAAATATGCCGAGAATCGCTCCGATACTGTGTCACAAATGCTCGCCAGGCCTCGGCCTGTCTGCGCTTTGCTTCGTGTCTCGAAGCGATTTCGACAAATTTATTGATCAACGAATTTCCAATTCAGGACACTAGCGCCTACTTTCAGAATTTCGATCATCATGCAAAACACGCTCCTCACGCCCTACGAGCAGGGCAACCACAACCAGACCACCAGCTGGGCCGACTGTATCGCCTGGTACGAGATGCTGGCACAGCGTTTTCCGGCGGTGCTGCACTTCGCGCAAATCGGCGTGTCCGACATGGGCGTGCCCATCCACGCCGGCGTGATGAGCACCGACGGCGTGTTCGACCGCGATGCGATCAAGGCCGCCGGCCGTCCCGTTTTTTTCAACAATAACGGCATCCACCCGGGCGAACCGGAGGGCGTCGACGCCTGCATGGCGCTGGTGCGCGATTTCTGCATCGAGCCGCAGCGGCTGGCCGCGCTGGGACGCACCGTGTTCATGTTCATCCCCATCTACAACGTCGACGGCAGCCTCAATCGCAACAACACCTCGCGCGTGAACCAGGACGGCCCGGAGTCGTTTGGCTTTCGCGGCAACAGCCGCCACCTGGACCTGAACCGCGACTTCGTCAAATGCGACACCCTGACGGCGCGCGTCTTCAATCAGCATTTCACCAGCTGGGATCCGGACGTGATGGTCGACACCCATACTTCGAATGGCGCCGACTACAGCTACACGATGACCCTGATCCACACCCAGGCCGACAAACTTGGCGGCAGCCTCGGTCCCTTCCTGCGCGACATCATGCTGCCGGCGATGTTCGAAGGGATGGAACAGCGCGGCTGGCCGACCTGCCCCTACGTCAATCCCGTGCAGGACAGCCCCGACCACGGCATCGCCGAATTTCTGGAAACGCCGCGCTTTTCCACCGGCTACGCGGCCCTGCACCACACCATCGGTTTCATGCCCGAGACGCACATGCTCAAGTCCTTCGCCGCGCGCTACGATTCGATGCGCGCCCTGGTCGAGACGGCGCTCGATTTCACGGTGCAGCACGGCGCCACCATCGCCGCCCTGCGCCGCGTCGACCGCGCCAATGTCAAAGAGGCGGCGAGCTTGCCGGTGCACTGGGCCATGGACGAATCGAATCCCTCGTCGTTCAATTTCAAGGGTTATGCCGCCGTCTACAGTCCCAGTATACTGGGCGACTACACGAGACTGTCGTACGACCGCTCGGCGCCGTGGGAGAGGGAGATCGCCTACTACAACAGCTTCCCGGCCGATGTCGAGGTGCCGGCCCCGAAAGCGTATGTGGTACCGCAGCAGTGGCGCGAGGCCATCGAGCGCTTGCAGTGGAATGGCGTGCAGATGGAGCGTTTGACGGCGGACGAAACGCGCACGGTCGACTACTATCACGTGGCCTCGGTCAAATCGCGTTCGAACGCCTACGAAGGCCACATGTTCCACGATGAGATGGTGCTGGAGCGGCGTACCGAAGCACTGCCGCTGCGCGCCGGCGATTACATCGTCACACTCGATCAGGACCAGGCGCGCTATGCAGTCGAGATGCTGGAGCCGCAAGGGCACGACAGCTTTTTCCGGTGGGGGCTGTTCAACAGCGTGCTGGAGAAAAAGGAAGCGTATTCGGACTACGTGTTCGAGGATCACGCCGCCGAGTTGCTGCGCGATGAGCCGGAATTAAAAACGAAGTTCGAGGCTTGGAAGGCGGCCAATCCATCGCTGCTGACGAATCAGAATGCGGTGCTGGATTTTATTTTTGCGAATTGCGAACGCTATCGCGAGCCGGAGTGGAGTCGGTATCCGGTGTTCATGGTGATGTAATCAGCGACGTGGTCAGCATCGGGGTCTGGCACTTGTGCCTGACCCCATTCCATGATCTGAGGCGCAGCATACTTTGAGTATGATCTCAAAGTGGGGTCAGGCAACAAGTGCCAGACCCCGATGCTGCTTACTTCGTCTCAGCAATCCACTTGTCCACCTTCGCCTCCAGCAGAGACAAGGGCATCGTCCCATCCTTCAAAACAATCTCGTGAAACTTCGGCAGGCTGAATTTGCTGCCCAGCGCCGCCTGCGCGCGCTGTCTTAATTCGACGATTTTCAAAGAGCCGATCTTGTACCCCAGCGCCTGCCCCGGCCACACCATATATCTCTCGACCTGGTTCTTGGCGTCCGCCTCAGTGTAACCCAAGGTGTCGCGCATATAGGCGATCGCCTGTTCCCGTGTCCAGCCCTTGCTGTGCATGCCGGTGTCGACCACCAGCCGCACGGCGCGCAGCATCTCGTCGTTCAGGTGGCCGAAATAATCTTCCGGTTTGTCGAACAGGCCCATCTCCTTGCCCAGCGTCTCGGCGTACAGTGCCCAGCCTTCCGTAAAGGCGTTGTTGCCGCCGAATTTGCGGTAGTTCGGCAAGCCCAGCTCCTGCAGCAGGGCGATATGAAAATGGTGGCCGGGCTGGCCTTCGTGCAGGAACAGGGTGACCATGCCGGTGCTGCCGTACTGCTTCGGATCGGTGACCACCGACCAGAACACGCCGGGGCGCGAGCCGTCGGCGGCGGGGGCCGAGTAATGGTCGGAGGCGGTGTCGCGCGACAGTTCAGGCTCCAGCCGTAAATCCAGCGGCGCCTTCGGCATCAAAGTGAACATCGCCGGCAGTTTCAGGCGCAGCTGGGCGTCCAGTTTGCGGTAGACGTCGATCACCTGCTGGTCGGTGGTAAATGGCTTGAATTTGGCTTGCGCCGCCACCCAGTTCGGCAAGCCGTTGGCCGGTCCCGTGTAACCCATCTTCGGGCCGACGATGGCGAATTCTCCCTGGATGCGGGCCACTTCCTTCAGGCCGATAGCGTGGATCTGCTCTGGCGTCAAGGTGGTGGTGGTCTGGCTGGCGACGCGAGCGCGGTACCACGCGTCGCCTTGCGGCAGGGCGTTCCAGCCGGTGCTGGTGCGCGCGGCCGGCACGTAGTCTTTTTCCAGGTAATCGGCCAGGCGGGCCAGGGCCGGCGTCAGCTTCGAGGCGATGGTGGCCCGGTAGGAGGCCGTCAAGGCCTTCTTGTCGGCGGCCGAAAAGCTCGCCGGCATATTCGTCACCGGCGTATAAAAAATGCTGTCTTCCGGCTTGGCCGCCACCAGCTTTCTAAATTGCGGCACGGCCGACTCCATCGGCGCCTTCGGCTCCGTGATCCCGCGCTTGACGCCTTCTTTCATGTTGGCGATGGCCTGGTCGATCCAGGCCGGCAGCTGGCTCAAGCGGTTGAGGTAGGCCTTGTACTGCTTGACGGTGGTGAGCGGCTGGCCGCCCTGGCCGTTGGCGTAGTTGGCCAGGGTGATGGGCACGCTGTCCATCTGGTTGACCGGCAGCAGATGGGTGGGGAAATGCTCGAAGCGCAGTTCGGTGGCCAGTTCGTAGTCGAGGATGTCGTAATTGATCTGTTCTTTTTCCGACAGCGCCGTGCGAGGGATGGCGCGCAGGCGCGCTTGAAAGCCGTGGTAAAGGGCGTACTGGCGCGCGCGCATTGTCGGATCGATCGCCAGGCCCAGTTGATCGTCGAAGCGCGGGTCGCCGCTCTCGGTGGCGTTCAAAGGCTCGAAACGGGCGGCGGCGTCGTAATAGGCATCGGCCAGCACGTCGAGGCGGTGCGCCGCTTGCGCCACCGCGGTCGCAGGCTTGGCCTGTTCGGCGTGGGCGTGGGAGAACAGCAAGGCCGCGCTGACGGCGGCGGAGATCAACAGCAGTTTCATGAGGTTCCGATTCTTCGATTACTTGACCAGGGCGACCAGCTCGCCATTTTTAAATGTGTACATCGTCACTGTCGATGCCTTCAGGTTGCCGTCGGCGTCGTAGCTGTAGCTGCCCACCACGCCCGGATGGCTCATGCTGCGCATGGCCGTGCCGACCACCGATGGGTCGACAGAGTTGGTCGACCTGATGGCTTCCGCGATGAACATGGTCTGGTCGTAAAACGCCGCGGCATATACGTCAGGGTTCTGCTTGAAGCGGGCTTTGTATCTGGCCTGAAAGGCTGGACCGGCTTTTTGCTTTTCCAGCACGGCGCCGGCCTGGGCGCACAAGACGTTGTCGGCCACGGCGTCGCCGCCCAGCTTGGCCATCTCGGGGCTGCACAGGGTATCGCCGCCCAGCAGCTTGGCTTTTAAACCGAGCGCCTTCATCTGGCGCACCATCGGCGCCGCCTGCGGCGCGTAGCCGCCGAAGAAGATCGCATCGACGTTTTTGGCTTTGAGACGGGTGAGGATGGAGGCGAAATCGCTGGCTTTATCGGTGGTGAACTCCTGGCCGGCGATCGCCATGCCGGACGCTTTCGCCTGCTTGGTGAATTCCGCGGCGATGCCCTGGCCGAAGGCGGTGCGGTCGTCGATCACGCCCACCGTTTTGACTTTCAAATTCCTGGCGGCGTAGCTGGCCACCTGCGCACCTACCTGGCTGTCGCTGGCCACGGTTCTGAACACCAGTTTATAACCGGACTGGGTGATTTTCGGATTGGTGCCGACCGTCGACATCATGATGCCGGCATCGTTGTAGACCCGTGCGGCGGGCAGCGCCACGCCCGAGTTGTAGGGCCCCAGCACGAAACGCACGCCGGCGTCGGCGAATTTCTGCGCCACGTTGACGCCCGCTTTCGGGTCGCCCTGGTCGTCTTCCGACAGCAGCTCGAAGCGCACCGCCTTGCCGGCCACCTTGGGCTGCTTCGCATTGAGCTCTTCGACGGCCAGGCGCACGCCGTTTTCGTTGTCCTTGCCGGCAAAAGCGTTGGCGCCGGACAGGGGGCCGGACAGGCCGATCTTGATGACCTGGACGTCGGCGGCATGGACCGGCAGGGCAGTGGCCACAGCCAAAGCGATGAGGGTGAATTTCATGTGTCTCCTTGTAGGATCAAGGCCCGTCAGGCGGGCATGTCGCGGGCGATCAACTCGAGCGGCAGCGCCGTCGAGTATTTGATCTGCTCCATCGAAAACGCCGACGACACCCCGGTGAGGTGGGCCGTCGAGGCAATCAGTTTTTTGTAAAAACGGTCGTAGCCGCCGATGTCGGTGGTGACGACTTTGAGTAAATAATCGACGTCGCCGCTCATGCGGTGAAATTCCAGCACTTCCGGCAGGGCGATGACGGCGGCGGCGAAGCGCATCAGCCATTTTTCGTCGTGCTCGGAGGTGCGCACGCTGACGAACACCGTCACCGGCAAGCCGACCTTGTGACGGTTGACCAGGGTGACGCGGCTTTCGATATAGCCTTCTTCTTCCAGCCGTTTGACCCGCTTCCAGCACGGCGTGCTCGACAATCCGACCTTCTCGGCGAGGGCGGCGATGGACAATGTGGCGTCCCCTTGCAAGGCAGACAATATGGCGCAATCAAACTTATCGAGATGATTCATTCTATTTATATCTATTTTTTGGGATATATATACTATTTTTGAGAATAAATCAGTGTGATTTGGGACGTATTCTACGCGGCAACGACGTAATATATTAAACAAATCCACCCATTCCAGCAGTATTTAATTCATCTTTATTTTCACAATGACAAACGAAGTTTACCTCGACGCCAACGCCACCTCGCCCGCCTTGCCAGCCGCCATCGCCGCCGCCGTCGACGCCATGCAGACCCGCTTCGGCAATCCCAGCAGCATCCACGCCGCCGGCCTGCGCGCCCGCGCCTTGCTGGATGACGCGCGCGCGGTCGCCGGCAGGGTAATCGGGGTCGGCGACGGCGACGTCATCTTCACCAGCGGCGCCACCGAAGCGATCCAGACCGCCGTATTGTCGGCCCTGTGCGACGTGCGCGAACGGCAGATCAAGGGCGAGGCGGTCGGCGAACTGCTGCTGTACGGCGCCACCGAGCACAAGGCGGTGCCCGAATGCCTGGCCCACTGGAACCGCATCCTCGGCACGGGCCTGGCGGTGCAGGCGCTGGCGGTCGACGCCGACGGCCTGCACAAGCTCGACGAACTTCAAACGCTGGCGCCGCGCGCCGCGCTGGTCTGCACCATGGCTGCCAACAACGAAACCGGCGTGGTGTCCGACCTGGCCGCCATCGAAGCGGTTTTAAATGAACACGCCCCGCGCGCACTGTGGCTGGTCGATTGCGTGCAGGCGCTCGGAAAGCTGCCCTTGCAGCTGTCCGCCACCCGCATCGACTACGCGCCGTTTTCCGGCCACAAGCTGTATGCGCCGAAGGGCATCGGCATGCTGTACGTACGGCGCGGTGCGCCCTTCACGCCGCTCATGAAAGGGGGCGGCCAGGAGGACGGCCTGCGATCTGGCACCGAGAACATGGCCGGCATCGCCGCCCTCGGCGCCGTGCTGCACGCCCTCGAAGACGGCCAGGGCTTCCGCCTTCCGCATGACCTGTACCGCCTGCGCGACCAGCTGGCCGCCGCCTTGTCGGTCGCCTTCCCGGGCCTGGTTTTCAACATGCCGTTCGAGCGCAGCCTGCCGACGGTGCTCAATTTCTGCGTCCCCGGCGCCAGCTCGAACGATTTACTCAAACTGTTCGATGCGGCCGGGGTGCGTCTGTCGGCGGGGTCGGCCTGCTCGGCGGCCAAGGCCGCGCCCAGCCATGTACTCGGTGCGATGGGACTGGCCGATGCGCGGGCCGGCAGCGCCGTGCGCCTGTCGTTCAGTCCTACCGCAACCGACGATTTCATCGATGCCGCCTGCGCGCGCATCGCCCGTTGCGGCGCCGCCCTTGCCAGGCACGCGCCGCCGCCGGTGGAAGGCAAGGCGCCTTCGCCGGTCCTGGTCGACCGCGGCGACGCCGACATCCACATCGAGGATCTTGCCGCCTTCCTGCAGCAGCACCCTGACGCCCGCCTGATCGATGTGCGCGAAGCGTTCGAGCACGCCGCCGGCGCCCAGCCCGAGTGGCATGGCCGGCAGGTCGACAACCTTCCGCTGTCCGCATTCGAAGGGCAGATCGAACTGTGTCTGGCCGAGCCGCAGCGTGCGCTGCTGCTGTTCTGCCGCAGCGGCAACCGCAGCCTGGACGCGCTTTGTATGCTGCGCGCCGCCGGCCACGCAAACGTCTATCATCTTGCCGGTGGATTGGCGCTCGCAACACGGTGAGATTGCTGCGCCGCGCCATCGACCTGGCCGTGCGCATCTGTTCGTTAGCGCACAGTTAACATTTCAAGCTGTCGGTAACATGGCATCAGCCGTTCGCTCATGCTTTCCCGCCTTGAATGACCCGGTCGCGACCCGCCTCTTTTGGGCGGATGGCAGCTCACGCCTAAGCGAGGTCACTGTTGAACCAAGAATCCTTAACCCTTTCCGACACCCGCTATCCCTGGCAAACCGGCCTGAATGCCGGCGCCGATGGCGAGCCTTCCGACGACGAACTGCCGTTGCGCTCCGAGTTGTTCAGCGCGGCGCAGATGGCGGCCCACGGCGGCCACTTGGCGGCGCGCCACCAGCTCAGTAAAAAAGGCGGTCCCGACCGCCTGCTGAGCCGCCTGACCGAAAACGCCGAGGTCATCTCAGCCACCTGCGACGAGCTGACCGCCGCCATCAAGGCCGGCCGACAGATCACGCCCGCCTCCGAATGGCTGCTCGATAATTTTTATCTGATCGAAGAGCAGATCCGCACGGCGCGCCGCCACCTGCCGAAAAATTACAGCAAGGAGCTGCCGCGCCTGTCGAACCCTGACGCCGAGGGCAATCCGCGCGTCTACCAGATCGCCCTCGAGATCATCTCGCACGGCGACGGCCGGGTCGACCCGGAAAGCCTGTCGCGCTTCGTCGACGCCTACCAGGACACCGCTCCCTTGAAACTGGGCGAGCTGTGGGCGATCCCCATCATGCTGCGCCTGGCGCTGATCGAAAACCTGCGCCGCGTGGCGGCCCGTGTCTACGACAACCGCAGCCAAAGGGACCGCGCCAACAGCTGGGCCGACCAGATGAGCGCGACGGCCGAAAAAAATCCGTCCGACCTGATCCTGCTGGTGGCCGACATGGCCCGCTCGAAGCAGCCGATGAGCAGCGGCTTCGTCGCCGAACTGGCGCGCCGCCTGCAAGGCCAGAACTCGGCCCTGGCGGTCGCCCTGCAATGGGTCACCACCCGCCTCGCCGACGCGGGGCTCACCATCGAGCAGCAGATCCAGGCCGAAATCCAGCAGCAGGCGGCCGACCAGGTCACCATCAGCAACAGCATCGGCAGCCTGCGCTTTCTCAGCACGATGGACTGGCAGGAATTCGTCGAAACCATGAGCGCGGTCGAATCGACCCTGCGCCTCGATCCCGCCGACACCTACGGCAAAATGGATTTCGCCACCCGCGACAATTATCGCCACGCCATCGAGCGCCTGGCCAAGCAGTCCGGCATCGCCGAAGTCGATGTCGCCGCCAAGGTCCTCGAGATGGCCCGGGAGCCGCGCGCGCCGGGGCAGGGCGGCCTGGACATGCGCACCCGCCACGTCGGCTACTACCTGGTCGGCAACGGCTTGCCCTTCCTGGAAAAGCGCATCCAATCGCGCCAGCCGGCCACCGAGGTGCTCGATAAGGCCGGCCGCGCCGCGCCGCTGGCTTCCTACCTGGGCGCGATCATCCTGTTCACCGTGCTGTTTGCCGGCAGCGTCACCCTGCACGCCTGGAACAGCGGGCTCGATGGCGCGCTGCTGGTGCTGCTGGCCGTTTTCTCGGCCATCGGCGCCAGCCAGCTGGCACTGGCGCTGGTCAATTTCATGGCCACCCAGCTGACCCGCCCGCACCCGCTGCCGCGCATGGATTTCAAGGCCGGCCTGCCGGACGACGCCCACGCCATCGTGGTGGTGCCGTCGATGATCTACAGCCCGGCCAACATCGCCTCGCTGGTCGAAGACCTCGAAGTGCGTTACCTGGCCAACCGCGATCCCGGCCTGCGCTTTTGCCTGCTGACCGACTTCGGCGACGCCGCCAGCGAGACCATGCCGGACGACGCCGACCTGCTGGCGCTGGCGCGCAGCGCCATCGAACAGCTCAATGCCAAATACAAGCTCGATGAGAGCGTCGGCCCGGTCGGCGTGCCCATGCTCGACGGCGAGCCCGATCCGGAAGTGGCGGGCGAACCGTTCCTGCTGCTGCACCGCCCCCGCCGCTGGAACGAATCCGAACGCGCCTGGATGGGGGAAGAGAGAAAGCGCGGCAAACTGGGCGACTTCAACGCCTTTCTGCGCGGCGGCGCGCGGGACAAATTCATGCTGCACGTGGGCGATACCTGCGGCCTGGAGAACGTCCGCTACGTCATCACCCTCGACACCGACACCCAGCTACCGCGCGACGCCGCCCGCCAGTTCGTCGCCACCATGGCGCACCCGCTCAATCAACCGCTGCTCAATGCGGCAGGCACCCGCGTCATCGAAGGCTACGGCATCCTGCAGCCGCGCGTGACGGCCTCCCTGCCGAGCGAAAACGCTTCGCGCTATGAACGCTTGTGCGGCGGCGAGCCGGGCATCGACCCTTACACCCGCACCGTTTCCGACGTCTACCAGGACGTGTTTTACGAAGGCTCGTTTGTCGGCAAGGGCATCTACGACGTCGACATGTTCGAGCGCTTGCTGGCGACGCGCTTCCCCGACAACCAGATTCTCAGCCACGATCTGCTGGAAGGGAACTATCTGCGCGCCGGCCTGCTGTCGGACGCCCAGCTGTATGAAGCCTACCCGGCCCGCTACAGCGACGATGTAAATCGCCGCCACCGCTGGATCCGCGGCGACTGGCAGCTGCTGGGATGGCTGCTGCCGAGCGTGCCGGCCCAGAACGGCAAGCGCGAGAAAAACCCTTTATCGGCGCTGTCGCGCTGGAAGCTGTTCGACAACCTGCGCCGCAGCGTGGTGGCCCCGGTCCTGACGGCGCTGCTGCTGTTGGCCTGGGCCTTGCTGCCTTCGCCGTGGTTCTGGAGTGCGGCGGTGCTGGCGGTGATCTTCCTGCCGACCTTCGTCAACGCCCTGTTCGGCCTGATCGAAAAACCGCACGACATGGGCTGGAACCAGCATCTGCTTTCCGGTCTGCCCAGCCTGCGCGCCATGTTCGGCCACGCGATCTTGCAGACCGCGTTTCTGCCCTACGAAGCCTGGTTCAATATGGACGCCATCGCGCGCACCTGCTGGCGCATGGCGGTCTCGCGCCGCAACCTGCTCGAGTGGCGGCCGTCTTCCCTGGCCCGCTCGTCGGCCAATATGGAAGCGAACTGGCGCCGCATGTGGTTCGCGCCGCTGCTGTCGGTCGGCGCCGCCCTGATGCTGTCCTTCGCCAATCCCGCCGCGCTGTTCGCCGCCGCGCCGGTGCTGCTGCTGTGGTTCCTGTCGCCCGTGGTGGCCTGGTGGATCAGTCTGCCGTTACCGCGCGAGGTCGCCCACCTGAGCAGCGCCCAGACCGTGTTCCTGCAATCGCTGGCACGCCGCACCTGGGGCTTTTTCGAGGATTTCGTGGGCGCCTCGGACAACTGGCTGCCGCCCGATAATATGCAGGAACACCCTGCCATGGTGGTTGCGCACCGCACCTCGCCGACCAATATCGGCATGTCCTTGCTGGCCAATCTGACCGCCTACGATTTCGGTTTCATCACGCCGGGCCAGGCCATCGAACGGGTACGCAACACCTTCGCCACCATGGACCGCATGGAGCGCCATCACGGCCATTTCTATAACTGGTACGATACCCAGAGCCTGACGCCGCTGCTGCCGATGTACGTCTCGGCAGTCGACAGCGGCAACCTGGCCGGCCACCTGCTGACCCTCGCGCCGGGTTTGACCGGCTTTGCCGATCAGCCTATCGTCAGCGCCCGCTCGCTCGACGGCGTCGCCATCACCCTCAATTTGCTGCTGGAAGCGGCGCAGGAAGGCAGCCGCCCTGCCAGCGCAGCGGCGAGCACCACTGCCGGCGCCACCGCGATCGGCGCCACCGCCGCCAGC
>JACXTT010013118.1_pt1 | contig 10947 bp, 7 predicted proteins | sample 9270951 | NCBI WGS metagenome assembly JACXTT01 (sample SAMN15532306, study PRJNA645909) | rock metagenome | isolation source: weathered quartz diorite | place: Puerto Rico | collected 2017-06-21 | reverse complement strand
GATTCCTCGCTGGGATTCAAGCCAAAGTAGCTCGCGATTTTCTTGCTGCACGCAAACCGGGTCACCGGACCAACTGCCAGGACAAAAGCCAGTGCGGTGTTTGGCCCGATCCCCGGGTGGGTCATCAGGAGCACGGCATCTTCGCGGCGCTTTGCTTCTTCCGAAACGGCACGGTCCAGTTCTGCGATTGCCGGATCAAGTTGGTCGAGGAGTTTGAGTAATTCCTCACGACGGCGACTCGCCCACGGTCCCAGGCGCAGACGAGTTAACTCCATCCGTCCGGACTTGCTGAACAACTTCTTTTTCCGGCACAGTCCCTGGCTCATCGCCAGAAAGTGCAGCTGGTTGCCGAGCATGGTGCGCATGCGGACCAGCTTGTGCCGGTGCCAGAGCAGTTGGCGCAAGTCGCGTTCTTGTGGCGTAGGAACCCAGATGCGCGGAAAGCGATTGCTCAAGAGAAGATCGAGAATCAACGCGGCATCGCGTTCGTCGGTCTTTTGCTTGCGCACTTCGCTGGCGCGGATCTTCGCTGAATCGCCAATCCAAAGTTCGTGGTTTAGTTCCGAGAGCAGCCGCTCGAACCAGTGCATCGGACCGGTGGCTTCGATGCCGACACGAACCGGTTGCCGAAAACTTCGGTAGAACGCTTCGGCTTCTCCGCTTTCATGGTCCAACCGGCGTTCCGCCAAAAGGTCCCCGGGGCACTCCTCGGCCATGGCAATCCGCTGATATCGCGTATGAAAATCACATCCTATAATTAGCATCGCTCGGCTCCTTTCTTCCGAGCCTCGGTCGTTAGCGCAACCAAGTTTACTCGGCGTCAGGAGCCGACGCCTTCATCCAATCGGAAACACGGGGACAGACGGGACGTTTTCCATATTTTTGTCAGCGCAAAGAATTCATCACGATGATTTCTCAAAAGCCAGCACCTCTGTCCGTGACCAACCACTAGGCCACGTGGACGTACGGCGCGCTGTTGGTGTGTAAGGGCGCTGGTGGCTGGGCTCAGTCGCTCACGTCAAAATCGGCCATGCGGTTTGTGGCTTTTCCTCCTGCGTCGTCAACCGCCATCATCACAAGGGTGTATTGGCCCGGCTTCATGTCCTTTACTTTCAACAGGAGCGCCACGGGAATCATGGGATTTCCCTTTTGAATGAAATTTTCAGTGGAGATGCCGCCAGTCGTCGTCACCTGTTCGTGAGTCGCGCGATCCACGACTGTGTATCCGAACACAACCTTCGGCGGATTATCGGCAAGCAGCAGCGGCTCGTAAACTTCCGAGTAGACGACGACATTGTCCGAGCGCTTGAAGCGATTGGTCGCTACAGGATTGATTTGCATGCCGCGGGAAACGAGCGGGGTGCGATCCTCGAGTAGAACCGCGTCCAGATCCGCGCTCGCCGCGATTTCGTCCACGCGCTGCATCGAATTCGTGATCACCACGCCGCCGAGGCTCAGCTTTTTCCCGTCGTAGGAATCAATCTGCAGCGGCCATTCCGTTTTGGCGTACGCATCACCGCCGGAATTCAGAACCACGGTCATCTTGTAATTTCCCGGAGGCGCGTCGAACTGATTCTGGTAGTGATACGGAGTTTTCGAAAACTCCTTCCATTCGTCTTTTTCCAGATCGAGTTTGACTTGATCGGTGAATTTCGCGCCGATGGCTCCGTCTGATTTGTACGCAATTCCGAGCACGCTCAAGCTCGCGTGATATTTTCCTTTGTCTTTGTCGAAGTGAAAATTTTCGCTGGGAATATCCATCGCCAGATTCACCCGCGCGATGTTTGCGGCGGAATAAAAGTACGGCGCCTGAAACGCGGTCTTCGCCGCGCCCGGCGTGTTATCTTGCGCGCGTGCTTCCAGTTGTTTTTCCACGGGCGTTCCTTCCAGCACGTTCGCAGGCCGGGAGTTGCAGTATCCGGTTCTTGACCGCACGTTCATGCCGCCATGATTCATTTTTACTTTCAGCGTGTGGCAGCTTCCTTCCGGCGAATCCGGCGGAACGTAGCCGAGCAAATAAAATTCATTTTCCTCGTTGGCGATTCTCTGCAACCCGCCAAGCAAATCGTTCGTGTTGTAAATTGCGAATCCGCCGGTTCCATCCGCGAGGGCCTGCAAAATTTGCTGATTCGTCGCGCCGGTTTCCGGCATTGGCGGAAGAATGGTTCGCGGCTGCGTACGTGTAAAAGGACTGTTGAACGCGTTCGAATTCACCGGCGGGCGAGTTCCGGTGCCGCCACCCGTGCCGGTTCCGCCGCCGCGCGTCCCGCCTCCGGTCCCGCCCGTCCCTCCGCGGCCACCACCCGTACCACCGGTGCCGCCAGTTCCGCCTCTGCCGCCCCCTGTTCCGCCGGTTCCACCTGTGCCGCCAGTTCCTCCGCGGCCACCGCCTCCGGTTCCGCCGCCAGTACCGCCACCACCACCCGTGCCGCCTCCGCCGCCGGGGCGCTGAGGTTCAGGGTAGGAAGTGAGGAGCAGCTTCGGTGTGGAATTCTTGCGTTCGAACAGCGCGGAAGTTTGGCGTGCAAAGGGTGCGGAAGTTTGACGCGAGAAGGGAGTGGAATTTTGCCGTTCGAACAAGCGAGAAACAGGCGCCATGAGTCCGCGCGCATCCAAAGGATAAATTGCGACGTTTGCTTTTGTGCAGGCGTCCAGAGTTGCGGTCAATTCGGATTCGCGTTCCGGTGAAAGAGGAAAGCCCGCGGAAATCAAGATGACCATTTTTCTGCCAGGAATGGCGCGCAAATTTTTTGCGAGCGAGCGCAGCGCCAAAAGCATGGTGCGAGCGCCGTAATCGGCTTCCGCGTTCGAAACGGAGGAGAATCCGGACATGTTAATCGTACCGGTAGAAGCACTCGCATCCGCGTTCGAGGCAACTGCCGAGCTTTTTATTCCGGAGGCTGCGCGCTTCAGCAAATCCACATTGGCGGTGAAGTTTTGTTTAATTTGCAAAACTCCGCCAAATTCCACGACCGCCATCAAATTGTTGGGGCCAGCATTCGCTTCAATAAATTTTGCGGCGGCGTTTCGGGCGATCATTTGATCCGGCAATTGCATGGAAGAGTTGTCAAAGAAAAGAACGAGGTAGTGTTTCTGATTGCTGTTGGGCCCGGCGTTTTGCGAAGTGCCGGCGGAAAAACTGGTGACCGGCTGCTCTTTGTTATCCTCGTAGACTTTAAAGTCGCCTTGCGCAAGGTCGCGGATGTACTTGCCCTTTTTGTCGGTGACAACCACGTCCACGAGAACTAATTTCGATTCCTTTTTGATGATGACGCCGGATTGAAAGACGTCTCCGGCAGCCGGCGGTGGAGCTTGGGGCTGCGCCGCGGCAGGCGGCGCCGGAGCTTGTTGGGTTGCAGGTTCCTGCGACCGCACACTCGCTGCGAGCGAGCCCAATCCAAACAAAACACCGCAAAGTCCCGCGGCGAAGAGATTCACCTTTCCGTTGCGAATTTTCCCGTTCATAAAAACCTCCGTCATTCACCAAGTCTGGGCACCGACTCTGCCGACACTGGGCTTCAACCAGAACGAAAACCGAGCGACCTAGTTCGGAATCACGACAGCGCCGTTCTTCGCGGCCATCTGCTCGCCTTCCGCATCTCTCACCACCAACCGCACCAAATACGATCCGGGCTTCACGTCGAAACTTGACTTGACGTTGATGCCGGATTTTTCCAGGCGTTCCCTGGTTCCATCGAGCAAACGCATCTGGACAATCTTTTCTCCACCGGTAACAAAATTCCCGTTGTCGTCAAAAACCGCAGTAGCCAGGGTAATTTCGTTGCAGTTTCTAGCGTCGGCCTTTCGAAAGCGAAGCGATTTCAAATCCAGATGAGCCAGTACGGAAAGCTTAGCCTGGGCAGGATCAGGTTTGAAGAATTGCGTCTGCAAGTCCACCGGAAGGTCGCCAATTTCGTCCTGCGAGAAAATGGCTTCCTGGATTTCCTGCTTCGCGGTATCAGCCGGGTCCTGGGCTTTGCGCGGAGCGAAATAGCCATGGCGAGCCTGGACGCTGTATTTCTGTTTTCCGGTCAGCGTCACCTTCAAGGTGTGATAAGACCCGTTCAGCTTCAAATTTTGCGGGGAAAATCCAAGCACGTAGGAAACGGCGGGAGCCGCGACTGCCTGGCGCAAACCGTTGTCGAGATCGTTGCGGTTGTGAAAATAGGTGCCGCCGGTGCCAGCCGCGAATTCGTCCAAAACTTGGGATTGCGCCGATTGCGCGACGGTTCGATAGAGGGTCTTGAGACCGCCGGCACGTGTTGCCATGCCGCCGGGAGGATTCGCAATGTCGCCCGCCAAATCGGGGGTATACAGGCCACGGGCGTCAATCGTGTCAATCACGATGTTTGTGCGCGTGGCGCGATCGATGATGCCGGAAGCCTCGGTAAACAATTGAGCGAGGATGAATCCCGGGGAGACAAAAACCATGACGCGCTGACCCGGCATGGCGGCTAGCCGGCGCAGTGCATCTTCCATGTGTCTGTAAGCCAGATCCGATTCTGCGTCTCCGTTGCTGAGCGCGCGCTGCGAGGCGGCGGCGGCGATAGGCCGGGCCAAACTGATCTTGGACATATCACCCTGGAAGGCGCAATCCACGGTTTCCAGAGTAGCTGCGTCCATGGCTTGCTGGTCATTTTTGTTTTCGATCAAATCAGCCTGGTAGTAGCTGATGTCGGGGCAATCGCCGACACCTGTGGAGTGCTCGAATGGGGCTCTTGGGATGATTCCGTTGAGTGCGCGTTTGACGGCTTCCTGGTCTTTCGTAAAGTCCTGCGTGATCTGTCCGGAAGTGGTGAAAACTCCGACGCGATCGGTGGACGCAAGAGCGCCAAACAAGCGGGTTGTTGCGTCGCGGGCGGTTACAGCGTCTTCCATCGACAAATGCACGTCGTCGAAAAGGATGCTTACGAAGCGCTGCGGAATCGCGGGCATCGGCACATTCGAAACTGCGGTTGGCGCATCGGCGCTATTGCCGCCGGATTCCGCAGTCGTCACAGGCATGACTCTTGCAGCAGGAGTCTCGACGTTAAATGAGGAAATCACTTGAGGCTTGCGGTTGTCGGCGAGGGCGAAGTCCTCGCGATGCAAATTCTCAACTACATTTCCTTGCTGATCACGAACTACGACACGCACCAAAACGAGGTTGACGCGAACCTTAAACATGGCGGGAGTGTCATGCATAGCCACTTCGGCGCTTTTTTGCTCTTGTGGAGGGGGAGCGGGATTTGTAGCAGGCGGATTCTGCGGCGAATTATCCTGGGGCGGGTTCTGAGCCAAACCAATGCAGGCGAATAGCAATACACCAGCCAGGAGAGCGAAACACCAGTTCGAACGGGAGTGAATTTGACTTCGCAGGACGTACCTTCCTTTGCGTCGCGGGTGGCTAAACTACGGCCAACGCCGGTCCCGGCTGGTATACGCCTCAGGTGGGTGAGTTCCTGGCGGATGAGCCTTATGCGCCAACCTTGTTGGGCAGAATATACCGCTTCGCGAGGGGCGATTCAACGACCGAACGCGGCGATTCGAGGTTAACAGCGTGACGGCTTAAGCTCCAAATCTCTACTACTTTTTTGGACAAACCAGCAGACGTTTTGCGAGAGATATCTGAGAATTATCCATCCACCGAGTTTATTCAGGGAGATGGAGCATCGTGGCATGAAAAGCGGGATAAGGGCGGAAGAAACTGTGAACGAGGATCAGCGAAAAGGGAAAGCGGCTGTATGAGGGGCCGGCTCGCGATTGGACTGCTTTTTGCGACCTTGATGCTGGTGTATGCCAATGCGCTGGTGGATGGTTTCACCCTCGACGACGGGGAATACATTACTGGCAACCCGCAGGTGACGAGTCCTTCGCTGCAATCCATCTTTGCTCCGCATCCGTTCACGAAGGTATTTCGACCGCTGACGTTCGCTACGTTAGCCATGAATTGGCGATGGAGCGGCGAGCACCCGTTCGGATACCACTTCTTCAATCTATTGCTGCACGGCGCAGTGACCATCCTGCTTTACTTTGTGCTGCTGGGCGTTCTAGGCGAGACACCAACAGCTCAGATCGTCTCCTTAATGGCGGCCTGGTTGTTCGCAGTCCATCCCATTCACACCGAAGCGGTGACGTCGATCGTGGGAGTGTCCGAGTTGCTTGCAGCCGGATTCCTGCTTGGGGCGTGGTTGCTGCACTTACGCGACCGTCCGGCCTGGGCGCTGGCTTGCTTTGGGCTGGCGCTACTTTCGAAAGAATCGGCAGTTGTTTTTCTTGGTTTGGTATTGGTGGGCGATTATGCCCGAGAGCAATGGAAGCCCCGTCTTCGCTACGCGGCAATCTTCGTTGTGACTCTTCTCTACGTCGTTCTTCTTTGGAAAGTACAAGGAGGCCATTTCGGGAAGGCAGGGATCCACGAAGTAGATAATCCGCTCGCGACATTTCCCGCTCAATGGAGGATCCTGAACGCACTGCGAGTGGCTTGGAAATATGTGGGACTGCAGGTTTACCCGGCAAAGCTCTCCTACGATTATTCGTTTAACCAAATTCTGCTCTACTGGAATTGGCGTCACACGCTGTTGCCCGCGGTAGCATGGGCAGCCGTGGTTGCTGCCTGGGCCTGGGCGATCGTCAAGCGCAACACAGGCTTGGTGCTCGCCGGGGGGATTTATTTTGCGGCATTTGCGGCGACGTCCAACATTTTGGTTCCCATTGGCACGATCATGGGAGAGAGGTTGGCGTATCTGCCGTCGGCGGGCTTTTGCTTGCTCGTGGCGCTCGCATTGAATTGGCTTAGAGAGCGGCAACGCCTGGTGGCGACAGGCATCCTGACGTGCGTAATGGCGGCATTGGCGATTCGCACTTTTGTGCGCAATCTGGATTGGAAGAATAACGACAAGCTGTACGCGGCAGCTGTGCTAGCGGCGCCGGGCAGCGCGAAAGTCCATCTGAATCTGTCGGCGGTCTACATGAACGCCGGGAAATTGGACTTGGCGAGCAAAGAGGTGCAAGAAGCATTGCGCATTTATCCGGACGATCCAAGCGCACTGGAAAATTACGGGCTTATTGAATGCAGAAGAGGAAATTTACAGGCAGGTAGCCGGCTGCTGGGGAAGGCGTTGAACATGAGCAGCAGAGCGGAAGAGCCTTTGTATGACGTTATGGCGGTAAATTACGCCGAGTCTTTGATGGGGATGGCGCGCTGGGACGAGGCTTTGCGGGTTTTGAATCGAGAGATTGCCGAATCGCCTTTGTATGCGCGTGCGTGGTCGAACCGGGCGGCTATCTACTATGAGAGGGGAGAGACGGAAGTGGCCCGAGCCGACGCCACAGCCGCGCTCAGACTGGATCCCGGGAACGCGCAGGCCAAGGAAGTGCTGCAATCACTGAGCGGGCCCTCGCCAAAGAAGGGATCGTGATCGCGTTCGGCAAGGTGAATCGCTTACCTTGCTGCTCCATTCTTCGCATCGGCGAGTTCTGCGTTCCAGGCGGCGCCAAGAAAGACAACGACGGCGGACAATTGCATCCAGATCATGAGGCCGATGACGGCGGCGAGGCCTCCATAGACGACGGAATACGGAACTTTACGGACGTAGAAACCGAAGAGGACGTCCACAAGCCACCAGAGGAGTGTCGCGATGGTAGCGCCGGGGAGAACGTTTCGCACGCTGTGCTCTTGCGGGCGCGCAAAACGGTAGATGAACGTCAACGCAACGAGCGAAAGAAAAATTGCGGCTAAGGGAAAGAAAACGGGCCAATAGCCGTGGAAGGGATGACTCGGGCCGAGGGTACGGGAAAGCCAGTAGCGGAGCTGCCGGCCGAATACCCCTAGTACCGATGCGACGATGAGCGGAGCGATGGTAGCAACGAGCAAGAGCAAGCCGCGCCACTGGCGATGGAGAAATCCAGGCTTCTGCGCGTCGCCATAAATTGTGTGGATGCCTTCCATGATGAGTTTCATCACTTGCGAGCCAGCCAGGAGAGTTCCGGCCCATCCCACGACGGCCCATTTCCAGGCTTGCGGGGCGCGGTGGATCAAGAACTCGGAGACGATTTGGCGGCTGCCTGGAGGCAAGTAGCGCGTGAAATCGGTGATCATGTCCAGCATGCTGGTGCGGCTGCCGAGCGGGCTGGTAGCAATGGCAACGACGAGAAGAAGGGTTGGAAAAAACGCCAGGAACAAGTTGAAGGCGATAGCTTGCGAAATCATGCTGCAGCGCGGGAAGACGCGACCGAACATTTTTAGAGCGCGCTTGAGCAGCCGTCCGGTGAAATTCATCGGCTGGCATTATACCTGCTGATGGGTCATTGACTCCGATGGCCAATCTAAAGATTGGCCACTACAGGATTTTTCTGGAAGTGGTGTTGCTTGCCGGGGCTCGTGCTGCATCATAGACTTTGGATGACCCCATGAGATTGCGGCGCTTTCATTTCGTTGCGGTTTTTCTGTTTGGTGTTGCGCTCTTTTCCGCCATCGGGAATCCCTCCCTGGCACAATCGCCGCCGAAGACGAAAAATCTCTGGAAACCGGTTCCGTTCGCGATCGTTCATTACAACGAAGATGCGCCAAAATCGTGGAACCTTTATTACTCGGCGAAACGCGGAGTTCTGCTACTGCGGCTTTGGAAGCGATATCTCTTGATTGACCGGAACGCGCAACAAGTTTTCGATATTGACCCGGAAAAAATTGCGGCCAAAGGGGACGACATCGAGTTTTCCGCGGAAGAAAATCCGGGGAAGGCGGCGGATATTAGCGATTGGCGGGAGCGAGATGTCGGGATGCTTCGACGGCTTCGTTTTCGTTTCGGAGAAAAGGGCAATTATCTGGACATTCAGACACCGCTCAAGGCGAATGGCACGCCGCTGTATTGAGGTTGGCCGTTTGCAGTTTGCCGTTTGCCGTAGGAAATGAACGGAAGCGCGTGGCCCGCAAAACCGTGCATGGAAAACAGAAGCGCGTGGGCGACGGGAAGCTAGTAATGCGTTCGCCGTTTGCTATTGGCGATAGAACACAAAACCAAGAGAAGAACAAAAGTAAGATAAAACCAAAAGCAAGAGAAAGATGGCGGCATAAGTCGCCTCTACAAAGAAAAATAGCCGGATAGCAGCCGGCGTTAGAAGATGGCTAGGGGTGGGCGGGGCCTTTGCGGTAGACGCCGTAGACCCAAGGAATTCCGGCGACGCCCGGTTCGATGGCGACTTCGAGGGTATCGCCCACGCGAAAGCGATCGAAGTCGTCGGCTTCGACGGGCAGTCTTTCGAGTTTTCTTCCCGGCCTCCAGGAACTGACGACCAATCGCCTGCTGCCTCGTACGATTCCCTTCATATAAAAGGTGGCGCGCACGGTGGCGGGAACGTATTCAATATCTTTTGGAGTGTCGAATTTTCCGTTCACGAAAAGAATGATGGTGAGAATCCACGGCAACGGAACAAAGCCGTTGAAGATTCTCTTTATGGCTTCAATTTCGGCGTGGCGCCGGGCGAGGCGGTCGAGAATTACGGCCAGCGTCAACGCGATAAAAAACAGGACGCCAAAAAATACGAGCATCAGGTCCAGATCAAGCGGAGGAAAGACCTGGCTGACGTAGGGAAAGCAGAGGGAGCCGGCAAGAAAAATCAGCGTTTTGTAAATGAGCCGCCTGCGGAAGACCAATTCGGCCGCGGCGGTGGTCAGCCCGCACGCGGAGCACTGATCTGAATCGCGCTGGGCTCCACAATCAAGGCACCGAGTCATCGGAAAAAGGATACCGCGTTGTCAGGGAAGATTTCCGGAAAGATGATTGAGGAGGGCTTGGAGCGTTTCCTGGTGATGTTCCTCGACGGGCGCGATGGAAACGCCCATGCCACGGCCAGGCTCGACGCGCTTCACAGAACAATTGAGCTTCACCGGCCTGTCCAGCGTGAGTTGGGCGGAGAACCCAGCGCCGACCCAAAGAGGATCGGGTGACTCGATAAACATTCCGTTCGAGCTGATGTCGCGAGTGCGCGCGCGCAACACCGTGGAACCCCATTCGATTTCGAGGTCGGCGTGAAAACGGTAGCGAGGCGCCCAGCGGCGCTCGAACCTGCGGACTCCTTGATCCCCACTGCCCATAAACCTGGCGAATCCCCCTGCCCGGGTTCCCAAGCCACGGCGCACGGGCGATCACGCCGCTTCTTTTGATACAAGATACCGCAGTTCGTTGCATGGCTATACGACGCCGTGAGCGTTTGTTTTGTTCCCTGTATTGCCGGAAACGAAACAGGAAAGTGCTGCTCGCCGCGATGCCCGCTCATGGTTGCCGGCTACTCGGCTTGTGGCTCTTTCCCTTTGCGCAAGCGGCGCTGGATTTCCGCCTGCAAGTATCGCCGAAAATTTTCGGGCACAACCCCCGGCGCCGTCAACTCTTTCAAGTCGGAAACAGTAAGTTCCGGCAAGTAGGCGAGCACGGTGGAAAGCGTCGTAGCGGGCTGGCGAACGAGCGCGAGGCGCACATTGTAGCTGCGGGACCATTTTGCGTGTTTCGAAACAGCTTCGACAACGTTGTGCGAGATTTTTGCGCGGGAAAGTGCTTTCAAGACGTGGGCTTCGGTGAGATTCGAATTGTCGAGAACAACGCCGAGGACTTGAGCGTGGCCTTCGGCGAGCAGGGCACCCGCTACGCGGCCGGGGCCACGGCGGGCGAGGGTGATTTTTTGGCCGAGGGGCAACTGCGGAAGGCGTGCAATCAACTGTTCTTCGGCGTTGCGTTTTAATTCCGCGAGCGCGCCGGGGGCGAGCGTCAGCTGGACGAGATCCATCAAGTACAAATCGCGGAGCAGACGGAGGCTCACGAGGCGCGGAGTGTGCGGGTGAAGAACCAGCGCTTTTTTTACGGCGTAACTTTTGAGAAGCGGTTTGCGCCGGGCAATTTCTTCGATGAGTTCGCCCGGCAAATCCTTGCGGGCGAGCAAAAGCGCCGCTTGGGCTTCGTTCAGCTCAGGGCT
>JACXTT010013117.1_pt1 | contig 10948 bp, 9 predicted proteins | sample 9270951 | NCBI WGS metagenome assembly JACXTT01 (sample SAMN15532306, study PRJNA645909) | rock metagenome | isolation source: weathered quartz diorite | place: Puerto Rico | collected 2017-06-21 | reverse complement strand
GCGGAGACGTCGTGGCGCTCTCCGTCGGGAACGGCACGGTGGAGGGGACCCCACTCGGCCGCCTGCGCGGCCGGAATATCGTCGCAGAGGAGGATGATCTAAGGCGCACGGCGGTCGCCGACCATCAGCGACAGCCATTGCGTGGCGCCGCCGGCCGGCACCGACCCGTGCTCCAACCCGACGTGGCGGATGAACGCGTCCTCCACCATCACCGCGAGGTCGCAGGCCATCTGCAGCTCGTTGCCGCCGCCGACCGCGATGCCGTTGATGCGCGCGATCGTCGGCTTGCCGAGCTCACGCAATCGGTCGTGCATGTCCTTGAAGGCGCCGAACCACTTCCAGTACTCGCCCGGTCTGCCGAGATAGTCGGCGTCCCAGGAGCGGAGGTCAGCTCCGACACAGAAGGCACGCCCCGTGCCGGTGACGACCAGGACCCGGATCTCGTCGTCCCAGGACGCGTCCTCGGCCGCCCGTGCGAGCTCGCGCAGCATCTGGAAGTCGAAGGCGTTGAGGACGTCCGGCCGGTTGAGACGGATCGTCGCGCGCGGTGGCGCCTTCTCGTACACGATCGTCTTGAACCCGAGCGCTGCGGGATCCGCCGGCCGCGGATGGGTGGGCTCCGCCACGGCGGCAGCGTATAGCGTCACCCCGTGGGCTCGACGGGTGTGGCCGCGATCTTCGCGTTCTGCGCAGGGCTCGGCGGCGCGGTCCAGATCGCAGTCCAGGGCAGGCTCGGCGACCGCGTCGGCAGCATCGAGGCGCTCGCCTGCGCGGCGATCGTCAGCGCCATCTGCGCAACGGCGGTGCTGCTCGTCGCGCGCGGTGGGCTGGGACGCATCGGCGACGGCTTCGCGGGTCCGAAATGGCAGCTGCTCGGCGGCGTCATGAGCGCGGTGATCGTGCTCTCGATCACCGTCGCCGGACCGCGCATCGGCACGGTCGCCACGACGGCGATGCTGATCGCCGGTCAGTTCATCCTCGCGACCGCGATCGACCGCTACGGGCTCTTCGGCGTCGATCGCGTCGCCGTGACGTGGACGCGCCTGCTCGGGCTGGCCTTGCTGACGGCCGGCGCCGTGCTGACGTTACGGCGGTAGCGCGTCGCGGCACCGGCCACTCCGCGGTGGACGACCAGAGCCCAACGATGTCCGCGAGCCCGGATCCTCTGCCGGACCAGCCAGAGTTGGAGTCTTCCGCTTCGGGGAACAACGAGCCGTAGCAAACGCCTCATGGGCTGGGCGGGTGGACTCTCGCGACCAGGCGGCTTCCAAGCCGTAGCGCAGCCGGCGCGCGGCGTGCGATATGCACGAGAGCGCGATCGCCGACGGTCATGTGCTCGCGCGGCCCGCTCAGCCGCACGGTGGGCGCGGCGCTCTCTTCGACCGCGAAGAGTCGCCAGGGCTCGTCCACACCGCGTAGACGGTGCACTCCTCGGTCGGTGAACACCAGGCCCGATCCGACGACAAGGTCGCGCACCGTGCTGGATGTCAGCACTTCACCGGAGGAGGCCAGCGCCGCAATCCTGGCGCCGATGTGAACCGCGAGACCGCCGAGCTTGTCTCCTATCCGCTCGCATTCGCCGGCGTGGACACCGACCCGGATCTCGATCCCGATCTCCGACAATGACATGCGCATCGCAAAGGCGCAGCGGACGGCCGCCCCCGGCCCGTCGAAACTGGCGAAGAAACCGTCGCCCGCCGTGTCGAGCTCGAAGCCGCCGAACCGTGAGAGGAGCTCGCGCATGCGTGCGTTGTGTTGCTCGAGCAGCTCGCGCCACTCTCGGTCGCCGAGCTCGCTCGCGCGGCGCGTCGAGCCGACGATGTCGGTGAAGAGAATCGTGGCGAGGCGGCGATCACCCGCGGCGAGCGTGCGCGCACCGGTCAGGAACTCCTCGATCTCGAAGACGACGGAGTCGACGTCGCCGGCCCAGAACGCGTGATCCTCGCCCTCGAGCTCGACCAGCCGCGCGTTGGGGATCGCGTCTGCCAGCTGTCGGCCCGCCACGATCGGGAAGACCTCTCGATTTCGGTGGAGTACGAGCGTCGGTGCCTGTATCGCCGGTAACACCGCGGTGACGTCCGCGCGCATGCTTGCCTCGATCAAGGCCCGAGCCATCGCCGGACTGGCGCCGGCCCGCTCGAACACACCCCAGAAACGACGTTGCAGCTCGCCCTGCGCACTCGGCGCAATCAGACGACCGAGACGCCCTTCGCCCCAGTGGTCGACGACGTCCGTAAAGCCTCTGACGACTCGATCGTAGTCCCCGCCGGCTCCGAGTTCGCCCAGCGCCTCCGTCGACGGGCGCCCACACGCGTACGTGCCGTACAACACGAGAGCGCTCGTCCTTTGAGGCCATGTCGCCGCGAACAAGGCACATACCGGCCCACCCTCGGAGAAGCCGAGAAGAGCCGTTCGATCCGACCCGACCGCGTCGAGCACTGCTCTGATGTCGGCAATCCGCTCCTCGAGAGTCGGCACGTGCGGAATGGGGTCGGAAAGCCCCGTGCCGGGCTTGTCGTACAGGATCAGTCGCGCAAACGATGCGAGCCGCTCGAAGAAGCGGCTGCAGCCAGGATCCGTCCACTGCAGGTCCAGGTGGGAGACGAAACCCGGGACGATGAGGAGATCGGGCTCGTCCCTGCCGACTGACTGATACGCGATGCTGACGTCGCCTCGCCGGGCATACCGAGTCTGCGGCGGCTGCACTCGTCCAAGCTTAGAGCCCCAACGCTAGAGACAGATGTCGTCGGGCTTGACCGGGACGCGGGTCAGCGGTCGGCCGGTCGCGTCCCGCAGCGCCGACGCGACGGCAGCCGTCGACACGACCGTCGGCGGCTCGCCAACGCCCTTCAGGCCGTAGGGCGCGTCCGGCTCGGGATCCTCGACGAGCTCAGCCACCACCGGCGGCATGTCGAGCGCCGTCGGCAGCAGATAGTCGGTGAAGCTCGCGTTGACGATCCGGCCGTCCCGCGTCTGGATCTCCTCCATCAGGGCAAGGCCGAGACCCTGTGCGATGCCGCCCTCGATCTGCCCGTAGACGGCCTGCGGGTTCACCGCCTTGCCCACGTCCTGCGCGGTGCCAACCCAGACGACCCGGCTGATGCCGAGCTCGACATCGACCTCGGCGACGACCCGCATGGCCGCGACCGCAAGTGAGACGTGCGCGCGCTCGCCCGTGATCTGACCCGTCTCCGGGTCGAGCGGCGTCGTCGGTGGATGACGGTAGACCCGCTCGGCGTCGACATCGCCACCGGTGCGCTTCTGCTCCTCGAGCGCGGCCCGGCACGCGTCGCGAACAGCGCCGGAGGCCATCCAGGTCATGCGCGAAGCCGACGCGGAGCCGGCCGAGCCGACGCTCGCGGTCGTGTGCGGCGCCAGCTCGACCCGGTCGGTGCGGAGCTCGGTGCGTGCGACCTGGAGGATCACGCCCGACACGCCCTGCCCGACCTCCGCTGCAGCGCAGTGGACACGTGCGCTGCCGTCGCGGCGCAGCTCGACACGGGCCGAGCAGTAGTCGTCGAATCCCTCCGAGTAGCAGATGTTCTTGAAGCCGACGGCGAAGCCGACGCCGCGGCGCACCCCCTGTCCGCGCGTGGTGTTGCCGGCGCCGCCCGGAAGGCGGATCGGATCGCGCGGCAGCGGCTCTGGCTCGGGAATGGTCAAAGCGGCGGCGCGGCGGATGACCTCGGCCGTCGGGAGCGAGCCCGTGATCACCTGGCCCGTGGCGAGCACGTCGCCCGGCTTGAGCGCGTTGAGCAGGCGAAGCTCGACCGGATCGATGCCGAGCTCGTGCGCCAGCTTGTCCATCTGGGCCTCGGCAGCGAAGCACGTCTGCACGGCGCCGAAACCCCGCATGGCGCCACAGGGCGGATTGTTCGTGTACACGGCCGTCGCCTCGATCAGCGCGTTGTCGACCCGGTACGGCCCGGCCGCGAACGAGGCCGCGTTGGAGCAGACGGCGGTCGAGCTCGATGCATAGGCGCCGCCGTCGAGCAGGATCCTCATCCGCACGGTCACGAGGCGGCCGTCCTTCGTGGCCCGGTGCTCGCACCACATCTTCGCCGGATGCCGGTGGACGTGACCGGTAAAGGACTCCTCGCGGCTGTAGACGATCTTCACCGGCCGGTTCGTGTGGAGCGCGAGCATCGCCCCGTGGATCTGCATCGACAGGTCCTCGCGCCCACCAAACGCACCGCCGACGCCGGAGAGATGGATACGAACCTGCTCGGGCTCGAGCGCCAGGCAGGGAGCCACCTGGTCGCGGTCGACGTGCAGCCACTGCGTGGCGACGTAGACGTCGACCCCGCCCACACCGTCGGGCACCGCGAGGCCCGACTCGGGGCCGAGGAACGCCTGGTCCTGGATGCCGACCTCGTAGACGCCTCGGGCAGTGACGTCGGCTGCAGTGTCGGGGTCGCCGTGGCGGATCACCATGTGCCGGACGACGTTCGGACGCGGATCGTCGCGGTAGCCGTGCCCCATGGTCGGCCGGTCGGGATGGAGCGGCTCCATCTCCGTCGCGCGCTCCGCGTCGGCGACGGCCGGCAGCGCCTCGTATTCGACGCGAATTGCGGCGGCTGCGCGACGCGCCTGCTCGGGGTGCTCGGCCGCGACGAGCGCGACCGGTTCGCCGAAGAAACGAACGCGGTCGATTGCGAGCACCGGCTGGTCGGCGAACTCGAGCCCGTATGTCTTCCGTCCCGGCACGTCGGCATGCGTGAGCACGGCATGAACGCCGGGCATCGCGAGCGCGGGTGCGATGTCGACCTCGACGATGCGTGCGTGCGCGTGTGGCGAACGCACGGTGTGCCCCCAGAGCATCCCCGCCGCGTTGAGATCGCTGGCGTACTCGAACTCGCCGGTCGTCTTCGGCATCGCGTCCCGCCGCTCGACGATCTCGCCGACCCGTCCGAGCTGTCGCTTCGTCTTGGTCGGGGTGGCCGTCGTCGTCATCTCGCCGTCCTCGCGGCCAGGCGCACGGCGTCGAAGATCTTCTGGTAGCCCGTGCACCGGCAGATGTTGCCCGACAGCGCTTCACGAATCTCGTCGTCCGACGGGCTCGGATTGTGGGTGAGGAGATCGGCCGTGGCGACGACGAGGCCGGGAGTGCAAAAGCCGCACTGCACGGCGCCCGTCGCGGCGTACGCCTCCTGCACGCGATGCAGCTTCCCCGCCTGGCCGAGACCCTCGACGGTGACGACCTGGTGGCCGTCCGCCTGCGCGGCGAGTACCAGACAGGAGCAGACGAGGACGCCGTCCAGCAAGACCGAGCACGAGCCGCACTCGCCCTGCTCGCACGCGTTCTTCGACCCGGGCAGCCCGAGCCGCTCGCGGAGCGCGTAGAGCAGGCTCTCGCCGCCCCAGACGTCGGCCTCCGCGGCCTCACCGTTGACAGTCAGCTCGATCTTCACGCGAGACACCTCTCGAGGGCGCGCCGTGCGAGGACCCGCAGCGCGTGCCGCCGGTACGCCGCCGTTCCGCGCACGTCGTCGATCGGGCTGCACGCGGCAGCGATTGCGTCCGGAAAGCCGTCCGCGCCGTCGAGGCTCGCCGTCACGAGCCCCACCACCGGTCCTGCCGATCCGTACGCCGCTCGCAGCTCGCCGCGCTCGCGATCGACCACCAGCGCCAGCGAGCACACGGCGATCACCATCGCGTTGCGAGGACCGATTTTCATGAACGTCTGCGGCGCGCCGCTCGGAGCGACGCGCACCGCCACGACGAGCTCGTCCGGCTCGAGGGCGTTCCGCTTCGGACCGACGAGGAAGTCGGCGAGCGCCACCTCGCGGTTGCCGCGGACGCTCGCGATCTCGATCGTCGCGCCGTCGACGAGCAACGGCGGCAGAGAGTCACCGGCAGGCGACGCCGTGCCGAGGTTGCCGCCCAGGGTGCCGCGGTTCCGGATCTGCGGCGAACCGACCGTGCGTGAGGCTTCCGCCAGCGCCGGCAACCGCTCGGCGAGTCCGGTGTGCATCGCCTCCGAGTACGTGAGCCCGGCGCCGAGCACAAGCGATCCGTTCTCCTCGCGCCACCCGCGCAGCTCGGACACCTCGTTCAGGTTGACGAGCGCCGGCGGCCGCGAGCGGTCGAAGTTGAGCTCGACGAGGACGTCGGTGCCGCCCTGCACGAAGCGGCCTTCCGGCACCTCCGACTTCAGCCGGCACGCCTCGTCGAGGCTGCGTGGGGTGAGGACGTCCACGTGCCCTCAGCGCTCCTCGCGGAGATACGGGATACCGAGGCTACGCGGGGCGCCCAGCCGCCGCTTGGCAACGCCGGACGAGACGACCACCAGCACGACGACCGTCATCACGAACGGCAAAGCCTGGAAGACCTCGGGAGGTACCTGCGTGAGGATGCGCCTCGCCTGGAACTGGAAGGGCAGTGCCTGGAACGCCCCGAACAGGTAGGCGCCGACCAGGCAGAGATCGGGTCGCCAGAACGCGAAGATGACGAGGGCGATCGCGATCCACCCGGCGCCGGCGGTGAGGTCGTTGGTCCACTGAGGTGTGATCGCGAGGCTGAAACACGCGCCGCCGATCCCCGCGAACGCCCCGCCGACAAGCGTGTGGACGTAGCGATAGGCGACCACGTTGATCCCCATGGCATCCGCCGCCTGCGGCGACTCGCCGACCGCGCGTACGTTCAACCCGGGTCGCGTGCGCGAGAGGTAGAGCGCGACGAGGACGACACAAACCCACGAGACGTAGACAAGCCAGGTTTGGTCGAAAACGATCGGTCCGAGCAGGGGCACGTCGCCGAGACCGAAGAGGTCGACAGGACGAAACGCGTGCCGCGCAGGCACGTCCGCGAGCTGCAGGTCGTTGCCGAGGTAGGACGAGAGGCCGAGCGCCCCAGCGAAGATTGTCAACGCGAGCCCTGAGACGATCTGGCTCGCGCGCATCGTGACGACTAGGAAAGCATGGATCAGCGCCACGATCGCGCCGGCCAGCGCGGCAACGCCGACGGCGAGCGGAAGCGCGAGCGCGGACGAGCCGCCGATCTTCTGGACCGCCCAGAAACCCATCGCGGCTCCGACGAGCATCATCCCCTCGACGCCAAGATTGAGCACGCCCGAACGTTCCGCGAGCAGCTCGCCGAGCGCTGCGAAAAGCAGCGGCGTCCCGTACGCGACACCCGATGCGAGCACGACGACGGCGATGCTGTTGTTCATCCCGGCGCCTCGACCGTCCGAGAGCGCCTCGTCAGACCGATCCGGATCCGGTACCGGACGAGGATCTCGCCGCCAAGCACGGAGAACAGGAAGATGCCCTGCATCACGCCTACGAGCCCGGACGGAAAGTCTGCGCTCTGGAGCGCGAAGCCCGCGTTCTTCAACCCGCCGAGCAAAACGGCGATGACGACAACTGCGAACGGGTTGTAGCGGGCGAGCGCCGCGACGACGATGCCGCTGTACCCGTAAAGCTGCTGTTGCAGGCTCTTCGGGTCGAGCAGGTGGTCGAAGTTACCTGCCTGCGCCGCGCCGCCGAGCCCGGCAAGGGCGCCGGAGATGCACATGACCGCGAGGATCTTCCTTCGCGTGCGCATACCTGCATAGCGCGCGGCCCGAGGGGAGTCGGCGATGACCTGAAGCTCAAAGCCGAAGCGCGTGCGTCGGTAGAGCGCCCAGAGTGCCGCTGCCACGAGCAGGCCGACGCCGAGCCCGAGTGGAATCGCAACCCCGCCGAGATTTGCGAACGGCCAGGTCGCAACGTCCGGTATCGCCTGACCCTGGGGAAACACGTTCGCACTCGGTGACGTCGTGTCGCGCCAGTACGAATGCGAGTCGAAGATCAGGTAGGTGACGACCAGCCCGGCGACGTAGTTGAGCATCAGCGACGTGATGATCTCGTTGGTGCGGGCGAATGCCCGCAGGAAGCCCGGGATCAGGGCCCACGCGGCGCCGGCTGCCGCTCCCGCCACGCACATGGCGGCGATCGTGAGTGCGCCCGGCTGCCCGTCGAGCAGGAGCGCCAGCGCGACTGCGCCGGCGACACCGAAGTAGAACTGTCCCTCGGCGCCGACGTTGAACAGGTTCATCCGGAACGCCGCCGCAGCGGCCAGCCCCGTGAATGCGAGCGGTGTCGCCGAGACGAGCGTTGTGGACAGCGCACCGCTGTCGATGAACGCCGACCGGAACAGCTTCGAGTACGTGTGCGCGGGGTCATGCCCCGTGGCGAGTAGAACGAGCGCGATGATCGCGAACGCGACCGCGACCGACCCGACCGGCACCGCCACCGGAAGCCAGCGCGGCTGGGTCAGCCTCCGTTCGATCCGGACGCTCACGCCGACCCGCCCGCCATCAGCAGCCCAATCTCCTCGACGGACGTGGTCGGGCTGACCTCCCCTGCAACGCCTCCTTCGTACATGACCACGATCCGATCGGCGAGAGCACGTACCTCGTCAAGGTCCTCAGTGATCAAGAGCACCGCGACGTCGCTTTCCGAGGCCTGCCGGATGTAGGAGTGGATGTTCTCGATGGCGCCGACGTCAAGGCCGCGCGTAGGCGCCGCGGCGATCAGCACGCGCGGTGTGCCCATGAACTCGCGTCCGATGACGACCTTCTGGAGGTTGCCTCCGGAAAGCTCCCTGGCCGGAACGTTATGGCTCGGAGTCTGAACGTCGAACTGCTGAATCAGCCGCTTGGCGAGGTTGGAGATCTCCCTCACCCGTAGCAGCGGGCCGCGCGAGAAGTCCGGTTCGCGGTACGACTTCAGCGCCGCATTCGACCCGATGCTGAGACTCGGCGCCACACCGGTGTGCAGGCGATCCTCTGGGATATGGCCGATCCGTGCAGCGATGGCCGCTCGCGGATCGCCGTTGTGCAGCACCTTTCCAGCGACCTTGACGACGCCCCTGGTTGCCGGGCGCATGCCGGTGAGGGCCTCCGCGAGCTCACGCTGGCCGTTTCCGGCCACTCCCGCGATGCCGACGATCTCACCACCGCGGACCCGGAACGAGATGTCCCGGACGGCGGGAACGCCACGGTCACCGTCCGCCCACAGACCCTCGACGGAGAGCACCGTGTCCCCGAAGGTCGAGCGCTCGCGACGTCCCGGGCTCTCGACCTCGCGACCGACCATCAGCGAGGCGAGCGACTGGGGCGTGGCGCCGGAGACGGGCACAGTCGCAATCGAGCGGCCCCCGCGGAGCACAGTGACACGGTCGGCGACCGCGATCACCTCGTGGAGCTTGTGCGAGATGAAGATCACCGTCCGCTCTTCGTCCGCCATCAGCCTGAGCGTCTCGAAGAGAGCCGCCGCCTCTTGCGGCGTCAGAACTGCAGTGGGCTCGTCGAGGATGAGGATCCTGGCCTCGCGGTAGAGCGCTTTGAGAATCTCGACGCGTTGCTGCTCACCGACAGAGAGCTGCCAGATCCGGGCGCGCGGATCGACGGGGAGACCGTACCGCTCACCGAGCTCTTCGACCCGGCGCTCGACGACCCGTGGACGGATCCGGAACGAACGGCCGACATCACGATGATCGCCGAGCACGACGTTCTCGGCCACAGTAAACGGCTCCACCAGCCGGAAGTGCTGGTGCACCATGCAGATGCCGGCGTCGAGCGCCTCGCGGGGCGACTGGAACGAGACCGGCTCGCCGTACAGCTCGAGCTCGCCCTCGTCGGCACGGTAGAGGCCCGTGAGGATGTTCGAGAGCGTGCTCTTGCCGGCACCGTTCTCGCCGAGGAGGGCGTGCACCTCGCCCTCGGCAGCCTCGAAGTCGACGTCGTCGTTGGCAACGACACCCGGGAAGCGCTTCGTGATTCCTCGGCAGGCGATCGCCGGAAAAGAGGGCGGGGGAGCCGGTGCTCCCCCACCCTGGATCTCACCTGCTGGATCGATCCCTATCCCTTCGCGCTCCCGATCACGCCCTTCACGAGCCAGCTGACGGCGTAGAGCTCCTTGACGGTCAGGGTCTTGCCCTTGGGAACGCGGAGCTTGCCCGTCTGGTCGTAGAGCGGACCCGAGAACACGTGGAACGAGCCGTTGATCAACTGCTGGCGCTTCGCCGCGATGGCCGCCTTCGTCTTGGCGCTCACCTTCGGGCCGAACGGAGCCAGGTCGGTGAATCCGTCCTTGATGTTCCCGTAGTAGAAGCCGGTCTTCCAGGTGCCGTTCATCGCCGCTTTCACACGCGGCACGTAGTAGACGGCCCAGTTGTAGATGGCGGCCGTGAGCCAGGACGTCGGCGCGAACTTCCGCGCGTCGCTGTTGTAGCCGACCCACGGGACACCGACGGACTGTGCGAACTGTCCGATCGCCGTCGAATCCACGTTCTGAGCGAGCACGTCAGCACCCGCGGCGTGCAAGGCCTCGGCGCCCTTCTTGTCCTTCGCCTGGTCGATCCAGGAGTTGGTGAAGACGAGCTTCAGCTTGGCCTTCGGGTTCGTCGCCTGCGCTCCGAGGGCGAACGCGCTTGCATGCCGGAGGACCTCCGGAATCGGAAATGCCACCACCTCGCCGATCAGGTTCTTCTTCGACGCAGCGCCGGCGGCCATGCCTGCGAGGTAGATCGAGTCCTCGCCCGCGCCGAAGTACTCGGCCATGTTCTTCGCCTGGAGGGTGCCGGTCGCCTGCTCGAAGTAGACGTCAGGATGCTTCTTGGCCTCCGAGAGCATGCAGTTCTGGAAGCCGAACGACGTCGCGAAGATGATCTTGTTGCCGTCCCGGATCAGGCTCTCGATCACCTGACACGTCTGAGGTCCCTCCGGGACGAGTTCCTTGTACGTGGTCTGGACCTTCGAGCCGAGCGCCTTCTGCACGGCAAGTCGACCCATGTCGTGCGCCTGCGACCAGCCGCCGTCGTTGTGTGGGCCGACGTAGATCCATGCCGCCTTGAATGCGGCCTGCTTCGCAGCCGTTCCCGTCGCCGTGAGCGTGAGCGCAGTCACGCCCAGCACCAGGAGCAACGCCGCGAACATCAACCTGGTCTTTCTCATGAACCCTCC
>JACXTT010013116.1_pt1 | contig 10950 bp, 12 predicted proteins | sample 9270951 | NCBI WGS metagenome assembly JACXTT01 (sample SAMN15532306, study PRJNA645909) | rock metagenome | isolation source: weathered quartz diorite | place: Puerto Rico | collected 2017-06-21 | reverse complement strand
AGATTGCAACCCCGAATGGCGCACGATATAGCCTTTGAGAGTCACGTGCGATGCCTGATGGCGTAGCCACACCCCAGAAGCGGGTCGAGAGCCGGGATTCCGTCGTCATCCGCTTCGCTGGCGACTCGGGTGACGGCATGCAGGTCACCGGCATGCAGTTCACCACCGAGTCCGCGCTCGCCGGCAACGACATCGCGACCCTGCCCGACTTCCCGGCCGAGATCCGCGCTCCGGCCGGGACGCTGGCGGGCGTGAGCGCGTTCCAGCTGAACTTCTCGTCGAGCGAGGTGTTCACACCCGGCGACGATCTGGACGTCCTGGTCGCCATGAACCCCGCTGCGCTCAAGGTGAACCTCGGCGACCTCAAGACGGGCGGCATCCTGATCGTCGACCGCGAGGGATTCGGCGAGCAGAACCTGAAGAAAGCGGAGTACAAGGCGAATCCGCTGGAAGACGGGTCGCTCGATCGCTACCAGGTTTTCCAGGCGGACGTGACCCGGCTCACCACCGCCGCGCTGAAGGATCTCGGGCTAACGGCGCGCTCGGTCTTCCGCTGCCGGAACTTCTTCTGCCTCGGGATGACCTCGTGGCTCTACCACCGCCCGATGGAGCCGGCAGAGGCGTGGCTGCGCGATCGCTTCAAGAAGACACCCGAGCTGGTCGAGGCGAACTTGCGCGCGCTGCGCGCTGGCTATGCCTTCGCCGAGAACGCCGAGCTCTTCGCGGTCTCCTACGAGGTCACCCCGGCACGCATCGGTCCGGGGACCTACCGCAACATCACCGGGAACACCGCGACCGCCCTCGGCTTCGTGTGCGCGGCACGGCGTGCCGGCCGCCCGCTCTTCCTCGGCAGCTATCCGATCACGCCCGCGAGCGACGTCCTTCACGAGCTCTCGGCCTTGAAGCAGTTCGACATCTACACCTTCCAGGCCGAGGACGAGATCGCCGGCATCGGCGCGGCGCTCGGCGCCGCCTTTGGCGGCGCGATCGCGATCACCACGACCAGCGGTCCCGGCATGAACTTGAAGGCCGAGACGGTCGGGCTCGCACTCGCGGTCGAGCTCCCGCTCGTCGTCACCGACATCCAGCGCGCGGGCCCCTCGACCGGGATGCCGACGAAGACCGAGCAGGCGGATCTGCTGATGGCTATGTTCGGGCGGCACGGCGAGTCACCGGTGCCGATCCTCGCCGCCGCGACGCCGGCGGATTGCTTCACGATGGCGTACGAGGCAGTCCGGATCGCGGTCAAGTACATGACCCCGGTCGTCCTGCTCACCGACGGGTACCTCGCGAACGGCGCCGAGCCGTGGCTGATCCCGGACCCGGCCCGCCTTCCCGACGTTCCGGTCCGCTTCCGCACCGAGCCCCACGGCTTCTATCCGTACCTCCGCGACGAGCAGACGCTCTCCCGGCCGTGGGTCATACCCGGGACTCCCGGGCTCGAGCATCGGATCGGCGGGCTCGAGAAGGAGTACCTAACCGGCAACGTGAGTTATGCGCCCACCAATCACGAGCAGATGATCCGGGTCCGCGCGCGCAAGATCGCGGGCATCACGCGCGAGATTCCTCCCCTCGAGGTCTTCGGCCCGCCCGAGGGCGATCTCCTGATCGTCGGCTGGGGCAGCACGTTCGGCGCCATCACGCAGGCCACCCGCCAGCTCCAGGCCGCCGGCCGTCGGGTGGCGCAGGTCCATCTGCGCCATCTGAACCCGCTGCCTCCGGACCTGGGCGCGATCCTCGGTCGCTACCGCAAGGTCCTCGTGCCCGAGATGAACCTCGGGCAGCTCGTGCGCCTGCTGCGCGCCGAGTACCTGGTCGACGCGATCGGCTTCAACAAGATCCAGGGACGGCCGTTCAAGGTGTCGGAGATCGTCGCGCGCTGCACCAAGCTGCTGAACGGCGGAGGTCCCGAGGCCGCAGAGCGATGAGCGAGCGAGGACGTCGATGAGCGCGCCGGGTGCGCCCGAGTCGAAGCCAACGAAGAAGGACTTCGTCTCCGATCAGGACGTCCGCTGGTGTCCGGGGTGCGGCGACTACGCGATCCTCTCCCAGGTGCAGAAGGTGCTCCCCGAGCTCGGCGTGCCGCGCGAGAACTTCGTCTTCATCTCGGGAATCGGTTGCTCGAGCCGCTTTCCGTACTACGTCAACACCTACGGCTTCCATTCGATCCACGGCCGCGCCCCCGCCATCGCGACCGGACTCAAGGCCGCGCGTCCCGAGTTGTCGGTCTGGGTCGTCACCGGCGACGGTGACGCGCTCTCGATCGGCGGCAACCATCTGATCCACATCCTCCGCCGCAACCTCGACGTGAACATCCTCCTCTTCAACAACAAGATCTACGGGCTGACGAAGGGGCAGTACTCGCCCACCTCCGAGGTCGGCAAGGTGACGAAGTCGACCCCGATCGGCTCGGTCGACCATCCCTTCGACCCGATCGCCCTCGCCCTCGGGGCCGAGGCGAGCTTCGTCGCACGCAGCGTCGACGTCGAGGCGAAGCACCTGCAGGAGACGGTCCGCCGCGCGCACGAGCACAAGGGATCGTCGTTCGTCGAGGTCCTCCAGAACTGCAACGTCTTCAACGACAGGGCCTTCGACGACGTGACCGACAAGGCGACCAAGGCCGACGCGACCCTCGTCCTCGAGCACGGGAAGCCACTCGTGTTCGGGAAGGACCGCGACCGTGGCATCCGGCTCCGCGACTTCCAGCCCGAGGTCGTCCGCCTGGGTGGCGACGTCAGCGAGGCGGATCTGCTCGTTCACGACGAGCACAATCCGGCACTCGCCTACCTGATCGCCCGTCTCGGCCCGCCGCGCTTCCCGACCCCGATCGGCGTCTTCACCGCGGTCGAACGCCCGCGTTACGAGGACGTCCTCAACGCCCAGATCGCCGCGGCCAAGGCGAAGTCCCCACCGGACCTCGCCGCCCTGTTGAACCGCGGCGACACCTGGACGGTCAGCTGACGTTCAGCCGCCGTCCCGGCCGCGCCACGCCTCCCCGCGCGCCGGGTCCAGCGGCACGGTGCGAACGTCGTTCGGGAAGAAGTCGACGATGTAGTCGATGATGTCCTTGACTGACACGATCCCGACCGGCCGGCCGCCCTCGTCGACGAGCGGCACGTGGCGGAACCCGCCGACGCTCATCTTGTTCAGCGCGTAGACGATCGGGTCCTCCGGGGTGAGGACCTCCGGATCCGGGGTCATGAACTCGCGCACCGGACGCCCTAGGTCGCCGTCGCCCAGCTTCAAGAGCAGGTCGCGCTCGGTGATGATACCGACCAGCCGCGCGTCGTCGACGACGAGGAGGCAGCCGATGCGATGCTCGCGCATCGTCCGGATCGCGTCCTGAACGGTGGCGGACGGCGGCAGCGCGACCGGGCTCCGCGGCTCGAGATACCGGATCGGCTCCCGGATCATGCGCTGGTCGAGGACCCGCGGCGCCTTTTCGTCGGTGTGCGAGAGGAGGTTCAGATCCTCCTCGATCCACTCCTCCATTGGCGATCCCTCCCGAAGCCCCGAGGGCGAGCGGAGTCTCCGCCCGGAGCGGAAAGCCTGTCAATAGCCGTGCCCGAGCGCCCGCAGCGCCGCGGCCGTGCACGGCAGGTTGGCCTTCCCGCGCTCGATCAACCGGGCGAGGCGCGCGAGATCGCCCACCTCGTCGACGTCGAACGTTCGTGGAAGGAGGCGGATTCGGAGCCCCGCCGTCGTCGCGTGCGCGAGCGTCGTCTCGAGGACGGAGGAAGTCCCCCATGCGATCCCCGCAAACAGGGTGGGGGCCGGCGCCGTGAGCCCGATCAGATAGTATCCGCCGTCGTCGCTCGGACCGAGCGCGAGGTCGGCATCCCGACCGAGGCTCGCAGCCGCCTCGGCGAGCGCCTCGGCCGGGAGGTGCGGCGCATCGGCGCCGATCACCGCCACGGCGCCCGGACCCTCGGCAAATTCCGCTGCCAGGGCACGCATCATCCGTTCACCCAGGTCGGCGCCCTCCTGCGGCCGGCACCGCGCGCCGGGCACGAGTTCCGCGAACGGCGCGCCCGGCGGGTCGACCGCCCAGGTCACGCGGTACGGGAGCGATGCCAGCCGGGCCGCGAGGTCGAGGACGAACGCCCGGTAGAGCGCCGCCGCGACTGGCGCACCGAGCGCGCGCGCGAGCCGGGTCTTCACGCGTCCCGGCTCCGGATGGCGCGCCATCACGACGAGCCGGAGATCAGGACGCGGGACGGAAGCTCTCCAGGTGTCCGACGACGTCGTCGATCTCCGCCGACGAGAGAACGCCCTCGAAGGGCGGCATGAGCGTGCCCGGCTTGCCCTGCCGCACCACGAGGCGCAGCTGCTCCGCGGTGCGGCCGTGCCAGAAGGCGGCGTCGCGGAAGTTGCGCGGTTTTGGGTCGATGCTCGCGGCGGCGGGACCGTCACCGCCTCCCTCCGGGCCGTGGCACGGGGCGCAGCGGAGCGCGTAGATGCTCGCTCCTCGCGGGCCGGGCGCTTCCGGCGCCGGCGCCGCATGGTCTGCCGGTCCGCCACCGCCGCAGGCGACGAGCGTCACGAGCGCGACGACGATGGCAGCGGGCGTCGGAGCCCGCGGCCTACGCCACATCGTCCCCGTCGTCGTCGGCCACCAGGTCCGCCAGCCGGGTGCTCGCGTCGAGCGCGGCGAGCTCCTCGAAACCACCGATCGGCTCCCCGTCGATGAAGATCTGCGGCACGGTGCGCCGGCCGGTACGCTCGACGAGATCCGCGCGCAGCTCGGGATCGGCCGCCACGTCGATCTCGTCGTAGAGAATGCCGCGCGCCTCGAGCAGACGCTTCGCGCGCACGCAGAAGGGACAGCTCGGCGTGGTGTAGACCTCGACGCGCGCCACGCGCCGAGGCTAGACGCCGTCCGGGCCCCTCGCAAGCGTCCGCGTTGACAGTCCACGGGTCGGCCGTTACGGTCGCGCGATGCCCGACGCCGCCGGCGAAGCGTTCATCCGGTTGGTCGAGATCATGGCGCGCCTCCGCGGGCCGGGCGGGTGTCCCTGGGATCGGGAGCAGACGCCGGCGAGCCTCCGGCCCTACCTCGTCGAGGAGACCTACGAGGTGCTCGAGGCGATCGACGGCGGCGACCCCGCCGCGCTGCGCGACGAGCTCGGCGACCTCCTCCTCCAGATCGTCTTCCATGCGCAGCTCGCCGCCGAGGCCGGGCGTTTCACGGCCGCCGACGTGGCGCGCGCGATCGCCGCCAAGCTCGTCCGCCGCCATCCTCACGTCTTCGGCGACGTCCAGGTGCGCGATGCCGACGAGGTCGTCCGCAACTGGCGCCGGATCAAGGGCGAGGAACGCCGCGAGAAGGGCGAGGACCACGACGTCTTCGCCGGGGTTCCCGCGGCGCTGCCCGCCCTCCTCCGCGCCGATCAGCTCGGCGAGAAGGCGGCACACGTCGGGCTCGACTGGAGCGCGGCCCCGGCCGTACTCGAGAAGGTGCACGAGGAAGGGCACGAGCTCGAGGCGGCGATCGCGTCGGGCGATCGGGCGGCGATCGAGCACGAGCTCGGGGACCTGCTGCTCGCGCTCGCCAGTCTCGGTCGCCACCTCGGCGTCTCGGCGGAGCTCGCACTGCGGGCCGCCAACGACCGCTTCGTCGCCCGCGCGCGGCGCGCCGACGCCGCGGCACGGATCGAGGGGCTCCGGCTCGCCGACCTTGCGCCGGGAGACGTCGAGCGTCTCTGGCAGGCCGCAAAACGCTCGAGCGAGGTTTGACCCACCACGAGGTGCGTGGTAGCAGCCCACCCCCGAGGAGGTTTCCCGTCCCGTGGCGAACCATGCATCGGCGCTGAAGCGCCATCGACAGAGCGAGAAGCGCCGGGTCCGCAACCGGGCGATCAAGACGCGCCTCCGTCGTCTCGTGCGCGAGGTCCGCGAGGCGGTCGCGACCCGCAACCGCGACGCGGCGGCGAAGAGCTTCGCGGTCGCCGAGCGGGCGCTCGACAAGGCGGTGACGAAGGGCGTGCTGCACCAGAACAACGCCGCCCGGCGGATCGCCCGCCTGGCGCACGCGGTCAGCGAACTGCGGGCGTAGCCGCCGCGATCTCCAGCAGGGCCGCGTCGAAGGCCGCCTCGGCCGCACGCGTGCTCTTCAAGCGGAGGTCGAGTCGGCGAAGCACGAGCAACGCCCGGACGAGGTCCGCGGCGCGCCCGCGGCCGAGATTCCGATCGACCAGCCAGGGCGGGACGCCGAGCCGGCCCGCGATCTCACCCGCCCCCATCCCCTGCTCGGCGAGCTCGACCACCTGCAGCGCCCGGCGCAGATTCGCCGCCAGGAACGCGACCACCCGGATCGGCGGCTCACCCTCGGCGAGCAGGAGCCGCAGCGTGCGCGCCGCCCCCGCCGCGTCGCCGCGCGCGAGCCGGTCGGTCAGCTCCTGGACCTCGTGTCCACGCACCCCCGCCACGACGGCGCGCACGTCGTCGAGCGCGATGCGGCCGCCGGCACCCACGCGCAGCGAGAGCTTCTCGATCTCGCCCGCGAGCACGCCGAGCTCGCGACCGGCACGCTCGACCAGCTGCTGCGCGGCCGCCGGGACGATGTCATGGCCCTGCTCGCGGGCGAGGCGCACCACCCATTGGACTGCGGTGCGAAGGTCGAGCGCGGGAAACCCGAAGCCAACTCCCGCGCGCAGACAGGCAGCGAACAGCTTGCGACGTTGATCCGCCGCGCGCGCCACGAGTACGAGCGAGCCACCGGCGCCGAGGGTGGGAAGGATGCCGAGGACATGGGCCTGCGCCTCGTCGCCGAGCGCGTCGGCGTGCCGGATCACGAGGACCTGTCCGCCGCCGAAGAGCGAGGGCGAGACCAGGTCCGCGAGCGCCGCCGGCACCTCGTCCGCCTGCTGGTCCCCCCAGAGCGTACGGACGCTCCCCGGGCGGCCGGCGGGCAGCAGCCGCTGGCGCAGCACCCGGAGAGCGCGCTCCACGAGGTACGTCTCCTCGCCGAAGAGGAGGTAGTGGGCGCGAAGGGGGCCGCGCTCGAGGGCGGCGAGCGGGTCGGGCGCCACCGCGCCACGGCCGCCCCCCCGCCCGGCGCTCAGAACCCCTCCAGCGACTGCTGGTAGATGTCGCGCGCCACGACGGTGATCAGCTCGCGCAGCGCGTCGTGCCGCCGCGCCTCGCCGATCTGCACGTTGGTGAGGCCCACCAGATCGCGCGGGTCCATCGTCCCGCGCTGGAAGTGCGGCGAGCTCGCGATGATGATGCCGCTCACCGCTCCGAAGTCCTGCGTCTCCTGGAGGAGCGGCGTGTCATGGATCACGCGTCCGCTCCCCCGCTCGACGAGGCGAAAGCGGACCTGGATGATGGTCTGGTACTGGACCGCCTCGTCGGCGCCGCTGAACGCGACCGGGATGCTCGTGAAGCGGCGTACCTCACCCTCGAGCAGGAGATCGCCGCCGTCGGCGACCAGGTCGAGGGTGCCGTGCCGCCGCACCTCGTCCTCGACCGCGCGCCGCAGTTCGACCTCGAGGCCGCGCTCGCGCGTATGATTGCGGAACGCGACGTTCATCGTGCGGGCACCGGACGGCACGCTCGTCTGCGATCCGGCGAGGTGATAGCCGCACGACGTGAGCAGGGCGAGCGCGAGCGCGGCGAGCCGGGTCATACGACGAGGTTCACCATCCTTCCCGGCACCACCACGCGTTTGCGGAGTGGACGGTCGCCGACGTGGGCGCGGACCTGGGGATCGGCGAGTGCCGCCGCCACCACGTCGTCCTCGCCGGCGTCGGCCGCCACGCTGATGCGCCCGCGGAGCTTGCCGTTCACCTGCACGGGCAGCTCGATCACCTCGCGCACGAGCGCCGAGGGGTCGGCCGTCGGCCAGCGCTCGGCGTCGAGCGCCGTCGCGTGCCCCGCCACCTCCCACAGCTCACACGCGACGTGGGGGACGAAGGGCGCGAGCAGCCGGAGCATCGCGTCGATCGCCTCGCGCAGGACGGCAGGATGCGCGCCCTCGACGGCGGCGCCGAGCGCGTTCAGCAGCTCCATCACCGCGGCCACCGCCGTGTTGAAGTGCAGCCGCTCGACGACGTCCTCGCTCACGCGCGCGATCGTCCGGTGGGTGCGGCGGTGCAGCTCGCGGTCGCCGGGCGACAGGGTGACCGGGAGCGGCGCGTCGGGCGGCGGGAGACGGGGCGCGAGCGCGTGCACCAGCCGCCAGAGCCGCTGGAGGAAGCGCGACATCCCCTCCACCCCCTCGTCGCTCCATTCGAGGTCCTTCTCGGGTGGCGCCTGGAAGAGGCAGAACAGACGCGCCGTGTCCGCACCGTAGCGTTCGATCAGGTAGTCCGGATCCACCACGTTCCCCTTCGACTTGCTCATCTTGGCGCCGTCCTTGACGACCATGCCCTGGGTGAGCAGGTCGCGGAACGGCTCGTCGAGGCGGAGAAAGCCGAGGTCGCGGAGCACCTTGGTGAAGAATCGGGCGTAGAGGAGGTGTAGGACGGCATGCTCGATGCCGCCGATGTAGCGGTCGACACCGTCCGGCGCGAGCCAGTAATCCGTCTCGGCCGGCTCGAAGGGCGCACCGTCGTGGCGCGGCGAGCAGTAGCGCGCGAAGTACCAGGACGACTCGACGAAGGTGTCCATCGTGTCGGTCTCGCGGCGCCCCGGGCCGCCGCAGCGCGGGCAGCGGGTGCGGATGAACGCCTCGTGCGCGGCGAGCGGCGAGCCACCCGTGCCGGTGAGCGCGACGTCCTCGGGTAGCACCACGGGCAACTCGGACTCCGGGACCGGCACGATCCCGCACTGCTCGCAGTAGACGATCGGGATGGGCGCGCCCCAGTACCGCTGACGTGAAATCCCCCAGTCGCGGAGGCGGTAGGACACCGTCGGGCCGCCTTGCCTGCGCGCGGCAAGCGCCGCGGCGATCCGCTCCTTCGCGGCCTCGCTCTCGAGGCCCGTGAACTCGCCCGAATCGACCAGCCGGCCCAGTCCTTCCCAGGCAGCGTCCATCGCCTCGGCCACCAGCGTCTCGCCCTCGGGCTGTACCACGACCCGGACGGGCAGCCCGTACGTGCGCGCGAACTCGAAATCGCGCTGGTCGTGCGCCGGCACCGCCATCACCGCGCCGGTGCCATACTCCATGAGGACGAAGTTCGCGACGTAGACCGGCAGCCGCGCGCCGGTGACCGGATGGCGGCAGAAGGCCCCGGTCGCGACGCCCTCCTTGCCCTGCGTCCGCTCGGCGCGGGACGTCCGGCGCACGCGGGCGACGAAGGCCGCGACGGCCGCCTCGGCCGGCGTTCCCGCCACCAGGGACTTCACCAGCGGATGCTCCGCCGCGAGGCTCATGAAGGTGACACCGAAGAGCGTGTCGGGGCGGGTCGTGAACACCGCGAGCTCGCCTTGTCTGCCCTCGAGCGGGAAGCGGATCTCCGCTCCGACGCTCCGGCCGATCCAGTTCCGCTGCATGGTGACGACCCGCTCGGGCCAACCGGTCAAGCGGTCGAGATCGCGCAGCAGCTCGTCGGCGTAGGCGGTGATGCGCAGGAACCACTGCTCGAGCTCGCGCTCGACGACCGGCGTGTCGCAGCGCCAGCACCGGCCGTCCTCGACCTGCTCGTTGGCGAGCACGGTCTCGCAGCGCGGACACCAGTTGACGAGCGAGCGCCGCCGGTAGGCGAGCCCGCGCTCGAGCATGCGGACGAAGAAGAGCTGCTCCCAGCGGTAGTAGCGCGGATCGCAGGTCGCGAGCTCGCGCTCCCAGTCGTAGGAGCAGCCGAGTCGCTGGAGCTGGCGGCGCATGTGGTCGATGTTGTCGTACGTCCAGCGCGCGGGGTGGACGCGGTTCTGGATCGCCGCGTTCTCCGCCGGCAGCCCGAAGGCATCCCAGCCCATCGGGTGCAGCACCTCGTACCCCGCCATTCGCCGCTGGCGCGCGATGACGTCGCCGATCGAGTAGTTCCTCACGTGTCCCATGTGGATGCGTCCCGACGGATACGGGAACATCTCGAGCACGTAGAAACGGGCGCGACCCGCCGACGGACGCGCGGCGAAGCTCCGCGACGCCTCCCACCGCCGTTGCCACTTCGCCTCGACCGCCGCCGGATCGTACCGGCCCGCCCCCGCCTGCGCCATAGCCTACTCCGCGCTTCGGTGCTTCTCCTTCACACCGAGCACCAGAGCGACGTGGTCGAGCACGCCGTTCACGAACGCCGCCGAGTCGTCGCTGCCGAAGCGGCGCGCGATCTCGATCGCCTCGTTGATGGTGACCGAGGCGGGGATGTCGGGCCGGGCGAGCAGCTCGAAGGTCGCCAGGCGGAGGAGGTTGAGATCGACGCGCGAGAGTCGGGGGAGCCGCCAGTGCTCCGCGCTCTCCCCGATGAGGGCGTCGATCCGGTCGCGGTGCTCGCCGACACCCTGCACCAGCTCGCGCGCGAAGACCCGCGCCTCGTCCGGAGCCTCGAAGTGCGTCCAGAAGAGCGCCAGACCCCGCCCGGCGTCGCCCTCGCCGGTGACGTCGAGCTGGTAGAGCGCCTGCAGTGCCAGCTCACGGGCCTCGCGTCGCGTCCCCATCCCGCGCCTCAGAACCTCTGGATCGCACGTAGGAGCGCCACCATCTCGAGCGCGGTGACGGCGGCCTCGTACCCCTTGTTGCCGCGTGCGCCGCCGGCGCGCGCCAGCGCCTGCTCGACCGTATCGGTGGTGAGGACGCCGAAGGCGACCGGCAGATCGTGACGTCGTGACACGTCGGCGATGCCGCGCGCGGCCTCGCACGCGACGTACTCGAAGTGCGGGGTCTCACCCCGCACGACCGCGCCGAGGCAGACGAGCGCGTCGTAGCGCCCCGTGGCGGCCAGACGCTGGGCGCAGAGCGGCAGCTCGAACGCACCCGGCACGGTAGCGACGTCGATCGCGTCGTCGGCCACGCCGTGGCCGCCGAGCGCTTCGAGCGCGCCGGTGAGCAGCAGGTCGGTCACGCTC
>JACXTT010013115.1_pt1 | contig 10951 bp, 13 predicted proteins | sample 9270951 | NCBI WGS metagenome assembly JACXTT01 (sample SAMN15532306, study PRJNA645909) | rock metagenome | isolation source: weathered quartz diorite | place: Puerto Rico | collected 2017-06-21 | reverse complement strand
GAACGTCTCCCAGCTGTCGATGACGCTGCCGTCCGCGAGACGGAGCTCGACGACGCCGCGGCCCTCGCTGCTCATGGCTCGGTCGGTGTAACTTCGGGGCGATGGACTTCGCCGTTCACATCACCATGGACAAAGAGGAGATGCGCCATCCGCGCAACATCGCCCGGGCCCTCGAACGGCTGGCGCATGAGCTCGACAATCGATTCGGAGTCAACGACGAAGCGGCCGAACGGCTTGAAGGTACGATCCGCGACGTCACCAGCGCGGTGGTGGGTCGTTGGGAGCTGAGCCCGTAGCCACTACACGTAGAACTTCAGCGTGGCGCCCTTCGGCACCTCGGGGCCGCCGAGCGCCCACGGGTTGAGATCGACGGCGTCGGCGACGGAGTTGTCGTGCCGGCGCGCGAAGGCTTCGAGCGTGGTCGGGTTGGCGAGCGTTTCGCTGCCGACCTTGCGCGCGGCGCTCACGCCGACGGCATCGGCGAGCGCGTCGAGGCTTACCCACAGCGACACGAGCGCGTCGCGCGCCTGGATGGCGAGATGGTCGGGGCGGTTCTGGTCGATGAACGCGACCATGAAGTCGACGACGCCCTGCACCTGCGCGATGACGGCGAGCGCCTCGTTCTTGAGCAGGAAGATGAGGCCGTCGATTTGCTTCACCATGTCGAGCAGCGACGGCCCGGGCATGTCGTCGGGGTACGGGATGCCTGCGGCGGCCGCGGCGTTGTCGGCGGCGGCGGCGAACCCGCCCGCGGCCTTGGCCTTCACGACGAACTCGGGCCGCTTCTCGGCCGGATCTTTGACGGCGGTCGAGAAGGTGGCGTTGACGACGATGCCGCTGATGACCTGCGCCGCGAGCTGGACGTCGCCCCCGCGCACGACGGCCTGCACCGGGCCGAGCAGCGGGTGGACAAGCTCGCCTGGCTCGCCGTTCGCGAGCGCCTTCCACCAGCTGTTCCACGCCTTCGGGAAGAGGTCGGCCTCGAGCGTGTTCAGGAAATACAGCGTGAACCCGAGCCGTTTGCTGTTGAGCCCGGTCCACTCGAACGCCTCGCCGTCGACGTACGGGTAGCCGCGCTCGCCGTGGCTGTGCGCGAAGTTGAACCCGGCGACGTCGTACGGCGGCGCGTTGAGCCCGCGAAACCGCATCCGCGGCAGGCCGTAGATGATCGAGGCGGGCGTGGCGACCATTGGACGGTGTACAATTCGCGTTCGAGATGCATCGGCCCATTTACCGTCGCGCCGGTATCGACTGCTTCATCGATCGCTGCCGCGGCTATCTCGTCTCGGCCACGCCCGAGGAGGCCGTTCGGCAAGCCGTGCTGGACCGCCTCATCGACGAGCTGGGCGTGCCCGAGACGCGCGTCCGCTCGGAGTTCAACCAGCGGCGCAGAGGGGCACAAGGACGCGCGGATGTCATCGTGCTCGCGCCCGGAGCCGACGACCGCGAAGGTGGCGTGCTCATGGTCGTGGAATGCAAGCGCCCAGGCGCCTTCCTCGATGATCGCACGAAGGAGCAGGCAGTCCGATACGCGGAGCCGCTTGGCGCCGATGTGATTGTGCTGACGAATGGCGATGACGAACGCGTCTATTCAACGTCAGACGACGGCTGGGTGAGACGAGAGGCCATCCCAACATGGGGCGATCTGTTGGCTGAGGAGTACGGACAAATTGTTGACGAAGAGAAGTTTCAGCGCTGGGACTGGAGCGACATCGGTGCCATGGAGGCTGCGGAGCGGACCGCGGAAGAACAAGGTCTGCGAGGTTGGCTAATCGGCGAGGACTCACCCGCGGAAATGGCGCCGTTCGCACTCAACCTGTTCGGGTTGCTCGCCGACGAGGCGGAGGGCCCTCCCGTGCCGCTCCGCTCCGGCGACTTCGTGATCGAAGAAGATCTCGGGCAACGTTCTCGAACATTTGGCAACGCGTCGGGGGGCATGTGGCCGTCGGATTACTATCGCTCCTTCCTCGTGTTTGAAGAGGATCGCGCGAATTACCAGGTGGTAAGCCTCGCCGTGCTCGCATGCGCGAAGGTCACCGACCACCCAGTGTGGGGCAATCGGCGGGGCCGCACCATGCTCGTCGCGGCGCTCGACGAGGGCACGACCTCCCATGTCAGCTTGGAGATGGGTCTAGACGAGATCTTCAAAGCGGCGCCCGTGCGCCGTACCATCGACATGACGCCTGTGGGCAAGATGACGGTGGGCAAGCGTGGTGCACTAAAGCAAGACGTCCTACTCGCGGAGCTGGCTCGCCATGGAGCGGCGGATCTCGTGAGAGGCGATCGAGTCTGGCTCGGCTGTCTTCCTCTGACGGAGGAGATGACCTGGCAGCAATCGGCCGAATTCATTGGCAACGTGGTCCGCTACGCCCTCGTGCGCGACCGCATCCGCTCGGCTCTGAAGTAGTGCGATCAACCCTGCGCATCCGGCCCGGCGAAGTGCGACCGCGGGATGGCCTTCTTCAACGCTTCGGCGGCCTCCTTGCGCTGCTGGGCGGCCTGCTGGTGCGCTTCTCAACAACGTTGCGGGGCCGTTTGGCGACGGAGTTCCGTAAACGTCGTAGCGTAGATGAACGCCAGCTTCTTGCGCGAGGTGGTCAGCGCGCCATTGCGAACTCGCGCAAGCGTCTCCTCCTTCATCGCTGACGGCACGTCGTTCGCACGCAGCAAATTCTCTGCGACGACCATCACGTCCGAAATCGAGATCCTCTCGGCGAAGGCCTCGAACTCCGCCTCTCGGCCAACCACCGCGGCGTTGCGAGCCGCATTCGCTTGTCCCGAGTAATGCATGACGGCGGTGACTCTGTTGCCGAATTCCCGACCAGAAAGGAGATTCCGCACTGCCTGGCCCACCGCGATGATCGGGGCCAGGGGCTTGGCGACGAGTCGAATCTCCTCGTCAAGGAGAGCCGACCACCTGGCGTAGCGTGCGTCGCGATCAACGTTCGCGTGATCCACGGTCATCGCGCCCTTCGACACGTCCGTCACGTGGTAGGTTTGCCCCGGGTCGCACAAGAATGCGCTCGCGGCGTAGTGGAGGACGAAGTCCTCCAACGACCACATGAAGTTTCGGAAGCCGGCGTCGATCTTGCTAGCGGCTTCGGCTGGAGTGCGGGCCCACCGTCCGAGTGACGGCTCCATGCAGACGAGGACAGCGTCGACGGGGCCTCGCGGTGTGAAGTTCGGCAGGTAGACGTCGCCGTCGGCTGCTGCGGCTGACGCAAACCGCTCCTCAAGGTCACGCATTCTGTCTGCGAACGTCATCGGGCTACGAATGCGTCTGCCCACTCCATTATTGAGCGCTGCAAACAATGCCCGTCCATGGTCGTGTGGGCTTGCACGACGCCAAAGATACACGAACGGAAAGGGGGTTGTTGCATTCGCCCTTGCACCGCGGGTGATCGTAAGGCGCCGTCACCCCTGCGCATCCGGCCCGGCGAAGTGCGACCGCGGGATGGCCTTCTTCAACGCCTCCGCCGCGTCCTTGAGCTGCTGCGCCGCTTGCTGGTGAGCCTTCGCAGCGTAGGTCTGCTGCTCGGCGGCGGTCTTGTCGGCGGCGGCGCTGCCGCGGTTGAGGGCGTCCGCCGCGTGTAGGCGCTCGTCGGCGGTGATGCCGCTGCCCTCGCCGCGCGCGGTGTGCACCGTGCCGGCGAATTTGCGGATTTTCGCGAGCGTCTCGGAGTCCTCGCCGAGATCGAGCCCGAGGTCGCGTAGCGGCGTGTCGGGGTTCTCGGCGAGCTTCTGCGCGACGTTCTTGGCGCCTTCGCGCGTGAGCTGCGTATTGTGGCCGAACAGCGTCTTGCCCGTGTCGGCACCGGTGATGGCGTCGACGAGTTCGCCCTCGGACATGTAGCCCGTCGCCATCTCCTTGAAGTCGCGCTGGCGGCGGTTCTCCTCCATGCGGAGGCGCCCGGGCTCGCGCTTCAGGCGGTTGAGCTCGCCAAGCCGGTCGAACTCCTCGCGGCTGAGCCCGCCCGGGCCGACCTCGTTGAGCTTCTTCTGCAGCTTCTCGCGCTCGGGCGCGTTGCGCATGGCCACGCGCTCGGCGTCGCGGATTTGGTCGTCGACGGTCTTCGGCTTCGTCTTGAGGATGCCGAGCGACTCGAGGAAGTCGGCGGCCGTGCCCGCGGCGTCGGCGAGGTTATCGAGCGCCGCGGCGAGAAAGCCGAAGTCGGTCGTCGAGATGAAGTCGGCAAAGCGCTTGGCGAGATCGGCGACCTCGGGCGTGGCCTCGCCGATTTGCGCCTTGATGCTCTCCCACGCCGCGGTGAGGCGCGCGCTCGCGCCCTCCTGCGCGCTGGCGAGGTCGCGCTGGATCTCTGCGTCGGCGCCGGTCGCGTCGGTGGCCTCGGCGAGCTTGTCGCGCATCGCCTGAAAGCCGTCTTTGCCCTGTTTCACGGCGTCGGCGAAGGCGGTCATGAGCGGAGAGATGGCGCGGATGCCGCGCTCGCCGAACACGTCGCTCAGCACCTTGTATTTCTGGCCGTAGTCCTGTCCGCCGGCCTTGCCGATGATGTTGACGAGGTTCTCTTTGAAGTCGCCCTTCCACACGTCGACGCCGGTGAGCGCGCGGATTTTCCCGGCCTTGACGCCCATGTTCGAGAACATCCGCTCGACCGAGGTGCCGGCCTCGGCGCTCGAGCCGGTGGCGGTGCGCGCGAGCTGCGTGAGCCCGCCGAGGGTGGTGAGCGCGCCGACGCCCTTGCCGATGCCGAAGCGCTGCGCGGCAGCGGCGATGCGCGGGTACTCGACGGCGGCGTCCTTCAGCTCGAAGGCGCCGCGCTTGCCTTGCACCGCGAGCGTCGCGAGCGCGGCGGCCATGTCGTCGGTCTTCTTGATGTCGAACTTCGTCATCAAGTCGGCCGAGGCGTCGGCGATGTCCTCGATGCTGGCGCTCGTGGCGACGGCGACCTCGGCCCAGGTGCGGCTGAAGCGGCGCGCGGCGTCGATGTCGCCGGTCTTTGCCATGAAGCGCTCGGCACCGCCCGCGACGCCTTCCGCCTTGGCGCCGGGGACCGCGAGCGCCACGTTCTCGAAGTGGCGCCGCAGCGCGCCCGCGTCCTCGCGGTGCGTGAGGGTCGAGCCCTGGATGGCCACCCGGCGAGCGCGCTCGTCGAGCTGGAGCGATTCACGCAGGGCGAGGCCGGTCATGCCTGCCGCGCCCGCCGCGAGCACGGTTGCGCCGCGGATGGCCATCGAGCCGAGCCCGCGGATGGCGCCCGACACGCGCTTCGATCGCGCATCCGATTCGGCCTTGGCGGCGCGCTCGGCGAGGGCGAGGCGCTTGGCGGCGGCCTTCTCCTCGAGGGCCTGCTCTTTGGCGAGCCGCTTTTCGAGCGCCCGGAGCTCGGCCTCGGCGGCACGCTCGACGCGGGCTTTGCGCTGCTGATCGGCGCGTTCGAGGATGGCGATGCGCCGAGCCTGGGCGCGCGATTCGACGTTCTCGGTGCGGGCGGCCGAGCGGGCGGCCACACGCGGGACGCCCTCGAAGCTGCGCTCGACGGTGGACTTGCTGTCGTTCGCGGCCCGGCCGATCGACTTGAACGCAGAGACGACGTCGCCCTGGCCGGCGGCGATGAACTGGTAGCGCTCGACCGACATCGATTACGGCTCAGGGAGCGCGACGACGCTCATCGGATGCGCGCGCCGATGGCGGCCATGGCGCGGTTGCAGTTGCGCGACATGTCCTTCACGAGGTCGTAGAAGTCCGAGAAGCCGAGCCGCCGGACGAAGCTCGCGTAGGGCTCATCCATCACGAGCTCGACCGTCACGGCGTCGGCGCCGGCGTCGACGACGCGCCCGACGGTGTGCGCGCGCAGGTCGCCCGAGCGGTCGTGGTAGCTGTCGGTGTCGCGCAAGTACTCTGCGTGAAACTCGGCGATGGCTTCGAGCGACGCGGGCACGCGCCCGAACTCGGCTTCAGCCCGCGACGCCTTCGTCTCCGCCTGGCTCGATACGCGGACGCGCATGTTCGCCCTCCAATTCCGCGAGGCGCGTGACGAGAGCCTCGCGCTCGTCGTGCCAGAGGCGCATCGCCATGAGGCACAGATGCGTGAGGTGCTCGCGCGGCAGTGGCGCGAGCGACCGTTCGGGTAGCTCGCTGCCCCACGCCGCGATGACGCCGTCGCGGTACGCCTCGACGCGCTCGCGGTCGTAGCTCGGCGTGAGGCCCGCCTCGGCGAGCTTGCAGGCGTTGTAGAGATTGAGCAGGTAGCCGATCTGGTGGCCGTTGAGGTGCGCCTGCACCCATTCGGGCGTGGGGAACGCGGGCAGATCGTTGTCGGGGTTGCGGCACGCGCGCCACAGAGCGTGCACGGTCTTCATGTCGTCGATGAAGTCCGGGTCGCGCCGCGCCTCGGCGACGGCCGACTCGGTGTACTTGCGCGCGGCCTGCTCGGCGTCGCGATACGCGCACAGCAGCGCGTCGTTGTCGTCGCCCTTGGTGTTGATCCAGAACCGCAGACGCGCGACCGAGGAGCCGTCGTGGTTGCGCAGCCCCGCGCCGGCGATGTCGATGTCGCGGTACCAGCGCGGCCGGCTCTCCAGCCACTCGACCAGCTTGCTCTTGTCGGTCATCGTTCGTCCTCGAAAACGGCCCGTCGCGCCGCGCGAAACGCGAGCCGCTGCCCGTCGGTGAGCTGCCCGGCCGGCAGACCGAAGTACCACTCCGGCCGCGGAATGCCGGTGCGCGCGTTGCCCTCCACACACAACGCAAGCGCGATTGCCTGCTCGGCGTTACCGCCGGTCTTGGCGCCTTCGGCGAGTCGCCGGACCCACGCTTCCTCGTCGATTCGCCGAAAGCTCGGCGAGATCACGTTCAGCGCATCGATGGTCGTGCGCATGAGCGCCATCGCGTCCCGCTCGGTTAGCAGCCGCAGCATCTGTGTGCCCTCGGCGAACACGGGCGCGTCATCCTCGTGCAGCGCCAGCGCCGTCAGCTCGGCGGCGACCAGCGCGGGCCGCAACGACTCGGGTGCGCCGGTGTGTCGCTCGATAGCCTCGGCCTCGTCGAGCGAGTGGACCGCGCGAACCGCCAGGATGGCGGGGGTGCCGGCGATCGGTGGCGCGATGGGCAGCGATGCGCGCGGTGAGCGAAGGAGCAGCCGAAACAGCCGCTCGGGTGCGACGTGGAGCGGTGGGGGCTGGCGCTTCACCCGCTACTTGAACCAGGGTGCTTCCTGGCCGGGCTGCTGCACGCTCGTCAGCCGCACGGCCTCGGCGATCGGCGCGCCGGCCGAACTCGACCACTTGATGCTGCGGACGATGAACTTGCCGTCGAGCTTCAGGCTCGTGCCGATGACGACGGCGGTGAAGTTGATGGGTGTGGCCGTGCGCTTGGCGGCGGCCCAGTCGAACTCGCTGCCGGTGGTCGCCACCATGTTGGTGATGTCGAACACCGTCTGCGGCGGTCCGAGCGCGACGCCCTGGTGCCCGCCGACGATCGTCGGCACGTCCTGGGCGTGGTCGGGCTGCTCTCCGTCCCACTGCGAGTTCTGATACTGGACCTTGCCGCCCGCGACGAAGGCGACGTTGTTGTACCTGGCCATGGTGGCTCCGTTTGGGTGCGCGCCCGCGCGCGTCTATGATGGTCGCGCGATGGATTCAGAAGACCCGCAGGCCGCGCCAGTGACCCTGAGCTCTATCTTCAAGGTCTTTCTCGTCATTGGTTGCACTGCCTTCGGCGGCGGCGCGAGCGCGCACATCCACCACGCCATCGTGCACAAGCGGAAATGGATCGACGAGAAGCGAATGCTGGAGGGCATCACGGTCGCCCGTATCGTTCCAGGCACGAATGTCTCGAACCTCGCGGCGTTCGTGGGCTCATTTCTTGCCGGCTACCGCGGCGCGGCGGTCGCCGTGTGCGGCGTCGTGCTGCCGGGGTTGCTGACGGTCTTGAGCCTCGCATTCGCGTACGCGCGCTTCGCGCAGCACAGCGGCTATCTCCAGGTCGGGTTGCGAGGGCTCGCCGCCGGAGCCGTAGGCATCATGGCGTCGCTCGTCGTCAACAACGCGAAGCCCGTCCTGAAGGCCAACGGCGGCCTACTCGTCGCGCTCCTCGCCTTCGTCGGCGTCGGTGTACTCGGAGTCAACATGCTTGTCGTTCTGGTCGCGCTGACGCCGCTCGGCGCGTTTCTCAACCGTGAGCAAACCGCGCCGTGAACACCGGTGACGTTTTTCTCGTGTCCCTGTGGCTCGGGCTCGTGAGCTTCGGCGGAGGTCTCGCGATCGTCCCCGAAATGCATCGCCAGTTCGTCGAGGTAACCGGATGGATCACAGCGCGCGAGTTCACCGACGGGTACGCTCTCGCCCAGCTCTCCCCCGGGCCGAACATGCTCTGCGTCGTGTTTTACGGCTACAAGACCGCCGGCGTCGTGGCTGCCCTCCTGGCGGCCGTAGGAATGGTCGTGCCCGGGGTGACGCTGTCGGCGGTGTGTGGTCGCGCGTGGACGACCCTGGCGAGCAACGTCTGGATGGAGCGTCTGCGGCGCGGGATCGTCCCGGTAGGATTAGGTTTGATGGCGGGCGGCGTCTTCGTGGTGGCCCGAACCACGGTCACCAGCGCACCTCTCGCGCTGCTCGCAGGCGCGGTCGCGATCGCCGTCAATAGGAAGTGGATCCATCCCGCCGTCGCGGTAATCGCAGCCGGCGGCCTCGGTGTGGCGCTGGGATAGCACTTCGTTCGTGCTCAATATCCCGCGCCGACCTGCTCGATGACCGTGCCGGTCTTGATCTTGTGCTCGATGACGCGCCAGTCGACGGCAAGGCTGAAGCTGCCGGCGCCGTCGTAGACGCACACGAAGTTGTCCTTCATCGTCTGGCGGGCGCTCGGCTTGAAGATGGGGCCCGGGTACTTGCCGAACGGGTGGTCGCCGCACATCTCGTCGATGAAGCGGTTGTGCACCGAGCGGATGAGCGACGGCGTGGTGGTGAGCGCGGGCGGCACGCCGCCGTCGGGCGGGTCGGCGTCGGCGTTCGGCTGCTCGTCCTCGCGCAACATCGCGAAGAACTGCTCCCAGCCGAAGTGCAGGCAGTGCGGTATGTGGCCCTCGCGCGTGCGGTAATCGTTGGCGCCCTGCTCGTTGAGGCTGCGGCTGGTGATGAGCCGCTCCAGCCGCATCGCGCCCGCCGCGAAGCCGATGATGCTGACGCCGTTGTTCAGCGCGGTGATTTCGTCGCTCGAGCTTGGGCTGTCGGCGTTGACGAACGGTCGCGGGCAATCGAGCGCGATGCCGTTGACGTTCGCGGCCGGGTACGCGACCTGTGCCGCGCGCACCTTCGCGGCGACGTGGCCCGCGAGCATCGCGCTCGTCCAGTCGTTGTTCTTCGACTGCGGCGCGTAGGTGCACCAGTCGTTCATTGCCGAGGCGGTCGCGACCGTGACGCTCGCGCCGACCGTGTCGACGGTCGCGTACACGAGCAGGCAGTCGAGGCCGACGCTCGGGCTGCGCAGGCGCTTGATCTCGGCTTCGAGCTCGCCGAGGCCGTTGTCGGTGGTGGTCGGCGCGCCGGTCGCGGTCTTGCCCGTGACGATGTAGTAGCCGTGGCCCTTCTTCAGCGCGGCCTCGAGCTGGCCGATCACCGCGGTCATGTCGTCCTCGGTCGAGCCAGCGGTGAGCGCGCCCTTGGTGAACGTCTGCGTCTGCGTGGGCGGGCCGACCCAACGGAAGCGGATGCCGCGCGTGGCGCCCGAGCCGAGCGTCGGGTCGCCGCGCGGGCCCTTCTGCGCTGCGGTGAACGTGACGACGTTCATCGCCGCGCTGGCCGTGACCTGCAGCCGGCCCTGATCGGCGCCCAGGATGGCGTTGCGCACGGCGGTGGCGGTGGCGTTCGCGCTGTCGCCGACGCCGACGCTCACGGGCACGTCCTGGCCGTTGACGGTGGCCATCCACGTGCCTTGCGCGCTCGACGCGCCGGTGATCGTGAGGTCGAAGGTGGCGGCGCCGCCCGCGCTCTCGGTGACCGGGCCGATGTAGATCAGGCCGTCCTGATCGACCGCGCGGATTTGGCGGTAGATGCCGTACCCCTCGGAGCGCGCGCCGAGCCGGGCGATGGCGTCGGCCTCGTCGCCGAGCGGCGTGTCGCTGATGCTGTCGAGCGGCTCGCTGCCGCCGACGATGTTCGCGAGGATGAGGTACGGCAGCGGTGAGGCCGCGCCGAGCGCGCCGCCGGCCCCGGGCTTGTATTCGCGGCGGTTGGCGGGGCGGGGGTCGAAGGGGTCGACGCCGGTGAGAAGCGGCATGAATTAGCTCCCTTTGCGCGGCTTGGCGCCGGTGGGCTCAGCGGGCGCGGTGGGTTCGGGCTTGGCGTCGGGCGCGGGCGGCGGGGTGGGCGCTGCCGGCGGAGGTGCGGCGATCTTCTCCATCGCGGCGGCGTGCGAATGCGCGACGACGGGCTTGGCGAGCCGGACGAGATCGCCGCGGGCGATGGCGCGCTCGAGCCGCACGCGCTCGGGGCCGCTGGCCTTCACTAGCTCCTCGACGTCGTCGAACAGGTCGGCGAAGTCAGCGCCCTCGGCGCGCAGCTTGGCGCACGTCGCGGGCTCCTTCTTCTGCTTGCCGATGAACCGGCGCTCGGCGCCCTGCTCGGGATGGCCGACCAACCGGCCCGGGACGCCCTTCAGATGATGCCAAACGTGCATGAATCCTCGCTATGGATGGAGCAGGCGCTGGAAGAGCTCGACGTCCTCGCCCTCGACGGTGACGTGGCGATCGCCGAGCGCGGCATCGGCGTCGCGGATCGCCGGTTGCTCATGGATTTCCCAGTGGGCGCGCACGGCCGGAAAGCCGCGCTGGACGCTGCCGTCGCCGCCGGTCGATGCGGCTGGTGAAACAGCGGCCTCGCCGGGCAGCTTCCACATGATGCCGCCCTCGCAACCCATGTAGAGCCAGCCGTCGAACTTCAGCGAGGTCTTGATCGGCGTGCCGAGCGGGGCGCCGTTGTAGCCGTAGTC
>JACXTT010013114.1_pt1 | contig 10952 bp, 3 predicted proteins | sample 9270951 | NCBI WGS metagenome assembly JACXTT01 (sample SAMN15532306, study PRJNA645909) | rock metagenome | isolation source: weathered quartz diorite | place: Puerto Rico | collected 2017-06-21 | reverse complement strand
GTGTTCCAGTTGAAGACGAAAGTCCACTGGCTACCCGCAGGAATCTGAGTGGTCTGGGTCCCCAGAGGTATGCTCGTTGTGTTGGAGATTGTGACAGTCGCCCGTGCATTCTCTAAACTATCTCCGAGGTTCTGGACGATGAAGTTGACAGTGAGGTTGGCCGAGGCACCGAGAACTCTACCCCCTGCGTAGTATCCGTTATTGTCTCCGTTGGCTAGAGAGAACAGGTTGGGGACGTAGACGTTGTAAGGAGAGATTCTCAGGTCGTGTACGGGTGAGATGCTGGGGGAGACAAGCTGGTAAATGTCATAGTCGAAGGTGACCGTGTTCCGGTCGGAAGAGTAGAAGACGTGGATGCTCTTGTCAACACCTGTAGGACTATTCTCCTGAACCGCTGCGGGTTGTTGACTGTCGAGCCCGGACCCTTCGAACGTCATCTGTGACTCGGATGACCAAGTTGCACCATTGTCGATGGAATACTTGTTGAAGAGGACGAATGACGGGGATGCTCCGGATTGTATGCGCGCCCAGAAGACCCAGATTGTACCGTTGCGATCTTGAATCACCGATGCGTGCTGGTCGCCGTTGGTGGGGGAGTTGACAAGGATTGCGGGTGTACTCCAGCCTGCACCATTGTATGTTGTGATGTACAATTGTGGGTTTGTGGTCGTCGTCCCCACAGCTTGTCCGCCTTTGGAGAAGACGAGCCTAAGGTTCCCGTCCTTTGTAAACGTGGCTGATGGCATCCAGTTCCAGTTGGCATCGTTCGTCAGCTGTGTCTCAGTAGACCAGACGTTCTGGGTTAGTGTCTTGTAGTAGACCTGTTTGGTCTGGTTGCATGTTGTCGTGCAAGTCTGATTGGTGCGGGCCCAGAAGAGCCACAATGCTCCCGACGGGCCGACGATGGCGGCAGGAGAAGTATCATTGTAGCTTGCTGTTGTAGTGGCATGAGTTAGCGTGGTCGGGTCGAACTTGTTTAGGGTCGTACTGTACTTTTCATAGTAAATGTTGAGGTCGACTGTCTGCCGTTGGGCCCAGAAGATTAGGATTGTCCCATCCTGCAGTTGGGCGAGGGCGGGCGAAGTGTTGTAGTTCGTGCTTGTGACACGCCCGTCGAACCCGAAGTCGGTTCCATTGTAGGTCTTGAACATAATATCCGGGCGTGTCGACGAGAAGCGGTAGGTCTGCCAGGCTATAATGACGGTCCCGTTGTTGAGCCTTAGAGCGGAGGGAAGGACATCTTGTCCTAGGACGGAGTCGATGTCTGTCGGGCCGGTCCAACTGTAGGGTGGACCTAACGCGTGGACACTCAGATGGATGATGGGTAGAATGGTTGCGAGAAGGAGGATTACTAGGGTTGCGTTTGCGAGTATTCTCTTGTATGTTGGCCCGTAGGCTTTCGATTCAGATGCTTCTTGCTTCAAGAAAGCCTCGGTATCTTGGTTTAGGCGTACAGGTTAAAAATGTTGGTGATTTTTGTGTCCTGTCTGAAGATACCGGCCGGCATCTCTGTGTAGGCCGGGCATTCTGTCGGTCTACTCGCTGAAGCAGTGTTGCTGCTACTCTTACGTATGAAAAAAATGAAAGAAAAGGAAGGGGGTTTGGCTTGGTTCTTGTTTGCCTTCTACGGCGTCAGGAGGATCGAACCGTTTACTTTACCGGCAGTCCCGACCGTTTGCACGCTCGAGACGGTGGTGAAGGACGGGTCGACTCCGTAGATTAGGACAGCGCTCAGGTTGAGCGTCGTCCCTGCGGGTACGCCGCTGAAGTCTAGAGTGACTGCGTTGTTGTTGACCTTACCGCCAGGGCCTAGCTGGAAGACTGCTGACTTGCCTTGTATCGTTATGGTCCCATCGCTGCTTACCGCAGTGATGGTTGCCTGTGCGAACACTGTCGTTGAGAGGTCTTGGTTGGTCACGCCCACCTTGAAGGTCACCATTCCACCAGTCGCGGATAGCGAGTACGAGCCTCCTCTACCTGAGAACTGGTTGATTGCTGGTGCAGCGGGTGGCGCTACCATCCTGACGCTGAAGTTGTTGCAGTCGATCAGTGAGCCTACTTGGAAGCAGAGTTGTGCGGTGAACATGCCGTTGGGTGTCGTGGCGATTGGTTCGACGACAACGTTGCCAAAGTCCGGCTGAGCAGGGAACGCGGCCCATACGCCGTCGAATCTGCAGCCGTTGAAGTTGGGCGGGTCACCGTCTTGATCGCCGTTGTAGTGGACTACTGGCGCGGCGAAGCTCGTGATTGATGTGCCCGTGTAGGTTGGAAGCACCAAGTTCCCGTTGGCGAAGACGCGCTCAAAGCATCTGCGGTTCGATATGCTCGAGTCCAGTCCTAGCGCCGCGGCGAACTTTGCGCCGTTGTTCGAACGGTAGACTGGAGTACCCGCTCCATACTCGGATGGGTAGGCCATCGCGCCTGCGTTGCCGGAGGGTCCGAAGAACATGAACGGGTTGATCGCATCGCCTGCGTGGGTGTGGCAGAAGTCGTTCGGGTCGGTTCCTGGGCATGTGGCTGTAGAGTTGTGTGGAGCTCCGATGGGCTGTACGACGACCGGTAGAACAGCTTGGGTGCCGGGTGTGTTGATGACTGTAATTGTGGGGCAACTGGTCGGCAGGCCGCCTACGTTGGGGCAGGCGGGTGTCACGGTAAAGTCTAGCATCCACCAGTTGATCGTCACTGTGTGAGTAATGCCGCCGCCTGTCGCCGTGATTGTTTGAACGTACAATCCCGTCCCAACATTGGCTGCAACTGGGAAGATGTTGACCGCGACCTCTGCTGATTGGCCTGCGTTCAACGTTCCGGTGTAGCTGCCAAGGTTGGTTGTTGTGTAGGGAAGGCTGCTGTCGCCTGGAGTGTCGACGAAGGCGAATCGCCAAGTTGTCGTTAGAGTGATTGGTGCTGCGAAGTTTTGTATGCTGATCAGGTGCAGGACGCTCACGAAGTGACCCGTGGGCTTTATCCTGAACACTGCGAGTGTGTCTGGTACTGCAGAGAACGCGAAGTCGGACGTTCCGACGCTCACGGTTACCGTTGTTGTGTGTGTCAGAGTGCCACTCGTGCCGGTCACTGTGACAGTGTAGGAGCCCGTTGCGCCACTGCATGACAGTGTGCTGGTGCCCGGCGCTGTGACCGGTGAGGTGACAGTGCAGGAGAGGCCTGAACCGCCGCTAACGGCTGCCGTGAGGCCAACGGATCCGGAGAAGCCTGCCAGGCTGCCGACAGTAACGGTTGAGGTGCCAGTGTCGCCTGGAGCGATGTTGATGCTGGTCGGGTTCGCGCTTAGGCTGAAGTTGGGTGACTCGACTTTGACCGGGACGGTCAAGGTGTGTACGAACGTTGAGAAGGCTGAACCTGTTCCAGTGATGGTTGCCATGAAGCTGCCCGCTGCTGCAGAGCTACAATGTAGCATGGTCGTAACGCTCGTGTCAGGTGGCAATGATACGCCTCCGATCGCGTCAGAGTCCAATGAGCATACGAGTGATGCAGATGACGTTGTCGCAGCTAGGTTGATGAAGTCACTGAATCCGCCTGTGCTTGTGACGGTTATTGTCGAAGAGCCGGTCGTGCCGGGTGGATTGTCCAAGCTTGTTGGTGATGCGCTGAGGCTGAAGTCGCTGAGGTTGGAGAAGTTGGCGCCCGAGGCCATCTCGCTGTCGGGTGTAGGAGTACCGTTGGCAATCGTAACACAGATGCTGCCGGGAACGCTTGAGCCCGTGCAGCCAGTCTGGAATGAGAGGCTTTGCGCGGGGGTTTGAGCGACTATGTCGAAGATCGCTGTGAAGAGCAGGCCCGAGGTTGCTCCGGGTGCTCCGACGATTGTGCCTGGAGAGGCGATAACTGCAAAGTGCAGCGTGTCGGCATTGTCTGCGGCTGTACAGGTTGAGCCGCCTACTAGGACGTCACCGAGGCACTCTACGATGGTTTGTGACCCTGATCCGATAATGGAGCCGGCGAGATCTGCGCCTGCGGCGTGCAGAACGGTGTGGTCAGTGAGGATGACGACGTCGAAACCGTTCAGCGCGTCTGAGCCCGCTATTCTTACCTGAACGCTGAGCTGGCTTCCGACTGGTCCGCCCAGTGTGGCGCCGCATGTTCCAGTTAAGTCAGCCAAGCATACGGACCCGGTGGCTCCGAAAACGCGTGGGACTGTTGGTAGTACTGGTATGATTGAGAGTAGCAGTAAGGGGATTAACAGTAATAGCTTGTTGTTTTTCAATCTAGTTTTGCACCGATTTTTCTGTTGATGGGTATCGACCCTCACTCAATATAAGAGTTTCCGGATGTACGCACCTCACTGTAGCCGTGAAACTCTAGGGATTGACAAAGACTTCCAAGGTAGTCTGCAAATATACACTGCGCAAATTGCTCATTCCAACGAGATGACAGGGAGAAAAAGATAGAGAAATGCTCCGGAACCTTAAGCTGGCTTAGGCTTAGGACGTGAATCAGTAGTGAAGGGCTACGTATGAATCATGGCTTATGTCGATGAGGCCCTTGTTGTCTAGGTCGCAGCGTGGTTCCCAGTACTGGCGTCCCGGAGTGGACGCGTAGCCCAGGTAGCAGATGCTTGCGTCTATGATGTTGATCTTTCCGTCCTGGTTGATGTCTGATAGTGGGAGTATTCTTAGCGTGTGCCAGCTGGTATAGTTATTGTCCGTTTGGTCCTGTACAGTCTCGCCTGGCACCGGAGCCACATTGGTCTGAACGGAGTACCAGCCCGGAGCGACGCCGGTCGTGTTCCAGTTGAAAACGACATTTGCCGTACCCCCGGGCACCGCGAGATTCTTCTTCGCTGCTAGAACGTAGCTGGTTGTGTTGTACACGGTCAGCGAAACCGTGACGACCTGACTTGAATCTCCAAGATTGAGCACTGTAATAGTCAAGGAGTCGACGGGACTTTGCCCGATCGATGCAAGCCCGCCCGTATACTGGAGTGTGACCGAGGCGTATGCGCCGATGATCGTTACATCCTGGATTGGGGAGATGGGGCTGGAGACTAGTGCGTAGATGTTGTCGGCGGCGTTGGCATCGGTTGTGTAGAATAGCCAGATCGATTTGTTGTAGGCGGATTGTACGGCGAAGGGCATGAGGCTGTCAACATTGGTCGGAGTGTTTGTTAGTTGTTGCTGTGTGCTCCAAGTTGTTCCGCCATTGTAGGAGAACTGGCCTTCAAGGAAGTAGTAGAATGCGAGTTGACTGATGAAGTGCTTGCGCGCCCAGAAAAGCCATAACGTCCCGTTCCGATCCTGCATCAGGTTCGGACGCTCGTCAGAGTCGGACGAGGTTTCCACTTTTGTTTCTGCGCTCCAGGCTCCGTTGAACGTCTTGTAGTAGATCTGATAGTTCGAGAGTGACCCGAGGCCCTTCGAATATGCGACTCTAACGACACTGTCCTTGCCTACCATTACACTGGGTGACCAGTTTTGCTGCGCATTGTCGGTGGAAAGCTTGGTTTCGGATGACCAGACTCCTGACCTCAGTGTCTTGTAATATATCTGTCTGGAGACATCCGTGCATGGTGAGACGCATGTTGAGTTTGTCCTCGTCCAAGCCAACCAGAGTGTGCCGTCTCTTCCGACTGCCGCGGAAGGCATCGTATCGTTCAAGGTTGTGCTGGAGATCTGGCTCGGGCTGGACCAGGTGTTCGGGTTGAAGTGCTGGTAGTAGATCAGGTAGCTAGCGGCGGGCTTGTTGGCCCAAAATAGCATGATAGTCCCGTTGGAAAGTTGGGTGATGGAGGGGCTGATGTTGACGTTCACATTGTTCGTTGCCCTGCTGACACTTGACCATACACCGTTGGTGTATGTCTGATAGGCGATGTCATACAGCGAATCTCCGCGGTACAAGTTCGTCTCCCAGGCCAGCCACATTGTTCCATTACTCGCCTGGAGTCCGCTTTCTAGAAGATGATTGCTAGTCGTGCTCGTGACAATGCCGGTGGGGCTTCCCCAGAGCGTGGAAGCATGTACTGGATGGAATAGTTCGGGGAGAAATCCTAGCATTGTCAGTAGTATGAGCAATGTGGAAACGAGATACTTACGGTTCAAAACCGTTCCCCGCCAAATTGTCTTCTGCTCGAATGACGGTCGGTATGTAGATGTTGCTGTACAGCTTGGGATGATTGCCTCAGTCTCCGGATATTCGAGGTATTGTGCAGTATGTGGTATGGCATGACGATTCACTGAAGGAAAGAAGAAAAACGAAAAGGGGGTTTGCGTGTCGTTCTACGGGAATATCGTGAACGACCCGCTCGTTCTGGAGCTGTTGGGGTTCGTGAAGTTGGTCTGTGTCAGCGCTGTTGGGCTTGTGCCCCAGTGTACTTGTATCGTGAACGTGTACGTGTCGCCGACGTCCCCACTCGTGAAGGTGTGGGTTATCTGGATGCCGTTCTGGACTCCGTTGGGCCCGAGGGCTATGACGCTGCTCAGGGCTGTGAAGGGCGCTCCAATTCCGTCGACCGCGTCCACTTCGATCTGGACGTAGATCGTCGCGTTGTTGGTGGCGGGTGCTTTCAGCCCGAAGTTCCATGCCTCCATGAAGTTGTTCTTTGCCAATTGCAGTCGTTGCTTCCAGTTGCTCTGGGTTAGCTGAGGTGGTCCCTGGGTTGCGACTGACTGGACCGTGACGGTGATTGCGCTTGTGCTGTGGCTTAGTGTTCCGCTCGTGCCCGTTACTACCACCGTGTAGGTTCCAGCTACGGTGCCCGAGAGCGTCATTATTGACGACCCGGATATCGTTACGGTGGGTGGGTTGAACGAAGCTGTGAGTCCGGTAGCTGGGGTGATGGTCGCGGTTAGCGATACTGTGCCGGTGAAGCCGTTCAGGGCCGAGATGTTGATCTGGTCTGTGTTAGTTCCGCCCAGTGGGACTGTGACGGAGAGTGACACCGCTGAGATTGTGAAGTCGGGCTGTGTGACGTGCAGTGTGATGACTGCTGTCGTGTGACTTAGTCCACCGCTCATTCCGGTTACAGTAACCGTGAAGTCGCCTGTCGTCGCTGCCATCAGTGACAGGGTTGTGCTGTCGAAGCCTCCCGCGAGGTTCAATGTTGTCGAGGTGAGCGTTGCGGTTAGTCCGGAGGATGGTGCTGTTGTGAGGCTTACCATTCCGGCGAAGCCGTTGACGCTCATTGCGGCGACGATGGTCGTGCATGTTGCGCCGGGTGTGCATGGGACCGTGACTGGGCTGGATGGGCTGATCGTGAAGTCTTGGAAGGTGAACGTCGCGGTGGCGCTGTGGGTTGCTGTTCCGCTCGTACCTGTGACTGCGACCGTGTAGGTCGCCGCGGTGGTCGATGTGCATGACAGTGTCGCCGAGCCTGAACCTGTTACGCTTGCAGGTGAGATGGCGGCGCATGCGAGCCCGGATGGGACCGTGTCAGTCAGTGTAACTGTTCCGAAGAACCCGTTGACCGCCGTCACTGTGATGGTCGAGCTTGCTGAGACTCCCGCGTTCACTGCCGCCGGTGACGTGGCTGCAATCGTGAAGTCGGTTACCATGAAGGTCGCGGTGGTGCTGTGGCTGACAGACCCGCTTGTTCCAGTTATCGTTAGCGTGTAGCTGCCGGCTGTGGTCGAACTGCAGGACAGTGTCGCACTCCCTGACCCAGTAACGCTGTTCGGTGTGATTGCGCCGCATGTGAGGCCCGTGGGTACTGTGTCTGTAAGCGAGACAGTTCCACTGAACCCGAATAATCCTGTTACCGTGACTGTCGAGGTTGCGGAGGTCCCTGCAACGACGGCTCCGGGTGATGTAGCCGCTACTGTGAAGTCAGTGAAGGCGTCTGCGGCGGTCGCTGAGTGGGCCAATGTTCCGACCGACCCTGTTATCGTCTTGGTGAAGGTTCCTGGGCTGGATGATGTGCATGAGATCGTCGCAGTTCCAGAATTGGTGATGCTGGTGGGTGATGGAGTGCTGCATGTGAGGCCTGCCGATGGAGCGACCGCTAGTGATACTACTCCTGTGAACCCGTTGATGGCCGTGACTGCTACCGTGTTTACGCATGGTGATGGGAAGAGTGCTACGCAGGCAGTCCCGGTTGTGATAGTGAAGTCTGTTATGTTGAACGTTGCAGTTGCTGAGACAGTGCTTGTCCCGTCAGTTCCCGTTATTGTTAGAGTGTAGGTGGCGGCAGTCGTCGAGCTGCAGGTTACTGTTGCGGTTCCCGCGCCTCCGGCGATCGTACCCGGTGTTATTGCTCCGCACGTGAGACCAGCTGGTACTGTGTCAGTCAGAGTGACTGTGCCGCTGAATCCATTCGCGGTTATCGTTGAGGTTGCTGAGGACCCGACGGTTACTGCTGCTGGGCTCGTTGCGCTTAGACTCACTGTTCGGACGGTGAACATTGCGCTCGTTGAGTGCGACAGGCTACCGCTTGTCCCGGTGATGGTCACGGAGAAGGTTCCTGCAACTGTCGCGCTGCACGATAGCATTGCAGTGCCTGAACCCGTTACGCTGGCGGGTGAGATTGCACCGCAGCTCAGGTTGGCTGGGACGGTGTCGGTTAGACTGACAACTCCTGCGAACCCGTTGAGTCCAGTTACTGTAATGGTTGAGGTTGCCGATGTTCCTGTTGGCACGGCTGCAGGTGATGTGGCCGCAATTGTGAAGTCTACCACTGTGAAGGTTGCAGTTGTGGAGTGAGTTAGAGTCCCGCTTGTGCCGGTTATGGTTACGGTGTACGTCGCGGCAATTGCAGAGCTGCAAGATAGTGTTGCAGTCCCTGAGCCGGTTACGCTGCCCGGAGTGATTGCACCGCAGGTCAGGTTAGCTGGAACAGTGTCAGTCAGGGTGACAGTTCCCGCGAATCCGTTGACTGCTGTTACTGTTATTGTGGATGTGGCTGATACTCCAGAATTCTGGGCGGCCAGCGAGCTAGCTGCAATCGTGAAGTCTTGTCCGAAGTTGAAAGTTGCAGTAGCGCTGTGAGTTGCGGTTCCGCTCGTGCCCGTGACTGGTACGCTGAATGTTCCGCTGGGTGCTGTGCAGGTCAAGCTCGCTGTGCCAGAGCCTGTGACGCTTGCGGGACTGATGGCGTTGCATGTTAGTCCAGCTGGTACTACGTCGGTGAGTGAGACTGTTCCGGTGAACCCGTTCACTGCCGTTACGGTGATGGTTGAGGTTAGGCTGGAACCTCCGGCACCTGTGGGTGATGTCGCAGTGATTGTGAAGTCGGTTACGGTGAATGTTGCGGCTGTGCTGTGTGACAGTGAACCGCTTGTGCCGGTTACCGTGAGAGTGTAGGTGCCTGCAATGGTTGAGCTGCATGCTACGGTTGCGGTTCCGCTTCCGACAACACTTCCGGGTGAAATGGCCGAGCAGCTCAAGTTTGCGGGTACTGTGTCAGTCAGTGTGACAGTGCCGCTGAACCCGTTAACCGCGCTGACCGTGATTGTCGAAGTTGCTGATGTGCCTACGACCACGGCTGCAGGTGAGGTTGCTGCGATGGTGAAGTCTGTTACCTGGAATGTTGCGGTTGCAGAGTGAGATAGTGATCCGCTCGTGCCGGTTATTGTTAGCGTGTATGTCGCTGCGACCGTCGAACTGCAAGCTACTGTCGCACTTCCAGATCCTGTAACGCTGGCTGGTGAGATTGCACCGCAGCTCAGGTTGGCTGGGACGGTGTCGGTTAGACTGACAACTCCTGCGAACCCGTTGACTGCTGTGATGGTTATGGTTGAGGTGGCTGATGCTCCAACTTGGACCGCAGCGGGCGATGATGCCGCGATTGTGAAGTCGACGACGGTGAAGGTCGCTGTTGCGGAGTGGCTAAGTGCTCCACTGGTACCGGTGATGGTGACCACGTAGGTTGCCGCTATGGTCGAGTTGCATGAAAGTGTTGCAGTTCCGGATGTCCCTAGAGTTATGCTGCCAGGCGTAATGGCTCCGCAAGATAAGTTGGCGGGTACGACGTCTGTCAGGGTGACGGTTCCTGTGAATCCGTTCACCGCTGTTACGGTGATCGTGGATGACGCGGATGCTCCAGCGTTCTGTACGGCTGGCGAGGATGCCGCAATCGTGAAGTCTTGTCCGAAGTTGAAAGTTGCAGTCGCGCTGTGAGTTGCGGTTCCGCTCGTGCCGGTAATTGTTACTGCGAAGTTTCCGCTGGGTGCTGTGCATGCCAGAGTTGCAGTGGCGGTTGGTGGCAGTGTAACGCTCGCAGGGCTGATGGCACCGCATGTTAGTCCAGCTGGGACTACGTCGGTGAGCGATACAGTTCCCGCGAATGCATTGACTCCTGCTACAGTGATGGTTGAGGTTAGGCTGGAGCCTCCGGCACCTGTGGGTGATGTCGCAGTGATTGTGAAGTCGGTTACGGTGAATGTTGCGGTGGTGCTGTGAGATAATGCTCCACTCGTTCCAGTTACTGTGAGTGTGTAGGTTGCTGCAATCGTTGAGCTGCATGCTACGGTTGCGGTTCCGGATCCTGTGACGCTGGCAGGTGAGATTGCACCGCAGCTCAGGTTTGCGGGCACCGTGTCAGTCAGCGATACAGTCCCTGTGAATCCATTGACGGCACTAACTGTAATTATGGAAGTCGCGCTGGTCCCGGCAACGACTGCTGCCGGTGATGTGGCTGAAATTGTGAAGTCTGTTACCTGGAATGTTGCGGTGGCTGAGTGAGATAGCGATCCGCTCGTACCGGTCAATGTTAGTGTGTAGGTCGCAGCAATCGTTGAGCTGCAGGATACAGTGGCGGTGCCTGAGCCAGTGACGCTGGCGGGTGAGATTGCACCGCAGCTCAGGTTGGCTGGGACGGTGTCGGTTAGACTGACAACTCCTGCGAACCCGTTGACCGCGGTTATCGTTATTGTTAAGGTATCATATGCTCCGACCTGGACTTCGCTCGGCGATGAGGCTACGCTTGTGAATTCCACCCCTGTGAAGGTTCCTGTTGGTTAGTTGCCCAACTAACCGCTTGTTGCGGTTTATTTACTGGTTTTCGT
>JACXTT010013113.1_pt1 | contig 10952 bp, 4 predicted proteins | sample 9270951 | NCBI WGS metagenome assembly JACXTT01 (sample SAMN15532306, study PRJNA645909) | rock metagenome | isolation source: weathered quartz diorite | place: Puerto Rico | collected 2017-06-21 | reverse complement strand
TTTGGCTTTGTGCATCAGGTGCTTACTTTCTCCCGAGTCCGCGCCGGTTCCTTGGAAACGGTTTCTACCGATTTCAATAGCCTTGCCGCTGGCAAACTGCATGACCTGGTTGTTTATGGTCACGATTTCCTCACTGAGGAAGAATACACGGCGTGTGTAGAGCGAAGCGTTTCGTTGTACTACGAATCGCTAGTAGGCGGGATGCTGCGTGGACTCGATCGCAAATACTGGGATTTTCACAAACAAAAGTTGGCAGAATTAGGGATTCGTTTCAGTAAAGCGCGCATGTTGCGAGTGGCGTTTACCAAGTCTTGTATCGCTCTCCTCAATCCCAAAGCGACGATTGAACGTGGTCTAAAAATTGCCGGAGAAGCCGCCCGCAGGCGCAAGTCCACTCTGGCCAGCATCGAGACAAAATAGATGAAAACGTCAACAATTCCAAAGAGACTGAATCTAAAAGCCGGTGAATGGGTCGAAGTTCGCAGCAGCGAAGAAATCCTGTCAACACTCGATTCGCGTGGCTGTCATGAAAACACGCCTTTCATGCCGGAGATGCTTCAATATTGCGGGAAGAAATTTCGCGTCTACAAACGCGCCGACAAAACCTGCGATCCTGCTCACGAACCTTGGAGCATTCGCCGCGTTAGGGACTCTGTTCATTTGGAAGACTTGCGTTGCGATGGACAAGCCCACGGGGGCTGCCAGGCAGGTTGCTTAATTTTCTGGAAGGAAGTTTGGCTCAAGCGCTCTGGCAAAGACGTAGTCTCCACAGAAAATTTGCAGCGGAATCCGCAGTCTCCGTCTGCTGTTTCCGGTCTCTTAACACTGCAACAACTTCTCGCGGCCAGTAGTTCGCAGGATCAACAAGGCGAGACGGTCTATTCCTGCCAGGCGACTACCATACGCGACTACACGACCCCCATGGCCGCTTGGGACCCGCGCCAATACTTCCGCGACCTAACATCCGGCAATCTCTCGACAGGCTTGGGGGATGGTTCATTTGGAAATCGTTTGCTCGAACTCGTTCTGGGCATGATTTGTTTGTTCCGGGCACTGACTATTTCAATATTCAATTTGGTTCCACGAAGAATCAAAGGTGCGGCCTATCCCTTCGTTATTGGAACGCTCGAGAAAACTCCCGTCGAAACGCTGAATCTCCAGCCCGGCGAAATAGTGCAAGTGCGATCCAAGGAGGAGATTATCGCCACTCTGGACAAGCACAACCGCAATCGCGGCATGCTTTTCGATGGCGAAATGCTCCCGTACTGTGGTGGCCTCTATCGCGTTTTACGGCGCGTTGACCATATCCTCGATGAACGGACTGGGAAAATGGTCTACATGAAATCTCCCTGCATCGTTTTGGAAGGCGCTGTTTGCCAGTCCGACTATCATCGGCTCTGCCCTCGGGCAATCTACCCCTATTGGAGAGAGAACTGGCTAAAGCGGGTCACGAATTCCGCAATCGCGGAGTCTGAGAAACCATCCCAAACTTGCGAGCATGCTCCCGCAGGCTCTACCGCAACCTGTTGATATTTTCGTAGTCTTTCTTTCTAAAGATGACTTCTAACCAACAACAAAACCTGCCCGGTTCTTGGCAAGGCGTTTTTGATCGCTTATTGCAATTTTTCATTTCCGTCACGCTAGTTATCTTTGTAATTCCGTTTATCGTCTTAATGTTCTATTCTGTTCCTGCCAGCGATGACTTCAGCAAAGCTTCTCTCTCTTTTAACGGTGTTCCTCAGTCCAGCGCACTTCACGTAACCTGGCTTTATTACACTCAGTGGACTCCGCGTTGGCTCACCACGTTCCTTCAGAGCTATGTGATGAGCCACGTTAATCTCGTCTCCGCTTATGGATGGCTGCTCCTCTTGATCATGGTCAGCAACGTTGCGGCCTTGTGGTATTTCTTTCGTACATTCTTTCAGTTCAGCCGTTCCAACGCGCTACTCGTTGCCGCAATTTTTTACAGCGCGTGGATCGTAACGCTCACCAATCCCGAAGAAGAATTGTTCTGGCTGACGGGAGCCTCGGAGTATTTTCTTCCGATATTCACTTTTCTTGTTCTCCTTAGTCTTCTTTACAGATTCAAAAACAAGTTTTGGTGCTACGTTCTGGTTGCCGTGCTTGCCGTCGCTGTTCCGGCGCAACATGAAATCGCCGGCATGCTCCTCTGCGCCGCGGTGCTGGTCGGCGCGATCTTTATGACCATTCAGCGGCGCCCCGCCGCCCATTGGTACTTGGCATTTTCACTGGCTTCTCTCAGTCAAATTGCCTTGATTCTCGCTCCAGGCACACGCTTTCGCGCTGCTCAAGAGCATCGTCATCTGTGGGACGTCGCTCATCTTCCCAAATGGTTTGCGCATTCCTTTTACCATGGCCTCGATTGGCTTTCGTCTTCCCCGGTTCTTCTAGCAGCCTGCTGCATTTTTCTGATTTTACAGCATGAACGTGAGAATAATTCCGGCCAAGAACGCTCACCCAAGTGGCCTGCCATCGTTGGTTTGCTCGGAATGTTCATTGTCCTCGCCGAATATTGCATGGTGGAGACTGCGTCGGGTAATTGGTCGCCGGCTCGCGTTGTGGCCTGGTTTGCCTTCATTTTTTCGCTGCTTTTTGTGTGTGTCATTCTCACTGGCATTCCAGAGCTGAATCGAGTTCATTTTTCTCTCTCAACCCGCTTGGGGGTTTACATTCTCTTTGCTGTGAGTTTGCTTGGCTCCGCAAATTTCCGCGCAGCTGTCGAGGATGTGCGTGGCCCGGCCCCGGCATGGCACAAACTCGCTGCAGCGGAACTCCACCAAAAAAGCGGCGTCGTCCAGTTTGAATTACCGGCCCACTACCCTAAACTGGCTATGCACCAAGCGGTCACTTCGGATCCGGGTTGCTGGGTCAACGAGTGCCTTGCGAACTATTTGCACGCTTCCATTGTTGTCGCAAAAGATTCCAGTGAAGAATGTCCGCACTGATTCAGGATGCATTTATCCTGCAAGGCGGGGCTCTCTCTTTCCCCGTCTGATTCTCCCGCATAAGCCTTTCCCGCACTCCCTGCCCTCACTGGGCTTTCTCCTGCTGCTTCTTCTTGTTATCAGCGTCGGTTTCTCTGCTTGCCGCAACATCCCTCCTGCAAACGTCTCATTTCTTAAATCTCCTACCGCAGTGGACGCCTACGATTTTGTAGAGCTAACAGCGAACGTCTCCGCCCCTCACGCTCGAAACCCCTTTGTCGACGCGAAGTTCGACGGTTGGTTTGGCTCCGCCGACGGCGCAAGAAAATGGCAGGTCGAGGGATTCTGTGATTCCACGGATGGCAGTGTTTTTCGCATTCGCTTTATGCCGCCTTCAGCCGGGGACTACAAATATTCCGTTAAATATCATCAGGGCTGGATGACGAAAACGTTCGACGGTACGTTCCACGCGGTTGACGCCCATCGTAGGGGCCCAATTCGCATTGATCCGCAATATCCCTGGCATTTTCTTTGGGAAGGTACGAAGGATCATTTTTTCTTTAATGGAACCACCGCGTATTGGTTGGCTGGGTGGCAAGACGAAAAAGTCATTCAATCCGCCATCGAGCGTCTTCACAAGCTGAGAGTCAACCGTATTCGCGTGACAGTCGCCGGTCGCACGAATCTTCTTTACGGTGAACCTGTGATGACCGATTCAAATTGGACTGTATTCATTACGCCTTGGCCAGCCAAGCAACCGGATGATCCCTATCATCCCGGTTTCGACTATCGCCGTTTTGACGTCGCTTACTGGCAAAAACTCGAACGCGCCGTACGTTTTGCGCGCGATAGAGATATGAACGTCTCTCTCGTCCTCGACATGAATGATGGGCAGGTTCATCCCGCTGCGTTCAGCGAAGATGAGCGCCGTTTCATTCGCTATGCCGTCGGCCGTTTTGCCGCATATTCCAATATCACTTGGGACTTGGGCGACGACCTCGACCGCTATCGGAATGATTTGTGGACTCATTTCACCGGTTCTTGGCTTGAAGAGATTGATCCCTATCACCATCTCGCGACCAGCCATCCAATCAACAACCAGCACCAGGATCGGACCGCGAGTTGGTTTGGCTTTACCTCTTTCCAGGAATGGTCGCGCAACCAGCACTCATTTATGCTCTCCCAACGAAAAGAACAGGAAAAACTGGGCAGAATTATTCCTCAAACGAACGAAGAATATGGTTACGAAGACCATTATCCGCTCTGGGCGGAAGGTCCAGGCTCGGAATCAGCTGATATTTTGCGCCGGACCGCCTGGGATATCGTCATGGCTGGTGGTTATCAGACGACAGGCGAATCCGCTCGCCGGGGAACGAACGTTTGGCCAAACACTGGGGGCGGATGGATGAACGGCCGCGCTGATGACACGATGACTATGCTTCAAGGTTACGCTCACATGGCCGACTTCTTTACAAGTTTCGAATGGTGGAAAACCAATCCTCACGACGAATTGGTGAGCAGCGGAAACTTTTGCCTCGCGAATCCTGGCCAAACGTACGCCGTCTATCTTCCAAAGGGCGGGACGGTAACATTGAAACTTCAGAACGCGCAGTACCGTGGAAAATCGTTCAACCCCGTTTCGGGAGAATGGTCTACTCTCCTTCCAATAAAGGGAACTTCTTGGATTTCTCCGCCAGTCCCAACCGGTTCTGATTGGGCTTTTCTATTGGAGAAGGAATAGCCACTGCTCTTAGTCTTCGATTTAAACGAGAACTTGTCCAGGCGCAGGCTGGCGCTGGAACGCCGACACGGAAGGGATGCCACAGTGAACCCATCATCTACGGATCTAGAAAACATTCAGGCCCGGCTGGAAAAACTGGAGGCACAAAACCGTAAGCTAAAGTTGGCTGGCTTCGCGGCTCTGATCGTTTTGGGAGCCGGAATCGCAATGGCCCAATCCACTCCCACATCGAAAGTCGTCGAGGCGCAGCGGTTTGTGCTTAAGGACGCTCATGGAAATGTCCGTGCGTGGTTGGGCGTGATTGGGGAAGGTTCAGAGCTCGTCTTGGGAAACTCCGGCAAACAACCAATGATGACTTTGCAGGTTGGCGAAAAAGCGAGCGATCTCCATTTTCAAGGTCAAGATAATTCAGGAATGAATCTCGGTTTGGATTTCGGAGTACCGGCAATTACCATGGCCGGGGCGAGCGGAAGCGGTCAAGCGACGCTCCGCATCAACCAGGTTGGTCCATCCTTTAAGCTACGCGATTCGAGGGGCTTTTCCGCCACAGTCGGAGTGCCAGAGACCGAACCGAACGGTACAACAAAATCTGATAGAACGTCGGCGGCATCAGTGCGCTTGCTCGACAAAGCGGGCAAGGCACTTTGGAGCGCCCCCGCTAAGTAGAGCGTTTCGCGATCCTCGCAACCTTAGTTCGGCAACAATCCGAACACTGTAAAGGCGTTGCGCCCTCCTACGTAGACTTTTCCGTTCGCCACCGTAGGCACTGTGAATTTTGCCGTTAGTGGTGCCGCCCCTGCCCCGCTCGAAGGACTGCTGAACAACAAATTACCTAGGTTGGTCGCGTCGTAGGCATAAAGGATCGCGGCCCCATTCGAGTTGTACGCCCCCACGTCCACCATCCAAACAATGCCATTCGTAGTTCCGTTTGCCGACAGCGCAGGCGTTCCCGCTCTGAATGGGTAGATATTGGGTGATTGCGACAGGGACGTCGGTGAGATTGTTGCGTTCGCAATCGAGAATTGACGCAGCGCATCTCCCACGGCGACGGCGTAGATATTTCCGTTCCAATAGACAGGTTGTCCGAAGAATCCGCCGACGAAATTTGTCGTGTTGAACGTGACCGCGACTTCCCCAACGACCTGATCCGCTGCCGCGTTGAATTGCCCCATGTTGTTTTGGTCCAGCAAATAGATGACTCCGGGCTTCCCCACCGCCACAACCAGATGCGGGTGGGCTGCTGAGCCAACGCTGTCCGGGAGAACGACCGTGTTGGCAGATCCTAGGTCAATGTCGTTGGTCTCCAAGATCTGCTGGTTGAACGGCGTGAAATAGTCGAGCTGAGTTCCGTTTGGAGAGACCTTCAGCACGGAGTCAGCGAAGTTCTTCACACCGTCAAAATTGCCATTTCCTGACTGGACGTAGATGTTTCCATTCGCGTCAACGGAAGGCCCGTTCCCGGACAGCCAAATTCCTCCGCCGTTATTTAGCGTTGTCGGGTCCGTCGCGTGGTAGACCCACTTCTGCGCCAGCGTCGTCGCATCGAAGGCTGCCATCCATCCTTGCCAGCTTCCGTGGTCTCCATGCGACCCGATTGCAACGTAAACCGTTCCGTTATTTAGCAGTAGTGCGGGTCGTTGCAAGTGTATCAACGGATCAAAATTAGGCGCTGTGAAGACAACCGGCCCTCCCAATTTTTCCGTACCCGTCAGTAAGTCCAAAGCGTGCAGCTTGTGCACGAAGCAGGGAGCCACTGTCGAGCAGCCGATTCCCACCGTTTCTTTCGTTTTTGCAAACACGTACACCGTATGCGATGCCGGATCGATGACGGGAGTCGAGGTAATTCCAATCTCCGGTGTTAGGTCCACTAGCTCGCTGACATCAGCCGGCGCCACGGTCGTCACCCCACTCGACAAGAAGCTTGTCTTCCAAAGTTGGACGCACGACGGTGAATCCGCATCGAAAACGTACACGCTGTCGTGTTCGGTCGCAATAACCACCACGTTTCGCGTCTGCCCTCCAATGTTCAGATTGGCAACATAAAGCGGCTGAGCATAGAGGTAGCCGTCGACTGGACAAGTAAAAAGCGCCCCAAACGTTGCGCTATTTACGTTCGACGCGTTGAGCGCGTACTCCTGCAGGTTCTGTCCCGTCCTTGCATTGTCATTGTGATTCGTAAAGACTCCAGCCAAGTCCGTCACGGCAACTGTGGCCGTCGCACTTGCCGAAGTATTCGAATTGCTCGTTGCAGTCACAGAATGCACACCGGGCTCCGTACCGGGCGTGTAGAGTCCCGTTCCTGACACTGTTCCCACCGTCGCATCTCCGCTTAATGCTCCATCGACGAACCAGCTAACGCCGCCATTTGCCGGATCATTCGACACGGTTGCCGCGAATTGTTGCGGTTGCGTGAGCGTCACTGCAGATCGTTTCGGGCTTATGGTGACGAAAAGATTTGTCACGGTGAACGGCACTCCGCTGCTTGCATTTCCATTGACCGTCACCACGACACTTCCCGTCGTCGCGCCCGCAGGAACCGGCACAGTGATGCTTGTATCGCTCCAGGCCGTTGGCGATGCCGTCACGCCGTTGAACTTCACCGTGCTCGCGCCTTGCGAACCGCCAAAGTTCGTTCCGCTGATCGTCACCGGCGTTCCAGTCGTCCCCGACGCCGGATTTAGCCCCGTGATCGTCGGTGCCACAACATTTGAGTTATAAATCGACTGAATTTCCGAGGCGCTCTGCGCGCGGCTATAAATCCGCACCTCATCCAGCACGCCGTTGAGCCGTTCGAATCCGCAGGAACTGCATCCGCTCCTCCCGAGCACAAGCGGCTGCGTATTCGGCACAGGCACTCCGGTTTCACTTGCGCTGGAAAGCAGCGTTCCGTTCACATACGTGTAGTATGTGTTCGTGCTGTGGTCCAGCACGGCCGTCACGTAGTACCAGTTGTTGGCTGTCAGATTCGCAGTTGAAGTGATGTGCTCGATACAACCAGAACCGTTGTTGAATCCGCTGTCAATTTGCCCATTCACAATTTGCACGAAATAACCGCACCCCGAAGTATTTTCTTTGATCAGAACGGTTCCTGTCCCCGCAACGGTAGAAGGCTTGACCCAGGCAGAAATCGTGAAGCTTCCGTTCAAGTCTAGCGAGTTGGAGTCGTTGATCGTGATGTCGCCGGAAGTGCCGTTGAAAGCCACAGCGTTTCCAGACTTACCGGCAGTCCACGTAACACCGGCGGATAATGTTCCGGTGTTGTTGTTGCCGGAAGAGTCGGCCGTAGTCGTCCCGGTGCCTTCTTCAAACGAATACGCTGCTACCGGTCCCGGCAAAGTCCCGGAACTGAACGTCACGGTATTATCCGTGCTCGTCGATGCTGTATTCGAAACGCCATTCGCAGTCGCTACACCGGCAGGAATCGTCGCGATGACTGTTCCACTTTGCGTCATTCCACTGACGGCAACGTTGTAAGTTGCCCCGCTTCCGGTCACGACAGCAGTGGTCGCACCCGCCGTTCCGCTTAGGGTTACACCCGAGTTCGAAAAACCAGTGACCGCCGTACTAAACACGGCAGTGAAGTTAATCGGCGATGTACTCGTTGGATCAGATTGACTCGCCGCCTGATTGATCGTGACAGAAGGTGCGGAGGAAGGAACAGTAAACAGAACGCCGGTGCTGGCCACGCCGTTGACCGTAACAACGACGTTGCCCGTCGTCGCGCCCGTAGGCACCGGAGCGGTGATGCTCGTACCGCTCCAGACCGTGGGTGTCGCCTGAACGCCATTGAATTTCACTGTGCTGTTGCCTTGCGCTTGCGTCGCTCCAAAGTTCGTTCCCGTGATTATGACCGGAGTGCCCACCGCTCCCGAGTTTGGATTCAAACTCGTGATCGTCGGCCCGCCGATATAGGAGTTATAAATCGACTGAATTTCCGACGCACTCTGCGCCCGATTGTAAATTCTCACTTCGTCCAGCACCCCATTCAGCCGTTCGAACCCGCAGGAACTGCATGCGCTCCTTCCCATGAGCAACGCCTGATTGTTCGGCAGCGGTACTCCGCTCTCTGCCACACTTGAAATCAAAACCCCATTCAGATACGTGTTGTACGTGTTGCTGCTGTGATCCAGCACGACTGTAAGGTAGTACCAATTGCCCGCCGCCAGGTTTGCGTTCGAAGTGATGTGCTCGATGCAGCCGGAACCGTTGTTGAACCCGCTGTCAATCTGTCCATTCACGATCTGCACAAAGTAGCTGCAACCCGAAGTCACTTCCTTGATCAGCAGAGTTTGGGTTCCGGAAACCGTAGTGGGTTTCACCCAGGCCGAAATCGTGTAACTTCCACTTAAATCGAGCGAATTAGAGTCCGGTACCGTGATGTCGCCGGAAGTCACGTTAAACGCCACGGCATTCCCGGACTTGCCCGCGGTCCAGGTGACGCCGGCAGAGAGTGTTCCGTTGTTGTTGTTGCCGGAAGAATCGGCAGTCGTTGTTCCCGTGCCTTCTTCGAATGAGTACGCCGCCACCGGCCCCACCAGCGCCGTGAAATTGTACGTGACAGTGTTGTCCGTGCTTGTCGAAGCCGTGTTGAGATTTCCCGCTGAGTCCGCGGCTCTGCCGGCAGGGATCGAAGCAATCACGGTGCCCGTTTGCGTCATTCCGCTGACCGCAATGTTGTAAGTCGTTCCGCTTCCCGTCACCACCGTCGTAGTCGCTCCGGCCGTTCCGTTCAAGGTTACCCCGGCGTTCGAAAAGCCAGTGACAGATTTACTGAACACGGCTGTGAAATTCACAGGAGAATTTCCCGTAGGATCCGCCTGGCTCGCTGCTTGATTCACCGTGACCGACGGGGGAGTGATGTCGTACGTCACCGTGTTGTCAGTGCTGGTCGAAGCTGTGTTTTGCACTCCGTTCGCGCTCGCCGCGCCAGCCGGAATCGTCGCGATGACCGTCCCCGTTTGCGTCATGCCGCTCACCGCGACGTTGTACGTTGTTCCGCTTCCCGTGACAGTAGCCGTCGTGGCACCCGCAGTCCCACTCAAGTTAACATCCGAATTTACGAATCCCGTAACCGCCGTGCTGAAGACGACAGTGAAGTTGATCGTGGAACCATTTGTCGGATCGGCTTGCCCCGCCGCTTGATTGATCGTCACCGACGGTGCAGCGACGTTGTACGTGACCGTGTTGTCTGTGCTCGTCGAAGCCGTGTTGAGATTTCCCGCTGAATCCGTAGCTTTGTCGGCCGGGATCGACGCAGTAACCGTCCCCGTTTGCGTCATGCCGCTAACGGCGATGTTGTACGTTGTCCCGCTTCCCGTGACTACAGCCGTCGTCGCTCCTGCAGTTCCGCCGAGCGTCACGCCTGTGTTCGAAAACCCAGTCACAGTTTTGCTGAATACAGCGGTAAAGTTAATCGGCGACGAACTGGCAGGATCAGGCTGACTCGCCGCTTGATTCACTGTGACTGACGGCGGAGTGATGTCGTACGTCACCGTGTTATCGGTGCTCGTCGAAGCTGTGTTTGAAACTCCATTCGCGCTCGCAACACCTGCAGGAATCGTCGCGATGACTGTTCCCGTCTGTGTCATGCCACTCACCGCGACGTTGTACGTTGTTCCAGTTCCCGTGACGATTGCGGTTGTCGCGCCAGCCGTTCCGCTCAAAGTCACGCCTGAATTCGAAAACCCAGTGACCGCCGCGCTGAAAGCGACACTGAAATTAATCGTGGAGCCATTCGTCGGATCTGCTTGCCCCGCTGCTTGATTGATGGTCACGGTCGGCGGTGGAATGACCGTAAACGAAGCACCATTACTCGCCACACCGCTCACAGTCACGATGACGCTGCCGGTCGTTGCGCCTGCAGGTACGGGAGCCGTGATGCTTGTCGCATTCCACGCGCTGGGAGGTGAGGTCACGCCGTTGAACTTCACCGTGCTGCTGCCTTGCGCCTGTGTTGCGCCAAAATTCGTCCCGGTGATCACCACCGGCGTCCCGACTCCTCCCGAATTAGGATTCAAATTCGTAATCGTCGGCGCTGTACCACCTGTTCCGCCGGCGGGCTTGAACGCCGCAAATCCTGCTGCCCAGTCGTCTGTACTTCCCATGGTAGCGTTGGCTGTTGTGGCGCCCACGCTTGCCTGAATCTGATCCTCTACCATCAATTTGGAACTTTGTGCGCTTGGTACGTTGTCTTCGATTTTGTATCCGGAACCCGCGGTGAAATTCTGGCCGTTGCCCGTCATGAACGCTCCGAGCAACAAATCCCC
>JACXTT010013112.1_pt1 | contig 10952 bp, 7 predicted proteins | sample 9270951 | NCBI WGS metagenome assembly JACXTT01 (sample SAMN15532306, study PRJNA645909) | rock metagenome | isolation source: weathered quartz diorite | place: Puerto Rico | collected 2017-06-21 | reverse complement strand
GTGGCTCCCTTCTATCACTGGAATCACGCCGCTTACGACGGCGGAGCTAACGACCCGCTCATCACGACCGATCATCGCGACTCGCACTACGCCGGGGGCCTTGCTTCTCTCGGGGTCACCCGCGGCCGTCACAATGCTCGCTTGGGTCTTTACGGGTTCTCCCAGCAGGACCGCGCCCGCTTTGGCGCTGTGGACAGCAGCGGAGGCTCGGGCGGCTTCCCCTCCCAGTCCGAGCAGCCCGGGGGCCACGTCCTGGCTGCGTTCGCCGACGACCAGTTCCGGCTTACCGACTGGCTGACGCTGAACGGCGGGGTCCGGCTAACGCATTTCGCCGGTTCGCTTGTCGAAAACAACGCCAGCCCGCGGGTCGGCGCCGCGCTTCACATCCCGCACTTGAAATGGGTCCTTCGCGCCTTCTACGGCCGCTACTATCAGGCCCCGCCCCTATCGACGATCTCCAGATCACTTCTCCTGCCTCAGGGCTTCGACTTTCTGCCTCTCCACGGCGAGCGCGATGAACAGCGTGAGTTCGGCCTGACAGTTCCCCTTCGCGGCTGGACCTTCGATGTTTCAAACTTCCAGACCCATGCGAGGAATTTCTTCGACCACGAAGTGCTCGGCAATTCGAACATCTTCTTTCCGGTAACGATTGAGCGCGCCCGCATCCACGGCTGGGAATTCACCGCCCGCTCGCCCCAGCTTGCCCGCAGCGCACGCGTCTACCTCACCTATTCGCATCAATTCGTCGAGGGCGCTGGCGGCGTCACTGGCGGGCTCACCGACTTCGCGCCTCCCAGGGAAGGTTTCTTCTTCCTCGACCACGATCAACGCGACACGCTCAACGCCGGCTTCCATATTCAGCTTCCCTGGCGCTCTTGGGCCTCCGGGAATCTCTCTTACGGATCCGGCTTTCTTGATGGAGACGGCCCTGCGCATCTGCCAAGTCACACGACTTTCGATCTTGCCCTCGGCAAGTCGTTCGGCGAACGCCTGAACGTCACGTTTACGGCGCAGAACATCAGCAAATCGCGCTATCTCATCGACAATAGCAACACCTTCGGCGGCACTCATTTCAACTTGCCGCGCCAGTTCACCGGCGAGCTCCGCTACCGCTTCCACTTTTAGACGGCAGAGTGGCGGTTGCGAGCCGCCGCTCGAGATCCGCCGATCGTCCTGGAAATGGTCGAATCGCACGAACGCATCGAGCAGATTCTTCCGCCCCTGGATGAGATGGTCGAAGGCGGCCTCATCACTCTTGAAAGAGTCCGGGTCATCCTGTACCGTCCAGCCAACCGCCGCTGACAATGACTCCTGCAACCGGGAAAACAAACTGGCTCAATCGCACTGTCCTTGGAGTGGGTCTCACAAGCCTCTTCAGCGACTGGTCCCACGAAATCGCCACGACAATCCTCCCCGCGTTCCTAGCTTCGCTCAGCGCGGGCCCCGGATGGCTGGGCACGATTGAAGGAGCCGCCGACGGCCTGTCAAGCGTCGCAAAACTCGCCGGAGGGCACTACACGGACCGCTCGCGGCGCCGCAAGCCACTTGCCGTCGCAGGTTACACGGTCACCACATTCGCAACGGCTGCGCTTGCCTTCGCCACTTGCGCCGCGCACGTTCTGCTCGCCCGGGTCAGTGCGTGGCTTGGCCGCGGCGTGCGTACGCCCGCGCGCAAGGCGCTCCTCGCAGCCGACGTTCCGCCAGCCGCTTACGGCCGCGCGTTCGGCCTTGAGCGCCTCATGGACACGCTTGGCGCCATTGTCGGGCCGCTCACCGCACTTTGGTTGCTCGAGCACACCGCGCACGACTACCGGCGCGTGTTTCTATGGACGCTACTGCCCGGGCTTGCCGCGGTTCTCTCCATCTGGCTTCTCGTGCGCGAGAAGCCGCTTCGGCCCACAGAGAGCGCATCGTTCTGGCACGGCCTGCGAGCGCTGCCCGGCCCATTCCGTAGATTTCTTTTGGGCGTCGGCGTGTTCGGCGCCGGAGATTTTTCGCATACCCTCCTTATTTTGTATGCGACCCGACAGTTGGCGCCGCAGGTCGGCACGGCGCGCGCCACAAGTCTGGCCATTGCACTGTACGCGCTCCACAACGTGTTCTATGCAGGATCGGCATACGCCAGCGGGTGGCTGAGCGACCTCGTCCGACACCGCAAGTTCGTTCTTGCTGGCGGCTATGCCCTCGCCGGCGTGACGACAATTCTTCTCTGTCTCGACAGGCACGAACTCTGGCTCTTGGCTTTCATTTTGGCGATTGCGGGCTTCTACGTCGGTACTGAAGAGGCTGTGGAGGACTCCCTAGCCGCAGAGTTGGTTCCTCGAGAACAGCATGGCATGGCCTTTGGCACCCTTGCGGCCGTCAACGCCATCGGGGACTTTCTTTCCAGCATGATGGTAGGGTTTCTGTGGAGTGCCGTCTCGCCGCAAGCGGCATTTTCCGCCTCCGCGCTGCTGTCCTTCGCTGGGGCACTGCTCATCCTCCGCTTGCGCCGGTAGTTTTCTTCCGAATCTCCCCTTGCAAGCGGTCACGCCTCATGTTACCCTCAGCGAACAAAAAGCGAAGCATCCGGAGGCTTCCTCATGACGCATTCCCTTGCCGTCCGCACGGCGCCTGGCGCCGGAATGGAGCGCGTCCGTGAGGTCCTTGAAGACTTCGCCACCCGTGACGCTTCCGGTGAGATTCTGACTGCGGTGCGCCACATTCCCGCGCGCGAAGCGCAGTGGGCTGACCTCCCCGCCTGGGTCCATCCTGATCTCGCCGCAGCGTACGCGGAAAAAGGCATTCGCCGACTGTACACGCACCAAGCCGCTGCCGCGGAAGCCGTTCACGCGGAACGCAACATCGTCGTCGTGACACCCACAGCTTCGGGCAAGACGCTCTGCTACAACCTGCCCGTGCTCAATGCCATCCTGAATAACCCCGATACTCGCGCCCTTTATCTTTTCCCCACGAAAGCCCTCGCGCAGGACCAACTCGCCGAGCTGTACGATCTAAATCAGCGCCTCACCCACCGCTTCGGCGTTTACACCTACGACGGCGATACGCCCGCGGACGCTCGTAAGACCATTCGCGAGCAGGGCCACATTGTTCTCACCAACTCCGACATGCTCCACACCGGCATCCTGCCGCATCATACGCGCTGGACGCGCCTGTTCGAGAATCTCCGCTACATCGTCCTGGACGAATTACACACCTACCGCGGCGTCTTTGGCAGCCATCTGTGCAATGTTCTTCGCCGCCTCCATCGCATCGCCCGTTTCTACGGCAGCTCGCCGCAATTCATCTGCTCCTCGGCCACGATCGCCAATCCCGGCGAACTCACTTCGCGCCTCATTGAGGACGGGGTCGAAGTTCTCGACTCGAACGGCGCGCCTGCCGCGGAAAAGACCTTCGTCTTCTACAACCCGCCCGTTGTCAACCGCGCGCTCGGCATCCGCCGCAGCTATATCAACGAAGCCTCGCGCGTCTCCCAGGAATTCCTGAGGCACAATCTCCAGACCATCGTCTTCGCCAACAGCCGTCTCCACACGGAGCTTCTCCTCACCTATCTTCAGCAGGCGAATCCTGCGCTTCCGGGTCAGCCCGAAGCCATTCGCGGCTACCGCGGTGGCTATCTCCCCAGTGAGCGCCGCGAAATCGAGCGCGGCCTGCGCGACGCCCGCATCCGCGGCGTCGTTGCGACGAGCGCACTCGAGCTCGGAATCGACGTTGGCTCGCTCGACGCCATCGTCATGGCCGGCTATCCCGGCACCATCGCTTCCACCTGGCAGCGCGCCGGACGCGCCGGGCGCCGCACCGGCAGCTCCTGCGCCGTTCTGGTCGCTTCCTCGGCGCCGCTTGACCAGTTCATCGTCAAGCATCCCGACTATTTCTTCGGGCGCTCCCCTGAGCACGCCTTTATTCAGCCCGACAATCTCGAAATCCTCGTCAACCATCTAAAGTGCGCCGCGTTCGAGCTGCCCATCGGCCCCGACGAGCGCTTTGGCAGCGTCGACCTCGCCGAGCTCTGCGCACGCCTCGCCGAAGCCGGCTTCCTTCACCCGGCTGGCGAACACTACCACTGGACGCAGGAGGCCTATCCTGCTGACACCATCAGCCTCCGCTCGGTTTCTTCCGACAATTTCGTCATCATCGACATCACCGGCGAAGCCGAAGTCATCGGCGAAGTCGACTTCCCGAGCGCCCTCGCAACGGTCCACCCGAAAGCCATTTACATCCACGGCGGCCAGCAATATCACGTCGAGCATCTCGACTTCCAAGAGCGCAAGGCCTACGTCAAGCAGGTGGACGTGGACTACTACACCGACGCCATCCGCTACACACAGGTCCGCGTCCTCGAAATTGCAGACGAGTGCCGCTCGCCTCGACCTGCCTCCCTGAGCGACGATGCAGCTGCCGCGAAGTATCTCGAAGTAGGCGGCGACGTAGAATCATCCGCGCACTGCCGGGCCCACGGCGACGTCCTCGTTCGCTCCCAGGTTGTCGGCTTCAAAAAAATCAAATTTTTCACCAACGAAAACGTCGGCGCCGGCAACCTCGAGCTGCCCGAAAACGAAATGCACACGACCGCCTATTGGATCACCCTCGAGCGGCCGCTCCTCGAATCGCTGCCTTTCTCCATCAGCGAGCGCCAGAGCGGCATGTACGGTCTTCTCCACGCCCTTGATTCGGTCGCCACGCTTCTGCTAATGTGGGACCGCCGCGATCTTGCGACCGCCATCGGCGAGCGACCCCCCGCCGCGGCGGGCTCCGGCCCCGACTGGGATCAAATCGTTCCTGCGAGTCCTGACGATCTTCAGCAAGCCGAGCCCCGCGAATTCTTCGAACCCAACCTCTATCTCTATGACGCCTATCCCGGGGGCATCGGCTTTTCCGAGCCTCTCTTTCGCGCGCATGAGCTCCTCGTGCGCAAGACGCGCGAGTTGATCGAAGCCTGCCCCTGCGAAGCCGGCTGCCCGTCTTGCGTCGGCCCAAGGGGCGATCTCGCCCCGCGCGCCAAGGCAGCGGCGCTTGCAATTCTCGAAAGGCTGGGCGCGTAGATGGCCGCTTCCGCAGACAAGTGGTCACGCGTTGCTGCGCTACGCCCCGCGCGAAGCGCTGCGGCATCCCGCGTGTCGCCGCGTCCACCGGACGAAGCTGACACCCTCGCCCAGCTCCTCGGAGCCGAAATCGCCCGCAACCGCTACGGCGAACACCTCGCCATCCGCCGCTGGTTTTCCACGCCCGGGTCCTGTGAACCCGCACCAGAAGCTCTTGACCTTCTTCTTCCCCGCGATGCCACGCCGCTTGGGGTGCGCCGCACCCGCAGCGAGGCCCTCGCCGACCCTTCGCAGTGGCTCTTCCTCGACACGGAAACCACGGGCCTCGCCGGCGGCACCGGCACCTACGCTTTCCTCATCGGCATTGCCTGGTGGGATTCAGGCGGACTTCAAGTAGAACAGTTCTTAATGCGCGACTACACCGAGGAGCACTCTCTCCTCCACGAGCTCTCCGCCCGCGTGGCCGCTCGCTCCATCCTCATCACTTTCAACGGCAAGTCTTTCGACTGGCCGCTTCTCGAGACGCGTTTCGCGCTCACCCGGGCCATCAAACCTCCACGCCTCTCGGCACACCTCGACCTTCTCCACCCCGCACGCGCGCTTTGGAAGCTGCGCCTGGGCTCCGTCCGCCTCACCGAGCTCGAACACGCCGTGCTGGATGCTCCGCGCCTCGGCTGGCGCAGAGACGACGACGTTGACTCCGCGATGATCCCCCAACTCTATTTCGACTTTCTGCGCGGCGGCCCAGCCCAACCTCTTGCCGCCGTGGCCCACCACAACCGGATGGACCTTCGCGGTCTTGCGGCCTTGCTCGGCAAGATCGTTGCACTCCTCGCCGACGGTGAACCGTGCGCGGAATCGCCCGAAGAGGCTCTCGATCTCTTCGGCCTCTCGCGTTTCCTCCACCGCCGGGGCAATTCCGAGCGCGCCCGCTCAGCCTGTGAGCGTGCCCTGGGCGTTGGCCTTCCCGGCCAATTTCGTACCCAGGCTAGTCGCGAACTCGCTCTTCTCGCCAAGCGTGGCGGCGACTTCGCCCGTGCCGTCACCCTCTGGGAAGAGCTCGCCGCCGACCCATGCAACGGCATCGACGCCTGCGAGCAGCTCGCCATCCACTACGAGCATCGCGCCCGCGATCTTGCTCACGCCATCGAATACGCCCAGCTTGCTCTTGTGAAATTGCGCCGTCTTCGTCGCGCACCAGCTTTGCCGCTTTCAGCGGCTCGCGCCGCGCGCCTCGAAACGCAACTGGAGCGCCGCCTCGCGCGCCTCGAGCGCCGTTTGGGAATTCGAAAATCCGCGCTTCAGAACGGGCTCCTCGATCCGTTGCCGAACTCCCGCTCCCTCCACGGACCGCAGCGCGCGCCCTAGTCAGTCGTAGCGACCCGAATTTGGCGTCAAGATTCGGATGGCGGCCCGGGCGCCGGGCTGCCATATTCCAAAAGGAGAATTCAGATGGCCACCGCAGAGCAAAGCTACCTTCGTTCGGAACTCGAGCACCGCCGTGAGCGCCTCGAATCCGCCCTGTCCGTCTCAAGCGGCGAAGCATCTTTGACACGCTTGCTAGGTGAGGTAGACGCCGCCCTCGCCCGCATGAACCAGGGCGGGTATGGCTTGTGTGAGGTCTGTCATGATCCAATTGAACCGGACCGCATCCTCGCCGATCCCCTTGTCCGCTTCTGTCTCGACCACCTCACGACTCAGGAGCAGCGTGCCCTCGAGAGCGACCTGGAGCTCGTCGCCAAGATTCAGCGCGGCCTCCTGCCGCCCAGTGAGCTCCGCCTCCACGACTGGGAAGCGCGGTTTCACTACGAGCCCGCATCGCTCGTGAGCGGCGACTACTGCGACCTCGTCCAGGCGAACGGCACGCTATATTTCCTTCTGGGCGACGTCGCTGGTAAGGGAGTCGCCGCCTCTCTGCTCATGAGCCATCTGCATGCCACGTTTCGCAGTCTGATCAACGTGGGCCTGCCCCTCGAGCAGATCGTTCAGGCCGCCAATCGCGTCTTCTGCGAAAGCACGTTCGCCGGCCAGTACGCCACTCTCGTCTTCGGCCGCGCCGACTCCACTGGCGACGTTGAACTCGTCAGCGCCGGCCATCTCCCTGTTTTCCATTTGCGTACCGCCGGTATTTCGCAGATCGACTCCACCAGTGTCCCCCTCGGTATGTTCTCGAGCGGCGGCTTTCCCTCTCGGCGCGCCTCACTCGCTCCAGGAGAGGCGCTTTTCCTTTTCACCGATGGATTGACTGAGTCCCACAGCACTTCTGGCGAGGAGTTTGGCCTCAAGCGGGTCTCTGAATTGGCGCGCAGGTGCTCCTCGCTCCCTCCCTCAGAGCTCCTCGCCGAGTGCCTGGCCCATGTGAGAGACTTCTCCCGCGGTGCGTCTCCGCAGGACGACCTCACCCTGCTGGTGCTCCGCCGGTCCGTCTGAAACCGCGATCAGCCCGCACGCCGGCCGTATCCTATTCGGCCTGTGGCGAAAACTCGCTTAATAGGTGTACTGAGGATAGAGATTCCGTTGGGCAGTTTTGTCGGGTTGGGCTTCCGGTTTCTGCGGTTTCAACGGCCCCGGCGGCCAAGCCAAAGTTTTCGTCAACGTGTCAAAGAGCTTCTGGTTGCCGCCTTCCAGCGTCAGGCATTCTGATTCCGCGCATCGCAGGAACACACCGCCCTCGTCAGTTTCAAACGAGAAGTAGTTCGGCCGCCGGAACAGCTCCCGCCGTTCGTCGTACTTCTTCTCCAGTGCCTCGGAATACTGCCCGAAGAACCGCGCCGCATCTTCCGGCGTTGAAAGCCGCAGCCGGAAGACCAGCAGCAGCTTCTTCGTCTTTGTGCTCTCGAACAGAGCGTACCGGTCGCCCCGCCAGGACGACGCAAGCGCGGCTGCGCGCTCTGGCCCCAGAAACTGTTGCAGGACCTCGTGCACGCCAAATTCCCCGAGCGCGTTCTCGTCCAATTTCCTCCATTCTTTGGTGAGCACCTTCCCCACGTCAGGGATGGCGGTCTCGGCGGGTCTCACTCCTTTGGCATACAGCTCCGGATGTAGGATTTGCTGCGTCGAAACAGGGGGTTTCTCGAAAAGTTTGTGCAGGCTGCTCCACCCGTCCTCGCGCAGCGCTGTCTTCGTGAAGTTCAGTCCGCCAACGTAAGGAAACAGCAGCACGTCCTGGAGGAAGCGCGGCGCCTTGGAGAATTGCGGGCTTGACTTCGCGGAGCCCATCAGCAACTCCGGATCGACCTCCGGGAGCTCCCAAACCCTCCGCCCGGTCCCTCGCAGCAGGTAGTCCAGCATCGCCACCATCGCCGAGCCTTCCAGCACGGCGTCGCGAGCCAGTTCGGCATCGTCGTCCGGCCTCGCTGCCTTGAGCCACCCCTCGATGCGGAAATGCTGGTCCTCGAGCGCGTGCGTCAGCTCGTGGGCCATCACCATCCGTTGGTCGGAGGCCGGCGTCCAGTCAGCAATGTAAAACTCGTGCGCCTTGGGGTCGTAGAGCCCGGCGATCTGCTCGGTAAGCAACTCCACCAGAAACGGCTCGAGTTTGAAACCCTTTGGCAGCAGACCAAACTTCTCAGCCGTTTTCTCCGACGCGTAGCGCTCCTCGGGGTTCTTGTCCTCTTTCATCTGCCGTAACACGTAGGCGCGGATTTCTTCCCGGGAGCGGAGGCTTTTCTTCAGCGGCTCCCGCGGCGCCAGAGATATCAGCTCACTCATCTCGCGAAGAACTTCGTCTGCCGTCGCGAGAAAACTCTCCCGGTCGGCCCGAGCGGGGGAGCCTTCCCCAGAGCCGGGCGGCGCTTCCTGCCCGAAGGCCGCGCCCTGCCCCCACAGCAATGTCAGAGTCATCAGGCAGAGCCAGCCGGCGAAGCGCAGAAGCTCCCGTGGTCGCGTCATCTTGGCAGAATAGCAGATTCCGCTTGGTTCTCGCTGGATCGGCTCAGAGCAGAAATGTGGGGCGGGAACAGCTTCAGCTGGTTGGCCCGCGGCCTACCGGCGTGCCAGCGCCGGTTTGCCGACAGAAGGTTCGGCAAGCACCCGGCTCAGGGCCTCGATCAAGTCCCACCGCGGTAGGATTCCGACCAATTTGTCTTTCTCTAGAACTGGCAGGCACCCGACCCGGGCCTGATTAAAAAGCGCCATCGGTTCGGAAAGGAGCGCCGTCAGCGCGATGGTCTTGGGCTCCCGACACATCACCCGTTCCACTGTGGTGTTCTCGAACACCGCGTTATAGTCGTCCTCGGTGATGGGGATCAGCCGGGAAGGCGCGCAACGCTGGACGTCACGATCCGTGATGACTCCGACCAATCGGTCGCCATCAACCACTGGAAGATGACGCAGCCCGGAGCGCCTCATCAGGAGCGCGGCATCCAGCAAGCGCGCTGAGGAAGCAATCGTCATCGCGTTCGCGGTCATGAAATCCCGTACGAACAACTCCTCGGGCATGGCGACTTATCCTCGAGCGGTCTGGAAGAAATCGAACACCCACCCATGCTTTCATGCGGGATAGAGAGCGTCAAGGAAGTCTGCGCGTGACAGTTAACGCCCGGTAGCAGGAATCTCCTCCTGTTGGACCCGTTTCCAGGCGGTGCCGTCCCACAGATGACGCTCCCGCAGCATTCTCCGGCAGACCACCGGATTCTGCTCGTCGGAATCCGCGCAGTACGTGATCACAATCCCGCGGGGTACCGTCTCATAGTTCGAGTGGGACAGCAGTTCAGACGACCACACCTCCACCACGCCCTTCCCATCGAACTGCCAGGCGGCGAACCATCCGCTTCGCAACTGGTCCGTTCGGCCGGTCACCGTGACGAAAACCGCCGCGCTTGGATCCACAGCAAACAGCTGCAAGTAGTCGTCGAAATAGTCCTTTTGCGAAAATCGATCGATCCGACCTGCCAATGTGAAACCCTTCTGAGGACCCAATTTGGCATACACTCGCGCCGCCGACGGCCCGCTGGAGCCGAAATTAGCAGCCAGCACATACGCGTCCGGCCCCTGCCTGATACGAATCACTCGGTAACCCTCCCCCGCTGCCGGCTGGCGCGTCACGTACCCGGCCAACCGCTGATTCGCGGCCGTCACGACGTCCTGGTCCGCGCCTCGCAAACTCGTGATGGCGACAATGTCCAAAATCCTTAGTGCCTGTTCCATCGCGTCGCGCGAAGCAGGTGATTCCGGCGCAGCCGCCCGCAAATCCCCGACCGCGCGCTCGAACTCCTCCCTGCTGAGCAGCTCGCTCTCTGGACGGATCGTCTGCGCTTGCCGCCCATCGAGCGTCTTTGCGTCCAGCCCCCTCCCGCCACCTGCGCTTCCGAGGGCGGTCCATAAGACAAGGGTTGTCACGCTGATTCGTTGAACGAGCATCCTACGCCACTCTAGTACACCGCCGAGCGCCCGGCAAATGCGGTTTCCTCACGGCGGCCCTCCCGCTCCCCTCCTTGTTCTGAAAGCATAACAACATGGTAATTCTGGTATACTTTCGAGTTGGCCCCTACAACGGCACCCTTCCGAGGCAAAGAGATGATCCCCGGCCTTCGACTTCGGCAGGCCCGCGAGCGCTTGGGCCTGACCTATCGCGACGTCGAACGCGTCAGCTACGAGATCGCCAGTCGGCGAGGTCGTCCCGAGTTTGTTCTCCACATCAGCCGGCTGGCCGACATCGAAAACCATGGCGTTGTTCCCAGCCTGCACAAGCTCTACTCCCTGGCCGTGATCTACGGCCTTGACCCCGTGGAACTCTGCCGCTGGTACGAAGTGCCCCTGCACGAACATTTCGGCGATGCGCTCTCCTGTCCGGGTCCCCGAACGCATCTCACCGCTCCTCCTTCAACTTTGAAGATCCCCGTCCGTTTCGACCCCGCCTTCGATCCGCGCCGCACGGAAGTCCTCTCCCGAATGGTGGAGCGCTGGGGA
>JACXTT010013111.1_pt1 | contig 10952 bp, 5 predicted proteins | sample 9270951 | NCBI WGS metagenome assembly JACXTT01 (sample SAMN15532306, study PRJNA645909) | rock metagenome | isolation source: weathered quartz diorite | place: Puerto Rico | collected 2017-06-21 | reverse complement strand
TCTCTGGTTCTACTTTCCGGGCTGGTTCAAGCCTCGCCGCCAGCGGACGATGGGAACGAGGGCCGCCTCAAGCGCCTTAGCCTGGAGCAACTTGGAAACGTCGAGGTCACCAGCGTTTCAAAGCAGCCGGTGAAGATCATCCGGACCCCCGCGGCGATCTACGTACTCACCCAGGACGATATCAGACAGTCCGGTGTCACATCCCTCCCCGAGGTCCTTCGTCTGGTCCCGGGCGTCGAGGTCGCAAGGATCGATTCCGCGAAGTGGTCGGTCTCCATACGCGGATTCGGGAGCCGCCTATCCCGTAAGGTGCTCGTACTCATCGACGGCCGGAGCGTGTATTCCCCGCTTTTCGCAGGGGTCTATTGGGAGGCTCAGGATACGCTATTCGAGGACATCGACCGTATTGAAGTCATACGCGGTCCGGGCGGCACGATCTGGGGATCGAACGCGATGAACGGCGTGATCAACATCATCACCAAGAGCTCGAAGGAAACGCACGGAGGTCTAGTCACCGCTGGAGGGGGAAACGTCGATCAAGCCATCCTCGGTTTCCGCCAGGGAGGCGGCGGCAGGGATGTCAACTATCGAATCTACGGAAAGGCCGTGACTCGAAGTCCGCAGTTCCATTCGGACCGAAGACAATTTGACGACTGGCGGACGGGGCAGGTGGGTTTTCGCACGGACTCGAGCCTAACCGATCGAGACACTTTGACCGTGCAGGGGGACTTCTACAAGGGTCTGATCGGAGAAGCCCTTTCGCTCGCAAGCCTGACGTCAACATCCAGAACGACCGCGTATGGCAATGCCGAATTTTCCGGAGGCAACATCACGGGCCGCTGGCAGCGTGCTTTGGCCGGAGGCGCCGATCTCCAGATTCACGCCTCTTACGACCGGACCAATCGTCAGGATCTGAACTTCGAGGAAACGCGAAATACTTTCGATTTCGATTTCCTCCACCATCGGCCCCTGGCCGGACACCACGACTTTCTCTGGGGAGTGGGCGTCCGCTTGAGCGCGGGCGACTTTCCGGCGATCGTGCCGGAGACGGCGTTTCATCCGGATCACCATACCTTCAAGCTTTACAGCGCATTCGTGCAGGATCAGATTCCAATTGTCGGCGACCGGCTCTCGGTGACGATTGGGTCGAAGTTTCTGCATAGCGATTACTCCGGCTTCGACTTCGAACCCAGTCTGCGCCTCTTGTGGACGCCTACGGCGAAGAAAATGTTTTGGGCCTCTGTCACGCGCGCCGTACGCACACCGTCGGAAGTCGAATCGATCTACCGGCCCACGACACGCGTATCCGCCAATCCCCTTACTTATGCCGTGGTCAACGGCGACCAGGGATTCAATTCCGAAACGCTGCTGGGCTACGAGGCGGGTTACCGGACCTTGCTGTCCCCGAAACTGTACGTCGGTTTCGCGGCTTTTCACAATCGTTACGATGACCTCCTAAGCGTGGAGACTGGCGCGCCGTATCCGGCAACGTCCAACGGCGCTTCCTATACCGTGGTTCCGTACTCGTTCCGCAATGGGCTGCTGGGGAGCACATCGGGATTCGAGATTGTGCCGAACTGGAAACCGGCGCAAGCGTGGCGTCTGTCGGGTTCCTATTCTTATCTCCATATGGATTTGACGCGTCACTCGTATAGTACGGATAACTCGAGCGCCCGGTCCATCATGGGCGCCAGTCCCCATCACCAGGTCGTGGTCCAATCGTTCCTCGACCTTCCCCGGAATGTGGAATTCAGCCAAACCTACCGGTATGTCAGCGCTCTCCCGGCCCAAGGGGTCACGAGCTATCACACGGGAGACGTCCGGCTGGGGTGGCGTCCACTGGAGCGGATCGAGTTTTCCGTGGCGGGACAGAATCTACTGCAACCGCATCACGCCGAGTTTGGCGGCGATCCGGGCGGGTTGGTCGGCATCAAGCGCAGCGTGTTCGCGAGCATAACGTGGCGAAGATGACCCAAGCAAGCTACTCAAACCGGCGCCGCCGCCGCAGCGCCACCACCCAATTGGCATGGTTCATGGCAGGGCTGGTGCTCTGGGCGGGTTGCGCGCCACAAAAGGCTGCGGCGCAAGCCTCCAAACCTACCGAGTACCAGGTTAAGGCGGCCTATCTTTACAATTTCGCCCGATTCGCGGTCTGGCCCGATAAACCGGCCTTTCACTCCAGCCAATCCTTCAACATCTGTGTGCTTGGCGAGGATTCTCTCGGCGCGGCGTTGGACTCCGTAGTCGCCGGCGAAATGATCGATAGCAAGCAGGCCACCGCCAAGCGGATCTCACGATCTCAGGACGCGGCGGAGTGCCGGGTTCTCTTTGTCAGCTCATCTGAAGAGAGCCGGTGGAGAGAGATCCTGCCGGCCCTCGAAAAACTCAGCGTGCTCACCGTCAGCGATATGCACCAGTTCACGCGGCGCGGCGGCATGATCGAGTTTCAACTCGTTGCGAACAGAATACGTTTCGAAGTAAATCTCGCCGCTACCCAGCGAGCCGGTTTGGAGTTGAGTTCCGAATTGCTCAAGCTGGCGCTTCGCGTGAACCGGACTCTCTAGGAGCGCAGCATGCCCATGATCAGAGTTCGCGACTACTCCATCCGTAAGAAGCTGACGTGGCTGAATATGCTCGTCAGCGGGGCGGCGCTACTCGTGGCGTGCGCGGCGTTCGGCTTCTACGCGTTTACTTCGTTTAAAGACAGCATGGTCCGGGACTTGTCGATCCAAGCCCAAATCGTCGGGACAAACAGCGTCTCCGCACTGCTGTTCGACGACGCCACCGCGGCTCACAACACCTTGACCGCGCTGAAAGGCGCGCCGAATGTGGTAGCCGCGGGCATCTACTCGACGCACGGGGAACCCTTGGCCGTGTACTGGCGCAATGGGGCGGAGCGCATTCTGCCCGCGCCGCCCATTCCAAACGGAGAGACGGAAACACACACGTTCACGAAACAAGAACTTCTATTGACCCGGCTGATCGTGTTTCGAGGAAAACCAACGGGCATTGTTCACCTCCGTTCGGACCTGGAGGGGCTCACCGTGGGTATGTGGCGTTATGCGGGAATCGTCGGCGTCGTGCTGTCGCTTTCCCTGATAGCCGCCCTGCTGTTATCTTCCGTCTTCCAGCGAGCCTTGACGCGGCCAATCCTTCAACTGGCGGAGACGGCCCGGATCGTGTCACGGGACAGGGAGTTCTCGGTTCGTGTGCCTACCCCCGGCAACCACGACGAAATAGCCGTATTGATCGACGCCTTCAACGACATGCTGGTGCAGATTCAGCAGCGCGACCTGGCGTTGCAGGCCCAGTTGGAGCGGTTGCATCTACTCGACCAGATCACGCGTGCGATTACCGAACGGCAGGATGTGGCTAGCGTTTTCCAGGTTGTGATTCGCACTCTCGAAGACAGTCTTCCAGTCGACTTTGCCTGTGTCTGCCTCTACGACAAGGCGGCCGAAACGCTCAACGTGATCTGCGTCGGCGCCCGCAGTGAGGCTTTGGCGACTGAGCTGGCTATGACGGAACAAGCCAGATTCGAGGTCGACCAAAATGGCTTGGGGCGATGCGTAGGCGGGCAGCTTGTCTACGAGCCGGACGTTAGCAAGTCCGTGTATCCGTTTCCGCAGCGCCTTTCGCGCAACGGATTGCGTTCCGTAGTCCTCTCGCCGCTGATTTCTGAAAACAACGTATTCGGGGTTCTGGTAGTCGCCCGCCGGCAAGCCGAGTCGTTCAGCAGCGGCGACTGCGAATTCCTGCGGCAATTGAGCGGGCATGTCTCGCTGGCGGCAGGCCAGACACGGATCTTCATGTCTTTGCAGCAAGCCTATGACGACTTGCGCCAGACGCAGCAGAGCGTCATGCAACAGGAGCGGTTGCGCGGCCTGGGCAAGATGGCGAGCGGCATTGCGCAAGATATCAACAACGCCCTTTCTCCGGTGGCTCTGTACACCGAGTCCTTGCTCGAGAGTGAACCGAACCTCAGCTCCCGGACACGCCTGTCTCTCGAAACCATTCAGCGCGCCGTCGACGATGTGGCTCAAACGGTAGGGCGGATGCGAGAGTTCTATCGCCCGCGGGAACTCCAATTGGCGCTGTTGCCGGTAGAGGTGAACCTTCTGATCCAACAGGTTCTGGAACTGACTCGCGCCCGATGGAGGGACATGCCGCAGCAGCGGGGAATCATGATCCAGATGAAGACAGACCTTGTTAAGGATCCGCCCGTGATCGTGGGGGTCGAGAGCGAGATCCGGGAGGCGTTGACCAATCTCGTTTTCAACGCTGTCGACGCCATGCCGGACGGCGGGATCCTCACTTTGAGAACGAAAACCGTAATTGGCGAGACCGCCGGCGGCAAAGCCGCGCAACGGGTTCACATTGAGGTGGAAGACAGCGGAGTGGGAATGGATGAGGCGACAAGGCGTCATTGCCTGGAGCCTTTCTTTACGACGAAGGGCGAGCGCGGCACCGGGCTCGGTCTGGCGATGGTTTATGGAATGGTGCAGCGCCAGAATGCGGAGATCGAGATCATAAGCGCAATCGGCAAGGGCACCATCGCGCGATTGGACTTTCCCGTGCCCGAGGCTGCCCCCGATACGCAGGAGCCCGAAGTTCATGCACCGTCTAATCAGAGTCTGAACATCCTCGTGATCGATGACGATCCTGTGTTGATCCGGTCGCTTCGAGAAACGCTGGAGCGGGACGGTCATTCCGTGGTCACGGCCGACGGCGGCAACGCGGGCATCGAGGCATTCCGGAAAGGATTCGCCGGCAAATCGCCGTTTTCGCTAGTAATCACGGACCTGGGAATGCCGTACACCGACGGGCGAAAAGTTGCGAATGCCATCAAGGCCATCTCGCCTTCGACTCCGGTGGTCCTGTTGACCGGGTGGGGGCAGAGGCTCATCGACGAAGGCGACACGCCGCCGAATGTCGACAAGGTGTTGAGCAAACCGCCCAAATTGCGCGAACTTCGTAGCGCCGTAGCGATGTGCGTGGACCGTCAGGCGGAGGCTCTCGCCGGACGCAACCACTACACCACAAAGATTGGAGAATTGAGTGTCGAATAATCCAATCGCCAGAATACTGATCGTCGATGATGAAGCTCCTTTGATGCGAGCCCTCTGCGAAACGCTCGAATCGCAAGGGTACTGCACGATGGGCTTCACTTCCGCTTCGCAAGCGCTCGAGAAGCTGCGTGAACAGCCCTTTGACCTGATCCTGACGGATCTGATGATGCCCGGAATGGATGGGATTTCAGTGCTCAAAGCCGCATTGGAGATCGATCCGAACCTGGCGGGCATCGTGGCTACGGGACACGGCTCGATCGACACCGCGGTGCACGCGCTGAAGGCCGGCGCCGTAGACTACGTCCTGAAACCGTTCAAACTGAGCGCCATACTTCCCGTGCTCACGCGCGCGTTGACCTTGAGGCGCTTGCGGACGGAAAATATCCAGTTGCGCGAGGCTGTCGGGCTTTCCGAGCTGAGTATGGCCATCGCATTCGCGCGCGACTCTTCGGCAGTGTTGAGCAGCGTCGCGAGCGCAGCCGCCGCGCAGAGCAACGCCTGTGGACTAGCGGTATTGCTGGTGGAAGACGGGCGCGACGAGAATCTTGTTGCCTGCTCGAACCTGCTCGTGGCCGAAGTTCGAGGGTCCGGCGCGTTGACGGAACTGAAACACAGGCGGTTTGCTCTCAGTCCTGACATCCTCGCATGGGCAAAGCGTTGCGGAGCCGAATCTCTGGCGGATTCCGAGGTTCACTCCCAAGCGCCCCTCGATCCCTCGTTTCCGAAAGGCCTCTCGATGCCGATGCTCGCTGGAGGCGAACTGACGGGCATCCTTCACTTCGATCAATCCGACGGAGCGGCTCCTCCACGCACGCTCGGACAGTTGCGAGCCTTGCGAGTCCTCGCGAGCACCGGAGCTTCCGCACTTGCCGCGATTTCCGGAATGGAGCGTCTGCGCGCCGCCGAGGAGCGTTACCGCCGCATGTCCGAGGAGGCGCCTGACGTCGTGTCCCGCCACGAGATTTACCCGAAACGGGCCACAACTTACGTGAATCCGGCCGTTTTGACGCTCACTGGGTATGCGCCGGACGAATACTATGCGGACCGCGACCTGAGTCTCAAAATCGTCCATCCGGAAGACCGCGAGATCGTTGAAAAAGTCATGCGGGGCGACTATCCGAGCGGGAGCGCCGTCACGGTGCGTTGGAGATGTAAGAGCGGTAAAGAAGTCTGGATCGAGCAGCGCATCGCCCTCGTACGCGACCACGAAGGAACGGTCACAGCCATCGAGACTGTTTCGCGTGACGTCACCGGGCGGAAGGCCCTCGAACTGCAACTGCGGCTGAACAACCAGGAACTCGCCGAGCAGACTCGCCGCGCGGAATGCGCGAATCGCGCAAAGAGCGAGTTTTTGGCGAGTATGAGCCACGAAATCCGCACGCCGATGAACTCGATTCTGGGCATGTCTGAACTTCTCTGGGACACGGAACTGACCAACGATCAACGGCAATATGTCGAAGTTTTCCGGCGAGCCGGAGCGAAGCTTCTTACCCTGATCAACGACGTCCTGGACCTCTCGAAAATTGAGGCGGGGCATCTGGAACTGGAGCACGTCGAGTTCGATCTGGAGGACGTGATTGATGAAGTCATCGCGCTGGTCGCCGCGAAGGCGAGCGCGAAACGCCTCAATCTGATGTGTCACTTGTCCCCGGATCTAAAGACTTCGCTCATCGGAGACCCTGCCCGAACGCGCCAGGTGATCATCAACCTCCTGGACAACGCGATCAAGTTTACCGATACTGGCGAAGTCACATTGAAGGTGAGGAACAACGATTCGGGCGGTCCAGGCTGCATTGAATTCGAACTGGCCGACACGGGCATCGGAATCTCGAGGGAAATGCTCAGCGCAGTCTTTGAGGACTTCACCCAAGCGGACCCCTCCATCACGCGCAAGTACGGCGGGACTGGCCTGGGTTTGTCCATCAGCCGGAAAATTGCGGCCTTAATGGGTGGAAAACTCGAGGTGACAAGCACGCTGGGCGTTGGCAGCACGTTTCTCTTCACGGCGGTATTCGAGCCGGGTTCTTCAAAAACGAACAGGGATCGGCTGGGCGATCCGCCAATGGACCAGAAACCCTCGACGCCGATCCCGTTGTTCGCGAGTTCCATAGAAGCGAACAGGGATCGGAAGGGCGATCCAATACCTCAGGAGTCTTCGACGCCCCGCAATCCTCAATCCCAGGAGAACGTTTTCCACGGCGAACGTGTTTTGATCGTCGACGACAACCCAACGAATCGCCTGATTCTGCGGGAGACTATGGCTCCGTGGGGCCTCAAACCGTCTGAATGCGCCACTCCCGACTCCGCGCTGAAGGCCCTCCGGCAAGGGCCGTTTGAAGCCGTGATTATTGACAGCCGTTTGGCGACGGGCGCCGGATTTGAACTCGCGACGGGAATCCGGAAGGTGTATCCTGACCTTCCTCTGATCATGTTAACCTCCGACGCGCGCCAGGGAGACCAGCAACTGCGGCGGTCGCTGGGGCTGGCGGGTTACGCCATCAAGCCGGTCCGGCGCCGCGAGTTGTTGCGGCTACTTTCCGAGGCGCTGAGACTGGGTTCGACCCGGCAACAACAACGGCCGCACACTCCGGTTTCGACAGCGGCGCCAACGACAGCCAAATCCCACGGCCCTCTCGAGATTTTGATTGCGGAAGACTCAGCGGACAACCGCCTGCTCTTGCAGGCATACCTCCACGAAAGCGCCTATGTACTGGTTTTTGCCGAGGACGGCCAGGTTGCGGTGGAAAACTTCTCGGAAGGCGCGGGATCTGACCTGATCCTGATGGACATCCAAATGCCGCGGATGGATGGCCTCACAGCTACCCGGGCGATCCGCCAGTTGGAAAAGGAACGGGGGTTGAATCGCGTCCCGATTCTCGCACTCACGGCAAACGCAAGCCCCGAGGACGTGGAGTTGAGCCGGGAAGCGGGCTGTGACGTCCATCTCTCAAAACCGATAACCAAGCACACGCTATTGAGCGCTATCGAGGAGTTCGGACGGGCGCGTCCTCGAGGTTCGGAGTCTTCCGAAAGCGTCTCCGTTGGAGTTCCCGCAGGCCTGGAGGCAATTGTCCCGGGTTACCTGGCCAGACGCAGGCGCGAAGTGACTCAGATGACCTCGCTCCTCGCAGCCTCCGATTATGATTCGCTGCGCATCATGGGCCACGACCTCAAGGGCAGCGGATCTTCCTATGGGTTCCCTTTACTGACCCAGTATGGCGTGGAACTGGAGTCCGCGGCGCGAAGAGCGGATCACGATGCTCTCGCAGTTGAAATCATGCGACTGGGCAGCTATTTGTCGAGGGTCCAGTTGGTGAATGGGGGATGAAGGCGCGCTCGAAACGGCCGCTTATATCTCATATAACTTCAACAACGAATCCTACCGGGCTTGGCGCGAGTCCTATACTAAGAGATAGGAGTCGAACTTTGTCCCAACTCAGGACTTTCTGCCGTCTGGCGATTCATACGCAAATGCTGCCCATCCTCGAAAGTGGGGAGGAGACGCTTGTCGGCGGGCAGGCAGTGATGGAGGGCGTCATGATGCGCGCTCCCCACAGCTATTGCGTGGCGGTCCGCAAGTCGAATGGTGAACTGGTCACTGAAGAAGCCCCTATCCATAAGGTTTCTGAAAAATACCCCATCTTCAAATACCCCATTCTCCGTGGTCTGGGGACGCTTGGCCAGGCGATGTCGCTTGGAATGAAAGCGTTGCAGTTTTCCACCAACGCCGCGCTCGACGACGAGGCGGAGAAGAAAGGCGAAAAGCCGGTGCAGCTTTCGGGCTGGATGATGACGGTCAACATCGCACTCTCGCTCGGATTCTTCATCTTTCTGTACAAGTTCGTTCCGCTGCTTCTCGCCAAGCAGATTGGTAAATGGAACCCGGCGTTGAGCGGCACGCTTGCTTCCAACTTTATCGACGGCGTCATCCGTATCACGTTGTTCCTCGGCTTTCTGTTCCTCATCTCCCGTATGAAAGACATCGCGCGGATGTTCGAGTACCACGGCGCGGAACACAAAGTGGTGTTCAACTTCGAAGCGCGCACGCCTGTAACGGTGGAAAACGCCCAACAGTTCGTCACCTTCCACCCTCGCTGCGGAACAAGTTTCCTGCTCGTTGTGATGGTGATCTCGATGATCTTCTACATGGCGCTGCCGTTCGAATCCTTCGCCGCCAAATTCGCGTCGCGAATCCTGCTGCTGCCCATCATCTCAGGAGTCAGCTATGAGCTCATCCGGTTCGCCGCCAAACGGCAGGGAAGCCTCATGGCCCTGATGACGGCCCCCGGACTCTGGCTGCAACGAATTACCACCAAACAACCATCTAATGAACAAGCCGCCGTCGCCATTCACGCGCTCGAAGGCGCGATGAAACTCGAAGAAAAGCAGGGCGGAGAACTGGTGATCGCATAAGACATGCAGTACAGGGAAAAGCTTCAGGACCTCGAAGCGCGTTTTGAAGAACTTACCGCGCAGATGGCCGACCACGCTGTCATTTCAGACGGCGAACTCTATCGCAAGACGGCTAAGAGCCGCAGCGATATCGAGGAAGTGGTCGCCAAGTATCGCGAATGGAAAAAAGCGGACGCCGATTACGCGCAGGCGAAAGCCATGCTCGACGAGTCCGACGCCGACATGCGCGCGATGGCGACCGAAGAGATCACGCGGCTGGAACCGGAAATCGCGGCGCTCGAGGCGGAAATTCGCGTCCTGCTGCTGCCCAAGGATCCGAACGACGACAAGAACATCGTGCTGGAAATCCGCGCCGGCACCGGTGGAGACGAAGCTACGCTCTTTGCCGACGAAGTCTTCCGCATGTACTCGCGCTTTGCGGAACTGAAGCACTGGAAAGTGGAAGTCACGCACGCCAGCTATTCCGCCGTTGGCGGCCTGAAGGAAGTGATCGCTCTCGTGAGCGGACACAAGGTCTTCAGCCAGTTGAAGTATGAGGGCGGAACCCACCGCGTGCAGCGCGTGCCTCAGACCGAAACACAAGGCCGGGTGCATACTTCCGCGATTACGGTGGCGGTTCTGCCTGAAGCCGACGATGTCGAAATCAATGTGCAGGCCAAGGACATCCGCATCGATACGTTCTGTTCGTCAGGCCCCGGCGGGCAGTCGGTGAACACCACCTATTCGGCGGTCCGCATTACGCACTTGCCGACCGGAACCATCGTGTCGTGCCAGGACGAGAAATCGCAGATCAAGAATCGTGAAAAAGCGATGCGCGTGCTGCGCTCGCGTCTCTATGAGATGGAGCTCGAGAAACAGCAGGCGGCGATGTCGGCGGAGCGCCGAACGATGGTGGGAAGCGGAGACCGGAGCGAGAAGATCCGCACCTACAACTTCCCCCAGAATCGCGTGACCGATCATCGCATCGGCTTGACGCTTCACCAGTTGGACCTGGTGATGAACGGCAAGATCGACGAAATCATCAACGCGCTAGTGGCCTACTACCAAACGCAGCGCATGAACGAACAGGCCGCATAGTCCGTTAGATCGCCAGCTTCCCGCTGATCACCATGTCTTTCAGTGCGAACTTGGTTTTCAACTCCATCGGACCCATCTTAGTCTCGAAGACTACTTCTTTGTCATCCAACGAGATCGGTTCGGATCGCGGGAAGTAAAAGCGCAGCGTGGAGCCTTCGGCGCTCGGCGCGCCTTCCACCTTCGCGGCGCCGATGGGATCTTTGCCCTTGCGGGTCAGGTTGGACAACTCCTTCAAGCGCTCGCGCATGCGGCCCAATTGCTCGACCGATGGTGAATTCCCGCTCGCGCCGCCACGGCCTCCGCCGCCGCCCATTCCCAATTTCAAGCCCGTCACCGTGATGACGTAAAAGCCTTCCACGTCGGAATCGGTAGCGCCTTCGGCATTCATCTTCT
>JACXTT010013110.1_pt1 | contig 10953 bp, 10 predicted proteins | sample 9270951 | NCBI WGS metagenome assembly JACXTT01 (sample SAMN15532306, study PRJNA645909) | rock metagenome | isolation source: weathered quartz diorite | place: Puerto Rico | collected 2017-06-21 | reverse complement strand
ATCTACTACGCCGCGTTCCCGAAGGTACGCGGGCGCTCGCTCGACGAGCTCGACGCGGAGAATCGCCGCCGGATCGGACGGACCATCGGGCGCATGCACGCCGTCGGCGCCTCGCGCGAGGCCGCCGCGCGCCCACGACTCGACGTCAAGCGCTACATCGTCGAACCGCTCGAGGTGCTGATGGCCGGCGGCTTCATTCCCGAGGGGCTGGCGCCCCGCTACCGGGACGTCGCCGTGCGCATCGCCGAGGCCGCCGCGAAGATCCTCGCGACCGCGCGCGTGCAGCGGATCCACGGCGATCTGCACTGGGGCAACATTCTGTGGACGCCGGACCCGCTGCTCGTCGACTTCGACGACTGTCTGGTGGGCCCACCGGTACAGGACATCTGGCTCCTGGCCCGGGGCAATTCGGAAGAAGCGCGGAAGCTACGCGAGGACCTGCTGGAGGGCTACGAGCTGTTCCGCGAGTTCGATCGCGCGAGCCTGGCGCTCTGCGAGCCGCTGCGCGCGATGCGAATCATCTACATGTCAGGCTGGATCGCGCGGCGCTGGTCCGATCCCTCGTTCCCGCCGGCGTTTCCGATGTTCAAAAACCACAACTACTGGAATCAGGAGTTCGAGGAGCTCGTGCAGATCGCCGAGGTGCTCGGCTAGGCCGGCGCGCGCCCCCGATCGAGCACGCGCCGGCCGCGGTCCTACCTACTTGCCGTGACCGTGGCCCTTGCCGGGGCCGGGACTACCGGGACCACCGGGACCACCGTGAGGGAAGCCCGGGCCATCGGCGCGAGCCTGGACCCGATTCCAGTCGCGGTCGCGACCGCGGTCCTTCCACCCGCGCTTCTCGGCCCAGCCCGGACCCCACTCGTGATCCCAGTGGGGCGGACCCTCGTGACGCCACTGCTTCCAGTGTCCGGGCGGGACGTGGTAGTAGCGCACCGGAACGAGCAGCACGGGCCGCGGCACGAACTGCGGCGCGACGACGACCCAAGGACCGTCATGGCGCCGGCTGACGTGCCAGCCGCCGCTGGCAAACACCCAGTATTGCCCGCTGTAGAAGAAGACGTTGCCCTGCGCGGCCGGAGCGTACTGGACCGACGGCACGCCCGGCACGATCACGAGCGGGGGCGGAACGGGCAGGTGGATGCCGATGTCCACGTGCATCTGGGCGCTGGCCGGGCTCGCGAACGCGAGCGCGATCAACGCAAGAAGAGCGTAGAGCATGCAGACCTCCGATCTGTTCGACGACGCCGGCTAGAGAGAGCTGACTACCGCGCGGGCCAGGCGCGGTAGATCGGGATCACGCGCGCCCATGATGAGCACGGTGTCCCCGGGACGAGCCTCGTTCACGACCCATTGACGCGCGGCCTCGTGGTCGCCCGCATAGCCGCACTCGAGCGCGGCAGGTAAGTCGTCGGCGAGCATGCGGCTCGAGATGTCCTTCGCGACCGTGCCGCCCGCGTAGAAGATCTCGGCGTAACAGAATCGATCTTGAGGACGCAGCAGGGTCGGGATGATCGTCCGGAGCTCGTTGCGCAGGAAACGCGCCGGACCAAAGCCGTGGGGCTGGAAGACGGCGACGACTCGCGCCGATCCGGCCTGCGCCGTGGTGATCGCCGCGCGGATCTTCTCGCCGTTGTGCGCGTAGTCGTCGACCACGTGAATATCCCGCGGGGTCGTACCGACCAGCTCGAAGCGGCGCGCGACACCCGGGAAGCGCGCGAGCAGGCCGCTGACCGCGTCGGCGTCGAGCCCGATCTCGAGCGCCGCCAGCGCGGCCGCGGTGGCGTTCTGGAGGTTGTGCAGGCCCGGCTGCGGGATGTCGAGAGTCAGGTCGCGGCCGCCGTGCCGGAGAACGCCCCGGCCACGCCGCGGCCCGACACTGACGACCCTGAGCCGCGCGTCGGCGTCCTGACCCACGCCGTACGTCGCCGCCTTGAACCGCTGGCCGAGCGCAGCGGCCTCCGGGCAGTCGGCCCCGACGAGCAGCTTGCCGCAATTGCGTGCGAACGCCGTGAACTGGGGCCGCAGCGCGCTGAGCTCGTCGTGGTCGCGACTGATGTTGTGGATGACGCCGATCGTTGGATGGTATCCGACGAGCGTGCCGTCGGATTCGCACGCTTCGGCGACCGCGGGGCCCTCGGCCGGCCCGGCGACGAAGCAGCCGCCGGTGCCTTCGTTCACGAAATCGGCGCCGCCCAGGACCGTGGCCCGAACGCCGCCCTCGCGCAGGAGCCAGCCGAGCATACCGACGACGGTGCTCTTGCCGCTGGTGCCCGAGATCGCGACGCCCGGTGTGGCGTGGTTGACGACTTCGGCGAGAAGCTGCGGCCGTGGCAGACACTCGAGACCGAGGGCGCGGGCCGCCCTCAGCTCGGGAGTGTCCGCCTCGACGGCCGCGGAGTACACGACGCGATCGATCGCGGCGGTGACGGCCGTACCGTCTTGAGGCGCCAGCTCGATGCCGAGCCGGCGAAGCTGTGCCGCGATCTCCTGTTTCTTGCCCCGATCGAACGCGCGATCAGATCCCTGCACCGCGTGCCCGCGTGCCTTCATCAGGCACGCGAGCGGGCCCATCCCGGCGCCGGCGATGCCGGAGAAATGAAAGCGCCGAGACGTCACAGACTGACCTGCTTGCGCGGCTCCAGGTGCATCGTCGTCTCCATGTCGCGCGACTCCGTCACCTCTTTGAGGCTGCGGAACGGAAGATTGAAGACGGGTCGCGACGCCGTCAGGATCATGGCGAAGTTCAACGCGGCCCCCAGCAGATGGACCACGGGGAGCGCCAGCAGCTCGAGCATCTCATCACTCTTGATGTGAAGCCAGTCCAGATCGCGCCGGAAGTCTTCCATGGCCAGGCGCCAGAACGGCTCCGGCCGCATCGACGGGTGCGTCACCTCGGCGTCCGTGAGCGGGCGCCGCGCGATCAGGGCCAGCAGCGGAGGCGTCCCGTATTGACCGAAGAGGAACCACGTGAGACCGCGCACGCCGAACCACGCCACCGCCCCCGTCGCCACCGCGGCGCCGTTGTCCTTGGCGATCCACGGCATCGTCACCTCGACCAGGCCGCGATAGAGGAACATCACCTCGAAGAAGATCGTGAACATCTCGATCCCGATGATCTGCGCGATGAACTTCGGGTCCTTCGTGCGCACGGCGTTCATCAGCGCCTGCACGCAGGCGAAGCTCGCCAGAATGAGCGCCAGCAGGAACGTGTAGAGGATCGGGACCGTGAAGCGCGACTCGTCCGAGCCCGAGAGATCGGCGACCAGCGTCGTGATGCGCGGCTCGAGCGAGTAGGTGAACACCGCGGCCTCGAGCGCGCCCCACACCAGGACCATCACGAAGCCGAGCCACGGCACGCCCGGCTTGAAGTAGCCGCGCATCAGCATGCTCGACATCGCGAACGGCGTGCCGACGACGTCGCGGAGAAAGCCCATCGTCAGCCGCATGACGAGCCGGGCGATGCCGAGGGCCCAGCCGAGCACCACGCCCGCGACCCGCACCATGCCGACCCAGTAGAGCCACACGGCCAGCGCAGCGTCCCACCACGCGAGCAGGACGAGCGACACGAAGCGCGTGCGCCCGGAGCGGAAGGGCATCGTGTAGACCGAGAGCCCAGTGCACCACACGGCCACGACCCCGAGCAGGACGGGGAAGAGCAAGAAGACGTACTTCAGCGCCGCCATCCAGCTGGGCTGGGGCTCGAAGAAGAAGCTGATCAGGGTCTGCTGGAGTACCGGAACCCAGGCGATCGGCGCCGCCAGCAGCTCGGCTGGACCGCGCCAGGCCTCGGGGAGCTTGCCGATGATGCGGTCAATCATGATGTCCCTCCTTCATACGCTGCCTTCACAAGAGCCAATTCCAAAGTTATTCCGCGGGGAGGCATCGCCTCGAACGGCAGTCCTATCTGCGACCCGCCCGCGCGCGGCTAGGGGCCCTGACTGCTGGTACGGGTGGTGGGCCAGGACACATCCCGAACGCCGGCGGTGTGTTCGACCGCCGGCGGGGCGGGCTTGCGCTCGGTCTTCGCGGACGCCTGATGCTCGAGCGCCTGGCGCTCGGCCCAGGCCGAGCGGGGCGTGCTCGACGGGCCCGGGCTCGACGCGATCGACGGCGGCGACAGCAGGGCGAAGCCCGGGTCGATGCGGCTCGTCGCCACCGGAATGACGGCCGCGTTCACGCTGCTGATCCGGTCGTTCATGCTGCTCACGCGATGCGGGACCAGATCCGGACGGCCGATGCGCCGCAGGATGCGGCTGACGTATCGGCGGGTCTCGCGATACGGCGGGACGCCACCGTACACCATGACGGCCTGCTCACCGGCGTTGTAGGCGGCGAGAACGAGCGGCAGGTTGCCATGATAGCGGTCCATCAGCCGGCGCAGATGTCGCACGCCGCCCTCGATGTTCTCGTAGGGGTCGAACGTATCCGACACCCGCAGACTCGAGGCCGTGCCAGGCATCAGCTGCATCAGACCGCGAGCGCCCCGGCGCGACACCGCGCGCGGGTTGAACTCCGATTCGGCCTCGACGATCGCGGCCACCAGGATGGGCTGAATGTCGTAGCGCACCGCGACCTCGCGGATGTGCGCCTCGATCTCGACGATCTCCGTGATCTCGACGCTCGATTCGGTCGATTCGACCGTCTCGCGCGCCATCCGCATGATCTCGGACTCCTGCTGATTCGTCCGCGACCCGAAATAGGTGTAGGCCGGGACGACCGTCAGCAGCAAGACTCCGAGCCCTAGCGCGTGTCGCGCGAGCGGCGAGAGCGGGTCTCGCTCGAGGCGTCGCATCGTCGCTTTCGCTCCGTCCAAGAAGTTCCCTCCGGGTTTGGTGCCTGGCGAACAACGTTCTGGCTGGGTCTCTGCGCAGCACCCCTCCATAACGCAACCCCGATGCCAGCCGTCGGAATTGACAAACCGTATATTTGTTCGTTGCTTACCACGCTCGGCCGTGGCCCGGCCGCTGACAGAACGGGACAGCGACCAGACACTGGCGTGTCATCCGGTCTCCCGCCGTTCCGGAAAGCCGCTGACCCGCCTAGACGCGCTCGCGAAGCACATCCCGGCTCGGAGCCGGGCTTCCCTCGACGCCGCCCCAGCTGCGCAGCCCGAGATTCGCGCATTCGATGAAGCAGTCGAGCGCGGTGGTCAGCTCCGCGCGGCTCTTGGGTCGGACGAGCTCGAGGGTGACGTCAGTGCCGTTGAAGCTCGCGTTGGCGGCGCGCAGCGCGCTCGTGCTCGCGTGCCCCTTGAACGTGTTGATCCAGGCCTGATCGGGCACGCGGTTCACGCGAAAGCGGACGAAGACGCGGTTGTCCGAGGCGCGCTTGCCCTCGAACGTGGGATCGCTGATACGCATGATCGGCATGACGACTCCACGCCGCCGGCGCGCCGGAGAACGCGGAGCCGCGGTCTCCCGGCGTACGCGACGACCGTGACGCCCGAGCCCTTCGCCCGGCTAGCTCAACGCGGCAACGCGAGAGCCGTCGACCTTGCGCTCGTACGGAGAAACTTCGCGGTGACGACCGAGCCCTACCGGATGGTAGGAGGCGAGAACCCCAAAACCAGGGGTATGGAAGCACAGGACCCAGGGTGTGTCTACTGGCGCTTTCTTGATACGCTAAGACTCCGTTTCTCACGAATGAGAGCGCACGGAGGACTTCGATGAAGCATCGCATCGCGGCGATTCCCGGCGATGGAATCGGTAAGGAAGTGGTTCCCGAGGGCATGCGCGTCCTCGACGCCGCCGGCCGCCGATTCGGATTCGAGATCGAGTGGACGACGTTCGACTGGAGCTGCGAGCGCTACACGAAGACCGGCCGGATGATGCCCGAGGACGGCCTCGAGCGTCTGCGCCAGTTCGAGTCGATCTTCCTCGGCGCGGTTGGATTTCCTGGAGTGCCCGACCACGTCTCGCTCTGGGGCCTCTTGATCCCCATCCGGCGCGGCTTCCATCAGTACGTGAACCTGCGACCCGTGCGGCTGCTCGAGGGCGTGAAGTCGCCGCTGGCCGGCCGCGGGCCCGCCGACATCGACATGCTGATCGTCCGCGAGAACAACGAGGGCGAGTACTCGGAGATCGGCGGTCGCCTCTATCGCGGCACGCCGGAGGAGCTGGCGGTGCAGCAGTCGGTCTTCACCCGGCGCGGCTGCGATCGCATCATGCGCTACGCGTTCGAGCGCGCCGCGAAGCGCCGCCGCCACGTGACGTCGGCGACGAAGTCGAATGGGATCATTCACAGCATGCCGTACTGGGACGAGCGGTTCGCCGCGATCGCCACGGAGTTTCCGTCGGTCACCACCGCGCAGTTCCACATCGACATCCTGACCGCTCACTTCGTGCAGCACCCGGACTGGTTCGACGTCGTCGTGGGCTCGAACCTGTTCGGCGACATCCTCTCCGATCTCGGTCCGGCGATCGCCGGCTCGATCGGGCTGGCGCCGGGCGGCAACATCAACCCCGAGAAGGAGTATCCGTCGATGTTCGAGCCCGTCCACGGCTCCGCGCCGGATATAGCGGGCAAGGGCATCGCCAACCCGATCGCCCAGATCTGGACGGGCGCGATGATGCTCGAACACCTCGACCACGCCGACGCGGCCAGCGCGGTGGTCGCCGCGGTGGAGAAGCTGGTGGCGGAAGGCAAGACCCTCACGCGCGACCTCGGCGGCCGCGCGTCGACCAGCGAGGTCGGCCAGGCGATCGCCGCGCTGCTCTAGCGATCGGCCGCGTGAACTACTTCGGCCACACGGTGCTGGCGGTCAGGCGGAGCAGCGAGCCCGCCTTTGTGCTCGGCTCGATGTTGCCCGACTTCGCCACGATGATCCAGGCGCGCCCGCCGGGCGTGGGGCATGGCGACATCGAGTCCGGCATGCAGTTTCATCGGCGAACCGACGAGGTCTTCCACCAGTCGGCGGCGTTCCTCAGGCTCACCCGTCAGGCGCTCGGCTGGCTGTCGGCCCGCGGCGTTCAACGGGGAAGCGCGCTGGCGGTCGCTCACATCGGTGTCGAGGTGTTGTTCGACGCGGCGCTGGCCGGGGACGACCGCGCACAAGCCGCCTATCGCGCGGCGCTCGAAGGCGCCGCGGCCGCTGAGCTCGGGCGACACATCGGCTGGACGTCGGATGCGGAGCGCGCGCGGTTCGCCAGTCTCCGAGCGCGACTGCTCGCACGCGGGCCGATCGCGGGTGACATCACCCCGGAGACCGTCGCCGAGCGCCTGCGCTACGCCCTGGCCGGCCGCCCCCGCCTGTCGCTGGACGACGCCGCGGTCCTGACGGTCGGCGACTGGGCGCGCATCGCCCGCCCTGACGTCGATGCGTGCGCCGCGCCGCTCGTGCGGGAGCTGGCCGAGCGGCTTCGCTAGAAGCTACGTCCTCAGCGGCTGGCGTCGCTCGCGAGGACGAGCGTGCCAGCGGCGGACAGCATGCCGCCCATCCCGTTCACGAGCGACAGCGTGGCGTCCGGCACCTGGCGGGGGCCGCACTCGCCGCGGAGCTGCCGCGTTGCCTCGATGATCGGGAAGATGCCGTACATCCCGCTGTGCGTGTATGAGAGACCGCCGCCGTTCGTGTTGATCGGCAGCTTGCCGCCCGGCGTCGACCGCCCCTCGGCGAAGAAGTGCACGCCCTCGCCGCGCTTGGCCAGGCCAAGCGCCTCGAGCATCAGCGGCGGGCCGGAGGTGAAAGCGTCGTAGAGCATGATGTGGTTGAAGTCGGTCGGCTTCACGCCCGCCATCGCGAAGGCCTTCTCGCCGGATTTCTTCGTGGCCTCGCTGAAGGTCAGGTTGCGCATCTGCGTCAGCATGACGTGCTCGCTGCCCTCGCCGGCGCCGCGCACGTACACGGGCTTCTTCGCGCAATCCTTCGCGCGATCGGCCCGCGTCAGGATGACGGCGCCGCCGGCATCGGTGACCAGGCAGATGTTCAAGATGTTGAACGGCCACACCACCGGCCGCGAATCGAGCACGTCCTTCACGGTGAGCGGCTCGCGATTGCGGGCCTTCGGGTTCAGCGCGGCCCACCTCCGCGTCGAGACCGCCACCTGCGCCCACTGCTCGAGCGTGGTGCCGTACTCGTGCATGTGCCGGGTGGTGATCAATCCGAAATAGGTCGGCGCCCCGCCGAAGCCGTAGGGGAACTCGAACTGCCCGGACAGCGCCGTGTCGCGACGGGGCGACACACCGACGCCCGAGCGGCCGGACTCGCCGTGGCAGACGACGGCCACGTCGCAGAGCCCGTGATGGAGCGCCAGCATGGCGTGGCCGACCATGATGATGAACGAGCAGCCGCCGACCGTGGTGCCGTCGACGTAGCGCGGCACGACGCCGATCGCTTCGCCGATGGTCGCCGGCGAGTGCTGGCCGGCGGTGAAGATCCCGTCGATGTCGGCGACCTTGATCCCGGCGTCGCGCGCGGCGTTGGTGATCGCCTCGACGTGCAGGGTGAGCTGGCTCTTCCCGGGCAACGTGCCGATCTCGTCGCTCTCGTCCACGCCGACGATGCAGACCGAGTTGCTGAGCTCGCGCATCTTCGCGGGGTCGCTCATCGCGCACCTCCCGCCGGACGGAACATCGGCAAGCTGATCTCGTCGGTCAGCTTCTCGAAGCACACCTCGACCGGCATGTCGCACCGGATCTGCTTCGGATCCGTGGCGGTGCCGACCAGGTTGCTCAGAAGCCGCGGCCCCTCCTCGAGTTCGACCATCGCCAGGATCACCGGCGTCTTCACCTTGAACGCCTTGTTCAGGATCTGGTGAGCGATCTCGAACGAGAAGAGCTTGCCGCGTCCGCTCGCCTGCACCCAGCCCATGTCGCGCGAGGCGCAGAACGGACACGACACGCGCGGGTACATGAACGGTTTTCCGCACGCGCGGCACTTGGTGATCATGAGCTTGCCCTCGCGCGCGCCCTCCCAGTACGGGCGGCACTCGGGCGTCATCGGCGTCGGGAGCGGGCGTTCTAGGTCCATGGGCGGGGATTCTACACGCAAGCTGGGGTAAAGTACCGCCCCGTAGTCCGCGCCGCGGGCCGGTAGCGGCGTGGATCGAGAAGGAGGCCCCGCATGGCGCGCAAGCAGGACGACCCGAAGGCTCGGCCCGTGACCGCCGACGATGTGGATCCGCGCCATCGTTGGGACCGTCCCCTCCAGGCGCCGGGACACACACAGGTCGATTTCGAGGAGCGCGTGGACTTCCGGCGCCTGCATGCCTATCGGCTGGGCCGCGCGCGCCAGGCGCTCGCGCGCTCGGGCCTCGGCGCGATCCTCGTCTTCGACCAGTACAACATCCGCTATCTCTCGGGCACCGTCATCGGGGAGTGGGCGCGCGACAAGCTCACGCGCTGGTGCCTGCTGACCGGCAACGGCGAGCCCTGGGTGTGGGACTTCGGCTCGGCCGCGCGCCACCACCGGCTCTACACGCCGCAGATCCCTGCGCGCCAGTCGCTCGCCGGCATGGTCGGCATGCGCGGGGCGGTCTCGCCGAAGGCCGGGCTCTTCCAGAAGGCGGCCGCCGAGATCCGCGACATCTTGAAAGCCGAGGGCGTCGGCGGGATGCCGATCGGCATCGACCTGGTCGAGCCCCCGTTCCTGTTCGCGCTTCAGGAGCTCGGGATCGAGGTGCGCGACGGCCAGCAGGTGATGCTGGAGGCGCGGATGCTCAAGAGCCAGGACGAGTTGACGCTGCTGAACATGGCCGCCGCGATGGTCGACGGCGTCTACCAGGACATCTTCGAGGCGCTCAAGCCCGGCGCCCGCGAGAACGAGATCGTCGGCCTGGCCACCAAGCGCCTCTACGAGATGGGCTCGGACTGCGTCGAGGCCATCAACGCGATCTCCGGCGAGCGGTGCAGCCCGCACCCGCACAACTTCACGGACCGGATCATCCGGCCGGGCGATCAAGCGTTCTTCGACATCATCATGTCGTTCGTCGGCTACCGGACTTGCTACTACCGCACCTTCAGCGTCGGCCGGGCGACCAAGCCGCAGGTCACCGCCTACAAGAAGGCGCGCGAGTGGATGGACGAGGCGATCGCGCTCATCAAGCCCGGCGTGGCCACTGACAAGATCGCGCGCGCGTTTCCCAAGGCGCAGGAGATCGGGTTCGACAGCGAGATGGCCGCCTTCGGGCTCAATTTCTGTCACGGCATCGGTCTGGGTCTGCACGAGCGGCCGATCATCAGCCGGCTGAATTCGTTCGACGATCCGATGGAGCTGCAGGCCGGGATGATGTTCGCGGTCGAGACCTATTGCCCGGCCACCGACGGCATGTCGGCCGCCCGTATCGAAGAAGAAATCATCGTGACGCCGAGCGGCGCCCAGATTATCACGCTGTTCCCGGCCGACGAGCTGCCGATCGCCAACCGGTACTGACGAGACGACCATGCGCACGACGGGGATCATCCTGCTGGCGACACTCCGGCTGCTGGTCGCCGGTCGCGCGGACGCGCAGGGGCAGGGGCCGGTCAAGATCGGGTTCATCTCGCCACTCACGGGCGCGATCGCGGCGGCCGGCAAGGATATGTACTCAGGCTGCGAGCTCTACTGGCAGGAGCTTGGCTGGCAGATGAGCGGGCGCAAGGTCGAGGTCATCCTGGAGGACAACGAGGGCAATCCGGCGACCGCCCTCGTCAAGGCCAGAAAGCTCGTCGAGAACGACGAGGTCCACATGATCGCCGGCGTGATCCTCTCGAACGTGGCCTACGCGCTCGTGCCGTACATCGAAGGCCAGGAAATCCCGACGATGTACCCGATCAACTCCGCCGACGACCTTACACAGCGCAAGCGACCCAAGTGGCTCGTCCGCACGGGCTTCTCCGCCGGCGGCAACATGCACCCGTTCGGCGAGTACGCGGCCAAGGTCCTCGGCTACAAGAAGATCGTCACGGTCGGGCTCGATTACGCCTTCGGCTGGGAGACGGTGGGCGGCTTCCACAAGTCGTTCGAGGACAACG
>JACXTT010013109.1_pt1 | contig 10953 bp, 13 predicted proteins | sample 9270951 | NCBI WGS metagenome assembly JACXTT01 (sample SAMN15532306, study PRJNA645909) | rock metagenome | isolation source: weathered quartz diorite | place: Puerto Rico | collected 2017-06-21 | reverse complement strand
CTCGTTTGCCGAACAGTCGTAACGCCGCGCCACGCTCGCTGGCGCTTAGCTCGACGCGCGCGCCGAGATCCGGAAGCTCAACCGAGTAATAGCCGGGCCAGGCCCACTCTTCGCCACGCGTCGAGCCATAGGAATCGTAATCGGTGGCCAACGGTCCGCTGGTGAGCGCAATCACCGGCGCGCCGAGATCCGGGCAGCCCACTCCCGACAAATGGGTCAACCCGAAACCATGGACTTCGGGATCTCCGGCGCGATAGCCCGCGGCCGCCAATCCGCCGATGAAACCATCGAGTGCCATACGCGTGTGCGGGCTGGCCGCGGTCATGCCCCATGTCACCGTGGCGCCGGGAAATACATTGCCGTCGCCGCCGGTGCCGATGAACGGATCGACTTGCAACAACGAGTCGGCCGGCAACTCCACCGCTGGTGGAGCGGGATCGCAACCCGCGAGTATCAGGAGCAGGCAGAAACAACGCATCGCGCTGGTGATAAGATGCCCGTCAGGAGGCAAAATGCGCAAGCTGTGGATCGCGGGTATGGTGGCCTTGTCGTCGCTGGCGCACGCCAAGTCAGTCGCGCTCGCCGGTGGCAGCGAACCCAAACCTTGGCGCTTCCTCCGGTGAAACCGTTACTGATCGCCGCCCTATTCGCCGGAGGCTCCCGATCCTTCCCATCCCTAGGGCTTCGTTCTCATCGTTTGCGTTTCCGTGCGTGGGACACGTGGCGAAACGAGCTCAGCGAACCAAACAGGTCGATGCCTTCGTTCGCGACGTCTCTGAAGACACCATGAAGACCTCTGATGCGACTTGCGGCGGGATCTTCGACCTCGAGCACACGACAATCATTTCCCGTCAGCGCGGTCGCACTGGACTGGAGCGCGATCAGTTGGCGGCGCCACTGTGCGGCGTCCGGATCGATGTGGCGAGGACGAACAATCATGATGTCGATGTCGCTCTTCTCGTTCGAGTCATTTCGGGCAATGTCGTATGGCCAGAAAATCAGCCGCTGACGCGTTTGACGATCTTGCCGGCGGTGCGGGCGGAGAAGCGGCGGGTGACCAGGCGGACCGCGAAGGCGGCCAGCTTGTTGGTGAAGCCGGGGATGACCGAGGGGCGGCGGCCGATTTTGTCGAGGGCGGCGCGCACCACGGGCTCGACGGTCATCATGTTGGGGACCTTGCTGGGATCGACGCCGGTGCGTTTGGGGCCTTCGGTGTCGGTGGGGCCGGGACAGAGCGCGATGACGTCGATGCCTTTTTCGCCGAGCTCGAACCAGAGGCCTTCGCCGAGTAAGAGATCGAAGCCTTTGGTGGCGCCGTAGGCGGAGCTGAAGGGGAGGCCTTGGTAGGCGGCGGTGGAAGCGACGAAGATGATGCCTCCTTTGCCGCGGGCGGCCATGGCGGTGCCGTAGTGGTGGGCGAGCGCGAGTGGGACTTCGCAGTTGAGACGGACCATGCGGCGCTGCTCGGAGATGTCGAGGTCGAGGAAATTGCCTTTCATGCCGAAACCCGCGTTGTTGATGAGCAGGCCGATTTCCATGTCTTGCGTAATCGATGTGAGCGCTTCGATCGCGCCATCGTCGGTGAGGCTCTGCTCGACGATCAACGAGCGCACGCCGTGCGCTTGCTCGAGATCGTTGGCCAATTTTTCGAGGCGATCGCGGCGGCGGGCGACCAGCACCAGGTTCATGCCGCGCGCGGCGAGCTGGCGGGCGAATTCTTCGCCGATGCCTGAGGAGGCGCCGGTGACTACAGCCCAGATGCCGTAGCGCTCGACGAAGCTCACGAGTCCATCATGGCTTCGAGGCATTGGGCGACCGCGGGTTGCGACCAGTCGCGGTCGCTGACGACGAAATAGCGGATGTTGCCCTCGCGATCGATGATGAAGGACCCAGGGAATTTTTCGGTGCCCCAGCGTTTGGGGACTTCGCGGTTGACGTCGAGCAGCACGTCGAGCGAGGTGCCCTTGGCGAAGAATTTGCGGATCGGGTCCCAGCCTTCGTCGACGCTGACCGCGAGCAGGCGGAACGGCTTGCCCTTCATCTTTTCGACCAGTTTTTCCATCGAGGGCATCTCGACCACGCAGGTGGAGCACCAGGTGGCCCAGAAGTTGACCAGCACCACGTGGCCGCGGAACTGCGACAGGGAGTACGAGCGGCCCTGGAAGTCTTTGAGGGTGAAGTCGGGGGCGGCGGTGGGGAAGGTGCCGAGCGCCGGGCTCATCGCAGTGGCGTTAAGAACGTCGCAGGCTCCCTCGGCGACCCGCCGGTGGCCTTCACGCGCGCGCTCGGCGGCGGAAGGCAGGGCGATCGCGAACAGCACTGTCAGGAGCAAAACCACCGAGCCGAAGATCGCGTACGAGAGCCATTTCATGTGGGGGCCTGCAGGCGCTTGAGCAGCGCTTCTTCATCTACATGATACTTCGCATGTTTGGTTCCGTCGACCAGGACCACCGGAACCTCCATGCCGTACTTCTCCGCGATCGCGGGATCGCTGTCCACGTCGACGATGCGCAGCTCGAAGGGATGGCGCTCGCGCACGCGCTCGACGATCTCGTATGCGACTTCGCACAAGTGACAATTTTGCCGCGTAAAAAACTCGACCAGTTTCACTGCATCTCCACCTTCATGACGGTGGCGATGGCGCGCAGCGAATCCATGAGAGTGGAAAATCCGGTTGGGGTCAGCGACTGTGGACCGTCGCACAGAGCCTTGGATGGATCGGGGTGCACGTCGACCATCAGACCGTCGGCGCCCACCGCCAGCGCGGCGCGCGACATGGCCGGCACCGAGAGCGAGTCGCCGGTGCCGTGCGACGGGTCGACTACGATCGGCAGGTGTGTGAGCCGCTTGATGAGCGGGATCGATCCCAGGTCGACCGTGTTGCGGGTCATGGTCTCGAAGGTGCGGATGCCGCGCTCGCACAAGATCACCGCGTAGTTGCCGCTCTTGACGATGTACTCCGCGGACATCAAGAACTCTTGGATGGTGGACGACATGCCGCGCTTGAGCAGCACCGGCTTGCCGGCCTGACCCACCGCCTCGAGCAGCGCGAAGTTCTGCGCATTGCGCGTGCCCACCTGCAACACGTCGGCATACTGAGCCACTTGATCGACGTGCGCCGGATCGATCACCTCGGTTACCACGGGGAGCCCGGTCTCGGCGCGCGCTTCGGCCAGGATCTTCAGCCCGTCCAGCTTGGTGCCCTGGAATGAGTAGGGCGAGGTGCGCGGCTTGTACGCCCCGCCGCGCAAGAATCGCGCTCCCGCCTCACGCACCGCGCGCGCGGCGCTCAAAGTCTGCTCGCGCGTCTCGACTGCGCACGGCCCGGCGATCACTCCGAAGACTCCGCCGCCCAGCCGCGACTGCGTGCCATTGGGCCCCTTCATGCTGACGATGGTGTCGTGCGGATGGGTCTCGCGTGACACCAGCTTCCACGGCTTGGAGATCGCGACCGCCTCGAACACTCCGGGCATCTGCGCGAAGTGTCCCGGGTCGACCGGCCCCGGATTGCCGGTGATGGCGACCGCGATGCGCTGCGCGCCCGGCATCTTGTGCGGCGTGAAGCCGAGGTCTCGAACTTTGTTCGCCACGTCCTCGACGTTCTGGGCGGTGGCGGTGGGGTGCATCAAAATCAGCAAGTGACTCTCCTCTACGGGTTGGGTGTCAGCGGCGCGTGCTTGCAGATCGGTTGCGGCATCTGGTCGATGGTAGCCGCGTCGCCACAGCGATACACTTCCTGATTACCGTCGTGGGTGGTGGTGATCACCCAGATCTTGCGCTCCTCCGACGTAATGATCCCACGAACCTGGTGCGGGAAACCGGCGTTGGCCAGAAATAATCCCGCCACTGCAGTCGCGATCAGCAGATATCTCATCGTCCCCCTCATTTGACGTCGATAGAAGGCAGCTCTTCCAGGTTGGGCATCACCACGATCTCGATGCGCCGGTTCTGCAACCGGCCGATGGCATTGTCATTGGCAGCGACGGGGAGCTGGTCCGCGTAGCCGGCGGCCGACAGCCGGCTGGCCGACAATCCGGCGGTGACCATGACCTTCAAGACCTCGACCGCGCGCGCGGACGAGAGCTCCCAATTCGATTTGTACTTCGGGCTGCGCATCGGGATGTTGTCGGTGTGGCCGGTGACCTGGAACTTGCGGCCCTCGATGTCGGAGAGCACGTGCGCCACCTGGGTGATGGCCTCGCGCCCGGCCGGCTTGAGCGCGGTCTTGCCGGCGTCGAACAAGATGTTGTCGGGCAGCTTGACCAACATGAGACCGTTGCGAATCTCGACCTGCAGCTTGCCCGCGTCGACCATCGACTTGAACTTGGCCACCATCTCGCGGAACTGAGCGACGCGCTTCTCGGCGTTCTCCTGCGCGCGCTTGAGCTCTTCCATGCGCTTGCGCAGCTCGTCGTTGTCGGCGCTGGTGCCGCCCAGCCTCGCCTTGAGCTGAGCGTTCTCGCGCTCGAGCCCGGCGGCGCGCGCGGCCAATGTCTTCTGGGTCTCGCTGCCCGACTGGGTGGCCGCTTCGAGCTGAGCCTCGAGCGAGGTGATCTTCTCCACCTGCTCGGCGTCGGCGGCGTACAGCTTCTTCAGCTTCTTGGCGAGCAGGGCTGCGTCGGGCGCGTCCATCTCGGACATCGCCGCTTTGAGCCAGGGTTCGTTGTGCGGGGAAGCGGATGCGAGGGATACGAGTGCGAGGACCACTGCGAATGGGCGCATGGTCCTCGCATCGTACCGCGAACTACTTCTTTTTGCTGAGCTCCTCGTCGATGACCTTGGCGAAGCTGTCGAACGGCATCGCGCCGGCGACCTTGCGACCATTGATGAAGAAGGTGGGCGTGCCCATGCCGCCGCCGAGTCCGTTGGCGTACTGCACGTCCGCGCTCACCGCGCCCTTGAACTTGCCGGAGTCGAGCGCCTCTTTGAACTTGCCGACGTTGAGACCGAGCTCCTCGGCGTACTTGTCGAGGTTCGGACGATCGAGCGCCTGCTGATTGGCGAACAGCTTGTCGTGCATCTCCCAGAACTTGCCCTGCTCGTGGGCGGCCATCGCCGCTTCGGCCGCGAGCTGCGCCTTGTCATGGAACGGCAGCGGGTAGTTCTTGAAGGCCACGCGCACCTTGCCTTTGTACTTGTCCTCGATCTGCTTCATGGTCGGCACCACGCGCGAACAGAACGGGCACTGGAAGTCCGAGAACGCGACGATGGTGACCGGCGCGCCCTTGGGGCCCAGCGACGGAGCGTTGCCCACGTCCACCTTGTAGACCGTCTTGTCCTCGGGCGGAGCGCCGGGCGCCGGACCCGCCGGAGCGGCCGCGACCTCGCTCTTGGCGTCCTTCATCAGCGTGTCGTAGACCTTCGCCACCGAGGTGCCCTTCTTGATCAGCGCATCGGCGTTCTTGATCTCCTCGTCGATCTTGGCCTTGAAGGCCTCGAACGGCTGAGCGCCGACGAACGGCTTGCCGTTGACGAAGAACGAGGGAGTGCCGCGCGCGCCGATCTTGTTGCCCTCGGCCATCTCGTCGTCGACCTTCTTCTTCCACTTGCCCGAGTCCAGATCGCCCTTGAACTGGTTCATGTTCAGCCCGATCTCCTGGGCGAACTTCTCGAGGTTCGGACGATCGAGCGCCTGCTGATTGGCGAACAGCTTCTCGTGCATCTGCCAGAATTTGCCCTGGGCCTTGGCGGCCAGCGCGGCCTCGGCGGCGCCGTGCGCATTGTTGTGGAACGGCAGCGGCAGCTGCTTGAACGCCACGCGCACGTCGTTCTTGTACTCCTCGACGATCTTGGTGATGGTCGGCTCGACGCGCGAGCAGAACGGGCACTGGAAGTCCGAGAACTCGACGATGGTCACTTTGGCGTTCTTGGCGCCCTTGAGCGGCGCATCACCGATCAGCGCCTTGTAGACCGTGTTGTTGTCGGGCTCGCCCGGACGCTGCGGAGCGGCCGGCGGTGCATCGGCCTTGTCCTTGGCGTCCTTGGTCAGCTCGGCGTACAGATCGGCCGGCTTGACTCCACGCTTGAGCGCGGCGGTGGCGGTCTCGATCTCCTTGTCGATCACCGCCTTGAACTGCTCCTTCGGCTGAGCGCCACGCAGCGGGCGGCCGTTGATGAAGAACGACGGAGTGCCGCGCGCGCCGAACTTCTCGGCCACCGCCTGGTCCTCCTTGATCGAGTTGGCGAACTTGTCCGACGCGAACGAGGCCTTCCACTTGCCCATGTTGAGGCCGAGCTCGGTGGCGTACTTCTCGAAGGTCTGCTCGTCGAGGTGCTGCTGGTCGGCGAAGATCTTCTCGTGCATCTCCCAGAACTTGCCCTGCTCGCCGGCCGCCATCGCCGCCTTGGCCGCGGGCATCGCGTTGGGGTGGAACGGCAGCGGGTTGTTCTTCCACACCACGCGCACGTCCTTGCCGTAGTCCTTGAGCAACTCGGTGATGGTCGGCTCGACGCGCGAGCAGAACGGGCACTGGAAGTCCGAGAACTGGATGATGGTGACCTTGGCGTCCTTGCCGCCGCCCTTGATCGGCGAGTTGCCGACCGGGACCTTGTAGAACTGCGACGGGTCGGCCGCCACCGGCTGGGCCGGCTTGGGCGCTTCCGGATTGGCCGCCGCCGCCGCGCTCGGCTTGGCGTTGCGGGTCAGCGCGTCGTAGACCTGGTTCGCCGCCACGCCGGCCTGAATGGCCTTGGTGGCGTTGGCGATCTCTTCGTCGATCACTTTCTTGAAGGCATCGAACGGCTGCGCGCCCGAGAGCGGACGGCCGTTGATGAAGAACGCCGGAGTGCCGCGCGCGCCGAACTTGGCCGCGTCATCCTGCTCGGCCTTGATCTGAGCCGCGTACTTGTTGTTGTCGAGCGCGTCCTTGATCGCGCCGTCGTCGAGGCCCACTTCGTGCGCATATTTCTCGAGGCTGGGGCGATCGAGCTGCGCCTGGTTCTGGAACAGCTTGTGGTGCATCTCCCAGAACTTGGCGGTGCCCTTCTGCGCGGCGGCCATCGCCAGCGAAGCCGCCGGCATGGCGTTCTGGTGAAACGGCAGCGGATTGTTCTTCCACGCCACGCGCACGTCGCGGCCGTAGGTCTTGGTGATCTGATCGATGGTCGGCTCGACGCGTGCGCAGAACGGGCACTGGAAGTCCGACCACTCGATGATGGTCACCTTGGCGCGCTCGTCGCCTTTGACCGGCGAGTTGCCGACCGGCACCTTGAAGCGCTCCACGTTCGGATCCGGCAGCGCGGCCGCCGGAATCTGCGCCATCGCGCCTCCGGAGGCGCCGCTACCGCGGCCTGGACCCATGTACCCGCCGAGGAAATACCCCACGGCGAGTGAAATCAGCATTGCGATGATGGCTGTACCTTTGCTCATGTCCGTCTCCAATGAAGAAGGAAGTGCACTCGAAAACTCAAATTGTCGACGCTGAAAAGATCAGACGCGCGGTGGGCGCTCGAGTCGCTGCGGCAGACCAGATCTGAGGGGGGCGAGCACATGCTCGGGCGTGAGTGACTGCGCGAGCACCACTCTGAGATGGATCGCCGCGCCTAGCGCGGGAACCTGATCATCATTGCCGCCGCCGGTGCGCACCGGAGTCTGATGGTGTCCTCCGTCGATGCCGCTGCGCACCATCCACACTCCGCGCGCGGGCTTCAGCGTGTCGGGCTTGAGCCCGGGCACCAGCGGACGCGGCATGTCACACGAGCCGATCATCTCCGCGACCCACGGAGTCATCCCCGGATCGTCACAATCGATCACCACCACCGGATCCACCGGCAAACACTTGCCCGGCTCGACCACCGGCGGCGCACTCTCCTCGTCGCACGCCGCCTGATCATAGGTGCTGGCAGGCGCGACCGGCGCAGTCGCGGTCAACCCTGCAAGCACAAACGGTGCGGCCCACAGCATCTGCCCTCACCATACCCGGCACCGTCAGAATTGCAAGCCAACGCGCCCGCTTGGACACCGCGCCAATCCACCGAGCGATGATCCCAACGAACGCTGCGCTTGCTCACCGATGTCCGTCCGGCGGACGGGAGTCCGGGTGGCGGACGCGCCGGGGCGGTGTGCGTGAAGACTTTCGCGGGTTTGGCGACGGCACGGAGAATGCTCCGACCGGCGCGCGTGCTATGCTGGAGGAGATGTTGGACTTGCAGAGTCTGGGGCCGGAGAAGTTGCGGCCGATCAAGCGGGCGGAGTACGACCGCATGGTCGAAGCGGGCCTGTTCGTCGACGAGCGCATCGAGCTGCTCGACGGGTTCTTGGTCCGCATGACGCCGATTGGGTCGCCGCACAGTAGCGCGGTCGATCGTCTCATGCACACTTTCGTCGTGGCGCTCGACGGCGGCGCGCACGTGCGGGTTCAAGGCCCGTTTGCCGCGTCCGATGACTCCGAGCCCGAGCCGGATGTGGCGGTCTATCCGCTTGGCAGTTACCGGCGGGAGCATCCGTCGCAGGCGCTGCTGGTCATCGAGGTCGCAGATTCGTCGCTGGCGATCGATCGTCGCGTCAAGGCGCCGCTCTACGCGCGCGCGAACGTGCCCGAGTATTGGATCGTGGACGTGAACGATGAAGCGATCGAGGTGTACAGCGACCCGCGCGAGGGCCGCTATCAGAATGTGGTGCGTCACCAGCCGGGGATCGCATCGCGCCGGCGGCGTTCCCGGATGTGTTCGTCGATCTCGCGGCGCTGTTCGCGGATTAGTTCGTGGGCTCGGAGTGTTCGGCGCGGTAGTCGGCGAGCAGGGCCAGCACGCGCTGCAAAACCGGAGTGGTCACCAGCTTTTCGCCTAGTTTTTCGCGCGCGGCGCGGGCCGCGGACATGAAGTCGCGGCGCAGCGAGTCGGAGCCGGTGATGGGCTTGAGGCCCTGCTTCTCGAACAGGCCGCCGAGCAGCTCGGCATCGGCCTGACGGCCCGCCGCATCGATGCGCGCGCCGGCTTTGTTGGCCGCCGAGCGCAGCGCCTGTTGGTACTCGTGTGGCAGGCGGTTCATCACCTTCGACGCGATCAACAGGCAGCCCCAGCTGAAGCCGAAGGGTTGGCTGAGCAGGAAGCGCGCGCGGCTGAACCATTGGAAGGCCACCGCCCCCTGCGGAGCGGCGATGAAGCCGTCGATCTGCCCTTCTTCATAGGCGCGCAGCGCTTCGCCGATGGGCAACGGCGCGGTGTTGAGGCCGAGCGCTTCATTGAAGAGCGCGGTCTGCTTGTCGACGTTCCACGACCACAGCTTGATCTTGGTGACCTCTTCCCAGGTGCGCACCGGGTGGCGCGAGAACACCAGGTCGGGACCGAGCCCGGTGGCGCCCACGTATTCGAAGCCGTTCTCGCGCGCCTCGGCCTCGATGTTGGGACGCAGCCGGGTCATCACGTGCGCCGCCTCGTCGCGGCTGTGGAACAGTCCGCGGATGGTCATCACACGCATGGTCGGCGACACCTTGTGGCACACCACGCCGCCCGAGACGATGCCGTCGACCTGGCCGCGCTCGACGCGGCCGACCATGTCGGGCTCGTCGCCGGCGATGCCGCCCCAGTAATACTTGATGCGCACTTCGCCCTTGGTGTTGGCCTGCAGGTCGCGATCGAGCGCCTTGAGCTCGTGCGCCCAGGTGGTCCCGTCGGGCGCGGCGGTGGCCACGCGCAGGGTGAAACGCACCTCGGCGTGCGCCGTCGAGCACAGCAACAGGAGCAGCGCCAGGCGCGTCACTTGGCTCCCTTGGCGTGCGCGGCGCGGTACTCTTCGACCATCGCCTGCACGCGCTCGACCAGCGCCTTGGGGATCACCCGCTCGTCGAGGCTGGCGGCGGCTTTGCGGGCGGCCGCGCGCAGCTCGCCGCGGAACGAGTCGGACAATGGCGTGATGTTGAGCCCCTGTCGCTGAAACACCACCTGCAACAGCGATTGCTCGTCGACGCGGGCCTGATCGTCGACGCGCAAGGCCAGCTTGGCCGAGCTCGACATGAGCGCGCGCTGGTGCTCGGCCGGCAAGCGGTCATAGGCCGGCAAGGTGATCAGCACGCACGAGAACAAGAACGACAGCTTGGGATCGAGGAACGATCCGCCGTGGCGGTGCCATTGGAAGGCCAGGAACGCCGCGGGAATGCCGATGATGCCTTCGGCCTTGCCCTGGTCGACGAATTGGCCGGCCTGCTCGACCGGACCGGGCACGCTGTTCCAGCCGAGCAGCTTGTCCATCGCCACGCCGACATCGTCGAGATCCCAGCGCCACAGGCGGAACTGCTTGATGTCACCCACCGACTTGATCGGTCGCGGGGTCATGATCACCTCGCGCCCCAGGTTGCCCCAGCCGAGGTTGACCACACCCGACTTGCGAAATTCCTCGTCGAGCGTCGGCTTGAGCCGCCCGAGCGTGAACGAGACCTCCTCGCGGCTCTCGAACAGGCCGAACAGGCGCGTCACCTTCCAGCTCGGCGCGCTCTTCTGGCACAGCATGCCGCCCGAGGCCACTCCGTCGATCTGGCCGCGGCGCATGCGCTCGCCCATTTCGGCTTCGTTGCCGGCGATGCCGCCGAAGTAGAACTTCATGTGCACGTCGCCCTGGGTGGCGGTCTCGACGTCGCGCGCCCAGGCGCGGATCTCGCGCGCCCAGGCGGTCCCGTCGGGCGCGACGGTGGCGATGCGCAGCACGTGCTTGGGCTCGGCGTGCGCGGTCGAGATCAGCGCGGCCATCAGCCACAACGCGGAGAGGCGATTCATGGTTTGGGCTCCGGGTGCTCGGAGCGGTAATCGGCGAGCATCGCCAGGACCCGCTCGAGCAGAGGGTGCGACACCAGCTGCGCATCGAGGCGATCGCGCACGTCGTGCGCCGCGGCGAGGAATTCGGCGCGCAGGTGGGGCGGGACGCGGGTGGCGTTTAGCCCCTGCTTCCCGAACAGCCCGCCCCGGAGCCCATCCTCCTGCTGGCCGCCGAACCCCCCCAGGCGTGTCTACAGCCCGCGG
>JACXTT010013108.1_pt1 | contig 10953 bp, 8 predicted proteins | sample 9270951 | NCBI WGS metagenome assembly JACXTT01 (sample SAMN15532306, study PRJNA645909) | rock metagenome | isolation source: weathered quartz diorite | place: Puerto Rico | collected 2017-06-21 | reverse complement strand
CGACACGCGCGCGTTCACCACCGCGCCGGTGTGCAGCGCCAGCCGATCGGCGTTCATCACCGGCACGTATCAGACCACCATCGGCGCGCAGCACCACCGCTCGCACCGCGACGACGGCTACCAGCTCCCCGCTGGCGTGAAGGTCATCACCGACCGGATGCGCGAGGCGGGCTACTTCACGGCAAACCTGGTGGACCTGCCCGCCGGCTTCGGCTTCAAAGGCACGGGCAAGACGGACTGGAACTTCACTTACACCGGCCCGCGGTTCGACGGCGAACGCTGGGACGAGTTGAAAGCCCGGCAGCCGTTCTATGCGCAAATCAATTTCCAGGAGACGCACCGCAAATTCCACGCGCCCCCGAAGGCCGATCCGGCGAAGATGGATCTGCCGCCCATCTACCCGGACCACCCAGTCGCGCGCAAGGACTGGGCCGAGTATCTTGACGCTGCGAGCGAACTGGACCGCAAGGTGGGCCTCATCCTCGCACAGCTCGAAGCCGACGGCCTCGCGGACAACACGATGATCCTCTTCATGGGCGACCACGGGCAGGCGCATGTCCGTGGCAAGCAGTTCGTGTATGACGACGGCCTCATCATCCCGCTGCTCATCCGCTGGCCGAAGAATTTTCCACCGCCGAAGAACTTCAAAACCGGCACGGCAAGCGACCAGCTCGTGTGCGCGCTGGATTTCACGGCGACTTCGCTTGCGCTGGCCGGGGTAAAGAAGCCCGCGAACATGCAGGGCCGCGTCTTCCTCGGTGAACAGGCCGAACCGCCGCGCCAATACGTCTTCGGCGCACGCGACCGCTGCGACGAAACGATGTTCCGTTTCCGCACGGTGCGGGACGCGCGCTATCGCTACATCAAAAACTTCATGCCGGAGCGTCCGTTTCTCCAGACCAACGACTACAAAGAGCGCAGCTATCCGGTCTGGAATCTCATCAAGGAACTCGGCGCGCAGGGCAAACTGACCGACTGGCAGAAAAACTTCTACCTCGCGCCGACCATGCCGCCGGAGGAATTTTACGACATGGACGCCGACCCGCACTCGATGAACAACCTCGTGGCGTCCACAAGGCCGGAGCACCGGGCGGCGCTCAAACGACTGCGCATCGAGCTGGAGAAGTGGATCGAGGAGAGCAATGACCAGGGCCGGATCCTGGAACCGCCCGAGGTCACGGCACGGAAAGGATTGACCAAGGCGACGAGCGACAACCCGAGCCAGCCCGGCAATGGGGAACCGAAGGGCAAAAAGGGCAAGGCGAAGAAGGCTTCCGAGAATTAGTCCAAAAGCAGTCATGAAATCCGCCATCGCCGTCTTCGCGCACCCGGACGACATCGAGTTCGTCGCCGCCGGCACGCTGTTGCTGCTCAAGCAGCGCGGCTGGGAAATCCATTACATGAATGTCTCCACGGGCAACTGCGGCAGCGTGGAGTTCAGCCCGGCGAAGACGCGCCGCGTGCGGCTCGCCGAGGCGAAGACGGCGGCGAAAATTCTCGGCGCACGCTTCCACGCGCCGCTGTGCGACGACCTGGAGATTCTCTACGAGGTGAAGACGCTGCGGCGCATCTCAGCGGTCATCCGCGAGTCGCAGGCAAGCATCGTTCTCACGCACTCGCCACAGGACTACATGGAGGATCACATGAACACCTGCCGGCTCGCCGTCACGGCGGCCTTCACGCACGGGATGCCGAACTTCCATTCCCTGCCGCCGCGCCCGACCTACGCGCACGACGTGACGGTTTATCACGCCATGCCGCATGGCCTGTGCGATCCGCTGCGGCGGAAGGTCATCCCCGGCGCGTTTGTGAACACGACCGCTGTGCACGGCACGAAGCTCCGGGCGCTCGCCGCACACCAAAGCCAGCAAGGCTGGCTGGACGTGAGCCAGGGGATGAACTCCTACCTGCGCTCGATGGAGGAAATGTCGCGCGCCGTGGGCAGGCTCTCGAAGAAGTTCCGGTTCGCCGAAGGCTGGCGGCGGCATCTGCATCTGGGTTTCAGCGCGAACGACACTGATCCGCTCGCGGAGGCGCTTGGGAACGATTGCCTGGTAAACGCCGCCTACGAACGCTCACTGCGGACGGCGACGGATTAGTCGAGGATGACGACTTGCATTCGGTTGCGATCCAAAGCGAAGCGTTTGCCGGAGGGAGGTTGGGGCAGCTTCTTGAGGTATTTCTCCTTCACCAGCGTCTCAAAATCTGCCGGCATCTTTTGGTGGTCCATCAAGTAGAGATGGATCGCCCCGGTGAGTTCCTGATGAACAGGGAAGCGGAGGGATGAATCATTCGGTGCCGTGGGCAGACGGTCTTGGACAGCAGGCTCTGCTTTCGGGGGGGCTGCGGGAGGGACTGCGGCCGGTTTGTCCGCCCCGGGTGATTTAGAAACTGCCACCGGTGACTCTTCTGGCGAAGGCGGGGTGGACGGAGTCGGTTGCTTGCGCCGACAACCTAGCAGAAGCACCACGCCCACCATGACAAGCAATAGAGCGTCCCGAAACGACCTCATCGCTCGCGTCATTTGGTTTGCGGCATCAACGCCAACTAAAAAGCGGCGGTGTAGGAGGCCGAGAAGTTCGCCGCCACAGTGTCCGTGTCCTGCCCGGCGGCATTCAACAAGCCGAAGTCCCCGCTGGTGAGCTTCTTGTGGTCTCGGAATTCCACATGCCCGTCCATGAAGATGAGATTTCCGCCGCCTTGATGCACGGTGGAATACCACTCCCACCCATACGGATATGGCTGGCCCGGATACGTGTAAGGGTCGCGGGTCAGATGCCAGTTGGTATACGTCCGCGGTGTGGCGTTGACGTTGACGATGCTGGGCCGCAGCCACGCCACATGGGTGCGCGCGGAACTCTCCTGCATGGCGATGATGCGGCTGGGGTTGGGCACGTTGACAGTTCGGCGGACGCTGTTTTGGCTGCCATGAACGACGGCGTTGCCGATGTAAATGGTGTCATTGGTGGCGTTGGCCGCGTTGGCTTGGTTTTGCCATTCCAGCCGCGCGGCGATGCAGGTGAATGTCCTGCTGTTCGTGCCGATGTTGGGCTGGAGGGAGCCAAGAAAATTCGCGGTCGTGGTAGTGGCGAAGAAGTTCACGCTGCTGCCATTTTGTTGATAAGGAGTCCGGTCATCCTGGTCGGACGCATACATCATGAACGCCAGCGCGACCTGTTTCTGGTTGGAGAGGCACTGTGTGCGCTTGGCCTTTTCCTTCGCCTTGCTCAACGCGGGCAGGAGCATCCCGGCCAGGATCGCGATGATGGCGATGACGACGAGCAGTTCGATGAGCGTGAAACCATCAGCCGCCGGGGGACAAGCCGGCTTGCTTTGTGAGCGCAGCGTTTTCATGGCTGTTTAAGGACTTGGGTGGAAAGTGCGCCGGCTCCCGCCACTTGGCAAGGGATGAGTTCCATCCGCCAGAACCAGCGAACGGGGTGCGGGAAAGATGGTGGTAGGAGCTGGATTCGAACCAGCGAAGGCGTGAGCCAGCAGATTTACAGTCTGCCCCCGTTGGCCACTTGGGTATCCTACCACCCAGCCATGCGCCTGCGCGCGGGAAGGCGGATTAAGCCAAACGACTTCCGGCGGCTCAAGCCGAATCTTGACTCACTTTGGTCTCCACTGGCGCGCCCGCCATCCAGTGCAACACCCAACGCGCCGCCGCCCCGGTGCCGGTGCCCAGCACGTTGTGATCGGCAGTCCAGACAATGTGGTTCGCGCGCCAGCCGGGGCACTCGCGACGCAGCCAGCGCTGCACCGCCGGCCACGGCACGACGGGATCAAGCACGCCCGTGAGGTGAAAGACCGGCAAGCTCGCGGCCCGCGCGAGCGGACGCGAATCATTGGTGGCGACCAAGTGTGTGCGGTGCGCCGCCGCGTGCCGCAGCGGCTCGCCCCAGCGCGCCTTGAACTCCCGCAACGCGGCCAGCACCTCCGGGTTCTGCTTGAACCGCCACCGCGCCACGACGGCGTAACCCGTCACCACCGCCGTCAGCCACGCCAGCGGCAGCCGGCGCAGCAGCCACTCCGTCGCCCGCACCGCCGACAGCCACGGATGCTTGGCAAAACCACCCGCCAGGATCAGTCCCTCCGCCCGGAAGCTCTGGGACTGCAACAGCGGCCACGCCACCTGCGACCCGAACGACTCCGCCAGCAACCACCCCTGCGCAATGCCGTGCTCGCGCAACTTGCCCTCCACCGCCGCCGCGTAATCCGCCAGCGACCACGTCACCGTGTTCGGATACGTGAACTCCACGAAGCGCACGCGCCCGGCCACCGCCAGCCGGAAGCGCGTCACCAGCAGCCAGTCCCCGTGCAGTCCGGGCAGGTAGATCAGTGTCGGCAGCGCGGCGTCGCCGTGAATGCGGATTTGAAGGAACTCGCTCATCAAAACAACTCGCGTGAGCGCTGGAAAACTTCCTTCGGCACACCCAGCGCCTGCTTGAGTCCCACGTCCCGGTCCCACGGGTTTTCAATCGCGCTGATGCGGCGGCGTTGTTCCCCGGTGAGTTGCAGCGGGTAGCAATAGGGCGAGCAGAGCGCCGTGTTGATGAGCGGGTAGTCGGAGCCGAAGAGGAGTCGTCCCTGCCACTCGGGTCGCGTGAGGGCTTCGCGCAGATAGCCCAGCTTGTTGACCTGCGTGAGCGAGGAGATTTCGGAAAAGAGATTTGTGTAGGTCACCATCATCGGGGCAAGACGGTCGGTGTCCCGCTGACCGTCGTTCGCGCCGGTGGAGGCGATGTGCGCGACTATCACGGTGACGCCGAGCTTCAGGGGGAGGTGGAGACGCTGCGGGTCGCACAGCTCATCGCGCGCGTGGGTGAAGGAACGCTCCTGCCCCGCGTGCGTGAGGAGCGGGAGCTTCAGCTCGACGAGCTTCCGATAGAACGGCGTAAGCCGTTCATCGGCGGGATCGAACTGCATGATGCTGGGAATCCATTTGACCAGTCGGGCACCGTTCGCCTTGGCCCAATCAAGCTGCGCGAGGGCGTCCTTGCGCAGCGGGTTGATGCTCGCGCCGAAGAGGAGGTTGGTGGTCTTCGCCGTCTCCTTGGCGATGAAGGCATTGGGCACATAAATCTCCGTCCGTGACTTGTCGAGTTCACCATTGGCATCCACGACGCCGTCCATGGCGAGGAGGATGGCTTGTCCGACGTGTTTGCTCTCCGCAAGCTGACGGGAGATGAGCTGCACGACATGTGCGTCGCCCTTCGCCTGCACTTCCTCGCGCGTGGTGCCGAAGCTTTTTAGATAAGTCCGCATCCGCCAGTTGGATTCCATTTCCTTGGAGATGAAGCACCCACTGTCCCCCGCGCCAATGCCCGCTGTATGGACGTGCATGTCCAGGAGCTTGGCCTCGGGCAGAGGTTCCGGCGCGCGATAAGGGCCGGAGTGGAAGACCCGGCAGGCCACGCATCCGCCAAGGGAGAGGGCCAGCGCCGTGATGGCGAGGATGCGCGGCCAGCGGCGGCGGAGCGGTAGTGGTGTGGGAGAAACGGCGGGAGTCATTTGAAGATGAGGTCGGCCCGCGAATGATGCGAATGGACGCGAATGAAGAAAGAGCGAGGCCGCCAGTTGGTAGGGCGCGTCTGTCCCAGCGCGCCGCTGCGATGGCCGAATACCAAACCGGCGCGCTGAGGACAGGCGCGCCCTACCGGCGATGGTTTTCTCCCAACCCCAACGCGGCCGGCGTCATCCCCTCTCCCAGCGGGAGAGGGTAAGGGTGAGGGAGAACGGCCACGACTGCGCCAGACACAAGCAGCCAACCAGACTTCGGTCGCTTTCTCCCTCACCCCAGCCCTCTCCCGCTGGGAGAGGGAGCCGGCAGGGCCGCGCTGGGCCGTGCTTTTCACGGCTTCATCTGCTCGCGCATCGCCTCGGCGTAGGGCTTGCCGTCTATGAAGACCTGCTTGATGACGGGCTTGCCTTCCGCACCCACGGCCACTTCTACGGTGAGCTTGCCGCGTGGGTTCCCGGTGCCTTCCTTCACGTAGTAGCGTTCCAAGCCGTATTCCACGCGGACTTGCTGGCTGTTCCAGGACTGCTGGACTCGCCCCTGAATGACCACCCGGTTGGGCTGTGGCTCCGGGCGCGCGGCTGAGAGCAGCACCGCCTCGTGGAACTGGCCGCGCTGCTCCAGCGAGACGAACACCGGCAAACCCTGGCTCACCTTCCCGGCCGGCGACACGTCCCAGAGATTGCTGGTGAGCGTGCTGACCTTGTAGTTGAGGATGACGTAGTCGCCGCGCAGCAAATCACGCGGGTCCACGGGGGCGGTCTCCAGCAGGACTGTCGTCGGCGAGGCCAGCCGATACTCCTGTTGGGCGATGAGAGCAAGGAGCAGCAGCGTCTGCGCGGCGAGGACGGCAAGGATAGGTTTTGATTTCATGGCGTGGGAGGGGAATTGCGTTCGGCCATTTGCCGGAGCAGGGAGCGACGGCGCTTTTCGATGATGATGCCCAAGGCGATGAGTCCAGCCCCGGTGATGATAAACATCGCACCGGTCACGGCCATGGTTCCAAAGAGGCGGAAGTAGGCGATGACGACATCAAGCGAGAGGAGCCCAAGGCCGAGATTGATGAGAAATCTGGAACCCAGCAGGAGACCAAGGTTGACCATCACGAGGCAGTGGACAAAGAGAGCGACGGAGGATGTCCAGGCCAGCCAGTCATGCCGGCCCCAATCCCAGCGTCCATGGGCACCCGCCGAAATACATGGGATGGCCACCAGAACAAGCCAGAAGACTAACGTTGCAAACCAGATGCCACGCCACACCAGCGGGAGACGACCTTCCCCTTTCAGAGCAAAGAAAAGCCCGACCGATACCACCAGCGCAAAGGGGAGATAGGCGCTCCACACGAGCGGGGCCATCGCGCCATCAGCGTGGGGGCCAAAGAGAAGCGGGAGGAGCAGACAACTGAGTCCCAGCAAGCCATACCGACGGGTGACTTCGCCGAACTCTCGTGCTGGCGTGCGCTCCATCCCCACCCCCACGGCGTAGAGACCCGTGAATATCGCCGGGTAGAAGAGCATGGCCAGGTCAGCTCCGTGGTGATGGAACCAGCCACTGTCATGGAGGAATTCCATGGCCAGCCAGAGCATTGCCGCGCTCAGAGTGAGAATGTATTGGGGCTTGGACCACAGCAGCCACGCCAGCGGCGCGATGCCGACCCACCAGACGAGGATGGCGTTCGGAGGACGCGAGCTGAGGTTATAGACCTGCCCGATCAGCGCGATATTGGCGAGGAAGAGGACGGAGCCGACGAGGTGAAGCGCCTCGGCGGTCTTGTGAAAATCAGGATGGCGGCCGCGCGTCCAGCCACCCGCCGCGTGGCTGCCCAGCATCAAGGCCAGTCCCGCGAGCAGTTTCACGCCGCGCGGGATGTCGTTCCAGTTTGCCGAGATGAGCAGAATGACGCCGGCCGCCACAAGCACGCCGCCGATGGCGGAGATGATGGCAATGAAGCGGTTGGGTGCGTCCTGCAACTTGTAGTGTGCGATGATGCGGTCGCGCAGGTCGGCGGCGAGGAAGCCATCGGCGTGGAGGCGTTGGATGTCCTGGAGGTTCATGTTGTTCCTTCCTCTGGCAGTATCATTTGTGAGTCTGGACCATCGCCTGCAGCTCGCGGTGGTTCACCTTGCCGGTGCCGAGCTTGGGGATTTCCTTCACGACGACTATCTCGCGCGGGACGCAGAGGTTGCTGAGGCCCTTGCCCTTGATGACGTCGCGAATCTCGGCGGGGGTGAGCTTCGGCTCATTGGTGCAGCAGATGAGGGCTTCGCCCTTGTCCTCGTCGGGACGCGTGACGATGGCCGTCTGACAGCGGAGGCCGTATTGCGGGAAGGCCCCGGCCAGGGCGTCCTCGACGGCGGTGAGGCTGACCATCTCGCCGCTGATCTTGGCGAAGCGTTTCATGCGTCCCCGGATGCTCACGAAGCCTTCGGCGTCCACGGCGACGATGTCGCCGGTGTCATACCAGCCACCGCTGGCTTGGAACTTCGCGTTTGCGTCGGGATTGAGGTAGCCCTTCATGATGTTCGGGCCGCGCACGAAGAGGCGGCCCGCGTCGGTCACGCCGTCCACGGGTTCGAGCTTGTGCTCGACGCCCGGCAGAAAGCGGCCGGCAGTGCCGTGCTTTGGTTCCAGTGGCGTGGTGGCGCTGAGACACGGGCTGCACTCAGTCGCGCCATAGCCCTCGAAGACGCGCACGCCGAACTTCTGCGCCCAGAGTTCTGCCGTCGCCTGCTGGGGCGTCACCGCACCGGCAAAGAGATAGCGCAGGCTGCGGAAGTCGTAGGGATGCGCCTTGCGCCCGTAGCCGTTGAGGAAAGTGTTCGTGCCGAAGAGCACGGTGCAGTCCTTGTCATAAAAGACCGTCGGCACCACGCGGTAGTGCAGCGGGGACGGGTAGATAAAAATGTAATTGCCGCGCACGAGCGGCAACACCAGCCCGGCGGTGAGGCCGAAGCTGTGGAAGAGCGGCATGGCGTTGAAGAAGCGGTCGCTGTCGAGGAGATCGCACTTGGCGAGGAGCTGGCGGACGTTGGCGAGGAGGTTGCGGTGGGAGAGTTCGACGCCTTTGGGGACGCCTTCGGAGCCGCTGGTGAAGAGGATTACCGCTGTGTCATCCGGTGCGGCTGGGAGCGAGGAGTAATTAGTAATTAGTGAGAAGAGGAGCGCCATGCAGCGGTCGAGGCCGGTGATGGTAGCGCGGAGATCTTCGAGATACAGAAGCTTCACGCCGGCTTGCTCGAAGGGCGCGGGGTCGAGCTTGGCGCGCTTGAGGAAGGCGCGGGAGGTGACGATGTGCTTCAGCCCGGCGAGTTCGGTGCAGGCGAGCATCGTCGCGGTGCCGGTGGAGTAATTCAGGATGGCGGGGACTTTGCCCTGCTGCCACAACGTGACGAGGACGACCGGCGTGGCGTTGACGTTCGGAAGCAGGACGCCGATGCGCGCCGGGCCGGAGGCCGGCGCTCCGCAGGCTTGCACGATGCGCTCGCCCATCAACCGCGCGCCGATGAGGAGCTTGCGATAGGTGAGTTCCGTCTGCGTCGCGTCTTCCAGGATGACCTTTCCCGGTTCGTCCGATGCGGCCTGTGCGATGGCCTCCGGCACCGTCGTGGGACCGAATTCCATTTCAGTGTTGAACTGCTGATTCACCATCTGGTCGCGCAGCCAGCGGGTGAAGTGCGAGCGGCTTTGCGACGTGCTCAAGTGCTCTTGGTGGGGCGCGGTGAGCACTTCGCTGAAGTGTGCGGTGACGGTCGGGAACCAGCGCTTCCAGCCGGTGTTGGGGGAGAAGGGCAGCCGGCTCGCGCCGCGCACATAGGCAGTGATGACCTTCGCGTGCGTCTTGTGGATGAGGAAGCCGGTGCCGTCGAAGAGCTTCATCAACGTGCCGGTGCGCGAGAGCCGGCCTTCCGCGAAGAGCACGAGCTTGCCGCCTTTGGAGAGGAATTCCGCCATGTGCTTCACGGCGTAGGGCGAGGCGTTGTCGATGGGGAACGTGCGCGAGTTGACCATCACGAACTTGTGGAACCATGACTTCTGCGCCGTCGTGGCAGACGTGACGAACTTCCAGTCATCCTCCAGGCACACGCCGACGAAGAGCCAGTCGAACCAGGAGGTGTGGTTCGGGATGAGCAAGACCGGTCCGGGCGTGCGGAGCGCGTCCTCGTTGAACGCGCGGAAGCGAAACAACAGCCGGACCAGGAGGCGGAGGAAGGATTTCATGGCAACAGGAGAATAGGCTTAGGAGCAGGATTACGATTTAGAGGCGGCGGGGGAAGGCTGTTTCCGTTGGCGAAACGCCGCATAGGCAAGCCAAGCGAGCAACGCCCAGCTTGACCATGCACACAATCGGCCCAGCCAGCGGTCGGGAGGAATCCTTCCGGTCTCGCCGAGCCGCAACGTGCCGCTCAGGAGGGCGAGGTCACCAGGGTAAGGGGCCGCAGTCGTCACACGTCCATCGCGCTCGATGAGTTGCGAGATACCGGAACTGGCAACGCGCAGCACGGGCAGGCGATGTTCCGCCGCCCGCACCGGCGCGATGCGCGCGTGGAGCCGATGCTCGTAGGCACCCCACTCGATTTCATCCGCCGTCGGCACGACGAGCGCCTGCGCACCGAGTCGCACCAGCTTGTCGGTGACGCAGGTGAAGCTCTTGTCGTAGCAGATGCAGAAGCCGAGCTTGCCCCACGGTGAGTCCCACAGCGTTTGCTCCGGCGCGGGCAGACCGTCCGCCATGAGTTGAATTGGAATCGTCTTAGCCTGCTTGTGAAGGACGTTCCCATCGGGTCCGACGACGAAGACGGAGTTATAGAACACTTTGCCGTCCGCGCTCACGGGGTCTTTGCCACCGGCAACCAAGTGAACCTTCTCCTGCGCGCACCACTTGCGGACGCGCGGGGTGACGACGCCATCGAAGGCGAGCTCGCTCAAGACGAGGACTTCGGCTTCGGGATGCTTCGAGCGGAGGAGCTTCAACGCTTCGAGGACTTCGAGGTCGTGCTTGTGCTCAATTTGCACGGCGGCAATGCGCAGTGGCTTGCCGTCCGGAAGCCCCACAGGCTGAGATGAGAGTGGGAAGTTGCACAGGAACGCCAGCATCGCGACGAAGAATCCCTGTCCGGCTTGGTATGCCCTGTTTCTGGGGAGCAGCGGCCACACAACCGCCGCCATGAGCAGGAACCCGACGCCATACACCCCCGGCCAGTAAATCAGGGCCAGGTTTGGTCCTTCGGCGAAGGCGTAGCCCGCACTCAGCCAGGTAAAACGCAGAAAGTAGAGTTCGCTGCGGAAGAATTCGAAACCCATCCAAAGCACGGGAGCCAGCAGTGCTACGTTGCGGGAACCGAGCCGGGCACGGACGAGGTGCTGTGTCATCACATACATCCCCAGCCAAAACGCCAGCACCGCCCACAGCGCCACGGCAGAGAAGCCGAAGA
>JACXTT010013107.1_pt1 | contig 10954 bp, 6 predicted proteins | sample 9270951 | NCBI WGS metagenome assembly JACXTT01 (sample SAMN15532306, study PRJNA645909) | rock metagenome | isolation source: weathered quartz diorite | place: Puerto Rico | collected 2017-06-21 | reverse complement strand
TCGTCCGTCGCCGGCCGTTGGCGGCCGCGGCCGCGGCTGCCACGCATGCTGCGCCCAGTCCAGGCTCAGGTCGTTCGCGTGGAGGTCGTCAACGGTTCGGGAGAGAGCGGCGTCGCGTCGCGCGCCGCTTCATATCTTCGCGACGGCGGGTTCCAAGTCGTGGAGATCCGCAATGCGGAGCGCTCCGACTACTTCGCCACGTTCGTGGTGGCGCGTCGCGAGGATCCGACCGGAGCCGAGGCCGTGGCGAGGTACCTGGGAGGAGCGCCGGTGATCCGGCAAGCGTGGGGGCCCGACCTGGCGGACGTCTCGCTCGTGATCGGCACCGACCGCAGCCGGCTGAGACTCGGCGAGTAGGTTCATCAAGAGGAGGACAACGTGTTTGGATTGGGCGGGACGGAGCTGCTCCTGGTGTTCGTCGTGATCCTGCTGGTGTTCGGCCCTAGCCAGATTCCGAAGATGGCGCGGGGGCTCGGCCAGGCCATGCGCGAGTTCCGCAAGGCTCAGAACGAGATCACGGACGAGATCAAAGGGGAAGACACGAAGAGCAACAAGCCGCCCGAGGACAAGCCGCTGAGCTAGGCCCTGGTCTAGTAGCCCGTCGCTTCGCTGCGGAGGTCCTTGACGCGCGCCTGCGTCCGGAGCGCGGTCGTGAAGCGCTCCATGAACTGCTGCTGCCGGCTCTGCAGCAGCTGCTGGGCGAACTGGGGACGCGCCGTCTCGAACGCGGCCCAGTCGGGCTGGGTGTGCGACTCGAGGCGCGCCGCGGCGTAGCCGCCGAGGCCGCGCAACGGTCCGATCACGTCGCCGGGCCTGGCGGCGAACAGCCGTCCGATCAGCTCCTGTTGGCCGAACAGGCGCGGGTCCTGCGCGTTTCGGGTTATGCCCTCGACCTTCTGCACGGTCAATCCCGCGGCGGCTGCGGCCTGCTCCAGCGACATCCCGCGCTTGAGACCGGCCCCAAGCGCCTCGCTCTTCGGCTTGACCGCGTCGATCGAGGCCTCGAGCTGCGCCAGCTTGTGGAGGTCGTCGGAGATCGCCTCCCTCGGCATGGGGCCCTCGTTCTTCGTGGCGATGAGCTGGACGATCGCGAAATAGTCCAAGGCTTCGATCACCGGGCTCACCTCGTTCGTCTTGGCGCCGAACGCCCAGTCCGTGGCGGACGGCACCACGGCGACCTCGGTGGGCGGACTCGACAGGTCGAAGAACGGCGTCTTCGTCGTCGTCAACGCCATCGCCGCCGCGGCGCGCCCGAGACCCTCGCGCTGAGCGCTGCTGCGCAGCTTGTTCAGCTGCTCGAACTGCTTGCGCAGTTGGTCCTCGTCCCCCTTCACGCGCACGAAGAACTGCGCCACCCGCACGCCCGGCTGGCCGTTCGCGCCGCTGGGAACTTTCTGGACCAGCTTGAAGAACATGAACCGGCCGCCGTCCCGCAGCGGGTCCGTGACCTGGCCGGTATCCATGAGCGCGATTTGCGGTCCGAGCTGCGGGCCGAAGTCGCTCGGCGATAGCACTCGGTCGAGCACGCCGCCGTGCTCCGCGCCGGGCGCGTCGGAAAACTCGCGCGACAAGGCGTTGAAGTCCTCCCCGCTGCGGATGCGCCGCACCAGGCTCGTCGCCAGGTCCGAGGCCGCCTTGACCGGACCCTCGCCGTATTGCTTGGGCACGAGCAGCACCTCGAGGCGGCGCTGCGGGCCGCTGACGAACCGGCTCTTGTACTTCTCGTAAGCCCGCTGTTGTGCCGCGTCGGACACTTGCGGCGCCGCGGCGTTGCGATCCGGGGCGATCGCCACGACGGTCGCCGTGACCTTGTCGTTGCGCATCCGCCACTCCTGGCGCAGCTCCCCGTCGGTGAGCTTGACCGAGGTGAACAGGCGTTCTTGCAGCTTGCGCGCCGGCATGCCCGCGCGCACGAGGTCCTCGAACGCCGACCAATTGTTGCTGGGGTCGCGCATCGCCGCCGCATACTTCTGCGGATCGAACTGGCCGTTCGTCTGGAACGCGGGCGCCGCCAGCAACGCTGCGGGCGGCTGGGTCTGGAGCTGGAGCAGCACCTCGTGATCGTTCGCCGTCAGGCCCAGCCCCTTGGCTTTGCGATCGAGCAACTTCTGCAGCACCAGCGAGCGGAAGGTTTGCATCTCGAGGGCCTGCATCTCGCGTTCGCCGGGATCGTTGCCGAAGCGGGCGGTGAAGGCCTGGCGCTGGTCGTTCAGCGCGTTCGCGTATTCGGTGCGCGTGATGGTCTGTCCGTCGACGGTCGCCACGGCTCCGGTGGCCCGCGCCATCTGGCTGCCTCCCAGACCGGAGCCGAAGATGAATACGAAACCGCCCAGGAACGTGACCACGGTGACGACGATCAGGATCCACCAGACCATCTTCGTGCGCTTGCCGCCGCCGCGTAGAAAACGAAGCATCGAGTACTCCAGCCGGCCGGAACGGACGGGCCGAGGGCCCTCCTCGGGAATCGAACGCGCGAGTTTATCAGTGGCGCGGACCGGGGACAACGGCGCCGGGAGCGAGCCGTGGGGGCCGCCGGGAGCGGCTTCCGCCATTGCGGGCGCGGGACCACTGTGGTTTGCTCGCAGCCTGGATGGAGGATCCCAACGAGGAGTGACGCGCGATGCGCAGTGAAGCGCTGACGCGGCCGCCCGATGGCGAAGCGTCCCCCCGAACGACGCCCTGGCCTACGCAGATCCTGGATACCTTGGAACAGGCCGTCGTCGGGCTCGATCGCGAGCGCCGGGTCGTGTACCACAACCGCCGGTTCGAAGAGCTGCTCGGCGTCGACGCCGATACCCTGATCGGGCAGCCCGGCTCCCGTCTGTTCCCGGGGGCCGACGCGCGCTGGCTCAAGGGCACCTCACGCGAGCCGCGTGAGTTCAAGCTCGAGGCCGAGGGCCGCGAGTTCACGCTCAAGGCGGAGGCGTTGCCGGTGCGGGACGAGGAGGGCGACCCGATCGGCTCCGTCATCCTGGGCGAGGCCATCTCGGAGTCCGAGGACGGCGAGTTCCAAAAGAAGATCGACCGCCTGGTGTCGCTCGGCGAGCTGAGCGCCTACGTGGCCCACGAGATCCGCAATCCGCTCACCGGCATCCGCACGACGGTGCAGTTCGTGGGCTCCAAGTTCAAGGCCCAGGACCCACGGCGCGAGGACCTCGACGACGTGATCCGAGAGCTGGATCGGATCGAGCAGATCATCACCGGCCTGCTGATGTTCGCGCGCCCGCCCGCGGCGCAACCCCAGCCGTGCGACCTGCACGAGGCGCTGGCCAAGACGCTCGACTTACTCGAGGCGCAGTTCCAAGACGCGCAAGTCAGCGTCGTGCGCGGGTTCGCCGAGGACCTGCCGCAGGTGATCGCCGACCCGGACCTCACCCAGCAGGTGTTCCTGAATCTGGCCCTCAACGCGGTCCAGGCGATGCCGGAGGGCGGGCAGCTCACCGTGACGACCGGGATGCGCCGCTACCGCACCCGGCGGTCGATGGCGGACGTGTCGTTCACCGACACCGGCGTCGGCATCCCGAAGGAGCTCATGGAGCGGATCTTCGACCCATTCTTCACGACGCGATCGATGGGCACCGGTCTCGGGCTGTCGATCTCGGTGCAGATCGTGCGCGACGCGGGCGGCGTCATCACCGCCAAGAACAACCCCGGCGGGGGAGCCACGCTGCGCGTGTCGTTCCCGGTGCCGGCCGAGGCGGCGGGCCGCGCCGACGAGGCGGCGTCGTGAAGCGCTCGCTGCTCATCGTCGACGACGAGGTGCTCATCCGCAAGTCGTTGTCGAAGGTGTTTCGCGCCAACGGCTACGCCGTCGAGTCCGCCAGCACCGGCGCGGAGGCGGTGGAGAAGATCTCCGAAGTGCGGCCGCAGGTCATGATCCTCGACATGCGCCTGCCCGACACCGACGGTATGTCCGTGCTGCGGGAGGCGCGCGCGCTGGATCCGCTGCTCCAGGTGATCGTGATCACGGCGTTCGGCGACGTGCAATCGGCCGTGGAGGCGATGAAGCTGGGCGCCTGCGACTTCCTGCGCAAGCCCTACGAGATGGAGGACATCCTGCTCGCCACTGAGTCCGCCGGCCGCAATTTCCGTCAGGCGAGCGAGCTGGATCTCTACCGTCGGCGCGCCTACGAGGCCTACACGGGGGCCGAGATCATCGGCGAATCGGCGCCGATGAAGAACGTGCGCGATCTGATCGAGAAGGTGGTGCCGAGCCAAGCCACGTCGGTGCTGATCACCGGCGAGAGCGGGACCGGCAAGGAATTGGTCGCCCGCGCCATTCATTACCGCAGCGACCGCGCGGAGGCGCCGCTCATGGAGGTGAACTGCTCGTCGTTCCACGAGAACCTGCTCGAGAACGAGCTGTTCGGCCACGAGCGCGGCGCGTTCACCGATGCCAGCACCACCAAGAAGGGTCTGGTCGAGCTGTGCGACGGCGGCACGCTGTTCCTGGACGAGGTCGCGGACATGCCGCTGCCCACCCAGGCGAAGCTGCTCCGCTTCATTGACCACCGCAACTTCAAGCGCGTCGGCGGCGCCGACGACATCAGCGTGGACATCCGGATCGTGGCCGCGACGAACAAGGACGTCGAGGCCGAGGTGCGCGCCGGTCGCTTCCGCAGCGACCTCTACTTTCGACTCAAGGTCGTCAGCATTCACCTTCCTCTACTGCGCGAGCGTGGCGACGACATCCTGTTGCTGGCCCGGCACTTCGTGCGTGACTTCGCGCGCAAGTTCCAGAAGCCGTTCGACGACCTGAGCCCGGAGGTGGCGGAGGCGCTGACGTCCTACGCCTGGCCGGGCAACGTCCGTGAGCTACGCAATCTGATGGAGCGCGTCGTGCTGCTCGAGGACGGGCCGCTCGTCCAGCTCGAGCACATGCCCGGCGAGCTGCTCGGGCGCGGCGCCGCAGGTCCGGTGTCGACCGCGGAATCGCGTGCGTACGGCGTCGCGACGCTGGCGCAGCTCGAAGCCGAGCACATCGCGGAGGTGTTGCGTCTCACCGACGGCAACAAGAGCCAAGCGGCGCGCATTCTCGGCATCTCGCGACAGGGATTGATCGAGAAGGTTCGCCGATTGCGACTCGAAGAGCCCGCGGGTCGTCAAGTATCTTGACACCACCAACTTTGTAGACACTTCGAGTCATCCTTCGCAGTCGCACACGCTTGCCCCACGTCGAATGATGCAACCCTCCGTGGACTGGACATCTGTGGATTGCAGACCGTCGTCGCTCACGCGACCGCGCGCGCCCCGCATGATCGATTCCGGCCGCTGAATTCGCGGGCGCGCAGGCAGATCACGCATTCGACTCATCCGCTGACGACATCGTGGCATGGTCGCTGCTTCTCGCTGAATCGACGCGCGAAGCACTCGGGAGCTTCCCGCGAGCGACGTGTAGGCGGCGAGGTTGCCGCCTGCTCCGATGGTGTATCACGCGGCGTCCGACGCCGCACGGCGTTCCCTGCGAGGAGGTGATTTCGGTGGCGAGGCGGAAGAAGGCTGCAAAGAAGGGCACCAAGAAGAAGGCTGCGAAGAAGAAGAAGTAAATCTCAAATACTGGACCTGGCACGTCCGCGGGGATTGATCGACACCCTCTGTTGGTCAGTCCCCGTATTTCTGTGCGGGCCAGGTGTCGAGACGGGGGCTGGAGGTGTGCTAGGGCTGGCAGGTGCCACCGCGGCGACGCCGCGGCGGCCCGCCTCCAGTTCGTGGCGTCGGCCCGCTCAGGGATGGGCGGGCCGGCGCGGGAATCCTTGCCGGGTGCTATAGTCCTCGGCCCCGATGCGATCCCCCGAGGCTGCTCCCGAAACGCCCGCTCACGCCACCCCGACTGCACCCGCGGCCATCGACGTCCGCGGCGCCCGCCAGCACAACTTGAAGGACATCGACGTCTCGTTCCCGCGAGGGCGGCTGACGGTCATCACCGGAGTGTCCGGGTCCGGTAAGTCGTCGCTGGCGTTCGACACCCTCTATGCCGAGGGGCAGCGCCGCTACGTCGAGTCCGTGTCGACCTACGCCAAGCAGTTCCTCGACCGGCTGCCGCGCCCCGAGGTCGACGCGATCACGGGTCTGACCCCGGCCGTCGCGATCCAGCGGGTGGCTCAGGCGCGCAGCGCCCGCTCCACGGTGGGGACGGCGACCGAAGCCTACGATTTTCTCCGTTTGTTGTTCGCCCGACTGGGGACCGTCCATTGCGCCGCGTGCGGCCGGCCCGTGCGCGCGGACAGCCCGTCGTCGATCGCGCGCGAGGCGCAAGCCTGGCCGGAAGGCGAATCGGTGCTGGTGATGGCGACGGTGCCGCTGTCGGCGCGGATGAGCTGGGAGGAGCAAGCCGGGCACTTGCAGCGGGCGGGCTTCACGCGGATCTACCTGCAGGACACAGTCGTGGAGCTCGACCCTCTGCCGAAGCTTGCGCGGGGGGCGCACGACGTGCGGGTCATCGTGGACCGGCTGGTCTGGCGTCGCGACGAGAGCGACCGGCTGTCGGACTCGTGCGATCAGGCGTTCCGCCGCGGCGAAGGGCGGCTCGAGCTCACGCTCGGAGGTCGCATGCCCGAGCGCCGCAGCGAGCGCTGGGAGTGCTCGAACTGCGGCGCCGTCGCGGCCCGACCGGAGCCGGCGCTGTTCTCGTTCAACAGCCCGCTCGGCGTCTGTCCCGAATGCCGCGGGTTCGGCAACGTCCTGACGTTCATGCCGGAGCTGATCGTGCCCGACCCGACGAAGACGCTGCGCGAGGACGCCATTCGCCCGTGGGCGGGTTCGTGGAGGCGGTTGTTCCGGCCGCGGATCGAGAAGCTCGCCAAGGAACAAGGGATTTCGCTGGACGTCCCATGGTCGAAGCTGCCGGCCGCGCACCGCCGGCTGCTCATGGAAGGCGGCGAGGGGTTTCGCGGCGCGATTCCGTTCCTCAAGCGCCTGCAGCAGAAGTCGTACGACGTCGGCAATCGGTTCCTGATCAAGAAGTACCAGAGCGCGCTGCCGTGCGGCTCGTGCGGCGGCACGCGGCTCCGCCGCGAGGCGCTGTCCGTCCGGCTCGGCGGACGGTCGATCGCGGAGGTGAACGCCATGACCGTGGCGCAGGCGGCGGGGTTCCTGCGGGCGCTCGAGTTCACGCCGAGCGAGCGCGAGGTCGCGGGACCGGTGCTCGTCGAGCTGGAGTCGCGGCTCCGGTTCCTCGAGCGCGTCGATCTGGGGTACCTCACGCTCGACCGCCTGGCGCGCACGCTGTCGGGCGGTGAGGCGCAACGCATCGAGCTCGCGAACGCGCTGGGGGCGAACCTCGCGGATACCCTGTACGTGCTGGACGAGCCCACGGTGGGGCTTCACCCTCGCGACACGTCGCGGTTGGTCGAGATCCTCGACGAGCTGGCGTCGCGCGGCAACACGCTCGTCGTCGTGGAGCACGAGCCGCTGGTCATGCGAGGCGCGGCGCATCTCGTGGACCTCGGGCCCGGCGCCGGGGAGCGGGGCGGCCAGGTGCTGTACGCCGGCCCGACGGGAGACGCGCTGCGCGACGCGGCGACCGAGACCGCACGCTACCTGCGCGGCGAGCGCGAAGTGCGGCGCGCGCGCCTGCCCGGCGCTCCCGCCGCGTTTCTCACGATCGAAGGAGCGACGCACCACAACCTGCGCGAGGTGACCGCCCGCTTTCCGTTGGGTCGCCTGACCTCGGTCACGGGCGTTTCGGGCTCGGGCAAGAGCAGTCTGATCGAGGACGTGCTCCACCGGGCGGCGCGACAGGCGCTGGAGGGCGCGCAGATCGAGCTACCGGGAGCGCATCGGGCGATCCGCGGGCTCGACCGGCTGACGCGCGTGGTGATGGTCGACCAGTCGCCGATCGGGCGGACGCCGCGCTCGTGCCCGGTGTCCTACCTGGGCGGCTACGCTCCGTTGCGCGAGGTGTTCGCGCGACTGCCGGTCGCGCTGGCCCGCGGGCTCAAAGACGGCGCATTCTCGTTCAACACCCCCGGCGGGCGCTGCGAGCGCTGCGAGGGCGCGGGCTGGGTGACGGTCGAGATGTACTTCCTGGCGGATCTGATGGTGCCTTGCGAGGTCTGCGGCGGAGACCGATTCCGCCCCGAGGTGCTCGACGTCCGTTACCGCGGGCTCAACATCCGCGACGCGCTGGACCTCACCGTGGATCAGGCGTTCGAGCACTTCGCATCGGAGCCGCGCTTCACCCGCACGCTGCACCTGCTGCGCCGCGTGGGGCTCGGCTACCTCAGGCTCGGGCAGCCCGCGACGCAGCTGTCGGGGGGTGAGTCGCAGCGTCTGAAGATCGCGCGCGAGCTGTCCGCGCGAGGGGCGGGTGTCGCGCTGGTGCTGCTGGACGAGCCCACCGTCGGCCTGCATTACGCCGACGTCCAGCGCCTGCTCGAGGTCTTGAGCGAGCTCGTCGAGCGCGGCGACACGGTGATCGTCATCGAGCACAACCTCGACGTGATCCGGAACAGCGATTGGGTCGTCGACCTCGGCCCGGGCGGGGGCGACGACGGGGGATCGCTGGTGGCGGAGGGGCCGCCCGAAGCGATCGCCGCGACGTCGGAAAGCTGGACCGGGCGGTTCCTGTCCGAGGTGATGCAGGCGGCCGGCGCACCCATGTTCGCTCCACGCCTGGCGACGGCGCGACCGAGAACCGAGGACCGGACGATGCGCGCGGTCGGTCGGCGCAGAACGCCGAGCCGGAGTCGGCGGCGCAGGTAACGAGGCCCGATCCCGCTGCGCCTCCCGGTTCGGCTCGTACGCCGCGCCCCGCCGGGGCGCCTCCCGCTTCGGCACGTTCATCGCGGCCCGCCGCGATGCCTCGAGGGCAGGCGCTTTCCCCGTTGCCCGTTCGGCGCCGCGGTGCCATCGTTTCGTTCATGAGCACGGTCGCCCCCGCAGGCGTCGTCCGCCTGGACGACTTCCGCTGGCAGATCCCTCGCGAAGGCGGCATGCGCGTTCCAGGTGTGATCTTCGCGAATCGCACCCTGCTCGACCGCATGCTCTCCGATCGCACGCTCGATCAGGTGAGGAACGCGGCGCACCTGCCCGGGATTCTCGACGCCTCGATCGCCATGCCCGACGCGCACTGGGGCTACGGTCTCCCCGTGGGCGGCGTCGTGGCGACGCACGAGGCCGAAGGTGTGATCTCGCCGGGAGCGGTGGGCTACGACATCGGCTGCGGCGTGCGATTGCTGCGCAGCCGCCTCTCGCGCGCCGAGCTGATCTCGAGAGCCGACGCGTTGGCCGACGCGCTCTACCATCACGTGCCGTGCGGCGTCGGGTCGCACGGCGCGGTGAGCGTGTCACGCGCGGAGCTGGACCGGGTGCTACGAGACGGCGCGAGCTGGGCGGTCGCGCGAGGTCTGGGGATGCGCAGCGATCTCGATCATTGCGAGGAGGCCGGCGTGCTCGCCGACGCGGATCCCGAGGCCGTGAGCGAGGGCGCCCGCGAGCGCGGCCACGACCAGCTCGGCACGCTAGGCTCGGGCAACCACTTTCTCGAGGTGCAGGAGGTCGAGGAGGTGTACGACGCCGATGCGGCGGCGGCACTCGGACTCGACATCGGCTCAGTCACCGTGATGATCCACTGCGGCTCGCGCGGGCTCGGGCACCAGGTCTGCACGGACCACGTGCGGGCGGTATCGCGCAAGCTGGCGGCTTGGCGGATCGCGCTGCCCGATCGCCAGCTCGCCTGCGCCCCGATCGACTCCCCCGAGGCCCGCGCCTATCTCGGCGCGATGCGCGCGGCGGCCAACTTCGCGTGGGCGAACCGGCAATGCATCACGCACGGCGTGCGGCTGGCGTTCGAGACCACGTTGCGTCGCGGCAACACCCAGCTCGGGCTCACGCTGGTTTACGACGTGGCGCACAACATCGCGAAGTTCGAGACGCACGAGACTTCCCAGGGCCGCGTGCGCTGCCTGGTCCACCGCAAGGGCGCGACGCGCGCGTTTCCGGCCCGGCATCCCGACGTTCCCGAAGCCTATCGCGCCACCGGACAGCCCGTGCTGGTCCCCGGGGACATGGGGCGCTACTCGTTCGTGCTCGTCGGACGCCCCGGCTCGATGTCGCGGGCGTTCGGCTCGACGTGCCATGGCGCGGGACGCCGGATGAGCCGGACCCAAGCGGTGCGCGAAACCCACGGCCGGGATCTCGTTCGCGAGCTGCGGGAGCTGGGCGTGGTCGTGCGCTACGAGGGGCGCGACACGCTCCGCGAGGAGACCAGCGAGGCGTACAAGGACGTGGCCGAGGTCGTGCGCGTGTGCGAAGGGGCCGACCTCGCGAAGCCCGTGGCGCGACTCAAGCCGTTCATCGTCGTGAAGGGGTAGCGCGGTCTACACGCCGCGCTACGCCCCGCGCAGCTCTTCGGGGAGTGATCGCTCGCGCGCGAGCTGCGCCGCCTCGGTGACGCCGAGCACGGCGTCTTCGACCACGACTCCGCGAAGCAGCTCGAGCGGCACCAGCTCGAAGTACACGTTGCGTGCCTGGACGCCGGGGGTGGGTGAATCCCAGATCTCGCTCCCTGGCATCTCCAGAATGCGCAACGCGCTCGTCGTCGCGGCCAGGAACTTGCGGCGGCTCGCGACGGCGTAAACCGGCACCGAGTGCTCGCGTGCGGCCAGCGCGAGAGCGTAGGACCCGATCTTGTTGATGAGTCCGCGATCGGTCAGCGCATCCGCGCCGATCCACACCATCGTCGCCTGCGACAGGAGCAGCGGCAGAGCGGCGTCGACCACGATCCACGTCGGGATTCCGGCGCCGCCCAGCTCCTCGGCGGCGCGCCGGCCCTCGAACAACGGTCGACCCTCGGCGATCAGCGCGCGCGGCGTGAGGCCCTGTTGTTGGGCCAGCGTGAGCGCGTCGATCACGGCGCGGCTGTGCGACAGCGTCGCGATCCACGCGCCGCGTTGTGTCATGAGCTTCGCGGCGACGCGCGCCGTGGCCTGGCGCGACGCGAGCAGGTCGTTGC
>JACXTT010013106.1_pt1 | contig 10954 bp, 16 predicted proteins | sample 9270951 | NCBI WGS metagenome assembly JACXTT01 (sample SAMN15532306, study PRJNA645909) | rock metagenome | isolation source: weathered quartz diorite | place: Puerto Rico | collected 2017-06-21 | reverse complement strand
CGACTTGGTGATTGTGGGCGGCGGGTCGGCAGGCTTCGCCGCCGCGATCAAGGCGGCCGAGCTGGGCGCGCGGGTCGCCATGGCCGAGGGCGGGACCCTGGGCGGCACTTGCGTGAACGTCGGCTGCGTGCCGTCGAAGACGTTGATCCGCGCCGCCGAGGCGCAGCACCGCCGTGTGCACCATGGCTTCGAGGGCGTCCCGACGACCGACGGCCGACCCGACTGGGTCACGGTCCGTGGCCAGAAGGACGAGCTCGTGTCCGAGCTACGGCAAGCCAAGTACTGGGACGTGCTGCGGTCCTATCCGGCGGTGACGCTGTTCGAGCAGCGTGCCGAGCTCACGTCCGGCCACAGCGCCCGCTGGCGGACGGCCGGACGATCACCGCCGGGAAGATCCTGGTCACGACCGGCGCGTCGCCGTGGGCCGCGCCGATCCCGGGGCTGGCCGAGGCCGGCTACTTGGACAACGTCAGCGCGATGGCGCTCGAACGCCTGCCCGAATCCCTGATTGTGGTCGGGGCGAGCGCGGTGGGGCTCGAACTGGCACAGATGTTCGCGCGACTGGGTGTAAGGGTGACGGTCCTCGAGGCCCAGCCGCGCGTGGTGCCGGTGGAAGACGCAGACGTCGGCAGCACGCTGGGCGATTACCTGTGGGAGGAGGGCCTCGAAGTCCATGCCGGCGTCCAGATTGCGCAGGTAGGTCGCGTCGGCGACGGCTACACGGTGTCGTTCCAAGAGAGCGGCAAGCCACGTGCTGCACGCGCGGCGCAATTGCTCGTCGCCACCGGCCGCCGGGCGAACACCAAGGGGTTCGGAATCGAGTCGGTGGGCGTCGCGCTGGGCAAGAAGGGGGAGATCGTCATCAACGAGTTCCTCCAGACGGCCAACCCCGATGCCTACGCTGCGGGCGACGTGATCGGCGACCCGATGTTCGTATATGTCGCGGCGTACGGCGGAGCGCTCGCCGCCGAGAACGCCCTGACCGGGAACGTCCGGCGCTACGATCTCACCGCCTTGCCGAAGGTCACGTTCACGGACCCCGGGGTCGCCTCGGTCGGGCTGACTGAGGAAGAGGCGCGGGGGAAGGGGATTGAGCCGCTCGTGTCGAAGCTCCCACTGGAACACGTGCCGCGCTCGCTCGCCGCACGCGACACGCGTGGGTTTGTGAAGCTCGTGGCGGAGGGCGTGAGCCGAAAGCTCATCGGCGCGCATATCCTCGCCGCCGAGGCCGGGGAAATGATCACGGAGCCGGCGCTGGCGATCAAGTACGGACTGACCATCGAGGATCTGGCCGCGACGTTCCATCCGTACCTGACGCTGTCGGAGGGGATCAAGCTCGCCGCCCAGACGTTCAACAAGGACGTGGCGAAACTCTCGTGCTGCGCGGCGTAGGATGATGACGTGCGCTACCTCGTGTTATGCGGCGGCGGCAGCCGGGGGGCCATCGAGGTTGGGTTCGCCCAGGCGCTCGATGCGCTACGCCGCGACCGCGCGCTGCACGGGGTCGCGGACATCTTGGGGCTCGAGGCCCTCGCCGGGGCCCGCTCGGTCCCGCTCTGGCCGCAGCTCGAGGAGATCCTGCGTGCCTACTTCCCGGTGCGCGAGCACCTCGGCCCGGGCACGCTCCTGTTTCCGTCCTTCCGCACCGGCAAGGAGGCCCTGCTCACGGACGAGCGGAAGCTGATCGAAGCGATCGCCGTGCCAGCGATCGACGGGCGGGTTCTGGGCTGAGAATGAACGAGCCGCCGTCCGCCGGCTCGGCCGCCTTGTGTTGCCCGAAGGTAATCGTGATGTTCGAGGCATGACTGTGGTGGAATCCCCGGCCGAGACCCCGGTCGCACCCGCGCGGCTTGAGCCCCAGCCTCATGGCGGCGCCTTGCGTCGCGGCGGCACGAACCGCGGCGGCCCTGGGCGTCCGCGGGACGCTGTGCGCCGCCTAGCCCTCCGGGGGGCAGCCCGGGCCGTGCCCCGGCTCATCCAGATCGCTACCGACCCCGCGTCCGAGCCGAGGGACGTGATCGCGGCCGCACGTGTGCTGCTTGAGTTCGGCCTCGGTCGCCAGCTCGAGGTTGACGGCCAGGTGGACCATGAGCACCGCTTTGTCGTCGAGGTGCCAACGCTCGCCGCGACTGCCGAGCAATGGGTGGCCCGCTACCGGCCAGCTCTGACGGCGGGCAGCTCGCCCAGTGGGGAGCGCATCGAGGACGGCATGGAGCTCGGAGATGGCCTCAAGTGAGAAAGTAAGCTATCGGCGTGACGACCTTCGGAGCAGCCCTCGCGTTGTTTGGCGCGGTAGCACAAGCGAGACCTCGATGGCATTCCCCGGGGCCACCGTGGTGGCAGCCGGGGCCGTGATCGTGCTGGCCGGCGGCGTGCTAGCGCTCATCGCACGGACAAGTCCGTGACCCTTTCGCACATCATGCAGCGGCCTCGTCGCGAACCGCCGGAGAGGGTTAGAGGGATCTTTCGAGTCTCATCCCGCGAGCATGGTCCCGTCACTCGCAGGGGTTGGTAGGCGTGGCACGTCCCCAGCGAGCGATCTGGCGGCCGCAGCCTGGTCCGCAGGAGGCGCTGCTCGCGTGTCCCATCGCGGACGTCTTTTACGGTGGCGCGCGCGGGTCAGGGAAGAGCGACGCGCTGCTCGGTGATTTCGCCGCTCACGCAGGGCGACACGCAAGCGCAGCGCGCGGGATTTTGTTCCGCAGAACGTATCCTGAGCTGGAGGAGATCGAGCGGCGCAGCCGGGAGATCTACGGGGCACTCCGGGCGGTGTACAACGCCGGCAGCCGGACCTGGATCTTCCCGAACGGTGCGACGCTGAAGCTCCGGCACCTTGACCGCGACGAACACGCCGACGAGTACCAGGGCCACCAGTACACGTGGATGGGGTTCGACGAGCTCCAGAGCTGGCCGCTGCCGGCGCCGATCGACCGGCTCTGGGCGACGCTCCGCTCGCCGCACCGCGTTCCGTGTGTCCGCCGCTCGACCGGCAACCCGGGGGGCCCCGGTAACCAGTGGGTGCGCCGCCGCTACGTGGATCCCGCCACGCCGGGGGTGCCGTACAAGTACCGGCCGCAAGCCGCCGTGCCGCTCGAGATCGAGGCCGTGTTCATCCCAGCACGGCTCGAGGACAATCCGGCGCTCGTCGCGCGGGACCCGCAGTACGAGAGCCGCCTCGCCGCGGTCGGGAACGCCGAGCTGTACCGCGCGTGGCGCTTTGGTGATTGGAGCGTCATTGCCGGCGCGGCGCTCGACCTGAACCCTGCCGTCCATCTGGTGCCGCGGTTCGATCCACCCGCGCACTGGACCTGGTTCGGGAGCTTCGACTGGGGATACGCGCACCCGTGGGTCTTCGCGGCCTACCTCGCTGACGAAGACGGCACCGTGTTCCAGGTGGACATGCTCTCAGGCCGCCGAATGCAGCCACGCGAGATCGCCGACCGGATCCGCGAGCGGTTCGACGTCGGGGTGTTCCGCCACGTTGTGGCCGGGCACGACTGCTGGGCGGATTACCGGGCGCGCGCGGAGAACGTGCCCACGGTCGCCGAGGTGCTCATGGAGCATGGGCTCTACTTGAGCCAGGCGAACATCAGCCGCGTGCAGGGGCTGAACACCCTGCGCCGCTACCTCGACCACGGGCCGGATCGGCGCCCGGCGCTTCGCTTCATGGACACGCCTGGGAACCGCGCGTGCCTCGCACAGCTGCAAGCAATGGTGCTCAACCCGAACGACCCCGAGGACGTGCGGAAGGTCGACGCGGACAGTGAGACGGGGGAGGGCGGGGACGACCGTTACGATACCGTGCGGTACGCCGTCTGCTCGCGGCCCTTGCCAGCGCGCAACGTCGCCGGGGACGCGCCGCTCGCGATCTGGAGCCCCGGAGTCCTCGCCGCCGAGCACGAGCGGCTGTACCGCAAGCGGCCGGACACGCGGGTGCCGTCCAGCGGACGCGATTTCCTGGCGGAGTCAGAGTTCGGCGACCTGCTCTAGAAGGGGGCGCCTCGTCACTCGGGCTTACGGTCTTTCTGCTTCACCAGCCACATGTACGCCGAGCCTGCTCGAGGGCGGTGCGAGCGTCGGGCGTATCCACGTCATCACGTGTGACTGCTCGCCACTTGGCGTGCGCGTTCAACACGGCCGCGGAGAAGAGATACTTGCCCGTCGGGACGCCGGAGACCGTGACCACGGCGCGCTCGAACTCCTCTTCGGGGAGCGTGACGGCCACCTCGATGATCTGTCCGGCGACCTGGTAGCGGTCGAAGTAGGCGGGCTGCTCGTAGAGGACCACCCCGAGCTGCTGCCGACTCTCGTCAGTCCGCTCGTCACGGAACCCGTCGGCGAGGATTCGCTCGCCGTCTGCATCGAGTGGCGCGGCGTAGTAGAGCACGCGGGTCTCCGGTCGGCAGCTCATGGCTTGCGAGATCTCGATGAGCGTCGCTTCTTCCGAGCCTCCAGCTCTGCGCGGCGCGCTGCTTCCCCCCCTGCCAGTTCGGCCTCCTGGGCCTTTAGGTATTCCCAGTTGAAAACGGGAGCCGGGTTCGGCTCACGTCCCTCCGGTACATCCCGAGCGCCGGTTTGCGGCAGCGGGCCTTCGCCGATCACTGGTTCCTGGAGGGGCAGGAGAGGCCAGCGAACCCCTGACCGCAGCAGCTTGTACCGTTCAGGATCATCCCTCTTGAGCTTGCCGGCGACTCCGCTGGCTACGAGGCGCCGGAACACCTCTCGGTCCAGCTCCTGCTTGCGCGCCAACTCGCGCTGGCAGAAGTCCATGACGCGCTCGAGGAGTTCACCGGGATCGGGGAAGGCTGCTCGAACGTCGGCAGCAGGTTGCTTGGCTTGGTGAACGAGCACGGCCACGACGTGATTGTGGAGGAGGGCCGCCGTCGTCCGGAATGGTCCCGGCGCCCCGCGGACCTCCGGTCCGTCGTCCAATAGCAGGTGGTCCAAGCCGACGCCGGTCTTCTCTGCGAAGGTGAGGAGGGCCGCTGTGAATGGGAGGCGGGGGCTCTCCTTCCGCAGCCAGGCGGTCACGGTCGGCTTGTACATCCCGCTCGGTGGAACGCCGGGAACCTCATCGCTCGCCTGGCGGCCTTTGACGAGCGCGTACAGGCTGCCGTAACTACTCTCCTTGATCGCCTCGCGGGCCCGCCGCTGAAAGCCCCGTATCTGTGCCTTGGAAAGGCCTTGCCTCTCCTGTCGGCGATTTCGCATAGGTCTCCTAGCAGATATCTAGTAAGTCTCTTAACGAATCTAAGTGGAGACTCTCGACGCGCAACGGTGAGGAGCGTACTGTAGCGAGTGGGAGCCACCCTTAGCGGAGACCGCGATGCCCAAGGAGACGTTGAACGCGAAGGAGACGATGCGCTTCCTTCGCATCTCCAGAAAGACGCTCCGGGACATGCTTGCCCGAGGCGAACTCGCCGGCTTCAAACGCGGGCGAATCGTCCGCGTTGATCCGCGATCTGTGGACGAGCTGCTCCGCGGCCGGGCGCAGGCGGCGCCGGCGGCCTAGGAACGCGAAAGGCCCGCGGCCAGACTCCGCGAGCCTCTCGCCCAACTCGCACCGAAGGGAGGGCCTTCAGTGCTTGGCGAAACGGTACGTAAGCGGACCCAGCCAGTCAATCGTGGACAGCGCCAGCGTGGCGTAGACGCCGATCATCGCCTGCCGGTCACGGCACTCGGCCCCGGTCGCTACCGGGTCCGCGGCCGCACGCACTCGGACGAACCGCTTAAGTCGCCACGTCCCCAACTCGAACACATCGGCGCGATCCTCGAGCGTGTAGTCGACGGATTGATTAGAGACGCGGAGCGCCGCGTCGGTGGCGCGATTGCGAACAGCGTTGGCCTGCGGCGTCTCCGCGCCACGCTCAGGGCGTGGTCCCAGCGAGGTGCCGCGTAGATGTCGCGGAGCATCTACTCGTTCGAGCGCGGTCCCGGTCGGACGATCCGGGTCACCGGTGGCACGGCCGACACGGTGGCCGTCCAGGACGGCGCACGATGACCGCTGTCGGTCGTCTCCTATCGACCGCGTGGCAGACGCGATACGTCGCGCAGGGTCGGCTGCGCGCGTTCGGGTGCGACCCAGCGTCCCCGAGCGACCTGTCGGCGGTGCTCTCGCTCGTCCGCGACGAGTTAGCCGCCGTCAAGGCAGCGCCGACGATGCCGGCGCGCGAGCGGGTTGTGCGGCTACGTGTTCTGCATGAGCTGGTGCAGCAGGTGGTGGAGGTCCTGCGATGATCGCGCTCGACGGTCCCGCCCTCCGGGTCGAGGCGCGCCCCAATGGCCGTGCGGCGATCCCGTTCAGCATCGTGGACCGCGCGACCGGCCAGGCGATCTTGACCGACGCGCAGGACATCGTGAAGGCCGAGACGCGGCAGCGCGTCATCGAGGCGTGTCCTACCGCCTGGCCAGTAGATCTGCGGGCCGAGGCGGCGGAGCTCCTCAGCAAGGTCGCGGCCGAGATCGTGCGCGCGCAGGTGAGCCCGGCGAAGGCCGACGACGAACAAGGCCAGGCGATCACGTTCGCTGATCCCGAGCCGTGGGAGGAGCCGGTAGACGGCGCCCAGCTACTCGGCCGGATCCACGCCTTGGTGACGCGCTTCCTCGGCTTGCCTCCCGGCGGGGACCTCCTGCTCGCGGTCTTCGCGCTCTACACGCACGCGGCCGACGCCTTCGACACCGCCCCGTACATCGTGCTCCACTCGCCCGCTCCGCAGTGCGGGAAGACCCGGGCGCTTGAGATTCTGGGATTGCTTACGCGGCGTGCGTGGCAGACCATCTGCCCATCGACAGCGGTGCTGTTCCGGGTCCTCGAGCAACACGCCACGACTCTGCTGCTCGACGAGGCTGAGGTCGTCCGCGGGCAAGGGGATTCGGCCAAGGACGTGCAGGCACTTCTACAGTCCGGCTACCGCCGTGGCGCATGCGTCCCCCGGTGCGTCGGCGACGACAACGAGGTCCGCAACTTCCGAGTGTTCGGGCCCAAGGCGTTCGCTTTGATCGGTGAGCTGCCGCCCGCGCTCTTCGACCGCTGCATTAAGATCGAGATGCAGCGCCGGCCACGGGGCGAGCGACTTGAGCGGTTCCGCTTCAGCCGCGTCGAACCGGAGGCTCTGATGCTCCGGCGCATGGCCGCGCGCTGGGCCCGGGATTACGCCGAGGCGCTCCGCACGGTCGAGGTCCCCGAGCTCCCGTTCCTCGACGAGCGCCAAGAGGAGGCGTGGTCGCCGCTTCTCGCGGTCGGCGTCCTTGCTGGCGGCGACTGGTACGAGCGGCTGCGCGAGGCTGCCGGCCAACTCAGCGGTGGACGCACCACTACAAGCCCCGGGATCGAGCTACTGGCCGACGTGCGCGCCATCTTCAACGCGCGAGGCGTGGACCGGATCACATCGTCCGACCTAGCCGCCGCACTGGGCGAAATGGAGGGGCGCCCCTGGGCCGAGTGGAGCCGGGGTCGCCCCATCAGCACGACCGCGTTAGCCCGGATGCTCAAGCCCTTCGGGGTGGCGTCCACGTCGGACGGCGCGACCAGGGGGTACAGGTGGGAAGCCTTTACCACCCTCTGGGACGTGTACCTCAACCCGTCAACCTGTCAGGATCCCAGCAATGACGGGACGAAACAGGGTTCAGCAACCCGTCAAGCAGATCGTCAGGCTGACGGGTCTGAAATCCCCGAAAGCCCGCATAGCAACTGGATTTCTGACAGGTTGACAGGTCAGAGCAGGGGGATAGACGGCCCGGGCCTGTTCGATGAGGTGTCGCTGCCCTCCGAGCCCGAGGGCGACGACCCCGTGGCCGAGGATCTCGACGAGGGTACCGGGCTGGCCGTGCACGACGAAACCGCGCTGCCGTCCGACGAGCCGCCGCCGGAGCTGGTGCGGGAATGGGCTCAGGCTTCCAGCGGGGAATCCGATAGCGGCGTGAACGTGCCGGAGCAGACGGATGGTGAGGATGATGTCCTGCCCTTCTGACCGACGCGAGATGACGTGCAAGCTCGAGGAGGCGCTGTGACCGACCGCGGCTGGAAGCAGTTCGAGCGGCGGCTGGCGCGGGCACTCGGCACCGAGCGGATCCCGGTCACGGGCGAGCGGGACGGCGCCGACTTCGAGAACGCGCTGTTCTGCTACCAGGCGAAGAAGCGGCAGATGTTCCCCGGGTACGTCGCGCGTTGGCTCGATGGCGTGCGCACAAGGGCCGCGAGCCGCTCGCCCGCAAAGGTCGGGGTCGTCATCCTGCAGCGCCCGCGCGGCCGGGACGCCGGGGCCTTGGTCGTGCTCGCGTTCGCCGACTGGCTCGAGCTCCACGTCGGTCGGCGCGATCTGCGGGCTCAGGTGGCGATGCCGGCGCCGTCCCAGGGGGGCCCGGGGACGCTTCCGAAAGCGCCCCGAGCCACGATCTGCCTTCGCCCTGGGTGTGGGAAGCCTCTACCGCCCGGGCCGCGTCGCGGCAGCCCGCGCCGCTTCTGCTCGTCAGCATGTCGTCGGCGGGCGTGGCGGGCTGCGCATCAGCGGACGAGGGCGGCGATCGACGAGGCCGCGGGAGGTGCCCGGTGACGCTCACCGAGCTGCTCGCGCGCTTCGAGGAACGGGCAGTCCTGGCCGAGCGCGAGGCCGCGACCGCGCCGGTCGCCAACGTGTACCGGCTCGTGCTTGACGAGCTCCGACCGCTGGCCGTGGGCGTCGACGCCCCCGCTTCCGCGCCGGCGCCGGAGCGGCTCCTCACCGCGGCGGAAGCCGCTGCGCGCCTCGGCGTGGCACCCAGATGGCTCTACCGGCACGCTCGCGAGCTGCCATTCACGCGCCGCCTTGGCCCGAAGACGCTCCGGTTCTCGGAGCGGGGTCTGCAGCGTCACCTCGATCGCCGCCCCTGACACTCACGCTGCGTTGACTGGTCCCTTTTCTCCTCGGTCATACCTCTTGTCGAACGCCAGCTTGTTGCATAGGTTCTATGCAACCACTACGCAGGAGCACATCCGTGACTGCCCCCACCCACTACGCCACTCGCTTCGTGTTCGACGACGGTTCGTCGGGCGCCTCGGTCTGGGAACCGTCGACCGAGCCGTGCCCTTGGTGCCACGCCGTCGGCGGAGTCTATGAGAGCACAGCTGGGAACTACGCAGTCTGCCTGACGTGCGAAAGTGGCTGGAGCGAGGTCCCCAGGCCGTCTAAGCCGGCCACGAACGATGTTCTCCGGCAGACCCTCGAGCAGCTCGCTCGGGCGCGGCGGGCGTGATGGCAGACGCTCGGACGCGCGCTGTTCGAGAAGTCCTGTCCGCGACGTCGGTCAGCCTGCTGCAGCTGGGCACGCTGGCCGGCGTTCCGCAGAGCACCCTGTCGCGTATTCGCAGTGGTCACCTCAACGCTACGGCGGCCGTGGCAGAGGCGCTCGCCACGGCGCTGGAGCGGTTGGGCACGAGCTTCACCCAGGCCGCGCGCAAGATCCGGTCAGCCGCACCCCGGACGCGCGCCCAACGGAGGAACCGATGAACGACAAGACGACGCAGGACCAGCCGCTCGTCGCCGAGCTGAACCAGCGAGCCGAGGCGCTCGAGCGACGACTGCAGGCGCGGATCGCGGCGCAGGTGAAGTACCAAGCCGAGGCACCGGTCGACGTCGCGGCCGTGACCGAGCGCCGCGAGTTCGGCCACATCTACCGACACCCGCGGAGCCGCTTCTGGTGGATCCGCTACCGCGTGGACGGCAAGACGCACCGCGAATCGAGCGGCTCCACGAGCCTCCGCGTCGCGGAGAAGCTGCTCGCGCGGAAGCAGGCTGAGATCGGCCTCGGGCAGTTCGTAGCGCCCGACGTAAAGCGCACGACGTTCGAGGACCTCGCGCGGATCATCTCTGACGATTACGCGGTGAACGGCCGCCGTTCGGGCGATCGCTTGGAGGACTCGCTGCGGCGACTGCGCGGCGTGTTCGGCACCGCGCGCGCGGTCGGCATCACGGCGGACCGTCTGACGGGCTACGTCAAGCAGCGGTTCGACGAGGGCGCGGCCGCGTCCACCGTCCGCAACGAGCTCAACGCGCTGCGCCGCGCGTTCCGGCTCGCGAAGAAGGCAGGGCGTGTGGCCCGCGTGCCGGAGTTCCCTACGCTCGAGCTGCACAACACGCGGACCGGGTTCTTCGAGACACCGGATCTCCAAGCGCTACTCGTCGAGCTGCCGGAGCCCCTGCGACCGTTGATCGAGTTCCTCCATCTCACCGGCTGGCGGAGCGGCGAGGCGCTGGCGCTCCAGTGGGGCCAGGTCGACTTCCGCGCCGGGATGCTGCGGCTCGAGCCCGAGACGACGAAGAACGACGAAGGCCGGATGTTCCCCTTCGCCGTGCTGCCACCGCTCCGTGCGCTGCTTGACCGGCAGCGCGCTCACACGACGGCCGTCGAGCGCCGGCTGGGGCAGGTGATCCCACACGTCTTCCACCGCGACGGCCGGCCGATCGGCGACTTTCACAAGACCTGGTACGCGGCGATTGAGCGGGCAGCATACCAGGGCGGCGGCCCGGTGCGCACGCTAGTACGTCCGGGACTCGTCGGGCGACTCGTTCACGACCTGCGACGCACGGCCGTCCGCAACCTCGAGCGTGCCGGCGTCTCGCGTTCCGTCGCCATGAAGCTCACCGGCCACAAGACCGAGAGCGTCTACCGGCGCTACGCGATCGTGGCCGAGCAGGATCTCAAGGAGGGCGTGGAGAAGCTCGCCGCGCTGCATGGCCGGCGGGGCACACTTGGGGCACACAGCGGCTCCGAAGCCGCGGCCGGCTGATGAGACCGACGTCCGAAGTTGTTGTGGGAGAAAGCGGAGGGCGCAGGATTCGAACCTGCACGGGGTTGCCCCCAGCGGTTTTCAAGACCGCCGCCTTACCAGTTAGGTCTAGCCCTCCTCACCTCGACGCTAACGTAGCGGCGCGCCCGCGCGCCGGTCAACGCTCCTCGGGGGCTCGGGGAAGGCCCC
>JACXTT010013105.1_pt1 | contig 10954 bp, 8 predicted proteins | sample 9270951 | NCBI WGS metagenome assembly JACXTT01 (sample SAMN15532306, study PRJNA645909) | rock metagenome | isolation source: weathered quartz diorite | place: Puerto Rico | collected 2017-06-21 | reverse complement strand
CGCTGACGGAGCCCAACCCGGGCAAGTCGTTTACGGTGGCGTTGAATTTCCCGCAGGGGTTTGAGCTGGCGCAGGGGACCAAGGCGGAGTTTAGTGTCAAATCGGACAATCCGAAGTTTGCGGTGATCAAGGTGCCGGTGACGCAGATGGCCAAGCCGGTGGCGATACCGGTGGCGTCGCAGCCAACGCCGATCAACCCGCTTTTGCCGGCTCGCAAGTTGCCGGTGAGTCAGCCGGGCGGTTTGGCGCCGGCAGCCGCAGCGGCCAAGACGCCTGCTCAGCAATAGCCTCCGGCGAGACAGCGCCGAGTTGTTAAGATTCACCGGCGCTACGACTGGTGGGAGAGGCTTCGTGAAACAAGTCTTGCTCGAGGCGCTGGTGGTTGCGGGGATAGGCGCTGCGGTGGCTTTTTTGGCCAATGGGGTCTCGTCCCGGGGTCTGAAGCTGGCCCGCGACTATTTTCCCGGTGCAACTCGGCCTGCGTCGGGCGTCCCGCCGATGACCAGCCCGACCAAGGGTGGTGGAGGAGCGGCTCAGGCGAAACCATCAGCCGCCGAGACGACCCTGGAGCGGCTGCGGCAGGAAGGGCTGCAAGTGGTCGATACGAAGCAGGTTCAGGAGCTGTATCACGACCCGCGCTACGAGCAGGGGGCCATCGTGTTTATCGATGCGCGCAACGACGAGCATTACCAGAAGGGCCACATCCCCGGCGCCTGGCAATTCGATCGTTATCATCCGGAGAACTATCTCTCGGCAGTGCTGCCGGTCTGCCAGTTGGCTCAGCAGGTGGTGGTCTATTGCGCAGGTGGGGAATGTGAGGACAGCGAGTTTGCGGCGCTGTTCTTGCGGGACTCGGCGCAGGTTCCGGGAGGAAAGCTCTTTGTCTATGCGGGGGGTTGGAACGAATGGACGGCGCGGGGATTGCCGGTTGAGACCGGCGTTCGCAAGAGCGGGCAGATTGGGGTGAGCAAATGAGCGAGAGCGTCGCAAAGGGAAAGCTGTGCTCAGGGGACGTGGTGGCGGCGGTGGCGCGCTGGGTGTTGGGGGCGCTGTTTGTTTACATGGGTTTGAGCAAGGCGCTGCACCCGGAGGAGTTTCTGAAGCTGGTGCGGCAATATGAGGTGGTGAGCAACCCGTTTGTGTTGAACTCGATTGCGGCGGCATTGCCGTGGTTTGAGACGTTTTGCGGGCTGCTGTTACTGGCGGGGGTGGCGGTGCGGGGGACGGCGGTGGTGCTGGTGTTGATGCTGGTGCCGTTTACGTTGCTGGTGCTGAGGCGGGCGCTGGAGGTGGCGGGTGCGAAAGGCTTGCCATTTTGCATGGTGAAATTCGATTGCGGGTGCGGAGCGGGGGAGGTGCTGATCTGCAACAAGCTGTTGGAAAACTCACTTCTGATCTTCGTTGCAGCCGCGTTAATCGCCGGTTGGGGCCGCAAACTCGCGTTACGCTTCAGTTTGTTCCCGACTCGATCAACGTAAGAGTCGTTTCTCAAGACTAATTCCTGGTGCGCCGTAGCTCCACGCGGCTCGGGCCGCAGCCGTCACGAGGTACGTTGAAGGTGAGACGCCATTGTTGTCGAACCTCGTCGTAGTCCGCCTGCCAAAAATCATTTCCGTGCACAGACTGATCCAACCGCCTCCCATCTATCCAAAGGTCGAATCCGCGATAATCCCGCAGTCCGATGAAGCTCACGGGTACGTAGCCCAGACCGCCTGAGAGGATACAGGTCGCCGCCTCTTTTCGATTCACCGACACCGAGATCGGATAGCGATGCTGCATGCGACCGGTTCGTGCTGAGACCTGCAGCGCATTTGCTGCTGCTTCCCGGTGTACTAGGAGCCACGTGTCCGCGTCCTGCTCCAAAGTTTCACGAAAGGCTGCGTTCGGTCCGTAATAGGCGCCCGGCTCTGTTGGGAACTCGACCAATTCCAGTTCTGCTTCAACGAAATCTCCCGGCTTCAGACGAGTGAGTTCTGGCGGCGGCGACAGCTCGATTACCGTTCGGAAATTCCCCTTGCCCCACTCAGTCGCATAGAACGACGCGTGCGGCTGCGCGCTGGTCTTGCCGCCTAGCAACGCCTTCCAGGAGCGCACGACCAGGCCGCGGCTCGCGAGCGCCCCACCTTTGTTGACTGAGGCGCGATCGATGCCATGGATTGAGATCCAAGGCTGAGCGCCGGCCAATGCCACGCCACTTCGATCATATTTATCTTTCGTGCGAATCGGTTCCCATTCCTCGCGCAGGCCGCCAGCGTTGCCGATGGCAACTTGTCGCGCAGGAGTGTCGTTGTAGAAATCGGAGCCTAACTGGTAAAAGGCGAGGCGTTGCCACTCGACCGATTTCCGGATGTCGTAGCGGATTCGGTGAAAGGCCCGCAGATAATCGTCGCTGCGTGCAATGGAAACATTGACGCACGACGCAATCTCGCCACCCAGTGTTTCTTCCATATAACCGACATCCGTAAGGCAGGGGCCGTAAGCGCGGTAATCATTGCGCGTGCCACGGAAACCGCGGTATTGCCCGCTGCGATCGATCCAGACGAGAAAATCTCCGCCGCCACAATTGCCGGCCCAGCCGTATAGCTTCGCATCCGGGTTGGGCAAAGTCATCAGCGGGCGCACATCGTCGATCAAACAGCGCCGCTGCACTCGGCCAGGCTCGTAGCAGATGCTTTCGCCAAAGCTGCCGAGCGCGGCCTGCTCCCAGAATTGATTGTGCCCCCAGCCGATAAGGCAAAGTTGCGCGTGGGATGCCGCCGGCACACCGCCATACCGCGCGTGAGTCATGGCCAGCGTGAACTCGCGCCGCGAGTGCGGCGGCAAGTGAACGAACGTGCATCCGTGAAACCAAGGGCCCTGGTGTGGCAGGTCGCCCTTGTCGTCGCGCCGGTGCCAGTTCTTCGAGATCTGGATCGGAATGCCGGTAGGCACGCCGTCCTTGTCGCAAAGGATTGGAGTGAATCCCGTGATCGCAGGTGGCCGTTCATCTGTGAGCATGAGGGGCGCTGCAGCCTCGCGGTCGCTGTCATTGAACAATGTGAAACGCCAACGATCGAGCCGGTCGAGTTCCTCCTCCGGGTAATACGTGCCTTTTGCGTTTTTCCAGGGCGATGACGGAAGTTTGAGCACGGTGCAGCCAGTTGCGTCGCTGGTGCTCGCTGGTAAACCGCTCTGGGTTTCTATGCGGGGTCCGTGCGGATTGTTCGGGCCAAAAAGCTCCAGTACCGCAGGCCGGCCAAAAGCTAAAGAAATCGAGGCGCGTCGCTCCTGTGCGGCGATGGCGATCTCACTATCTTCGCCCGCAATAGCTTTCTCCAACTCAAATGACAAAACCGCGCGATCGGGCCAGAGGGCGACTTCAAGCCGTCCTTTCTCCTGCAGCCGTTCTCCGCTGGCATCGACAAACTCCAAACCCTCGACCGCGATGCGTTGAAAAAATCGACCGCTCTCGATGAAACGCACGGGAAAGTAGAAGTCATCGTTCGGCAATGGCCCGCGCCCGACGCAGGTGAACTTCCGATTACCTTGCTGCACGTTCAATTCAATTGGAAGCGGCGGCAGCGCAAACACGGCGGCATTGCCCTGGCTTAGCGTGCTTTGTCGGCTCAGCGGCCTGGCAAATCTCCCCGCGTGCAGCAGCTTAAGATTTGAGGTGTCGAGCGCCAGGCCGATCAGGCCACTTTGCAGACAGAGTACCGCCTCCGGTGGCGGTCCTTTCATGCCCAGATAATGCTGCGGCCCATTCGCCCACCACAAGAACGTGAAATCCTCCTCGCGCGGCATATAAGATAACAGCGGCGATGCCGCTTGGAGACAGGCAGCCCCAAAGAAAAGCGCCAGGCAGACCAAAAGTCGTCGCCAACGTGCCGACATGCTCCGGCTCTCGCGCCCCGGGAAGGTCATGGCTTCAATCCTTCCGCAAGCTCCCCAAGGCCGTCAACTCTTCCAATATCAGAAGGCGATCCGGTGCCCAAAATCTGGAGAAAATCCGGCGTCGCGTAACCGCTGAGGTCTGTGCCATCTCGAAATTCATTTACACTCCCCGCGCATTTGAACACAGTAACGAGATGTTTCCTCGAACTCGACTCTCCACGCTGACCTCTCTCTGCCTGGCGATGGGCGTGCTCGAATCTTTCGCAGCATCCCTCTTCAAATTCGAATCCACGCCGGGCAAACTGCCCAAAGATATTGTCCCACGGCATTACGCGATCCATCTAAAGCCCGATCTGGAGAAGTTCATCACGACCGGCAAAGTTCAAATCCAGGTCGAAGTACTCAAGCCGGCGAAGGAAATTGTGCTCAACGCCCTGGCCATGGAAATCACCAAGGCCGCCATCACCGCGCCAAAAACGATCTCGCTCGAACCCAAGCCAAATGCCGAAGCGCAGACGGTCGCGTTCCGGCTGCCAGAAGTGCTCGCTCCCGGCAAGTATACACTCACTACCGAATTCACCGGCCATCTGCGTGAGCAGGCGCAAGGTCTGTTTTATGTTCGCTACACGGGCAATGCCGGCAAGAAGCTGATGCTCTGCACGCAGATGGAGCCGACGGACGCGAGGCGGATGTTTCCCTGTTGGGACGAGCCGGTTTTCCGCGCGAAATTTGAACCGACGGTCATCGTTCCGGAGAAACACACCGCGGTCTCCAACATGCCGATCAAAGATGAAAAATCCCTGGGCGGCGGCTTGAAGGAAGTCCACTTCGGCGCCACCCCTCCGATGGCCAGTTACCTGGTGGTGCTGGTATCGGGCGAAATGGAGGCTTTGGAGGATTCATTCGAAGGCGTGAAGCTGCGCATCCTGGCGACCGAGGGCAAAAAGGAGCAGGGACGTTACGCATTGGAGTCGGTCAAAAAGTTGCTCGGCTACTACAATCATTATTTCGGCGTGAAATTCCCGCTTTCGAAACTGGATTCGATCGCCGTTCCGGGCGGCTTTGGCGGGGCCATGGAGAACTGGGGCGGGATCGTTTACAACGAGGCGATCCTGTTGTTTGATTCCAAAACAAGTTCGCTCGAAACGAAGATGGGGGTTTTCGACGTGATGGCGCATGAAATGGCCCACCAATGGTTCGGCGATCTGGTGACCGCGGCCTGGTGGAATGATCTCTGGCTCAACGAAGGATTTGCTTCCTGGATGGGAACCAAGGCGACCGATCATTTCAACCCCGAGTGGCAATTGTGGCTGGGCGCCGGCGCCGGAAAGTCGGGCGTGATGCGGCAGGACAGCCTTCGCTCGACGCATCCGATTCTGCAGCCCGTTCAGGACGAAAGTCAGGCCAACGATGCCTTTGATAATATCACTTATGGCAAGGGCCAGGCGTTTCTCCGGATGTTGGAAAACTATCTGGGTGAGGAAACTTTTCAGAAGGGAATGCAGCTCTACATGAAGCGACATGGGTATTCGAGCGCGACCACAGAAGATCTTTGGGCGGCGCTCGAGCAGGCTTCGGGCAAACCGGTGAGGGCACTTTCGGCCGGGTGGACCGAGCAACCTGGCCTGCCGGTGGTGAGTGTCAGCAGCGAATGCAAGGAGGGCAAAGCAGTAGTCCACATGGAACAGCAACGCTTTACCGTGGAAGACCCCGACGCAAAGCCATTACAATGGATGGTGCCGGTCGCGCTCGCGGACCTTTCGCAGCCCGGATCCAGACGCGTGGAACTGCTCGAGGGCAAATCGGCTACATTGACCTTCCCGAATTGCGACGGGGTGTTCAAAGCCAACTTCGGTGACGCCGGGTATTATCGGGTTTCCTACTCACCAACACTCTTTGATAAGCTGAAGCAGCGGATTAACTCGCTGTCGCCTGAGGATCGCCTGAACCTGCTGGCCGATGCCTGGGCCATGGTGGCCGCGCAACGCGCTACTGCCGCAAGCTACCTGGACATGGTCGTGTCGCTTCGCGGCGAAACAGCCACCGCGATCTGGCAGGATATTCTCGGACGCCTTGAACTCATCGATCAGCTCCAACGCAGCCAGCCCGGGCGCGACGCTTTCCGGCAGCGCATGATTGAGTTCGTCCGCCCCCAACTGGAGCGGCTGGGCTGGGACGCCCGGCCCGACGAGCGCGCGACCGACACTCTATTGCGTAACAGCGTCCTCAGCCTGCTCGGAAATTTTGGCGATAAGGAAGTCATCGCCAGGGCGCGGGCACGGTTCCAAAAATTTCTTGTGCAACCTGACAGCCTGGCTCCGACGCTGCGACCATGTGTCATGGCCATCGTCGGCCGTCACAGCGATCGCGCCACTTACGATCAGCTCCACGATTTGGCCCGGGCTGCCAAGGGCACCGAGGAGCGGCGACGATATTATGGAGCGATGTCCGCGGCGCTGGATCCATCGCTGGCGGCGCTGACGCTGCCTATTTCGCTGACGGATGAGACAGTTCCGCAAGAAGCCATCTGGCTGGTGTCGGGAGTCGCACATGCGGGCGAGCAACCTGAATTGGCCTGGCAGTTTGCCCAAAAGCACATGGACGAGCTCCTGGGCCGCACCGAAGAGTTCGTTCGGAATGTTTACGTGCCCGCCATCCTGAGCGCGTTCTCGGATGCAGCCCGCGCAGATGAGCTGGAGCAATACGTGCGCGAAAAAATAGGCCCTAAAGGCGCTACCAAAGCGAAGGAATCCGCCGAAGCTATGCGGCTCCGGGCGGCCATTAAAGAAAGGGAATTGCCGGGAATTGACCGCTGGGTCACTGCACAACCACGGCTGTTGCCGTAGATCTAACCAAGGTAGGTCTTAATACAACCGCCGGCGTGCGTACAGTAATAATGCAACAAATGGATTACCTTTCGAGGACGTTACCACCATTTGAAATTCGGGTCAGGAGCCGGCCCGGTGTAATTCCATTGATACGTCTCCTTCGGGAACTGGAAAAACTCGGTGTGGCCATCGCCCCATAACACGTTCATGCGGTATTGGCCCCGATAATTGTGCCATTGACTCCAAGGGTCGTTTTTGTCGCGGTCGGCCCACCAGAGCCAATCGCCTTCGATGAGCTTATTCGAGGGATGGACCGCTACCTGGCTGAGCTTCATGGGTGTCGCCTCGGGGCTTCCCGGCCTGGCGTCGGAGTTGCCGGTGACATGTTTGATGCGCAAGGTTTCGACCATCCACACGGCGAGATAGCTATTACCCCAGCCATCATAGCAACTGTGGATGTTCGCCGGAAATTCCGATTTCCAAAGCGAATCGCCCTTGTCTCCGGGACAATGAAAAGTCTCCACCGCCGGCACGTACTTGTTGAGAGGGCGCTTCTCGATTGGGTACGGACCGCCGTGAAGCTGCATCACCCCGGTCTTTCCACCCCAATCACCCCAGTCCGGATAGATGGGGAACCTGTCGTCAGAATCAGAAGCGTACATGTGGAAGCCCAGAGCGATCTGATGATGGTTGCTGGTACATCGGATGCGAATCGCCTTGTTTTTGGCACTGGCCAGCGCGGGCAGAAGCAGCGCGGCCAGAATGGCAATGATCGCAATAACGACCAACAACTCAATGAGCGTGAAGGATCGCGCTGCGCCCAAAATCCGCGGGCCTCTCGCAGAGGATTCTTTTTTCATAGTGGGTTGTGCAAGTCCAAGGATATCTCAAAGAGGTTACTTTGCAAACCCGTCCTGCAGCTCTCGGTAAACTGGCATTGAAGGTTGGCACTCGAGCGGACTTTCGATTTCCGTTTTAGCCGCGATAGATTAAGCTCGTTCCTGTATGGCAACCCTAAGCACGGCTGAGCCTGCCACCCCCCCAGCGCCCGCTAAAACCCGCGTGTTCGGCCGCGTATTCTGGACGCTCAACACCATCGAGATGTGGGAGCGGCTGGCGTACTACAACCTGCGAGTGATGGCTCCAATCTACATCATGCAGGCGGATAATCCGGGGGGGCTGCATCTGACGGCGGCGGATAAGGGAAGCATTTATGCCTGGTGGGCGGCCTTCCAATCGTTGTTGCCAATCGTCACAGGTGGTTTTGCCGATCGGCTGGGTTACAAGCGCACACTTGCTGGCTCGATCTCCATGATGATGGGCGGCTACTTGATGATCGCCTTCATGCGTGACCTTTCCTGGCTAAGCAATTACTGGGGATTTTTCGTAGCAGTGATGACGCTGGCCACCGGCACTGCCTTTTTCAAACCGAGCCTGCAAGGCTCGCTGGCGCAGAATCTGTCCAAGGAAAATTCCTCGGTCGGCTGGGGAATATTTTATTGGATCGTCAATGTCGGGGCTTTTATCGGCCATTACCTGCCGTCCATTTTGCTTACGCTGGGCGGGATATTGCCGGGATTTCTTCATGCCGCGGTCAACTCGAAGGAAGCCTGGCGGAATCTGTTTCTGGCCTCCGCGTTCTTCACCTCTTTCAACCTGGTCCTGCTGCTCACCTTCAAGGACATTCCTTCGGGCTCCTCGAAGACCGAATCATTCTGGCATGTGCTGTGGCGAACCTTGACCAACATTCTTGAACCGAGGCTGCTGGCGTTTATCGTCATTTTGTCGGGCTTCTGGCTGATGATGTATCAGTTGTGGGACCTGCAGCCGAACTTCATCGCCGATTGGGTCGATAGCCGGAATTTGGCCGCGGGCCTGCAGTGGCTGCCGACTCCGATGTATCACGCGCTGGTGCAGGAGACCGCTCGCGGTCCGATGATACCGCAACAGGTGCTGCTCAGCGCCAATTCGCTGTTCATCATCATCGGTGTAGTTGGCGTGGCCTGGCTGACCCGCCGGATGCGCACACTCGAGGCCATGTTCTGTGGGACCCTCCTGGCAACCATCGGCGTGCTCGTGGCCGGGTGGACGACCAGCGCCTATATGCTAGTCTTTGGCATTCTGTTTTTCTCGCTGGGCGAGATGATGACCGGGCCGAAAAAGATCGAATACCTCGGACTGATCGCGCCGCCGGGCAAGAAAGGATTGTATTTGGGCTACGTCAACATTCCGGTAGGAGTGGGTGTCTATGCCGGATCAAAAATTGCCGGCTACGTTTATGGTCACTACGGTGAAAAAGCGGTGCTCGCGCTGAAATACCTGGCTGAGAAGACACCGTTTGGCCAGGCTCATCCCTGGAACGGCGATGTGACCATGCTCGAAGCGGCCCTCGGCGTGAAGCGGACGGAAGCGATGACCAAACTGCAAGAGGTTACCGGCCTGGACGCCGTGAGCGCGACTCGCATGCTCTGGGACACTTACCACGTAAATGCCAAGGTCTGGATCCCATTCGCCGTCATCGGCCTGCTCTCGGCGGTCGCGCTCTGGATTTTTGGCCGCATGGCAAAACGCTGGAGCGATATGAATGCGTAAGGGTATGTCTGAAATGAGAAACTTCTTTCTCGCAGGCCTGGCTATCCTGATCTTGTCCAGCTCCCCGTTGCGGGTCGAAGCCGCTCGGCCGCCCAATGTCATCTTTATTCTGGCTGACGATCTCGGTTACGGCGACCTAGCGTGCTACGGACATCCAAGTTTCAAGACGCCAAACCTCGATCGCATGGCGGCCGAAGGCGCGCGACTGACACACTTTAATTGTCCCGCGCCTTTTTGCGCGCCGACCCGCGCTTCGCTGATGACCGGCCGCTATCCCTTCCGCTGCGGTCTGACCTCTAATCCGACTCCGGATTCCCTCCCCGATTCCGACAGGTTGGGGCTGCCGGTTTCGGAGGTCACGCTGGCGGAGCTCTTTCGGCGCGCCGGGTATTCAACCGGCATGGTTGGCAAATGGCACCTGGGCCATTCCAAGCCGGCATTTTATCCAACGCACCGGGGCTTCGAGGAATACTTCGGCATTCTTTACAGCAACGACATGCGGCCGGTTCAGATCCTTGAGGATGATAAGGTAGTGGAATATCCGGTGGTGCAGGCCACGCTCACGCAGCGCTACACCGAGCGGGCGTTGAAGTTTATCGACCGGAATAAATTCAAACCGTTCTTTTTTTACTTCGCCCACGCGATGCCCCACAAGCCGCTCGCAGCGTCGGAAAAGTACTATAAGAAAAGCAGTGCCGGTCTGTATGGCGATGTCATCGCCGAGCTCGACGCTTCAGTCGGCCAGGTGCTTGCGAAGGTCAAGGAGTTGGGCCTGGACGAACAAACGCTCGTCGTTTTCACCAGTGACAATGGCCCCTGGTTCGGCGGCAGCAGCGGCGGGTTGCGCGGCATGAAAGGCACAAGCTGGGAGGGCGGTTACCGCGTGCCGTTCATTGCTCGCTGGCCTGGAAAAATTCCCGCTGGCCACGTCAGCGCGGAACCCGCCATCATGATGGACCTGTTTGCGACGGCTTTGCAGGCTGCCGGCGTCGTGCCTCCCTCGGATCGGGTGATTGATGGCGCAGACATTTTGCCGCTGCTCACGTCGGATGCGAAAAGCCCGCATGAAGTCATTCTCGGCCATCAGGGCGCGAAGCTGGCGACGGTGCGCGATGCGCGTTGGAAATTGCACGTGCTTGCTGCCAATGATCGCCGGGACAGTTCGCGCCCGGGCGAACGCTGGATTGATGCGCGCGCGCCGGATGGTGTCACCCTCCTCGCGCCCCACGAACAATATCAACCCGCCGATTATCCCGGCCTGCGGTCAGGCGATGCTCCGGCAGCGATGGCGTTGTTTGACCTGCTCAACGATCCCGGCGAGCAGCATAACGTCGCCGACCAGCATCCCGTCGAGGTAAAACGCCTGAAGGCGCTGTTTGACGAGATGGCGAAGTAAGACCCAGGCGCCGATCAAAATCTCAAATTCCAAAACCCAAATCCCAAACAAATCTCAAATCCCAAACTCCAAAATGTTCACGAGCGCCTCTCTTTGAGAGTTAGAGCTTGGGATTTTTTTGGGATTTGGGTTTTGGGGTTTGAGGTTGAGCGCATCTTGATACCACCACCATCTTAAGTGCTGACCCAAAGCTCGTCCCAATGGTTATTTCGGCGCGCTTCATCTAACGCGCTGAGATTGAGAAAGCCCGCCCGGCTCCAACTCT
>JACXTT010013104.1_pt1 | contig 10955 bp, 5 predicted proteins | sample 9270951 | NCBI WGS metagenome assembly JACXTT01 (sample SAMN15532306, study PRJNA645909) | rock metagenome | isolation source: weathered quartz diorite | place: Puerto Rico | collected 2017-06-21 | reverse complement strand
TCTGACTATCCTTCGTCAATAGCATATTAATACTAGGCGACAGGTCGCGCAAAAGGCTTAGAACGAAAGCCTCGCGCTCAACTGAATTTCCCGTCCCGGTGTCGCAGCCTCTGTGATTGTGCCGAACTGCGGCGTATTCACGAATCGGTCTGGCGTTCCCAGGTTGGTATGGTTAAGCGCGTTGAAAAACTCTGCGCGGAACTGGAACCGTGTGGCTTCCGTGAGTGTGAAATTGCGAACTACGGCGAAGTCCAGAGTCTGCATTCCGGGTCCATAGACCGAGTTACGGCCGGCATTGCCAAAGGTGAAGGCCGCCGGAGCCGCAAAGGCCGCGGTGTTGAACCACGCCGTCGCGGTCTGCGTACCGGAGGGGAAGATGGGTTGGCCCGTGACATTGGCGCGAATCGGGTTTTCACCCAGCACCGTACCCGAGTTCGCCGTGTCCCCGAACACCGAAATAGTGAACGGGAAGCCGGTTTGAATTTGATAAACCGTGGAGACTTGCCAGCTTTTTGTGATTTCCTCGAGCCAGCCAGACTGCTTCCAGCCAGGCAGTTCGTATACCGCGCTCAGTGCGAAACGGTGCCTCACGTCACAAGCCGGCCCCTTCTCCGCTGCCAGGTCGTTATTGTTCTGCGGAATCGAGGACTCGAACATCGGAGAACGAAAATCAGGGGCTTCGCTCAGATTCTTCGACCAGGTGTAGTTGCCCAGGAGGGTAAGGCCGTGCGCGTAGCGCCGGCGCAGGTTGACGTAACCGGCGTCGTACCAGCTTTGCGCCGTGTTTTCGAGCAAGTTAATGGTGCTGACCGGGAAGCAGATCGTGCCGTTAGGACAGCCGGCCGTCGGCGCGCTGTAGGCCACGTTGTCCGGGAGCGTGGTGCCGGGCACAAAGCTAATGCGAGGAAAGGGACGTCGTGGACCGATGGCGCCAGGCCCGGGGGGCGCATTGTTGATAAGGTGAGCGCGCTGCAGATGGACTCCGTGCGAGCCCAGATATCCCGCCTCGAGCGTCGTGTGCTGGTCCAAGCTCTTTTCTACGGAGAAGCTCCACTGCTCAGTGTATTGCGAGGGAGCCTTGGGATCGAGGGCTCCGAAACTCACGGTGGTTTGCCCTAGCACTGGACTACCGAAGTTGAAATGGGAAGCGATAATGCCAGCCGCGGGAGTAAAGTTGTCGCTCTGCTGCGTTTCCGGGAAGACATAGGGAACATTGTGCCGCTGGTTGCACCAGGTATTCATGTCCACTGGCGTGTAGAAGATGCCGAAGGCCGAGTGCACCACCAGTCCGAACTTCGGGATGGCTTGCGAAATACCGAAGCGCGGTGCGAAGTTGCGGGTATTCGGAAATTTCAGGCCCTGGGGAAAGCCATTCTGCGCGCCAATAAACACCGACGGAGTTCCGTTGTCGAAGGTCAGGTTTGAATTTGCATAGGTAATGTCCACCAGAGGGTTCATGTACTCATAGCGGAGTCCAATCTCGATGGTTGTGGTGTGGGAGAGTTGAAAGCTATCCTGCGCAAAGCCATCTACATACCACTGCCGAAGTTGCATTTGGGGGATGCCGGCCTGGCGCTGCTTCACGGCGGGCAAACCGAGCAAGAAGCTGGCCAGTGCCGAACCCGACTTGTCGTTGGTGGCGGTCCGGGTGGTAAAGCCGTTGGTGAACTGGTAGTAGCCGCGGTTCTGGAAGAATCCCCACATCGGCCAAATGTAGTCGCGGTAGCTTCCGCCGAACTTCAGATTGTGACGCCCACGCTGCCAGCTGAGCACGTCGCGGCCTTCAATGACCGTGTCCCAAGCCTTCATTGGCGTAGCCGCATAGTTGTCGCCCATCGGCGAAAAGCCTTGCACGTTAAAGAATGGCGCGCCAAAGGCACCCTGGCCACCAAAACCGACTCCCTTAATACCGAGTGCGGAAACGATGTCGTTGCTGTCGCTGTTTTCGGAAAAGCGGTGCATGGCCAGCCGCGAAATCGTGACGCTGGCGGTGTTGAGCATGCGGGCATTGATAACCCGGTTCCAGGCGATGCTGCCCTGCTGGGCGAAGTTATCGTGGAAGGAACCGAAACCCGGGAGCAGGGAGCCCAGTCCGGAAACCATTTCTCCTGGAGTAAAGCCGTTCTCACCGCTCAGCGAGTAGCGCGCCGCCAAGCCGTCACCCCGCTCGAACATGTGGTCCACACGAATCGTGCCCTGATCGTTCGAGTGAAGTTCATTTCTGACGTCCACGTAGTTGTTGCAATCGGTGCCGGCGCCGACCACGGTCGGCGCGCCCATCATGGCACTGCCGCAGGGCATGGTGTCCATGTTCATCATCATGTCCGCATTGGGCCTTGGCACATGATTCAGCAGGAATGCCTGGGCTACCGGGCTGATAAGGTTTGCGGGGATCACATTGTTGACGCCGTTGTCTTGAAACTGGTCTCGAATGATCTGCGGGTTGCTGGGGCTGACCGGCTTGCTTTGATCAAATCCCGGATTCGGGTGAGAGCTGGACGGGTTGTAGATGTTAATCCCGCTTTGGGTGAAGTCTCCGTTGATTTCCGCCAGAGTGGGCACGGTGTCAATCATGGTGTGCGCCATGGCGTGGCGAAACCCCTCGTAGTTCACGAAGAAGAACGTCTTGGTATGCGCGATCGGCCCGCCGAAAGAAGCACCAAAATTGTTCTGCACCAAATGATTGTTACCCATCGAATCGAAGGTGCTGGCGTCGAGCGCCCCATTGCGCAGAAACTCGTAGGCCGTGCCATGGAACTTGTTCGAGCCTGAGCGGGTCACGATGTTGATCTGTCCACCGCCAGCGCCGCCCATTTCAGCGGAATAGCTTCCGGTTTGCACCTTGAATTCCTGCACCGCATCGGGAGACGGGCTGAGGTTGAGGGTATTGAAGGTCGGGTCGGTATTGGTGGCGCCGTCGAGCAGATAGTAGTTTGCGTTAGGCCGGTTGCCGCCAATGCTAACCGCGGAGCGCTGGCCAGGCCGCCAATAGAGGGGATTCATGTTGCCAGTTTGGGCGCCGTGGCCTTCGTGCGCGCCGGGAACCGTGAGCACCAAGTCAATCAGCATTCGGCCGTTGAGAGGGAGCTCCTTGATGGAAACAGGTTCGACCACCTCACCTACCGCGGCGTCGGTCGTATGCAGCGCCGGGGCCTGAGCGCCGACTTCCACAACGTCCTTGGCGCCGGCCACGCTGAGCGTGAGCTCCAGAGAAAGTTGCTGACCAACTTCGAGCTGCAGGTCACGGGTTTGGGAGGTAAAGCCCGATGCCTGCACCGTAAGCTGGTACTCGCCAGGCAGCAAGCCGGGAACTTGAAAAATTCCCTGCTCATTGCTGTTGACTCGGCGCTCAGTCCGAGTGCTGAGCGAAGTGATCTGCACGGGCGCTCCAGCAAGGCGCCGCCCCTGGGGATCGAGCACCCTGCCACCAACAACCGAGTAGTTGCTCTGGGCGAAGGACGACAAGGAAACTAGCAATAGGCTGAAAAGCAAGAGCCCTCTAGGCACAACCTCACCCCCAGAATGGAAGATAGACATGGACGTGACTGCCATCGTCTTGGAAGGACAGAAAACCGCCCAACAGTTGCGGAGAAATCTACTGTTGGGACGGTTGGCAGAGCAATAGTAGGAAGGTACTAGGCGCCAGAAACACAACCGCGGGCAGTGGAAGCTGAGCCTTTGGCCATGAGCCCGCGCTATACTTCGACAGCTTTATGGCCAACATCCTCTATGGGGTCAATGGCGAGGGGTCAGGTCACTCGACCAGAGCTCTAGAAGTGCTCTCTCATTTGCAAGCCAAGGGACATACCCTCCACGTAGCCTCGTTCGATCGAGGATTGCGTAATCTTCAGGGGCGCTTTGAGGTAACGGAAATCTACGGTCTGCGCCTCGCCTACGTGAATAATCAGGTCCGCTACCGGCGCACCATCACCCGCAATCTCATGGCAGTGGGGAAGCGAGTCAAGAGTGGCGCCCGTTTGTCTGAACTGGCTGACCAGTGGAAGATCGAAATTGTCATCACCGACTTTGAGCCTCTGTGCTGTCATCTAGGCCATCGGAAACACTTGCCGATTATTTCTATCGACAATCAGCATTGCCTGACGAATATGGAGGTTTCGTATCCTCGAAAATACCGGCGCGACGCCACACTGGCGAAGCTGGTCACGCGGATCATGACGCCACGGGCGGACGCCTATCTGGTTACCTCATTTTTCACGTCTCGCATCGTTCGGCCCCGCACTTTCTCATTTCCGCCCATCCTTCGCCAACAAGTCCTGCAAGCTATTCCGAAAGGGGGAGAGCATGTACTGGTCTATGTAACTTCGCCCGCCCCGGCGTTGGCCAAGCTATTGAGCACGGTGCGTTGCACTTTCGTCGCCTATGGTTTCGGCCGTGAAGGACAGAATGGCAACATTTTTTATAAGAAGCCCAGCGTTGACAAATTTCTGGAAGACTTGATCGCCGCCAAGGCGATCGTAGCTAACGCTGGCTTCTCCCTGATGACGGAGGCGTTGCACCTCGGGAAGCCGTACCTCGCGATTCCGATCAAGCACCAATTTGAACAGATTTTCAATGCATATTGGCTCGAGAGGTTGGGGTACGGCACCTATTGGGAGGAGCTTAATAAGGAACGGATCGAGTCCTTCCTCTATAATCTGCCGCGCTATGCCGAACAGTTGCGAGCTTATCCCCGCAGCGGGAATGCAGCTCTGTTGGATAAGCTCGATACTCTGATTGCAGGCTACACGTCGCGGATTGCACATCCTCGCGAGCGGCGACCGGGAGGCGACGGAAAATGACTGCAGCAGAACATACCCGTCTCCCTGGGCTGGAGACGGAAACAAAGTCTCCCGCGGTGCTGGAAACCGTCACTCTGATCAGTTTGGCAGTGGCTGTACTTTCGCTTTTTCTGTTCGCGTGGATTGCGGAAAATGTTTCCCACGACCGGACGGCAAACTTCGATCATGCGGTGCGAATGCGGATTCACGAACACGCTTCGCCAGGTTTAACCAAGGCGATGATCGCAATTTCGTTCGTGGGCGGAGACGGTCTGACGATCTCCGCCATTTCTGCGGTGGGGCTATTTGTCTACTTTCGCTGGCGACGCGCCACACTGTGGCTGGTAGTTACCATACTGGGAGCGCTGGTGCTGGATCTGACCTTGAAATATGCTTTTCACCGTGCCCGCCCCACTCCATTTTTTGTAGCCTTGCCGCGGACTTATAGCTTTCCCAGCGGCCACGCGCTGTTTTCTTTCTGCTTCTATGGGGTGCTCGCCGGACTGGTCATGGGACGCATCCAATCCCGACTGGCACAGCTTCTGATCTGGATGGCGGCCGCAATTCTGATAGCCGCCATCGGCTTCTCACGAATTTACCTGGGAGTGCATTATCCCAGCGATGTAATTGCGGGGTATCTCACCGCTGCTCTCTGGGTCAGTACGCTGATTGCTCTCGACCGCATGCGGACCGGACGGAAGAGGGTGTCGCAGAAACCATAGGGGCGGTGCCCACCGTCGTCGTGACCATCCCGTCGGGGAAGTTCACCAAGGTTGGCCACAGTGCCTATTATCAAGGAGGGCTGACTAGAAAGTCAGGCGCACGGCGAGCTGAATTTGGCGCGCGGGCGCGACGAAATTTGGAGTGCCGAACGTGGGATTGGCCGTGCTGCGGATGCCATCCCCAAAGTTTCTGGGAACCGGACCCTGGAAGTCTGGTGCACCATAGACCGTGTCAATACCATTGACATTCTGGCGATTGAACAGGTTGAAGACTTCCAGGCTGCCTTCCGCTTTGAGCCTCTCGCTTAGGCTGAATACTCTTTGCACGCGCACGTCGGAGGTGTATGAGGGATCTCCCCGATATGTATTGCGCCCGATATTACCGACCCGGTCTGAGAAGGGAAACCCATCGCCGTTCACGTCAAAGCCTGCAAAGATCGTGTAGTAACGAGGGCTCTGCAGTGTGTTTAACATCGAGAGCTTGAAGTTGCGCAACGCCGGATTCCAACTATTGGGAGACTCTCCCATTAAAGTCATCACGAAATGGTGACGCATGTCATTCTCACCTAAGCCGCGGTCGAGATTGGGATGCAGATAGTCCATCGGTGAATCTGTGAGTTGGATGTCGGTGGCGATATCGATGGACTTCGCATAGGTGTAATTGGCGAGGATGCTGTAGTGATGGGCAAATGGCTTGCGCACGCTCAACGTTCCGGCGTGATAAATCGAGTACGCTGTGGGAGTGGCCTCCAGAGCAAAACCGAAGTTTGGGTCGGCGGGTCTAAAGGTCTGCACTCCTGTGGGAAGGGTACCGCTGGGAATTGCGTTGATGCTGTCATACAGCGGCAGCTTGAGTGCATGGATGAAGTGGTATGCCACCGACACGAACAGATCTTTGGCGATTTCATTTTCCACTTCCAGGCTGGTTTCTTCGCTGTAGGCGTTGGGGAACTTGCGCCTTACATATCCTAGGGGAAACTGAAGCAGTGTGCCGGGTTCGGGGTATGCGCCGTGATGCGCGAAGTTGCTGAATGCCTGACTGGCGAGAGAGGGGCCGGCTACGCCCACAATGCCCGAGGGGCCAAGGCCCACCAGCCTGTTGGAGGGATCGGCAAATTCAGGCAAGATCGGCTGGTTTAGTTTTGTGAATGCGGACGCCCCCTGCCACGAAACCATGATGTCGCTGTAGTCGAACGGGCCGGTAAACAATCCGAAACCGGCGCGGACCACACCTTTTCCCCGGCGAAATGCGTAGGCGAGTCCGATCCGCGGCTGCACATTTCCATAGTTCGTGGGGTGCATCCTGCCATGAACCCGGACGTCTGCCGCGGAAGGGAAAAAGTCGACGTCGTATCGCAATCCCATGGTCACAGTCAAATTCGACCCCGCCCTCCACTGGTCTTGAGCATAAGAACCGGAGAGCTTGTGCCAGAATCTCAGGTTTGTGCTGTCATTGAATTGGGCGGCGGCAGAGCCTGCATAGAGGCCGCTTTGAAAAGGCAGAGTGCGCGGCGGAATTTGCTGGCCAAAGAATGAGCGGGGCTGGAGAAACAAGAACTCGACTGGAGTTCCCGGGCCAAAAACAGGTGCATCGAACGGGGCCACGCCAAAGAAGCTTTGCGGGGTGAAAATGCCGGCGCCAGGAGTGAAGAAGCTGGTTTGTGCTGCAATCCACACTGGTGCGAACTCTCCGCCAAGCTTGAATGAATGATTACGGAGTACATAGGTCAGATTTTCCGCTGCTTGGAAATGCTGTTCACTGTAGTAAGGAACGCCGCCCTGGATCCCCCCGGAACTGAACAAATCGGCAACCAGAATGGTCGGCTCAAAGCCCGCTCCCACGGGATCAAGATGAAAGATTCTACGTCCGAAGTTGAGCATGCTCTCCGAAGTCCAGCGGTTTCCGAATACGTGGAGCAAGTTGCCGTATACGATCTGGTCCCGGACGGAGTTATTGCGGTAGAAGGATGGCAAGCCCTGACCAGGAGCGGCGCCTGGTATGTGTTGTTTGCGGTCGTCATTGAACAGGTAGCCAATGTCGAGAGTGCTCTTGTCGCTCCAGACATTGGTGAGCTTTCCAAAGAACTTGTCATAGTCGCCGATCTGGACAATGGAACCCAGATCCTCAGGTTGCAAGCCGAGTGACTGTTTTACCTGATTGATGCTGGGCGTGCCTGGTCCCAGGCAGCCCGGATTGTTGGTGCAATGCAGGATGAAGGACGAATAGAGAGGAGACTCGGCCCGGCGCTGACCCTCATACCCGAGGAAGTAAAAATTCTTGTCCCGCCGGATGGGGCCGCCCAGATTTCCGCCAAGCTGGTTGAAGCGAAGTGTATTGAAGCCGGACGCCGAGAGCAGATTGTTCGCATCGAGCTTGTTGTTGCGGAAGAATTCATAAACCGAACCGTGAATGTCATTCCCGCCAGACTTGGTTACGGTGTTTACCACAGCACCGAGATGGCGCCCGTTGTCAGCCGTATAGGGGCCGCTGGCGACGCGGAATTCCCGCACCCAATCCTGCGACGGGCTTGCCCGCTGCACGCCGGAAATAGTGATCGTGTAGTCGGCGCCGTCGAGGCCGAAGAACGCGCTGTGAGTTTCGCGCAGCCCGCCGAAACTCAGTTGTAAGACGGTTTCCTGGAAGGGCGATTGTGCACCGACGGAGGTACTTCGGCCAACGTTCACACTGGGCGTGAGCAGCACGAAATCGATGAAGTCCCGGCCGGAAATCGGCAACTCGAAAATCTTCCGCGTATCAATGACCTGGCTGACTTCTGAGTTTTGCGAGTCTACCCCCTGAACTGTCTCCTGAACGTCGACCTTCTCCTGGACTGTCTTGATGCCGAGAACGACGGGGACGGAGGCACTCTGTCCGACCGCAAGAATAAGCGTGGCTTGATAAGGGATGAATTGGTCGGACTCTACCTTCAGTTGGTAATTGCCTGCAGGCAGACTTGGGATGACGGCGACTCCGGTGCTCGAAGAGAAATCAGTACGCTTGGCCTCGGTATCGGTGTTGCGGAGGGTGACTTTCGCGTGAGAGATCACGCTTCCTGTTGGGTCCGCAACCGCAACGTTCAACGTCGCCAACTGCTGTCCAAAGAGTTCAACCTTCCATAGTAAGAGTAAGCCCAAAACAAGAGCGACTGTCTGAAAAGGACGTGTCGTCAACTAGCACCCACCAGTTTCGTTACGGTTCTGCTTGCCGGGAGCGAATACTGGACACCTTAATGGTGATGGACCGAGGGCAGCAATATTACAAACGGACTATGCGATTGCGGTCGAGCAACACTGTACGGCTTTTTCTACCGCACCAGGACACGGAGTTCGGCCGCTGGAATTCTGCTTGTCCTCGTGGCTGCAATCACAGGCAACCCGGAACAGGTTACGCGGCTCTTTTCTTTGCTTCGACCTCGATCAGCTTTCCCGAATGCACGTCGAATAGGAATCCGTAGACAGGAATCGACTTAGGCACGAGCGGATGGTTGCGAATGCGCTCGACGTCATCGATCACGGCCTGCTGCGGATCTTTGATGGTCAACCAGTCGATATATTCGCCTTCACGTGAGCCGGGGCCGCGGCCTACATCCTTAAATCCCTGGGGCGTCAATTCGGCGGTTTCCAAACTGGAGGCCAGCAATCCCCGCATCACCTCATTGGTGAAGAACTGCATCCCGCAGTCGGTATGGTGAATAACGAAGAATTCCCTGGTGCCGAGCAGTTTGTAGCTGATCACCAGCGAGCGGATGGCGTCGTCGCTGGCGCGGCCCCCGGCGTTCCGGATTACGTGGGCATCGCCTTCGGCCAGCCCCGCATACTTTGCCGGGTCAAGACGCGCGTCCATACAGGTAAGAATTGCGAACCCGCGGGAGGGCGGCATGCCCAGCTTGGTTTTCGCCGCAAAATCGGCACTGTATTTTCGATTCGCTTCCAGCACGTCATTCAAAACCTGACTCATACAAGATCTCCTTCGAAGCAGGATTTCTAGCGGGGAAAGAAAAAAGGCACCAAGATGTTCATCGTGCGTGTCTCGGGAAGGTGAACGACTACGTTCCCGCCTCGAGCCCATAATGACACGAACATGACGGTCTACAACAACCCAGGCGGCTGCGGGACCGGGGTCCGTGAAACATGGGTGGGCGAGACAGGCGTCCGTTAGACATGGACGAGACTGAACAGTTCATCATTGATGGAGTATAGCCGCTTGCAGCGGCCAGCGTCTATCGCTTGAACAGCGGGCAGCGGAAGGACTTCAAAGACCGATGGTTGGGCGAGTTCCTTCCCGCCCCCGGTCCATGTCAATGTGATCCAGATCGATGGGATGAGTGCTTTCACCTTCTTTCTTCACCAGGTGTTGGACAAGCCCGTACACCTGTTGGCGTATTTCGGGGACGGCCGTACTTTCCCATAGACTGCCTTTTCTGGCGAGTCCGGCCGTGAACAGCGAGTCGGAAACATTTCCGTCCTGATCGATGAGCGCTCCGTCGGCAGAGGCGTCCAGGCCCAGGAACAGGGCATCGGGGCGCGCCAGCCCTTGAGCCATGAGATTCGTCAGCAAGGGATCGTGCAGACGCCGGACATCCGTCTCCGGCGAGGTGCAATTGATGATCCGATCAACGGACAGACATGCTTCGGCGCCAGTCTTGCGATCGCGGAAGGTGATCTCAACTGTCGACCCGTCCTCAACATAGTTCGTTACCCTGCCGGCGTGAAGCCTAATTTGTTCGCTCGTTCTTTGCTCGTCGATGAATTGCGCGCTCTCCGGTACGGCGCGATGACGGTGGACCTCCCAATAGGGCCGTAGGTGGCGCAGAAATCGCCGCCTCTCCGCTTCAGACAGGGATTGCCAAATTCTGGGTGTGGCCACTCGCAAGCCATTGATGACTGCCCGCCAGTCAATGCCCTGGCGCTCAGCTTCGCGCACCTGATCCCGTACGAAGCGCAGCAGACCTCGGACATGGTTAGGAGAACGATTCCAGAGCATGGGCCACAGAGCGTGCGTCTGGTGAGAGCGGGGCAACAATCCGTGGCGCGAAAGCATGTGGATCGTGCCGGAAAATCCACGATGACGGAGTTCGAGCACCACATCCACGCTGCTCAGGCCGGAACCGAGCAAAGCAATGCTGTCGAGATGTTGTATACCTTCATAGGTTTCGCTCGACCATGGATTGGGAAAATATGGATCAGGAAGGCCGTCTAGATGCTTTGCCGGATTCCGCCCGGGAAGGTGAGGATCACGGGCGGGGAACGTTCCCAGGGCGAACAGGACGCGGTTTGCCAGAACCCGATCACCGCTCCGCAAGTGAATTTCACATCTTCCATTTCTCAACGGAGTGACGGCGAGGGCCTCATCCTTTTTCCAGCGCAGGCGGCGCTTCCCGCTTTCCTGGAACGCTTGGTTGAGGATGGCCCCCAGGTAGCGTCCATATTCCTTGCGCGGCAGAAAAGCATCGGG
>JACXTT010013103.1_pt1 | contig 10956 bp, 9 predicted proteins | sample 9270951 | NCBI WGS metagenome assembly JACXTT01 (sample SAMN15532306, study PRJNA645909) | rock metagenome | isolation source: weathered quartz diorite | place: Puerto Rico | collected 2017-06-21 | reverse complement strand
GCCGAGCCCGACGGCGATGGCTACCGCGTCACCGGCCGCTGGCCCTTCTCCAGCGGGATCGATCACTGCACCTGGGTGACGGGTGGTTGCGTGGTGATGGAAGACGGCGGTCCCCGGATGCTCGAGAGCGGGCGCCCGGACGTGGAGCTCGCGCTCTTCCCGAAGGAGGACGTCCAGGTGATCGACACGTGGCACGTCTCGGGGCTCCAGGCGACCGGCAGCCACGACATAGCCGTCGAGGACCTCTCGGTCCCTCGCGATCATGCGACCTCGGTGATCACACGTAGGCCGGTCTCCCCCGGCCCGCTCTATGCGTTCCCGACGTTCGGCCTCCTCGCGCTCACGATCGCGGGCACGGCACTCGGCATCGCGCGGGCCGCGATCGAGGACCTGATCGAGCTCGCCGGTGGCAAGACCCCGACCGGCAGCGCCCGTAGCCTGGCCGAGCGGCCGGTAACTCAAACGCGAATCGCCCAAGCCGAGGCCGCGCTGCTTTCTGCCCGGGCGTTTCTTTACGAGGCGATCGCCTCTGCCTGGGACGCCGCCGAGACCACCGGTGAGGTCTCGGTCGAGGCGCGGGCCGCCCTGAGGCTTGCAGCTACGCACGCGACCGCCTCCTCTGCATTTGCCGTGGACACGGCTTACGACCTCGGCGGCGGCACCTCGATTTACCGGACCAGCCCCCTCCAGAAGCGCTTCCGAGACGTTCATGCCGCCACCCAGCACATGCTGATCGGTCCCTCGACCTGGGAGCTGACTGGCAGGCTGATGCTCAGCGTCCCGACCGACATCGCGCAGCTGTAGCGGTTCGGAACGTCCCCCGGGGCACGTCACGGAGAAACGTGACGACGGCCGCGCTCGAGGTCAGGCTTCGCCGCTGGCGAACCATTCGAGCGTGCGGAGTCCCCCTGGGTCGCCGGCGGTGGCGGGAACGATCGCCAGCTCGTCGACGCCGGCGGCGCGGTACTCGCTCGCGCGCGCTTTCACGTCGGCTTCGGTTCCCACGAGGCCGATCGCGCGAGGCAGCTCGACGGGAACGTCCCTCAACAAGTCGGCGGGGGGCGTGCCCGATCGCGCCCGCTCGACGAGCTCGCCGAAACCGGCGGCAGTGAACATCTCGCCGTATCCAGGCGCCGCCAGGTAGGGAACTGCGCCCCGGCTGAGCTGGGCGATTGCCTCCTCGCGCGGTTCGATGCAGGCGGGCACCCAGGCCGCGAGCGGAGGCGCATCGAGGCCGGCTTCGGTCGCGAAGCGCGCCAGCCTCCCACGGAGCTCGGCGGCCAGCGCGGGCGTGCAGAGGTTGATCACCATTCGGTCCGCGCAGCAAGCCGCTACGCGCACCGCTTGGTCGCCGAAGGCCGCAATCGTCAGCGACGAGAGGGGGCTCGGCAGGCGCAACCTGTACCCGTGCGTCTGGACTAGCTCGCCCTCGAACTCGACGCGCTCGCCGGCCAGCAACGGCCGTACCGCTCGAGCCGTCTCGCGGATGTGGAGCGCCGTCCGCCGCCACGGTCGCCCGTGCCAGCGATCCACCACGACAGGACTGGAGGCGCCTATCGCCAGGTGGACTGGCCGCCGGCCGACCGCGGCGACCGTCGCGACACCCATCGCGAGCGCCACCGGATCCCTCACCCCGACCGCGAGCGGGCCGACGGTGAGCGCCATCCGCGCTGTCCGCCCGGCGATCGCAGCGGCGAGGGCGAACGCATCGAAGGTCGCCATCTCGCCGATCCAGAGCATCGGATAGCCGAGGTGATCGGCGATCTCGGCGGTTTCGAGCGCCTCGAGCGGATCGCGATCCTGCCACAGCCCCAGCACCACGCTGACGCGCGGCGGCGAGTTGGCGAGATCTACTGCTAAGCCGTGCCCCCGGGCAGCTGCTCGCCGGGAATCCACGTCGCGTGGAAGCCGATCGGCACGCGCACCGGCAGCCGTACTCGGCAGATCGGTCCGGCCGCCACCTCGCGGGCATCGAGCACCTCGACCTCGGAGCGTCCCTCGTTCTCGTCGTACACGTAGGACACGAGGTAGCCGTCGTCCTCCGCATCCGGATGCGGCCTCGACGCGAAAGGCGCCTCGCTTCCCCACCGGCCCTCGCCGAACCAATACGTCTCGTTGGCCCCCGTGTTGGTGTCGTACTTCATGAGACCGTCGAAGAGCAACGTGCTTTCCGGCGAGATGTGCATGTTGTATGCGAAGCGGGACTCACGCCCGATCAGCCCCGGGTTGATCGAGGGAAACTCGCTGTTGTCGTCGTCGAGCACCTGCTCGGTCGTCTTACCTGTGCGGAGGTCGAAGCGATAACGATGAAGGTGTGCGTCGAGCCGCAGGTAGCTGAGCATCTGCGCGAGCGGGCCGTCGAGGTCGGACCGCGGCTCCGGCCGCTTCACGCGGCATACGTCGAGCAAGATCTCGTCCCCCTTCTCGCAGGCATTCACCGTGTGGTAGATGAAGCACGGCTCGGCCTCGAACCAGCGAACCTCCTCCGACCCGCCGTGCCGCGGGATCACTCCGAAGCGGCTCGGCGTCTCGCGGTCGAAGAACAGCTTGAAGCGACCGGCGCGGGCGGCGGCCGGATCGTTCATGAGCGGCAAGTCCATCAGGATCGAGTAGTGCTCGGTGATCGCCATGTCGTGCGGTAGCCGCGGCCCCGGCAGGTCGATGCCGACGAACGACCGCACGACACCGTCCGGGGAAACCACGCCGTAGCGCATATACGGCGGCTTCACGCCGTAGTCGAAGAAACAGAGCTCGCCGGTGTGCCCGTCGGCCTTTGCGTGCGCCGACACCTCGCACCGCAGCGTGCCGTCGAAATCCTCGGCACCGAGTGTCTCGAGCGTGAGCGGATCGAGCGCATAGGGCTTGCCCGACCGGTACCAGAGCGCGAGCAACCGCTCGTTGTGGAACACGAGCGACGTGTTGGCGGTGTCCTTCTCGGGTTCCCCGGGCGGGTTCGAATCGAACGGCTCGATGATCCCGCGCCAAACGGGATGCCCCGCGCGCTGCTCGCGCTGGAAGGCGTCGGTGCGGATCCAGCGGTTGCGATAGGTTGCCCGGCCGTCGGCAAAGTGGACGGAGTGCACCATGCCGTCACCATCGAACCAGTGATATCGCCCCTGTGGCTCGAACTGCGGGTTCGGGCCGTTGCGGACATAGACGCCGTTCAGGTCATTCGGGATGGCCCCGACGACATCGAGGTCCGTGAGCGTCAGTTCGTCGTGAGTGGGCGCGTACGGACCGACGAGATACGGGTTCTCCCCGGTCTCGATCGCGGTGGCCAGATCGATGCGGTCGACGTGCAGGCTCATGGCTGCTGAAAACCTACACCCGACCGGGGCCCTCGAGAAGCGTGGCGTGCGCAAAACGGCGGTCCGAAACCGGCGCGTGGAGATGCTCTCGACTCGCATCCGCAAATCCGTCGGCAGGCAGTATCCGTGGGAGCGATCCTGCGGACCAACGATCGACGTCGGGGATCGCGAACAAGCTCCGGCCCGCGGAGGACTGCGGCTCGGCTTTCGCCGTAGCTTGCCTGCCCTATCGCCAGGTGTCTCCGAACCGGTCAACGGCCTCTCTCCGGAACGTCGCGAAGGCGCGGTAGAAGCGCTTCACCGAGGTGCCGAAGCTCCGTCGAAAAGCGAGCCGCCACGGCTCGCGGTGTGCGACGCGGTCGCAGAAGTGGCGCAGCGCGAGCTCCGGACGGCCGGCGGGTGCCGCCGCGGCGGAGACCGCCTCGTGAAGCAGCCGCCGGACCGCCAGGTGCCAGAGCGCGTACTCCGGATCGCGGCCGGAGTCGATCTCGTAGCGGTGGAGCGGCTCCAGGTTCGGATCGAAGGCCCCGGCGCTTCGAATCTCGCCGGCGACGTGTGTGTCGTTCGTACGGCCGGCCGCGACCAGCGCTCGCCACGACACCTCCTCGGCCATTCCCTCCATGATCCAGCGGTAACGCTCGTCCAGCGGGCTCTGAAGGCAGCCGATCTCGTCCTGTAGCACGTGCACGTATTCGTGCCCCGCGGCGGCCATTGCGGCCAGCCGGTCCTTCAACATGAGCCACTGCCACGCCGGGCTCGCGGTGTCGATGCACAGAAACCCCTTGTAAGCCTCTCCGACGATGCCTTCGGCCGCGCTCTGGAACGGCTCGCATCCGTTCGACCGGGCGATCCGCGATTCGAGGTGCGTGCGGACGGAGCGGCCGAGCACTCTCCGCATGAAGCCGTCCGTGAGCCTCAGTCCGGTGCGGATCGCGACGAGCTCATCGGCGCCGACGCCGTCCTGGACGCGGAGCTCCACCGGCGTGCCGGCCATTCGAAGCGAGCGCGCGGGGAAGCGCGTGTCCTGCCAGTACGCGTACGAGCCCGCGCCGGCGAGGGTGGTGAGCAGCAGGAGACCCAGAGCCACTCGGCGTCGCAGCTTCCGCCGCCGGTACTGGTTCGGCGGGAGGGCCATCGAGTTTCGAGTCTACGCCTGGGAGCGGGGCATGCAAGGTGGCCGCATTCTGTGATCGACCAGACGAAGCAAATCGGTTTTGGCTGCGCTTATGCGCATGCCAAATCGGATCTGCGCGACTTGGATCTGGACCTAAACGGGTGCGAGCTCGTGCGGGAGGCCGCAATACCGGAAGACCTCCGGCATCACGAACCCTGTGATCTCTGCGACCTGATCGCCTCGCAGCGTGAACACGTGGAGCGCGGTCGGGGTGAATATCCCCCTGTCGGCATCCCAGCTGTAGCCGGCCATCGCCGGCTGGCCACTTGCGTGGGCCCGAAGGACGCGGACGCGCCGGTCTTCCTCAGCGCCGCCGGACCGTTCCCACGAGCGCGAGAACGCCCACGCGCCCAAGAAGCCGGCGATGTCCGCGTGGCCGCGGTACCACGCCGCCATGGGCGGCATCGAGACCGCTGCGTCCTCGGTCAGCAGCGCGATGATCGCGTCGACATCGCCCTGCTCCCACGCCTGCATGTAGCTGTCGACGATCTCGTTCAGACGATCGTCCCCGAGCGCCCGCAGAGTGGCCTGCTGGCTCTCCTCGGGCAGGCGCTCGTCGACCGCGCGCCGCGACCGCTGAAGGGCGCTGTTGACGGACGCCACCGTTGTCTCGAGCGAGTCAGCCACCTCGCGGGCCGAGAAGCCGAGCACCTCTCGCAGGATCAGGACTGCCCGCTGGCGGGCGGGAAGATGCTGCAGCGCCGCGACGAAGGCCAGCTCCACGCTCTCGCGCTGCTCATAACGGGCTTCCGGGCCGGCGAGTCCGTCGGACAGGCCGAGCTGGTGATCCGGATAGGGCTCGAGCCACACCGACTCGGTGAGCGGCTCACCCGGGCCCGGGTGGGGGTCGGCGGGCGGTCCATAGTCGATCGGGAGCACGCGCTTGGGTCGCCGCCCGATCACGTCGAGGCACGCGTTGGTTGCGATCCTGTAAAGCCACGAGCGAAGCGAGCTTCGCCCCTCGAACCTGGGCAGAGCTCGCCAGGCCCGCAAGAGGGCCTCCTGGAGAGCGTCCTCGGCGTCGTGGACGGAGCCGAGCATCCGGTAGCAGTGGGCGTGCAGCTCCGCGCGATGGACCTCCATCAGCCGGCTGAACGCGGCCTCGTCGCCGGCGCGAGCGGCCTCGAGCAGATCACGCTCCTGCGATGTGGTCGTGGAAGCGGCGGTCATGCGCCTAACACAGTAGACCGCCGGTGAGTTGCGAACACATCGCCCCGCGGTCGAAGATGCGAGCATCCAGGCGTGACCGTGTCCCGGATCGACACCCCGCGCGGCCCGGCGAGGGTGCACCTGCAACCCGTCGACGAGCCGATCGGCGCGATGGTGCTCGGCCACGGAGCCAACGGAGGAGTGGACACCCGCGACCTGGTGGCGGTGACGGACGTTGCCCACTCGTCGCGACTCAGCGTTGCGCTGGTCGAGCAGCCTTACCGGGTAGCCGGGCGACGCTCCCCCGCGCCGGCCGACCAGCTCGACGAGGCTTGGAGGGTGGTTGTAGAGCGCCTCGGCCGTGAGGAGCTGCGAGGCTTGCCGCTGATCGTGGGCGGTCGGTCGGCCGGCGCCCGGGTGGCGTGCCGTACCGCTGCCGAGACCGGGGCCGTAGCCGTCCTGTGCCTGGCGTTTCCCCTGCACCCTCCGGGCCGCTCGCCGGCAGCTCTGGCGAAGACGCGGCAGCCCGAGCTCGACGCCGTGCAGGTACCGACGCTCGTAGTCCAGGGATCCGGCGACCCGTTCGGGATTCCATCCGCCGGACCGAACCGCAAGGTGATCACCGTGCCTGGCAATCACAGCCTCAGGTCCGACGTGGAGGCAGTGGCCGCGGCGGTGCGAGACTGGCTTCCAGGCATCGTGGGCGGGGTCCGAGACCCGTCGCGCCGTCGACGAACTCGACGCCAGCCGGCCTAGCCTGCTTCGGAGTAGGCGGGCTCCATCCGGCCGCGGTCCGGCACCGGGTGTGCCTCCTCTTCGGTGCCGACCGGGGGCTCCGAGCGCAAGACGCCCAGGGCGACGACGATCGCGACACCAACAAGTGCGGCGCCGATCAGATACGCGAGGTGGTAGCCGGAGTTGAGCGCGGAGGCGTGGGAGACGCCCTCGGCGCGTAGACCGTTCGTCCGCTCGGTGGCAAGCGTCGCGAGCACGGCCAGGCCGATCGCCCCGCCCACCTGGACGCTCGTGTTGACCAGCCCGGAGGCAAGCCCCGAGTCGGCGGCCGTGGCGCCCGACATCGCCAGCGTCATCAGCGCCGGGAAGCCAAGTCCGGCGCCGAGCCCCATCAGCACCATCGGCGGCATGATGTCGGTCACGTAATTCCCGTTGACGGGGGTCCGCGCAAGGAGGAGCAAGCCGGCCGCGATGAGCACCAGGCTGGGGATCAGAGTCGTCCGGGGGCCGAAGCGCAGATTGAGGCGATCCGAGAAGCGGAGCGACATGGTTCCCATCGCGATGGTCGCGGGCAGGAACGCGAGACCCACTTCCAGGGCGTCATAGCCAAGAATCCGCTGCAGGTAGAGCGCCCCCATGAAGAACATTCCGAAGAGGCCGGCCACGAGCAGCGCCTGGACCAGGTTCGCGCCCACGACGTTGCGGGAGCGGAAGAGGCGCAACGGCATCAGCGGATTGGCGATGCGTGCCTGGCGCACGACGAAGGCCGCCTGCAAGACGATCGAGACGAGTCCGAGCCCAACCGTACGGGCCGATCCCCACCCGTGGTCGGCAACCCCCAGGATCGTGTAGACGCCGAGCATCAGCCCGCTCGTGAGCAGGAAGGCGCCCGGAAGGTCCGCTCCCTTGCCGAGCCCGAGTCCCTCGCGGGCCTCGACCAGCCGCATGGCACCGAACGCCGTCACGAGCCCGACCGGCAGATTGATGAAGAAGATCCAGTGCCAGTTGATCGCCTGGGTCAGCGCGCCCCCGGCGAGCAGCCCGATCGAGCCCCCTGCGGAGGCCACGAACCCGAACACCCCGATCGCCTTGGCCTGTTCACGAGGCTCCGGGAACATGATCACGATCATGCCCAGGATCACGGCTGACGTGAGAGCGCCGCCCACGCCCTGGACGAACCGCGCCCCGATCAGGATCCACTGGCTATCGCCCAGACCACAGACCAGCGACGCACTCGTGAAAACGGCCAAGCCGATCAGGAACACCCGCCGCTGGCCGATCAGGTCGCCCAAGCGGCCGGCGAGCAGCAGCAGGCCCCCGAACGCGATCAGGTAGGCATTCACCACCCAGGCGAGATTGCTCTGCGAGAAGCCCAGATCGCGCTGGATCGAGGGAAGCGCAACGTTGACGATCGTGGCGTCGATGACGATCATCAGCACGCCCGCGCATAGCACGTAGAGGGCGAGCCAGCGCTTGCGGTCGGGGTTGGCGGTCACGTTTTCGATCTCCTGCGCGGTGGGCGAAGTTAGTTCGATCTACAGACGGCCAGGCGCCGCCGAACTAATCGGCCCGATCCCTACGACCGGCCGGTGCTGGGAATCGGCGCGTCCGCGGTTTCGACTAGACGCCCGCCCTGGCTTTGGACCACTCGGCCTTGTGGGCGCGCTTTGCCTCCTGGTACTCGGCGAGCGCCTTCGGCGAGTCTACGTCACCAAGAGTCGGATGCGGCGGCACCAGGTCCTGGGCCGCGTCCACGCCGAAGCGCTTGGCGAGCACGGCGCCCAGCGACTTGATCTTCATGTCGCCGAAGCCGGGAAGCGCGGCGAGGTTGTCCCGGAGCGCCTCCGAGTCCGCCGCGTCCGTCCATACCCGCGCGGCATCCCCGTCGTAGCTGTCGCGTATGTAAACAGCCAGGTCGTGCACGCGCCGGGCCATCGAGCCGGGGTATCGGTGGATCGCCGGCTTCGCGCGAAAGGCGGGTTCCAGATCAGCCGTCGCGAGCGTCGCCGCGTCGATGGCGCCGAGGCGCTCCCGCAACGCCAGCGGTCCAGAGAACGCCTTCGGCACCGAGACCTGCTGGTCGAGCGCGAAGCCGATCAGCAGCGCCATCGGATCCGACGCGATCAGCGCATTGGCCTCGTCTGAATCCGTGAAGTACAGCCGGTCAGGCATGGTCCGATCGTATCGTCTGCGTCTGTGACCCCGGAACGCAGGGACCCCGGTGCCTCCAGTTAAAGTCGGTAGCTCGATGCCGCTGGATCACCCAAACACGGACGCGACGGATCTTGCCGAGCGGCCTCGCCCCGAGGAAGGCCCGCCGGCAGCCATCAGGCTGCGCGGGCTCGTGAAGCGGTTTGGCTCACTCACCGCCGTCGACGGCTTCGACCTCGAGGTCCCGTTCGGGACCTGCGTCGGGCTGCTCGGCCCGAACGGCGCCGGCAAGTCCACGACCATGAAGGCGCTCACAGCCCAGGTCATCCCGGACGAAGGGGAGCTGGAAGTGCTCGGCCACAGGCTGCCCGAAGACTCCAAGCAGGCCCGGGCGGAGATGGGCGTCGTGCCCCAGCTCGACAACCTCGACGTCTCCTTGACCGTCGAGCAGAACCTGCTCGTGTTCGCGCACCTCTATCGAGTGCCGGCCCGCGAGCGCCAGGCGGCGATCGAGCACGCGCTCGGCATCGCGAACCTTCGCGATCGCCGCACGTCGAAGGTCGACCAACTCAGCGGGGGGATGCGGCGCCGGCTACTGATCGCGCGCGCCCTGCTGCACCGGCCGCGGCTCGTGTTGCTGGACGAGCCCACGGTCGGCCTCGATCCGCAGGTGCGCCAAGGGCTGTGGGCCCTGATCGACCAGTTGCGCGCCGAAGGCGTCTCGATCCTGATGAGCACGCACTACATCGAAGAGGCCGAGCGCCTCTGCGACACGGTCACGATCATGTCCCACGGCAAGGCCGTGGCGGTCGGTCCGCCCCACGATCTGATCCGCGAGCACGCCGGGTCGGAAGCGGTCGAGGTCTACGGACCGCCCTCGCGCTTGATGGAGGTCGAGACGGTCGCGCAGGAGCGCGGATGGCGAACGCGGCGCACCGGAACGTCGGTTTCGATCCTCCACGGCGACGGCCAGGTCGACCTCGAGGGCGAGCGCCGGGTCACCAACCTCGAAGACGTGTTCGTGCTCCTCACGGGCGAGGAGATCACCTGATGGCCGCCGCGACCCGCCGCCTGGGCCGCCTGGAACGCGTTGCCGTGCAGGGTGTGATGGTCCGCGAGATCGTCAACTTCTCGTCCTTCTGGCGCTCGTCCACGTTCTCGTCGACCGTCGACCCGACGATCTACCTGCTGGCCTTCGGCTTCGGCTTTGGCTCGCTCGTCAGCACCGTCGCCGGGTACGACTACATCGAATTCGTCGGGACCGGGATCGTGGCCACGACCGTGCTGTTCTCGGGTGCGTTCCCCGCCATGTACTCGACGTTCGTCAAGTACGAGTTTCAGCACACCTACGACGCGATCCTGGCGGCGCCCGTCGACACCGAGGAGCTCGTCACAGCTGAGGCGTTGTGGATCGCGTGTCGCACGGGCGTCTACGGATGCGTCCCGATGCTCGTCGCGGTCGTCTTCGGGCTCTCGCCGTCCTGGGGAATGCTGCTGGTACCGGAGATCGCCGCGCTGGCCGGTTTCGGCTGGGCCGGGTTTGGAATCTTCATCGCCGCCCGGGCCAAGGCGATCGAGAGCTTCTCCTACTGGCAGAGCGGCCTTCTCACCCCGATGTTCCTGGTCGCCGGGACTTTCTTCCCGATCGACAAACTTCCGGAATGGGCCCAGGTGCTCGCCAACGTGAACCCGCTCTACCACTGCGTCCAGCTCGTCCGCGACGCGGTCCTCTTCGGCTTCCAGGGCTGGGCGGACGTCGGGCACCTGGCGTTCCTGGTCGGATTCGCGCTCATCTCATGGCGCCTCGCGGTCCGCTTCATGGAGCGCAGGCTGATTCTCTGACCGACCGTCGCGGCGGGCTGCCGCTCAGGCTTTCTTTCCCGGGTTGAGGAGGCCCTTCGGGTCGAACGTCCGCTTGATCCGCCGGTGCAGCTCGAGCGCCGGCTCGCCCCACTGCCGCGCCAGCTGCCCACGCTTGGTCCAGCCGATGCCGTGCTCGCCGGAGACCGAGCCCCCAAGTCGCACGGCGAGCTCGAACAGATCCTGCGCGGCGCTCTCCGCGCGGGCGAGCTCCTCCTCCGCGGTCCTGTTCACGAGAAAGGTGGAATGGAGGTTGCCATCGCCGGCGTGTCCCCAGCTACACGCCTCCAGGCCGTGCCGGGCGCCGATCGAGATCGTTTCCCCGATCGCCTCCGCAAGCCGGTCGAGGGGCACGACGATGTCCTCGCTCACCTTCCCCCCGCGCTGCGCGCTGACCGCGAACGAGACCCCGTCCCGCCAACGCCAGAGCGCCTCCACTTCCGGCGTCTCGACCCCAAGGGCCCCGTCCGCCAGGACCTCTGCGAGCTCACGCCGCAGGCGGGCTGCCTCGTGCCTGGAGCCGTCGGCCTCCGCCACGACCGCGAAGCCGGCCGCCCGCGGCACTTCACCGGGGAATGC
>JACXTT010013102.1_pt1 | contig 10956 bp, 6 predicted proteins | sample 9270951 | NCBI WGS metagenome assembly JACXTT01 (sample SAMN15532306, study PRJNA645909) | rock metagenome | isolation source: weathered quartz diorite | place: Puerto Rico | collected 2017-06-21 | reverse complement strand
AAGCAGCCGGACCTGCGAGCCGTCTGCGTCGGTTCAAGTGGGCGCTCATGTGGGGACTGGGGATCCTACTTTTTCCGCTCAGGGTCTTCCGTCCCTTGCTGATACCGCTGGCTCGAAGGGCACAGGCGACGGCGCCGCTACGCGAAGAGCGTTGGAAGAGAGTACTGCAATTCGTCTGGGAAATAGGATTCGCCCGCGACACCTTATGGATTTCTCTGGCCATGCTGTGGGCGGCACGGTCCGCGCGAGCTACGGTGTTTCATGGGAACGACCTGCCCACACTCCCTGTGACGAGTTGGGCGGCACGTCTTGCGGGAGGCAAGGCCTTGTACGATTCGCATGAGCTCTGGATCGGGATGAATCCGGCCTGGACCCCGTTTTGCAATGGCTTCTTCCGGTGGATCGAGAGCCGTTATATCCGAAAGATGGGCGCCGTGGTCACGGTCAACGACCTGATTGCGGAAGAACTCCGGCGACAGTACCAGATTCCGCTGCCGACCGTGGTGATGAACTGCCCCGAGCCAGTCGTCCCGCGCGTGGTGGACCCGTCTTACTCAATCCGCGCCAAGCTGGGGCTGTCTCCAGAGACGCCGATTATTCTCTACCAAGGGCGCTACGAGCCTGGCCGTGGCCTGGAGGAATTGATCGAGAGCGGCCGGTATCTGTCGAGAGGCGTCATTGTCCTCAGGGGGTACGGCTCAAATGAGGCAGACCTTCGTCAACGCGTGGATGGTCTCGGAGTACCGGGGCGCGTGTTCATGGTGGACCCGGTGCCGATGGCCGACCTCGTGGCCACCGCCTCGGAAGCGGACGTGGGGGTTGTACCTTACACGGCCTATTCTCCTGGCTATTATTTCGCCTCACCCAACAAGTTGTTCGAGTACATGTTCGCTGGCCTGGCGATCGCCGTGAGCAATCTGCCGGTTTTGGAGAAGATCGTGAGGGACCATGACCTGGGTGTCGTCTTTGATCCTTCCGATCCCAAGCATATCGCGGAGCAATTGAACGCCCTCGTGGGCAATCCCGCCCGACTCCGCGCCTGCCGGGAGAACGCGACTTGTGTGGCCCGCAATCGCTATAACTGGGATCATGAAGGCGGCAAGCTGATCGGTCTTTACAAGGCCTTGGCCGCGGTGAACGCCCATGTGGGTACGACCCATGGAGCCTAGCGTCATTGATAAGCGGAACGCCGAGTTCTGGAATGAACTGTGCGGGACTAGCATGGCCCGCGCGCTCGGGATTACGGAGCCTTCGCTCGAGAACCTGCGCCGCTTCGACGACGCATACCTGTGTTTCTACCCCTATCTGGGGAAGTACGTGTACCCCGAAGGCTTGAAAGGCAAACTGGTACTGGAGATCGGGTTGGGTTACGGTACGCTCGGCCAGGTGCTCGCGTTGCAGGGGTGCCGGTACCACGGGCTGGACGTCGCCGTGAATCCCGTCACTATGATGCGCTACCGCTTTTCGCTCCTGGGGCTGGAAGGTAGTCAGCGAGTCCAGGTCGGGTCGGCCCTGGACATACCATACAGGGAGGCCACCTTCGATTATGTCTATTCGATCGGCTGCCTCCATCACACGGGCGATCTCGGGAGGGGGGTCGAGGAAGTGCACCGGGTGCTCAAGAACGGCGGGAAGGCCATCATCATGCTGTACCATCGCCATTCCTTCCGCCGGCTGGTTCACTTGCCGCTGCTGCGCCTGCGCAACCTGATCCGAGAGCGCTTCCGGTCACACGATGGCGCGTCGGACCGTTCGCGGTGGGTGCGGGCCTTTTACGACAAGAATGTGAAGGGCGAAGAGGCGCCACATATTGATTACGTCTCGCGGGCGGAGGTCCGGCGGCTGTTCAAGGCTTATCGAACGGTGCGCATCGAGAGCCAGAACTACGATCCGATCGTGTACAAAGGCGAGGTGCTCGTTGCCCGCGAGCGCTTTCTGAACAATCTGGGCCGCGTCATGGGCGTTGATTTGTATATTAACGCGACCAAGTAACGAGGTGCTTGGAAGGAGACAGCCATGTTGACATTGCTGACTCGAAAGATGCGGAGGCTCACAGGCCGCCTGCAGAGCAAACTGGACGGCGCGGTCCAGCGGTATAAGCAGGCCCGGACCGTCCGACGGACCGTGGCCCCGTATCCCTCCACGATCTACCTGGCTGTGAACACGCGCTGCGGGTTTGCCTGCAAGATGTGCGACGTGGGCACGAATCAGTACGACACCCAGTTCTACAAGATCATGAGCCTGTCCAAGGACAAACCGCGCGAACGGCTGGCCATAGATCGACTGAAGATGCTGGTGGACGAGGTGAAAGACTTCAAGCCGATGATCGCGGCGACCTCTACCGAGCCGTTGCTCTACAAGGACATCATTCCCCTGTGCGACTACGTGGTGGGCTACGGTCTGCAGATGCTGGTGACTACGGCGGGCCTGCAACTGGAGAAGTATGCCGAGGAGCTGGTCCGGGTGGGCGTCCAGCATCTCTGGGTCTCGATCGACGGTCCCCCCGAGATTCACAACGACATCCGCGGGGTCAAGGACTCCTTCCAGAAATCCGTCGCCGGCATCCGGGCCGTGGACGACTGGAAGCAGCGCCTCGGGCGCGACTATCCCAAGATTGGTATCAACTACGCTCTGTCGAACTACAACTATCACTGCCTGGAGCCCTTCATGGCCGCCGTGCACCCCTTGCCGGTGGGCCAGATCACCTTCTCCCACATGAACTACGTGACGGCCGGGACGGCGGAGACCCACAACGCCCGCTTTGGGCATCTCTATCCGGCAACGGTCAGTAGCGTGTCGAGCGCCGATCCGACCAAGGTGGACGTGGCCGTACTGTGGGACCAGATCAATCTAGTGAAGACGCGCTATCCGGGTCGCGTCGCCTTCGGTCCAGATCTGGATAGAAAGGGATTGGAAGACTTCTATTTTCACCCCGAGGTATTCGTGCGAGGTGATCGCTGTTACGTGCCGTGGCGGGCCGCCGAGATCATCGCGAACGGGGACTGCGTCGTGATGACGCGGTGCTTCCAAGTCAGCTTCGGGAACATCTACGAACAGAGCTTCAAGGAGATTTGGAACGGCCCGCGCTACCAGGAGTTCCGGAAGAACCTCATCACCCACGGATCGTATCCGGCCTGCTCCCGGTGCTGCGGAATTCTGTGAGATGCGACTGCTCGCCCGCGTGACGCGCGCGATCGCGGCCCGGTTGGGGCCGGGGACGCAGGCCCAGGAGAAGACCCGCGAGGAGCTCCGGGCGCTCGCGGACATGTCCGACGAGGCTGTGCTGGCCTGTTTCACGCCGGAGACCTCCGGGAGGGACGCCGCCGCGCTACTGGCCTATTACCGCGCACGCCGCCTGCCGTCGCCGCCCTTTCGACCGAGTGACCGTAAGGAGTTGGCGCGCCTGGTCGCGGAATGTTTTCCCGAGTCCTACAAGGAGACCCTGCGTCGGGCTGACCTGGCCTGCCGGCACGTCGTGGAGGTGCTCGGCAGCGGGCCCACCGACCTCGGCGATCCAATCAACTGGTGGACGGACTTCAAGGGAGGGACCTGGGCGCAGGACGATTATCAGAAGCTCAACGCCACTCTCTATGCGAACGACTTCCAGAACGAGCACTACATCGGCGACATCAAGCTGCCGTGGGAGCTGAACAAGCACGCGCACTTCCTCGAGCTTGCCAAGGCGTACTGGCTCACCGGTGACGAGCGCTATGCCGAAGCCCTGCTCGCGCAGATGGACGACTGGATCACCCGGAACCCGTTCCTCTATGGCATTGTCTGGACCCAGAATCTGATCGTGGCCCAGCGGGCGATCGCGTGGGCGCTGGCGATCCAGGCGGTCTGGGAGAGCCCCGCGCTCACGCCGGCCCGGCTGCTCCGTATCCTGCGCTCGCTGTACCAGCACGCCCGTTACATCCCGGCCCATTTCGAGTTCGCCGAACGGGCCTCCAATCACCTCTTTGGGAACGCCGCCGGACTGGCGGCCCTCGCGCTCGTCTTTTCCGAGTTCCGCGACGCGGCAACGTGGCGCGCGACGGCGCTCAGGGTCATCGAATCCGAGCTGGCGAAGCAAGTCTATCCGGACGGTGTGCAGTACGAGCAGTCCGTCAACTACCACCGGTACGTTGTGGAGTTCTGCCTGCTGCCGTGGCTCCTTGCCTGGCCGCAGCCCTCGCCGTACTCCGCCGCGGCGCAAGCGGCGCTCCGGCGCATGGTGACGTTCCTCCTGCACATGACCCAGCCGAACGGCCAGGTCCAGCCGATCAGCGATGCCGACGGGGCGCGGGTGTGGCAGTTCAATGACCGGTCGATCAACGATCATCGCGGCGTGCTGAATCTGGGCGCGGTCCTGTTCAAAGACGGAGCCCTCAGGTTCGGCATGGATGGAAACAGGGAAGACGTGCTCTGGTGGCTGGGACTGGAAGGCCATCGCGCGTGGGAGGCGCTGCCGGCCGAGGAACCGCCGCGCTCGGTCGCGTTCTCGGACGGCGGATACTTTGTCCTGAGGGAGACGTGGCGACCCGAGGCGCTGTGGGTCTTCTTCGACTGCGGGCACGTGGGGATGGGCGATTGGCCCGACGAGGTCTCAGTGGGGACCCACGGCCATAGCGACCTCCTTACGTTCGGTCTTGCCGCCGCCGGCGAGACGTTCCTCACGGATATCGGCTCTTACACTTATACGGGCTCCCGGCCCTGGCACGACTACTTTCGTAGCGCACGGGGGCACAATGTCCTGCTGGTGGACGGGCAGGACCAGAGCGTGCTGACCACGACTTGGGCGATGCGCGAGCGCGCGCGGCCGCGTGAGGTCGCGTGGCGGTTCTCGCCGAACGCGGATTTCGTGACGGGTGCCCACGACGGCTACCGGCGCCTGAGCCCTCCCGTGTTCCACCGGCGGAGCCTCCTGTTGCTACGCGCCGAACGGCGCGTGATCATCCGAGACGATCTGGAGGGAGATGGTGGCCATGCGGTCGAGGCGCTCTTCCATGCGATGCCCGCCGTGCGGGTCCTCCAGGCCGGACGGCCCGACTCCTGGAAGCTGATCGGCCAGCGGGCCATCGTCAACATGACGTTCCTGGCAGAAAGTCTTCGGCAGGGCCAACTGCTCTCGCTCTCCGCTCGCGTGGCGAGCGGGGAGACGAATCCGATCGACGGGTGGTACGCGGACGATTACGGGCTGAAGGAGCCGGCTCCGGTCCTGCACGTTTCGTTCCGGGGAACGTGCCCCCTCCGTCTCTATACCGTGCTGCACCTCGATGCGCCGGGACGTGCCGATGCGCCCGGTGCCTGGTCCACGTTCCGTGGCGCGGACGAGGCGTGGAACACGGTCGTGAAGGGACTCGACCTCTCCCGGCCTGCGCGCACGATCGTCATGCTGGTGACGAACGAGGGATTGACTGACCCGAGGGTCCTTCGGTCAGCGCAGGCCGCCCAACGCGCCGGGTTTGAGGTCCGCCTGGTATGCCGGGTGCTGGCCAAGGAGAAAGAAGAAATCGTCCCGCCGGGCGTCCGCGTGCATCGGCTGCCACCTCTGTGGGGCAGGAAACTGCTGCAACGGCTCCTTTCACGGCCACAGGACGAGCCTGACGTGGCGAGAACCCCGGACCGGCCGGCTCCGCCGGAGACCATCGCGCCGCGCGGGACGAACGACGGGCAGGGCGGCTTCTGGTTGAAGCCGTGGGAACTCTGGATCCTCGGCGGGATCACCTGGTTTAATTTGCAGACCGTCCGTCAACTGTGGCGCGTGCCTGCAGCGCTCTACCACGCCAACGATCTGGACACGCTGCCGGCGGGCGTGATGCTCTCCCGATGGAGGCGGGTAGCGCTGCTCTACGACGCGCATGAGCTGTTCGCCGTGCAGTTCCCCGGGTCCTCCCGACAATTCCGCGCGATTCTCTTTGCCCTGGAACGCTGGCTCATCCGGTTTGCGCACAAGGTCGTGACGGTCAACGACTCGATCGCCGCAACCCTGACCGACTGGCACCAGGTGCCTCTGCCGACCGTGGTGATGAACTGCCCGTTTGCCATGGAGGCCGTGCGCACGGAGCCGAACGGTTTCGGAGAGGCCCGCACGGGCAAGGCTCGCGTCATCTTCCAAGGGGTGTACGTGCGCGATCGCGGGCTCGAGGAGCTGATTCTGAGCGCCGCGTGGTTCGACTCGGCCGAGCTCTACCTTCGCGGGTACGGGCCACTCGAACCGGCGCTCCGCGCCCTCGTGCGGGCGAAAGGGCTGGAAGGTCGCGTGCATTTCCTGCCGCCGGCCCATCCCGCTTGCCTGGTGGAGGGCCTGGCCGGATTCGACGTCGGAGTCGTACCCTACCGGCCGACGACGTTGAACAACCGGCTCTGTCTGCCCAACAAGGTCTTCGAGTACCTACAGGCTGGGCTCGCGCTGGCCGTGAGCGCGCTCCCGGAATTGCAACGGCTGGTGACCACAACGAAGGCCGGGGAAGTGTTCGATCCTGACTCCCCCCGCGACATCGCGCGGGCGATCAACGCGCTGACGTGCGATGCCAGACGACTCCAAACGCTCAAAGTCCAGGCGCTCGCCGTCGCGCAGCGCTTCACCTGGGAGTCGCAAGGAGAACCGCGTCTGATGGCCTGCTACCAGGAGCTGGCTGGGTCCTCTTCTGGCAGCCGGGAGGGCGATCGCTGATGTGCGCCATTGCCGGGCTCTATCAGGTCTCCGGTCGGGCCGTGGAGCCTGCCTTGCTGGAACGCATGGTGCGCCTCCAGGCGCACCGCGGGCCAGACGGGGAGGGCTACGTGTTGCTGGATGCGCGGGGACTGGAGAAGCCGGTCGCGCTGAAGGACAGGTTGACGGACGCCCTCGGATTCAACCCGCACCGGCATACGATCGGCTTGGGACATCGGCGGCTGGCGATCGTGGAGCTCTCGCCTCTCGGCCATCAGCCGATGGCGACGGAAGACGGTCGCTGCTGGGTCACCTATAACGGGGAGATATACAATCATGTCGAGCTCCGTGAGGAGCTGCGCGGAAAGGGGCACCGGTTCCGCTCGTTGTCAGACACTGAGGTCCTGCTCGCCGCCTACCGGGAGTGGGACGAGGCCTGCGTCACGCGCTTCAACGGGATGTTCGCGTTTGCCATTTGGGACGGGGACCGCCGCCGACTCTTCTGCGCGCGGGACCGCCTGGGGGTGAAACCGTTCTACTATTCCTGGGACGGCGCACGATTCGCCTTCGCCTCCGAGATCAAGGGCCTGCTGGCGGCCGGCCTCCGGCCTTCGCCGAACCAGCGCGCCGTCTTTGAGTACCTCGACGGAGCCTTTCTGGATCATTCCGCGGGTACCTTCTTCGAGGGCATCCGGCAGCTCCCGCCCGCGCATACCTTGACGGTGGATACGCAGGTCACGGTGCAGCGGTATTGGGATCTTCCCCCGTGTGGCGAGGCCGGCCTCTCGATGCGGGACGCGGCCGAGCGCTTCCAGCACCTCTTCCGCGACGCGGTCCGGCTGCGCCTCCGGAGCGATGTGCCCATCGGCACCTGCTTGAGCGGGGGGCTGGACTCGTCGTCCATCGTCTGCGTGGCGAACGACTTGATGTTTGTGGAGCATGCGGTCCCGCGCGAGCTCATCGGGGAGCGGCAGAAGACCTTCTCGTCCTGTTTTGAAGACCCGGCCTACGACGAGCGGCGATTCATCCGCCTGGTGCTCGAGCGGACCGGCGCCGAAGCCCACTACACCTTCCCGGACCCGAAGGAACTGGCCGAGTCGGTGTCGCAACTGGTGTGGCAGCAGGACGAACCCTTTGGCTCGACGAGCATCTTCGCGCAGTGGAATGTGATGCGCCTGGCCGCGCAACACGGCGTCAAGGTGTTGCTGGACGGGCAGGGCGCGGACGAGCTCTTGGCCGGGTACCACGGCTTCTTCGGCGCGTTCTTCGCCGACCTGGCGGCCAGGAGACGGTGGCTCGGCTTGCTGCGAGAGTTGGCGGCCTACCGCCGCCTGCACGGGCCGATCCCCCAATACGTCTTCGCGAACCTGGCGCGGGCGTTCCTCCCGTCGCCGCTTGTCCGCTTCGTCCGCAGCCGCATGACCGGCAGCGTGGACTGGATCACCCCGGAGTTCCGGCGCCAGTGGGGTCCGACTCCGGCCGCGCCCTCGATCGCGGACTCTCATCTCCATCGCATGCAGCACCAATTGCTTACCTGGAACGGCCTGCGAGCGCTGTTGCACTATGAAGACCGGAACTCGATGGCCTTCGGGATCGAGACGCGTCTCCCGTTCCTGGACTACCGGCTGGTCGAGTTCCTGTACGGGCTGGCACCGCAGCTGAAGATCCGGAACGGCTGGACCAAAGCGGTCCTCAGAGAGGCGCTGGACGGGGTCCTCCCGAGCGAAGTGTGCTGGCGCGCGGACAAGATGGGATTCGTGACGCCGGAGGACATCTGGTTCCGGACGTCTCTCCGCGAGATGACGCGGGACATCCTGTCGGATTCGCGGACCCGCGCCCGGGGCTACCTCAATGTGGAGGCCGCGCTGAAAGAGTTCGAGGCCCATCAGGCTGGTCGGAAGAACATCAGCTTCACCATCTGGCGATGGCTCAATCTGGAACTCTGGTGCCGAACCTTTGTGGATCACCCCTCATGCGCCGCGTCTTCGTCCTGATCAACAACACGGGCATCGGCGGCTCGGAGCGGCGGTTGGGCCGGCTCTTCGCCCGCATGGTGGATGCTGATCCGGAGGCCGTGCTGATCATCAACGCCGGGCTCTGGGAGAAGCTGGCGGCGGCCGGCGTCGTGACGGATCGGGAGCGACGGGTATGGCGGCTGCCCGAACCGTGGGGGAGGCTGGCGGACGGGCTGGGGCTGCGGCGGGGCGCGCTCTCGTTCGGACTGCGCAAGGTGGACTTCGTCCTCTTCAGCCTGGTGCTCCTGGTGCGCTACGGAGTGGCCGCACGGTGTCTCTTCCACCTTGTCCTGGGAGGCGCCTACGTCGCGCTGCCGCTGATGCTGCTGCGTCCGGACCATCGCGTCGTCATCTCCGTGACAAACCGGAGCCTGGCCGAACTGGTCGGGGTCTCCTGGGCGCTGCCGCTCTATCGGGTCGCACTTCTGAAGTGCGCGTGCGTGGACGCCTTGACCGAGGGGGTCCGCATGGACCTGCTCCAGCGCGGCATCGCCGGGGAAAAGATAGCCGTCCCGTCCGGAAGCGCGATCGACGTAGAGCAGTATCAACCCTCGCCGAGCAAGGAACCCTGGGTGGTCTTCGTCGGGCGTCTCATCGAGGCCAAGAACCCGGTGCTCTTCCTCGAAGCCGTGCCAGCCATCCTCCGAGCGGTCCCGCCCGCGCGGTTCTTCTTGTTTGGGGACGGTCCGCTCCGCCCGCAGGTCGAGCAGGCCCTGGACCGTCTGTGCCTCCGCGGGTTCGTCGAGCTGGGATTCCGCGCGACCCTGGCGCCCCTGCTCGGCAAGGCGCGCGTGTTCGTGTCGCTGCAGCGGCAGGACAACTATCCTTCCCAGAGTTTGCTGGAAGCGATGGCGTGCGGCGCGGTGCCGGTCGCGACGGATGTCGGCCTGACTTGGAAGCTGGTGGACGAGACGACGGGGATCCGCGTCAAGCCGGACCCCGGGCCGATCGCCGAGGCGGTGATTTCGCTGCTTCAAGATTCGCAACGATGCGACCGGCTGGGCCAGGCCGCCCGGCAGCGGGTGGTCGAGCAGCATTCGGATGAACGGTACCGGGCCTATCTCGGTTCGCTGTACGCCAGGGTCGAGGAGTGAAGGACCGGCGGTGGGGCTGGCGGCTGCTGGGGGCGGTTTTGATTCTCGTGGCGCTGGCCTTTGCCGTTCCGATGGGGCTGAATGTGCTGGGAGCGGCCTTGATCACGGACGATCCGCTCCACCCGGCCGATGCGATTCTGGTGCTGGCGGGCGACTCGCGTGAGGGCGATCGCGTGCAGCACGCGGTCGGGCTCTTCAAGCGCGGCCTGGCGCCGCTGCTGGTGCTGAGCGGAACACCGATGGGGTTTCGGACGCACGAAGCGGACGTCATGCGGCGGCATGCCGAATTTCTCGGCGTCCCTTCGAATCGTATTCTGACCGTGAAGCAGAACACGGATTCCACCAAGGAAGAAGCCGGCGTGGTTGTTTCAATCTTGAAACGCCGAGGGCTGAAAAACGTAATCCTGGTAACAGCTAACTACCATACGGGCCGAGCCAAAAGGATTTTTGAACGGGCCGCGGGCCCCTACGGTCCTCATTTCCTCGCGTCTCCGGTGCACGACGGCCTGTTCGAGCCGGAGGGCTGGTGGATGCGCCGCCGCTACGCGAAGACCTTCGTCTATGAAGCGATCAAGACCGTCTGGACCGCCATCGAGGTCGAGTGATGCTGCTTTACCTATTGACGTTCATCCTCGCGCTGTTGGTGGCCCTGTACGGGGTGCCGGTGGCGCGGCGCGCGGCACTGCAGTTCAACGTCGTGGACCGGCCGGACGGGCGGCTCAAGCACCAGACCGCACCAGTCCCCTACTTCGGCGGGCTCGCCGTCTACCTGGCGTTCCTCATCAGCCTGGCCCTGACCTTCGAATTCCGCCAGGACGTCCTGGGACTGGTCCTGGGCGGGACGCTCATGGTGATGCTGGGCTTGATCGACGATTTCGGGGTCCTCAAACCCTGGCCCAAGCTGATCGGTCAGCTCATCGCGGTCTTCGTCCTGATCCGGAGCGGCATCCGCATCGAGATCGCCGCGTTTCCCGACTGGTTGGACCTGTTGCTAACCGTCGTGTGGATGATCGGCATCATCAACGCCGTCAACATCATCGACGTAATGGACGGGCTGGCCGGCGGAGTCAGCGTGATCGCTTGCCTCTGGCTCTTCGTCGTGGCGCTGGTGAACCACGACACGATGGTCGCCGTGATGCTGGCGGCGCTGGCGGGGAGCCTGGTCGGGTTCCTGCGGTACAATTTTTACCCGGCGACGATCTATCTGGGTGAC
>JACXTT010013101.1_pt1 | contig 10957 bp, 12 predicted proteins | sample 9270951 | NCBI WGS metagenome assembly JACXTT01 (sample SAMN15532306, study PRJNA645909) | rock metagenome | isolation source: weathered quartz diorite | place: Puerto Rico | collected 2017-06-21 | reverse complement strand
GATCCGCTCCTGCAGCTCGATTCCTTCGGCCGCGGCGCGCGCGTCGAGGTTCGGCCCCGCGTAGAGCACCTCGCCGACGGCGTCGAGGAACACGCAGCCCTCCCGCTGGCTGGTCGCGATGACCCCGAGGATGCGCGCATCGGCGGGCAGTCGCGCGCTCACGTCGCGCGCACAGCGGGCGAGCGCCCCCCAGAAGGCGGCCGGATCGAGATCGAAGCCGCGCAGCAAGGGCAGATCCGGGTCGCTGAAGATGCGGTAGTGGAACGGCTCCTGCGCCGACGCCACCGGCTGGCCCGCCAGATTGAACGCGACGCAGCGCCCCGACCCGGTGCCCGCGTCGAGGGTGATCACGAGATCGCGCACGGCTCAGCCCCGCCGCTCGAGGACCGCCGGGTTCGCGAGGAAGCGCGGCCGCTCGCCGCGGAGCCAGCACTCGATCGCGTCGACCACGATCTCGCTCTGGTGGCGCGTCACGTCCACCGTCGCGCCGCCGATGTGCGGCGTCACGATCACGTTCGCGAGGCCGAGGAACCGGTTCCCGGGCTGGAGCGGCTCGTCGGTGAGCACGTCGAGGGCGGCACCCGCGAGTCGGCCGGTCGCCAGCATCTCGTATAGCGCGTCCTCGTCGGTGAGCGCGGCACGCGCCGTGTTGACGAAGTAGGCCGAGGGCCGGAGGCGCGCGAGCCGCTCGCGCGAGAGGAGGCCACGGGTCTCGTCGGTGACCGGCGCGTGCAGCGAGACGAAGTCGGCGGCGCCGAGGAGGTCGTCGAGCGCGCACAGCGTGATGCCGGCCGGGGGTGCGGTGACGTACGGGTCGTACGCGAGGACGCGCGCCTTGAACGGCACGAGGCGCGCTGCCACCTCGCGCCCGACCGCGCCGAGGCCGACGAGGCCGACGGTCCGCGCGCCGAGCTCGACCCCGGTGAAGCGGTTGTAGAGCCGGAGGAAGTCGCCGGCGCTGCCGATCTGCCCGGCCGCGCCGTGGAAGGTGTCGTGGATCGCCGGGAGGTGGCGCGCGAGGGCGAGCAGGAGTCCCACCGTGAGGTCGGCGACCGCGTCGGCGTTCCGCCCGGGCGCGTGGAAGACCGGAATGCCCTTCCGCGTCGCGAGCTCGAGGTCGATGTTGATCGGATCCCCCCGGCAGCAGCCGATCATCCGCAGCGGACACGCCTCGAGCACGTCGGCGTGCACCAGATCGGCTTCCACGATGAGGACGTCGGCCCCGACGGCGCGGATGCGGGCCGCGAACTCGGCGCCGTCGAAGTAGATCGATTCCCGCGCCTTCCAGTCCTCGTGCACCACCTCCATGTGACGCCCGAGACGCACCTTGGCCGCCTCGTCGAAGCTCGCCGTGATGAGCGCGCGCATCAGGCGGCCAGGAGCCGGTGCACGAGCTGAATCACGTGGCGGCGGACCTGCTCACGGAGCGGCCCGCTGCGCACGCTGCCGCCGAGCAGGCTCTGGTACGAGCGGCTGTCGAGCAGGTAGACGAGCACGACCGAGTGGACGGAGAGCATGAACAGGCGCGATGCGTCCTCGGGGATGGCGCGCCGCCCGAGCCGTCCGAGCCACTCCGCGAACACCCCCCACGCCGGCACGAGGATGTCGCGCTCGATGCCGACGTCGATCTCCTCGTTCTCGACGACGCGTCGCAGGAGGAGCTTCGGCACGTTCGGGTTGTCGGCGAAGAAATCGAACAGCTCGCCCATCGCGAGGTCGATCGCCTCGGTTCGCCGGCCCTCGGTGGCGAGCAGCGGGGCGAGCGTGTTCTGGAGCAGGTCGACGATGCGATCGAAGACGTTCCGGAAGACCGCGAAGTAGAGCGTCTCCTTGGACGCCCAGTGGTAGTGGAGGCTCGAGATGTTGACGTCGGCGCGCGCGGCGATCTCCCGCGTCGACGCGCCCTGGAACCCCTTCGCCGCGAACACCTCCTCGGCAGCCGCGAGGATGCGCCCCTTGGTGGAACCCGGCGCCTCTCGCGCCTTCTCGAGCGCCGACTTGACCACGCGAACGAAGCGATTGAATCGATCGACCGACAGGCCGCGTACCGCGGGCCGTCAGCGCTTGTCAACTATGTCGCGGCCGCCGGGCGGGATCAGTGGACGATCTTCTTGCGTACCGCGAAGCGGACGATCTCCGCCGTGTTGTGGAGATCGAGCTTCTCCATGATGTGCTTGCGGTGCGTCTCGACCGTGTTGATGCTCACCGACAGGACAGTCGCGATCTCCTTGTTCGTCTTCCCCTCGGCGATCAGCTGGAGCACCTCCCGCTCGCGGTCGGTGAGGAGCGCGAGGTTGTCGTCGACGTCCTGTCCCCCGGAGTCGCCGAGATACCCCTCGAGGAGCACCTTCGAGACGGCCGGACTAAAGAACGAGCCGCCCCGGCCGATCGCCTTCACCGCCTTCAGCAGGTCGAGGTCCTCCGAATCCTTGAGCAGGTAGCCGCGCGCGCCCGCCTTGAGGCTCTGCCGCACACAGACGTCGTCGGAGTGCATGGTGAGGATGAGCACCTTCGCGCCCTCGTTGCGCTTCATGATCTGGCGCGTCGCCTCGATGCCGTTCAGCTCCGGTAGCGCGATGTCCATCACCACGATGTTCGGGTGCATGCGCTGCGCCATGTCGACTGCGCTACGCCCGTCGCCGGTCTCGCCGACGATCTCGATCTCGTCGTCGGTTTCGAGGATGCGGCGCAACCCCTGGCGAACGACCGTATGGTCATCGACCAGTAGCACTCGGATCTTGCTCATCGCCCGAATCCTTCCCCGGGCCGAGGGCTCCCGAGGGGGGAGACCGAGGCTGCCGTCCTTCCGTCGTCCATTTTGCCCATTGTCCTGGGACCGATCTCACCCCAACTCGGTGGGAGTTAGCAAGAGGCGGCCCTCGAGGTCGGCGATCCGGCGTTGGAGTGCGGCGAGCGAGGCATCGCGTTCGGTGAGCAGCCGCTCCAGACCCTGGGCGCGCGCCTCGTGGTGGCGCAGCGCGGCGAGCTCGGCGACCACGGCGGCGAGGCGGCGGTCGCTCGCGCGGCTCTTCCGGCCCGCGGCCACCCGCTCGGCCTTCAATGTCCTGGTGAGACGCGCGAGCTCGCGCCGAAGGCCCGCGACCGACGGCGCCCGGGAGACCGCCTTCTTCGGGCGGCCCCGGGCGGGGCGGGTCGCACGGGGACGCCTCTTTCGGTGCCGCGGCGACGAGGACGCCACCTCAGTACACCTTCGGCTCGCCCGGCGGCCGGGTCTTCCAGCGCTTGTGCATCCAGAGCCAGTGGTCGGGATGGCGGCGGACCATCTCCTCGAAGACCGCCGTGAAGCGCTCCGTGTTGCGGCGGACGTCCTCCATCGGGTCCCCCGTGCGCTCGACCTGCAGGATGGGCAGCACGTGCACCCGGTGGCGGGCGCTCCGTCCCTCGCGCACGATGAAGACGGGGACGATCGGCGCGTCGGTGCGGAGCGCGATGCGCGCCATGCCCGCGTTCGTGCTCGCAGCGAGCCCGAAATAGTTCACGAAGACCCCGAGCCCGCGGGTCGAGTTCTGGTCGATCGGGAGGACGAGCAGCCCGCGCTGGCGGAGTGCCTGAAGCACCCCCCCGGCGCCAGTGCTCTTGCGGATCATGCGGGTGCCGGCGCGCGCGCGCAGCGCGTGCAACCAGCGGTCGACGAGCGGGTTGGCGATCGCGCGATGGACCATGTGGACCGGGTGGCCGCGCATGCCGTGGGCGAACACGAGGAGTTCCCAGTTCCCGAAATGACCGCTCAGCACGAGCACGCCGGTGCTGCGCTCCCAGCCGACCGCCTCGCGCCACCAGTCTTCGTCGGCGAAGCGTACCATGTCCCGCAGGCGCTCCGGTGTGAGGCGTGGAAGGTGCGCCAGCTCGGCCGCCATGCGCCCGAGGTTGAAGAACGAGCCACGGAGGATGCGCCGGCGCTCCCGGAGCGGCCGGTCCGGAAAGGCGATCCCGAGATTCCGCATCCCGATCCGGCGGTGCGGCACGTCGAACAGGTAGGTGAGGAGCGCGCCGAGCTCCCCCAGACGGAGCGCGAGCCCGAGCGGCAGCGCGGCCAGCAGGCCGAGCGCCCCGCGCAGCGCCAGGTACTCGAGCCGCGCGCGTTGCCGGTTCGGGCGGCGGCGGGTGACGTGCATGCGGCGCCGGCGCGATGCGGGCGCGACTACCACGCGCTCCGCCGGTAGCGTCATGGTCGGCTCTACTAAGGTAGGGTGCGAGCCTTTGCAAGGCGCCGCGCCGAGGGGGGGCGCCAGCGCGTCGCGGTTGCCAGGCGGCGACGCCGTATGGTATCGACCGCGCGCTCGCGGGTCGTTGAGGTGAAGGCAGCTGGGTCTTTTCCTCAAGATGCGCGTAGTTTGGCAAGGAGGGAAAGACAGTGGCTACGGGCAAGGTCAAGTGGTTCAACAGTCAGAAGGGCTACGGGTTCATCACGACCGACGAGGGTGAGGACGTTTTCGTGCATTACTCCGCGATCGCGGGCTCCGGGTTCCGCACGCTCGACGAGGGGCAGCGCGTATCGTTCGAGGTGACGCAGGGCCCGAAGGGCCTGCAAGCGGCGAACGTCAGCAAGGTCGCCTGAGGCGCGCGGCGATCACCGCGCGAGCGGGCGCCAGGATCCGGCGTGGATCCAGCGCACGTACGCGGTGAGCGCGTCGATGTCGGCGTCCGGAAGGAAGCGCCCGTACGCCGGCATCTTGATCACCTGGCGGCGGAGAAACCGCCGGGCGATCGGGTGTTCCGCGAGACGAGGAATCTCGCCCTTGGCGATCCACGTCCGGAGCTCGTCGTCGTCGCGCACCAAGTCGTCGAAATCGGCACCCCAGAACGCGGGGACGTAACCTTTGAACGAGCGCGGGTTCGGGACCCCGCCCGCGCCCAGCGGACCGTGACACGCGAAGCACGTCAGGTCCGCGGCGAGCTCGGCGCCCCGAGCGGCGGGGCCCGCGTCGGGCAGGATCTGGTCCGAGGCCGCCCGGAGGTAGGCGACGAGATCGTCGAGCTCGGCCCTCCCGATGACGTCGCGATACGCCGGCATGTGGAGCGCCGCCGCCTCCATCTTGGCGCGGTATTCGGGGTCCTCGCGCTTGCGGCGCGGCGCACCGTCGAGGACGTACTCGCGAAGATCCTCCGCACTCTTGACATACATCATCTGCGTCCGCTCGGTGAACGCGGGGACGCTCTGCTCCTCGCTGCCCGGGTTCTTCGTCCCGCCGGCGCCCGCCGGGCCGTGGCACGCGTAGCAGCCGAGCCGGCTCGCGACGCGTTGGCCGCGGGATGCCGGTGTCTCCTCGAGCGCGAGGATGCGGGCGCGCGCCTGCGGATAGACGAGCCACGCGGTCTCGAGCAGCGCGACCAGCAGCACGAGCCGGGAGAGCGCGCCCCCCACGATCCCTCGCCCGCGCTTCTTGACAGCCGCCTCGGGTCCGCGATCATCGCCGACATGATGGTCACCCGCCATCGTGTGCCGGTGCGTATAGCCCGCGTCCTGGCTGCCTGCCATGTGGTCGCGGTCGTGGCGCTGGCGACGCCGGCGAGCGCAGACGCCGAAGGGCTGACCGAACTTCTCGCCGCCGTGGCCGCGGGCGCCCGCTTCGACGCGCCCGCCCGCGCCGACGTTCGCATCCAGTGTGCCGGCGGGTGCGCCTCCGCCGGGAGGCCGGCCGTGTTTCTCGGTCGCGCCGAGACACTCTACGTCGAGGTGAAGGGCGGGCAGCGCGCCCTCGTGCAGCCCGGGCACATCCTCGTCGCGAAGGACGGGAAGGCCGTCGAGGCCCCCGTGGGCGAACCCTTAGCGGACACCGACCTGCTGCTCGAGGACTTGACCGTCTTCACCTCCGCCTCGCTCAAGATGCCGCAGGTGAGCGACGACGGCCCGGCCGGCGTCGTCGTCACTTCGGCTCCGGCCGGTCCCTCTGCCTACGCGCTGCTCGTGCACACGATCGACCGCGGACGGCACGCGATCGTCCGGACCCTCTATTACCGCGACCTGATCAACAACCTCGTGAAGACCCGCCGCGACGGCACCTTCTTCAACGCAGCCGGCGGCCCCCGTCCCGGCGAGATCACCGTCGAGACCTTGCGCCGGGCGACGACGACCACGCTCACGCTCGCCTGGCGCGAGGCCGCCGACGCCCCGGCCCGCCTCTTCGAGCCGGCCGGGCTCGAGCAGCCCTCGGGTCTAAGCTTCCCGTAGCTCTGCGAGGGAGAGGTCGACGCGCAGCTCGGCCGCGACGCGCTCGAGGCGCGCCCGGAGGACGGCGCGGCCGAGCTCGGCCGGGACCGCCATCCGAACCCGCATGGTGAACATCGGCGTTCCCGTTTCCGGACCCGGGCGGGACTGGGTCTGGAGCGCCGTGATGTTGACGCCGAGGTCCGCGAGCGTGCGGGCCACGCGCGCGACGATGCCAGCCTTGTCGACGCCGCTGACCTCGCACTCCATGCCGACGGTGCGGCGTCCGGGCGTCGCGGCGCCAGGGTCCGCATCGAGTGGACGGAAGAACACGGTGAGTCGCTTCTCCCACTCGAGCCGCTTGCAGCCCGCGCCGAGCCGGCGCTCGAGCTCGGGTGCCTCGCCGGAGAGGAGGAGGAGCACGGCGAACTCCGACCCGAGGATGGTCATGCTCGAATCCTCGAGATTGCAGTCGCATTCGAAGATCAGCTCGGCCAGATCGGCCACGATTCCCGGCCGATCGCGGCCGATCGCCGACAGCGCGAACCAGCGCTTCATGATCGCGAGCCCCTAGCACGGGCCGGCACGCGCGTGAAGCCGACGCTTGGCTACAAAAGGCACGCGGTGGTACAGCAAGTGGGACATGGCCGAGCCGGCGCGCGCCGCGATCGATCCCGCCGTCGCACCCCCGCTGCCACGCACCCTCACGCGGGTCGAGTCCCTGATGCTCGGCGCGGGCGCCCGCCTCGACCGCTTCGTGCTCGAACGCTACCTCAAGCGTGCTGCCTTCTCGGCGCCCCGCGACGGCGATGCCTTGCGGGCGCGGCTCGTCCGGGCGCGGATGTTCTACGGCGACCCGCGATTCGTGACGGACCCGGCGAGCTTCTTCGCGACCCCTGCTCCTCTGCGCGCCGAGGTTCGCCGGCGCCGCGCGCTCGACGACGGCGAGCTGCTGGACGTCCGCTACACGACCGAGTTCACCCCGGTCTTTCCCGAGGCGGGCGAGGCGCTTCACGCGGCGGCCGCCGCGCCGGGCGTCGCGCGCTGGTGGCGACACCGGGACCCGGGGCATCCGGCCATGCTCTGCATCCACGGTTATGCCGGCGGACATTTGTGGCTCGAGCGGCTGGCCTTCGACGCTCGCCGCTTCTACCGCGCGGGCGTCGACGTCGTCCTCTACGTCCTTCCCTACCACGGTGGGCGCGCCCCGCACGGCGCGCGCCGCTCGGGGGAGTCGTTCTTCGATATCGACCTGGTGCGGACGAACGAGGCCTTCGCGCAGGCGATCTACGAGCTGCGCGCGCTGCTGCGCTGGCTCGCCTCCGCGGGCACCGGTCCGGTCGGTGCGTTCGGCATGAGTCTCGGAGGGTACACGACCGCGCTCCTCGCCTCGGTCGAGCCCGAGCTGGCATTCGCCGCGCCCATGATCCCGCTCACCTCGCTCCCGGACATGATGTGGGCGGAGGGCACCGGCGACCCGCGCCTCGGACACGCGGTCGAGCACGGCTGGAGTCTCGCTGCCCTTCACGACTTCTTCGCGGTCCATGCACCGCTCGCCCGGGCGCCCCTCGTGCCCCCCGATCGGCGCCTCATCATCGCCGCGCTCGGCGATCGTATCTGTCCACCGGCCCACGCCGACGCCCTCTGGCGCCACTGGGGACGGCCCCGCATCCACTGGTACCCCGGCGGCCACCTGGCCCAGTTCCGGCGGCATGTCGCGCTGCGCGAGGTCCGCACGCTGCTGCGCGACACCGGCCTCCTCGCGCGCCGCGCCTGAGGCCCGCGGCGACTACCCGCTAGCGGCGCCGGCGAGCGGGCGCGTCGGGGATCGCGTCCACGATCGCGCGGAAGAGGCGGTGCCAGTTCCGCACCGTGCCGAGCGCCTTCAGATACGCGTCGAGTCCGACGAGCGCCCGGAAGAGAAAGACCTGGTGCCCCGGCGTGCGGAAGAGCCGGTGCTCGAGGGCGAGCTGCGTCACTCGTCCCGCGCGCTCGACCACGTCGTAGCGACGCGGGTCGAACGGCGCGTCGCGCTCGAGCGGCTCGCAGACGATGTGCATCATGCTCACGAGCGGCGCGGGATCGTCCTTCGGGCCGACGAACCCGAGGGCGACGCCGGCGGCCGCGATGGCGGTATCATCGTACGCGAGGAGCGCGCGCGCGAGCGCGAGATAGGCGCGGCGGATGTCCGGCTCGAAGATGCGGACGCTGCCGAAATCGAGGATGCCGAGCCGCGGGTGGTGGGTCACCAGGTAATTGCCCGGATGCGGGTCAGTGTGGAGCGCGCCGAACTCGAGCACCTGCCGCCAGTGGAGCGTGAACAGCTTCTCGGCGATCCAGTCCTTCAGCTCCTGGTCGACGCCGGGCGCGAGGACGTCCTGGATCGGGTAGCCCTCGAGGAACTCCATGGTGAGCACCCGGCGTGTGCTGAGGGCGCGGTGGACCCGCGGGATCATCACCTCGCGGTCGTCCTTCAGCAGGCGGCGGAAGCGCTCCAGGTTGGCCGCTTCGTGGAGGTAGTCGAGCTCCTCGTGCAGGCGGGCCTCGAGCTCGGCGGCCACCTCGGCCGGATCGACGTCCTGGCGCATGACGTCGCGCGCGATCGCGGCGAAGACCCTGAGCAGCGCCTTCACGTTCTTGACGTCCTGCCGCACGGTGGCCGCGACGCCGGGATACTGGACCTTCACCGCCACCACCTCGCCGCTGGCGAGCTCGGCGCGGTGCACCTGGCCGAGCGAGGCGGCGGCGAACGCCGTCTGCTCGAAGCGTCGGAAGCGGGTCTCGGGGGGTGCGCCGAGCTCCTCGGTGAGCACCCGCCGGACGCGCTCCCACGGCATCGGTGGGACCGAGGACTGCACGACCGACAGCACCTCGAGCGCCTCGACCGGGAAGAGGTCGCCGCGCATGCTGAGCATCTGGGCGAGCTTCATGAAGGCGCCGCGCAGCTCCTTCGAGCCCGCGACCACCCGCTCGGCGTTCCGGATGTGCGCTTCGAGCAGCGCCCGCTCCGTCCGCGAGGCGGACTGGAAGGGTCGCTTCACCGCCTGCCAGAGGTAGCTGCCGCCGACCGCGGTCGCCAGCCGCCCGACCGACAGCATCCGCCGGGCGCGCCCCGACGTGATCTCGGCCATCACGCGCGCTGCTGGTTCATGCGGGTCGCTGCGGCGGCGGCCCCGAAGCCGTTGTCGATGTTCACGACCACGACCCCGGCGGCGCAGGTGTTCAGCATGCCGAGGAGCGCGGCGAGCCCGTGGAGGCTCGTGCCGTACCCGATGCTCGTAGGCACGGCGATGACGGGCCGGTCGACGAGCCCGCCGACGACGCTCGGCAACGCCCCCTCCATGCCGGCGACGACGATGAGGACGGCGGCCTCCCACAAGCGCTCGCGCCGCTCGAGCAGGCGGTGGATGCCCGCCACGCCGACGTCGTAGAGGCGCTCGACCCGATTCCCCATGAGCTCCGCAGAGACCGCGGCCTCCTCCGCGACCGGCACGTCGGCCGTACCGGCCGACACGACCAGCACGGTGCCCCGGCCGGTCGGCTCGATCGGCTGCTCGCGGCGCACGGCGAGGCGGGGCGTCGGCTCGTAGACGAAGCCCGGCACGCTCTCGACCAGGCGCGCGCCCACTTCGGGCGCGAGGCGCGTGACTAGCACGTTCCCCCCGATCGCGGCCATCCGTTCGGCGATCGCGAGCACCTGCTCCGCACTCTTTCCCTCGCCGAGGATGACCTCGGGGAAGCCGTTGCGGAGCGCGCGATGGTGATCGAGCTTCGCGAAGCCGAGGTCCTCGTACGGCATGCCGCGCAGCCGTTCGAGCGCGTCGTCGATCGGGCACTCGCCGCTCCGGACGGCGGCGAGCAGCTCGGCGAGGCGGCGGCGTTCCATGCCTACGGCTCGCGTCGCGCGCCCGCTGGCGTACGCATCGGGCGGCGAACGAGCTGCCGGATCTCCTCGACGCGCAGCTCCTGAACGGCGCGCGCGCTCGCGCGCGTAACCACGATCCGCACCCGGCCCACGGGGATCGTGTCCCCGGGCTTCGGCACCCGGCCAAGCCGATCGAGCACGAGGCCGCCGAGCGTCTCGTATTCGCCCTGCGGGACGTTCCAGCCGAAACGCTCGTTCACCTCGATCACCGGAGCACGTGCGCTCACGAGCCACACGCCGGGCGCGACACGGCGATAATGCTCTTGCGGCGCATCATATTCGTCCTGGATCTCGCCCACAATCTCCTCGACCAGGTCCTCGACCGTGATCAGGCCGACGAAGCCACCGTACTCGTCCACCACCAGGGCGAGGTTGCGCCCCTCCACCTGCAGCATCGCGAGCAGTTCCGGGAGCGACTTGGTCTCGGGAACGAAGAGGGGGTCGCGCATGACGGCGGTCACCGGGCGGCCCGGATCCGCGACGCCGAGCAGATCGAGGCTCGAGGCGACGCCGATCGTGTTGAACATGCGCTCGTGAAAGACCGGCAGGCGGGAGAACCCGCGCTCCTGGACGAGAGCCACCACCTCGGCCACCGACGCGGTGTCGGGAACGGCGCAGACATCGACGTGTGGCACCATGACGTCGCCGGCCGTCTTGGCCGCGAAGCGTGCGATGCGCGCCACCAGGCCCGCTTCGGACACGTCGAGCGGACCCCGACCCGGTCGCGCCGCGAGCCAGGTACCGAGACGCTGGAGGTTGCGCAACGCCGGCGTCGCGCGACGCCGGAGGACCAGGCCGAGAGCGCGCTCGGCGAGCAGGACGGGAGCCAGCACGACGGCGAGCGCGGTGAGCAGCGACTCGAC
>JACXTT010013100.1_pt1 | contig 10957 bp, 6 predicted proteins | sample 9270951 | NCBI WGS metagenome assembly JACXTT01 (sample SAMN15532306, study PRJNA645909) | rock metagenome | isolation source: weathered quartz diorite | place: Puerto Rico | collected 2017-06-21 | reverse complement strand
AGCAGAAACAGTTCGCGGTAGGGATGCGCGGGCGGCGCGGCCACCAGACCGGCGTTGCCCTGTGCCTGCAAATCAACGCCCCACTCCTGGCACCAGTGCTCAACGGACAATGGCAGCGCCACGTTCGGGTCGTGCAGCAGGAATTCGGCAATGTCAAAGCCAATGCCGCCAGCACCGATGATGGCAACCCGCTTGCCCAGCGTGACCTTGCGCTGCAGCACGTCGACGTACGACACCACATTGGCGCGCTCCACGCCCGGTATGCGGGGTGTGCGCGGCACGATGCCGGTGGCCAGCACCACATCGTCAAAACCCTGTGCCAGCAATTGCTCGCGGTTGACGCGTTGGTTCAGCGCCAGTTTGACACCGGTGATGTCCAGACGCTTCGCAAAATAGCGCAACGTCTGTGCAAATTCTTCTTTGCCCGGTATCTGCATGGCCAGGTTGAACTGGCCGCCAATGCGGGGGTTGCTGTCAAACAGCGTGACCGCGTGGCCACACTCCGCAGCCACGGTGGCTGCCGACAGACCCGCAGGCCCTGCACCCACAACGGCCACTTTGCGGGGTTTGGCCGCCTTGCGGTAGACCAATTCAGTCTCATGCGCGGCGCGGGGGTTGACCAGGCAACTGGCACGCTTGTTGGCAAAGGTGTGGTCCAGACAGGCCTGGTTGCAGCCAATACAGGTATTGATCTCGTCCACGCGGCCAGCGGCCACCTTGTTGACCCAATCGGAGTCGGCCAGAAACGGCCGCGCCATGGACACCATGTCTACCGCGCCGCTGGCGATCAGTTGTTCGGCCTCGTCCGGCATATTGATGCGGTTGCTGGCGATGACCGGAATCTTCACCGCCTGCTTCAGGCGCGCCGCCACGCCGGCAAAGGCCGCGCGCGGCACCGAGGTCACAATGGTTGGCGTACGCGCTTCGTGCCAGCCAATGCCGGTGTTGAACAGGGTCACGCCGGCACCTTCCAACGCCTGGGCAACCTGCACCACCTCGTCCCAGCTGTTGCCGCCCTCCACCAGGTCCAGCACTGAATGGCGGTACATGAGTATGAAGTGGGGGCCGACGGCCGCACGCACCTGGCGCACGATCTCGACCGACAGGCGCATGCGGTTTTCAATGGAGCCGCCCCAGCGGTCCGTGCGCTGGTTGGTGCGCTGGCACAGAAACTGGTTCAGCAAATAGCCTTCGCTGCCCATGATTTCCACACCGTCGTAACCGGCTTTTTGGGCCAGCTTGGCGCAGCGCACATAGTCGCGAATGGTGGACTGTATGCCGCGCTCGGTCAGCGCCCGCGGTTTGAACAGGGAGATAGGCGATTTAACGCTTGAAGCCGACACCACCAAGGGCTGGTAGCCATAGCGGCCGGCGTGCAAGATTTGCATCAGTATCTTGCCGCCCTCCTCGTGCACCGCTTGCGTCACCAAGCGGTGGTTGCGCACATCAAACACCGAATTCAGCGTACCGCCAAAGGGCAGCAACCAGCCTTGGCGGTTGGGCGATATACCGCCGGTTACCATCAAGCCCACGCCCCCCTTGGCGCGCTCACGGAAGTAGGCCGCCAGCTTGGGGTAGTTGTAGAACCGGTCTTCCAGCCCCGTGTGCATGGAGCCCATCATGACGCGGTTGCGCAGGGTCGTAAAACCCAGGTCCAAGGGTTGCAGCAAGTGCGGGTGTGCGGTGGAAGCAGTGGTCATCGGTAGCGGCACGGTGGCAAAAAATGTGCTCGCCAGTGTAGGACCTGTTGTGCCTACACGCTGCCGCTTCGCTGGACTGGGCCCCCTAAACCGCCCCGGCAATTGCCCTAGGGATTGGCGAAATGCTCGCGGAACCAGAGCCTGAGCATCAGTTTCTCGTTGGACAGGCGCTCGCCGAAAGAAACGCTATCCAGATGCGTGTCGTACATCATGTCTTTGACCCGGTCTTCGCCGCTGGCGACCACCTGGTCATTGACCAGGACGGTGTAGCGCAGCGTCATTTGTGGCCAATCCACTGGCCTGCCCAGTACGCGTACCGAGCCAAACCGAAAGCTGGGCACCACACGCCCGGCCAGATCAACATCCAGCACGTCGATCTTCACGGTCTTTTCAGGCGGAAGGTACTTTTGCCCCAGCACCTGGAAATAGTCCGCCAAGGTCTTCAGATTGGCTCCCGCGTCGTGGTCCGCGTCGCGTATGTCCGTGAAGTTTTCCGGGTTCACAAACGTCACGTTGACAGTGCCAGCCTGGCAGGCTGAGCCCAGCAGCACCCATGCGGCGCATAGTGCAGTTGTATAGAGTGCTTTCATGGCATCTCCTGATGAAAATGACAGCGCCTGGAACCGATGCTCCAAGACTTGCTATTGGATAACCATACTATGGCGCGCCAATTGCCTGCGTCAAGCGGCTTTACCCAGCAATAACACAATGGCACGGGCTTCCATCGCCAGCCCCTCGCCCACTGGCCCCATTTTTTCCGCGGTCTTGGCTTTGACGTTGACCTGGTCCACATCCAGCTCCAGCAGCTGCGCAATGCGCGCGCGCATGCTGGCAATATGGGGCGCCAGCTTGGGCGCCTGGGCAATGACCGTGGTGTCCACATTGCCAATGCTGTAACCCTTGTCGCGCACCCGCCTTGCCGCCTCTGCCAGCAGCAGGCCAGAATCGGCGCCTTTGAACCGGGCATCGGTATCGGGGAAATGGCTGCCAATGTCACCCAGCGCCGCTGCGCCCAACAGCGCATCGGTGATGGCGTGCAGCAGGGCGTCTGCATCCGAGTGGCCGAGCAGCCCCTTGCTGTAGGGAATTTCCACGCCGCCCAGTATCAGCTTGCGGCCCTCCACCAAGGCGTGGATGTCCCAGCCTTCACCAACGCGTATTGTCATGTGCTCGTTACCTTCAATGTCATTCTGCCTTTGGCGCATTGTGGCGCATGTCCACGTCACCGCGTTTTTGCTTTTGCAGCTCCTGGTGCACCAGGTTTCCCAGTAAAACCTGGGTCAGGCCGCCGCCCATGCCATCGCCGCCACCGGCCACAATGTCGGGCACGATCTTGATGCCGCCCTTGGCCAGGGCCTCGGCCACTTGCACCACAGCATAGTTGCCGGCCTCCATGGAGCTGACCTTTTGCTCGATGACCTTGGCCTCGGCACTACCCACCGCCAAGATCTTGGCACCTTCGGCCTCCCCCACCGTGCGCAGCACATTGGCGTCGGCCTGGGCGTTGATGTTTTTGGACTTGGCATCGCCCTCGGCCTTCTTGACCATGGCGCTGGCTTCGTACTCGGCAATCATCACCTTGCGTTCGGCATCCACCACGCGGGCCTGGGTGTCGGCCAGTGCTGTGGCCTGCAACAGGTCCTGGCGCACGGCCTGGGCTTCGCGCTGGGTCTGGTAGGTTACGCGCTCTTGCTCGGCGATCTTGCGGTTGGTCAAGGTGTCCATGAGCTTCTCGGGCGGGTCAATGTCGCCGATCAGCGTGTCCACGCCGGCCACGTTGTATTCACCCAGCGCAGCGGCAATGGCAATACGTGCATCGGCCTGGCGCACGGAGCGGTTTTTCAGGAAGTCGATGACATCACTGCCCTGCGCGGCGTTGCGGAAGTAGTTGCCAATGGTGGGCTCCAGCACCTGGGTCACCAAAGCGCTCATGGCACCGAAACGAGCAATCACCTTGGGTGCGTCGTTGCGCGGAATGTGGATGATCTGCGACACATCCAGATTGAACTTGAAGCCGTCCGCCGAGCGCACGGTAATCGTCGACAAATTGGCATCCAGATTGTGCGCCTCGGTCTTGCCGGTGGCCCAGTTCAGCACCACGTTGGCCGTGGGAACATTGACCACCTTGTGCGTGTTCGGGTTGATGGGGTACTTGCCAGGGTCCAGCGGGTCCACCCACACGCCTTTGTCGCCTTTGGTGACCAGGTTGCCATGTTTGAAGGCCTCGCCGGTCACGTCCTGCCCTTCTCGTCCCACATAGGCAATCACCACGCCCACATTGGCAATGGGCACGGTGGTCATCTCCACCACCTCCACGGTCACAAAGCGTGGGTTCAAGAAGTAGCGGCCAGCCAGCAGCACCTGCTCTTGCAGGCCCTTGTTGCCGCCATTGGCAACAAAGCTGTCGGGGTCCTGGAACATATTGTGCCCCGCCACCTCGGCCCCGGCGATTTCGCCCGTGGCCAATGGCTTGCCCTCTTTGACGGTGACCACACCAATCTTGGTCTCCGGGATGTCGGTCACATCGGCCAGCTTGACGTCAAACAAAATGGGGTTGATGCGGTAGTTGCCAGGAGGAATGACCTTCATCTGCGGGCCACGCTCGCCACCGCCGTCAAAAAACGCGTTGGCGTCTTGAAACGAATCGCAGTTCACGCCTTTGGCAATGATGCGCCCCACAGGCAAGGCTTTGCCATCGTGCGCTTCGACCACACCGAGACGGCCTTGTGGAATTTCGGTAGCCGGATACAAGTCAACCGTGAACAACAGCGGGTTGATGCGGTAGGCGCCCGGTGGAATCACCTTCATTTGCGGGCCACGTTCGCCACCGGATTTCAAGAAAGCTCTGGCGTCCTGGTAGAAGTTGCATTCCACATCGCGGGCGATGATGCGGCCGCTGGGCAAGGGTTTGCCATCGCAGGCCTGCACCACACCAATCTTGCCCTGTGGAATCACCGTGAACTTGATCAACTCTATCGTGTACTGCCAGGGCCACAGACCCCAGTGCAGGCCGGGCGACAGCGTGTCGGCCTGAAAACCGGCTTCGCCTTCCAAGGCCACAATCTGGCCGTCGGGCAGCTTGGTGTTGCTGCCAAAAATCACAAACTTTTTGGTGACGGAGCCCAGGCTGTCATCCGAGACGATGATGACGCCAAACAGCCACAACACGCCGCGCCAAAACACGGCTACCGCGATCAAACCTATGATTACGGCAAACAAACCCAGGTTGTTGATAAGCATTTCCATACCTCTCCCTTCCGGTGATAGACGCAGTCCATGCGCTTGTGGAGGCACAGAATATCAGCAATTGTTGGTGGGCCAACTCCAATCGTGTGCGTATACCGTGTGGAGTATGTGGGATCAGTGCCGTCAACGCACGGCCAGCGCATAGCGCACGGCCGCCTTGGGCATGTTGTAAACACCAAAGTCGCAGCTGTACACCACCCAAGCCTGCGTCACATCAGCCGCGCTGGTGCTGGAGGTCCAGTAGTAGTCGGACACGATGAAGTTGTTGAAGATGGTCGGTCCGTTGATGCTGGCGTTGGCCTGGTAATTGCCATTCAAATACGCGGCCTGCGCAAAGGTTGGCGAGCGGTCCGACAGGCTCAGCATTTCATTGCGGTTGGGCAGACGCCACTGGCCAGCAACCGACCCATCGCTCAAGCCGCACTGGCCGCTCGACAATGCGTTGACAGTAGCCAACGCGTCCGACCAATTCTGGTTGATGCAGTCGGCCTTCTTCAGCCAGGTCAGCCCTGTAACGGTGTCTGCCAGCGTGCCGTCGCCCTTGTCGATAAAACGGGGCGAACTGAACGCTGCGCCCAATTGCAGACTGGCGTCGTCCCGGGGGCCAAACGACTGGCCGCCCTGCCCGTTGTAAACGCCCGTTGCCAGCAATTGCACAACGCCCGCACCGCCAGACTTGACCGCCCACAGCACGTTGGACGCGGTAACGCGGTCATTGTTGAAAGTGCCGGCCCCACCCGACACCACAATGCCGCCCTGGGCGTCAGCCGCACCATTGATCCAGCGCCCATCGGTGAACCGAATGGCCATGGCGTTAGAGACCGCGGCCATATAGATGGTGGACGTCCAGTAGGCGGTGCTCAGGTTGATGTTGGTGAACGGGTTGGCGCTGGAGACCGCGGGGTTGGCCTGCGACACATCGACCAAACTTTCCAGCTCATTCGCATTGGGCATGCGCCATTGGCCTGCGGTAGACGCATCACTAAGGCCGCAGGCGCCATTGGCCAGGTTGTTGGCTGCAGCCAAGGCGGTGGCCCAATCAGTGGGGCCAAAGCAACCCGCATTCTTCAACCAGACCAAGCCGCTCAACCGGTCGGTCACCGTGCCATTCAGGTTGTCCACAAAGCGCGCCTGCGGCCAACTGACGCCGCGTTGCGCTGCAAAGTCGTCGCCACTGGCGTAGCTCTGGGTTTGCCCGCTGCGCGGCAGGCTCACAATCTTGTCGCCCGCGCGCAAGACAGTGAAATTGACGGTGCGCACGTCGTGTGCCGGCATGGTGATGAAACGAACAACAGTACGGTACAGGCCGTTGAAATCAAATTTGGTGACGGCCCCTGCGGTGTCTGCCACCGTGGCAACAAAGCCCAGGCCAGGCTTGGCGGCGTAGACTTCGTAATCCGAGTTGACCAGCGTGGTCAAGCCACTGACCGCGTAGGCCCCATTGGCGTCCGTCGTAGTGGTGACCGTGCTGTTTTCGTTGTGGTGAAAGACGCTGATGGTGACACCTGGCACTGGCGCGCCGCTGCGGTCCGTCACCGTGCCGGCCACCGTGGCAAAGACAATCTGATTGCTACCGTTGGGGCAATTGTTGCAGCCACTGGTGTTGCCGGGGCCGGTATTGTTGCCACCACCGCCACCTCCTCCGCAGGCGTTCAGCAGGCAGGTTGTTACGGCGATCAGCATCCAGCGCAGTGCGCACACCCATGATTTCATCACATCACCTCTTGCAAAGAATTTGCATTGCCTTCGTTTGCGATCTATGTCGTAAACGTCCCTGGGCATGTTCAATGTAGGGTGCTTATTTCTTGCGAATAGGTGATGGATTGATGGGCGGCGGGTTCTGGCCGATGGAAGGAAAAAGGAGCAGCGTTGCTGGCCGTTACGCGACGTACCGGCCAGTGGATTGTTTGCCTGGTCTGCGGCACAATGCCACGTCTGCGTGAGGGAACTGCCGCCCTTTAGAGTATGGCGGTACAGTTCTACTTGCTGCTCTGGTTCGTTCGATGGCTCACGCGACGTGGGTGCAGCTCCCGGGAGTGAACTTGCAAATAGGGCACAAGGCGTTCGACATATTGCGCACATTGCCAACTTCAACATCAACTTCAACATCAACCATGAGAGCGATCCGCCCTTGACTCCGTTCGACGCACTGCCATACAGCTATACAACACCATTGATAGTTGCCCAAGGCGATGCTGCACCAGAGATTGCGCCGCCCATACCCAAGTGGATGAAGAACGACCCGCGTCTACAGTTTTTCAAAGACGTCAAAGCGGGAAAGACCGGTTACCAAGCCTCGTCTTTCAAATATCGCCCTGTCGGCGCCAACATCGCTCCTTCTTTGACCATTGACGTAGAGGTCGAGTGGGCACCGGTCATACCACAAGGGCTCGCGCTTGATCCAAAGGCTCGTGAAACGGTTGGAGCATATTTAAAGGCAACTGGTGGCAACGGCAAACTTTATGTTGGCCCCACGCTAATCAACCCCGCGAGGCGCGCGTGTTGGATACTCGAAATCGAACTTGGCAAGCAGCTTGGTAGCTGGGGGCCCGAATGCCGGATGACCAAAATACTGGTATCTCCAAAAGGACGACTAGTAGCTCGCGATCCTTCAGCTAAGCACCAGGGACCCGAGTATCAAGAAGGCGATTTTTACTATACCCCTGCGGGTAGAAACACGCGTGATACCATCCGATTTATTCTGGACAACGGCGCTGGCAATCAAGTCGAAGTTATCTACAACGTCGAGGTTGGAAACGACCGCATGCAGCGTGGCAGCGTTGACGCTCAAGCCGTCCAGCTTGCCAACAATATTCCATGAAAAAAATCATCCTTACCGCATTCGTCCTCGCGATCTCCGGTCTGGCTCTTGGCGCTGAATACGACAAGACCATTGGCGTGCAGCTTCCAGACGAGATTGGAAACTTACGCTTCAAAGACAAGAAGGAATTTCCTCAGAAAGCTTTGGGCGTGAACTATGCGTATGAGAGCGTCCGTGACTATGTGCGAGGGTCGATTTTCATCTATACAGACGGGCTTGGTTCCATCCCGGAAGGGGTCAATTCAGCGGTAGTTCAAAAGCACTTCGATCAAGTGATCAATGAGGTCAAGTCGCTGGAGACGCTCGGTCGTGTTAAGTCCGTCGCCCTTTCGTCGGATCCCAACCAGGCAACAAGATACCCAGGCTGTGGGCCACAATTCCTTTGGCGCAGCTATGTCATGGATCTTGACGGAAAAACCCGGTTGAAGGCATATACCTACTTGACCGCTGTCCAAAACAACTTCGTCAAGCTCCGCATCACCTTCAAAGATGAGACACCACAAGATCAACGTGATGCAGATCTTTTTGTTGCCGACGTCAGAAAGTTGCTCGGGCACTGCAAATAGAAACAATATCCCATCTTCTAGCGGCGGCTAGACGTTCATATTGCGGACCTACTGCGCATCACTCTCCTGCCACCGCCCCGCAATATTCTTCAACAACTGGTTCACCGCCTCCAGTTCCCGGTTGCGCACCGACAGTAGACTCAGCTCACTGCTCAGCGCTGCCGTCTGCGCCACCACCACATTCAAGTAGCTGACAGTACCTTCACGGTACTGCGCCGTGGTGATGTCCAGCGTGGTGTTGGCCAGGGCCAAGGCCTCGCGTTGCAGTTGGGCTGACAGGCGCAACTGCTCGGCCAGTGCCAGGTTGTCTTCCACCTCTTGCAAAGCAGTCAGCACGGTTTGCCGGTAGGTGGATGTAGCCTGGTCGGCGCTGGCGCGGGCCGTTGCACTGGCGGCCTTTCGGGCGCCGCCATCGAAAATACCCTGGGCCAGCGTGGGCCCTATGGACCACAGCAGGTTGGGCGCGCTGACCAGATCACCCAAGCCGGTGCTGCGGTAGCCGGCGCTGGCGGCCAGCGTCAGCGATGGGAAATAAGCCGCGTCTGCAACGCCAATCTGCGCATAAGCCGCGGCTACGCGGCGCTCAGCCGCCGCAATGTCGGGGCGGCGCTGCAAGAGCTTGCTGGGCAGCAAAGCCGGCACACTGGGCGTAACCGGCAGCGACGAGGTGCGGGCTACGGTAAACGTCGACGGCGCCTGCCCCAGCAAGACCGCAATGGCGTGCTCCAACTGGGCGCGCTGGGCCACGGCATCGGCCAACTGGGCCTGGGCGGTCTTGAGCTGGGTCTGCGCCTGCAACACGTCGGTGCGCCCCGCCACACCTGCGTCGTAGCGCGCCTGGGTCAGCTGCAATGATTTGTCGTACGCCGCCAGATTGCGCTCATACAGCGCTTGCTGCGCTTCAAAGGTGCGCATGGAGAAGTAGGTCTGCGCCAGCAGTGCCTGGGCCGACAAACGGGCCGATGCCAGGTCGTCCACACTGGCCTGCAAGCGGGCCTCGCTGGCATTGACGGCCTGCGCCAATCGGCCCCACACATCAACTTCCCAACTGGCGTTGGCCGTCAGGCCAACACTGTTGCTGGGGCCCGTGCGGGTGGTGTCGCCATTGACGATGGGGCCTGGGCTGTCACTGCGTGTTCCCGCCAATGCCACGCCGACTATGGGCCAGCGCGCAGCACTGCTGGCATCCAGGCTGGCGCGGGCTTGGGCAACCTGGGCCACTGCGGCCTTCAGGTTCTCATTGCCAATGGCCAGCTTGCCCTCCAGATCGTCCAACACGGGGTCATGGAACAAGGTCCACCACTGGTCTGGCACCGCTGCGGCCGGTGGGGCCGCATGCTGCCAATAGGAGTTTTCCTTGAATTGAGTGGGTGCTGGTGCTGCAGCCGGTGGTGCGACAGCGGTAACGGCACAGCCGCCCAGCGCCAGCACGCCGGTCGCCACGCAGGCCTGCATCAGGGTAGAGAAACGAAATAGCGAAAAATCTGGCATATCAAACTCAGGCAGGGAAAGATTGGACACCGGCGAGGGCCTCCGTCGCAGCTGTTGCAGCGGCTACAACAGCACGCTTGCGACGGCTCAAGCGGTCCATACAAACAAAGACCACGGGCGTGGTGTACAGCGTCAGCAACTGGCTCAGCACCAGACCACCGACAATGGCAATACCCAGGGGCTGGCGCAACTCGGCGCCGTCGCCCGTGCCCAATGCCAGTGGAATGGCGCCAAAAATGGCGGCCATGGTGGTCATCAAAATAGGGCGCACGCGCAACTGGCAGGCCTTGTAGATGGCAGCACCGGCGCCCAGCCGACGGCCTTGGGCATACGCCGCACTTTGCCGCGCAATGGCAAAGTCAATCATCATGATGGCGTTCTTTTTCACAATGCCAATCAGCAGCACGACCCCAATGAAGGCGATGATGGTGAACTGGGTCTGGAACATCATCAGCGCCAGCAGCGCGCCCACACCTGCAGACGGCAGAGTGGACAAAATGGTTACCGGGTGAATCAGGCTTTCATACAGCATGCCCAGCACCAAATAGATAGCGATGATGGCCGCCAAGATCAACAACGGTTGGCTACCCAGCGAAGACTGGAACGCACTGGCCGTGCCCTGAAACCGGCCACGCACCGATACAGGCACGCCCAGCTTCAAAATCGCATCGTCCACTGCCGCCGTGGCCTGTGACAAGGACACCCCTTCCGGCAAATTGAAGCTGATGGTGGACGCCGGCCCGCCACTTTGGTGGTTGACCGCCAAAGGCGTGGTCGTGGGCTCAATGCGCGCAAAGGACGATAGCGGCACCTGACCACCGGTCTTGGAGGTGAAGAACAGGTTCTTCAATGCGTCCGGGCTCTGCAGGTACTCTGGCGCCAGCTCCATGACCACGCGGTACTGGTTCAGCGGGTTGTAGATCACACCGACCTGGCGCTGGCCAAAGGCATTGTTCAGCGTATTGTCTATGCTGCTCATGCTCAGGCCCAGGCGCGCTGCCGCATCGCGGTCTATGACCAGGGAGGTCTGCACGCCCTTGTCTTGCTGGTCGCTGTTGACGTCGGCCAGCTCGGGTATTTGCGACAAGGCCTGGCGTATGCGTGGCTCCCAGGTGCGCAAATCGCTCAACTCG
>JACXTT010013099.1_pt1 | contig 10957 bp, 8 predicted proteins | sample 9270951 | NCBI WGS metagenome assembly JACXTT01 (sample SAMN15532306, study PRJNA645909) | rock metagenome | isolation source: weathered quartz diorite | place: Puerto Rico | collected 2017-06-21 | reverse complement strand
TGCCGGTAATTCTCCAATGCGGCGCGGAGTGCGGTGGCACCACCGGGGCTGCCGTTATTCCATTGGACCTGACCACCAACACCTTGGGGATAGCCATTGCTGTTCCTGCCGCAACTGTTGCCGTGGGAATGGGCAATACCCTCTATGTCGCCGGCACCAGCCCGGTGACGACTTGTTCCTCGACAACCGCAGCCACTTCATGTGGGATCCTGACCGCCGTCGATCTTACCGGCCTGAAAGCCCCGGTATCCGCCGAGATACCGGATGGATACCACGACAAAATGGAAATCACCACCGACGGACAGGTCGCGGTCGGATCGCACGGGTGTACGGAAATTAACACTTCCACGGAAACCCGCGGCTGTCTGGCGCTGTTCAATCCTGCAACCAGTAAAGCTGCGGTGCTGCCTTTGAACGGAGATGTCACTGGCATCGCTCCCGTCCCCGGCCGCAATGTCCTCTATGCCGTCCAGGGTGGAACGTTCGTGGTCTACGATACGACCACTGCCAATTTCCTGCCGAACCATCAGAGCGCAATTGTGGGGGAACTGGTGGACGTAAAGGTCATTGACAACGCACCCTAACTGGGAACTGGCAACCGAGAACTGACAACTGATGTTCCAGGCTAACGAGCCGATAGAGGCAGAAGAATCAATCGGTGGGTCCGGCCATTTTCTACCGCTCGCGCCGAGTAGGGGAGCGAGAAGGTAAAACCCTCATACCAGGCGTTCCACTGGTCCATGTAATACGGGCTGGTAAAGTTTCCTGATTGGCCCGACACTATGTTCAAAGTCGACGCATCCAGGTTTGCCAGGTCCACCGTCATCCGCTCCGAGGGTCCATGCGTCCGCGTGACCGCCTTCACCGCATAACCGCTTCCGGCTTGCGGCTTGATGCCCGGACCAGTCCAGTGTTTTAGCAGGGGTATATGCCCGAGCACAGGATTTTGAATCTCCACCATATTGGCCTGGCCCCATTTCCACGATGTTAAATCTCGCGGCGCTTCAGATGAGTTGACGGCGGCTTCGACCGCGGCGACCAGCAGCCCATCATAATTAGCGAATTTCTCCGGCAGCCAGCGCTTGGGATGATTACGCAAAATATTGTCCAGCCAAACCGACTGCATGCCCCAACGGTAACTGATTCCGGATGCGCCCAGTTTATCTTCCAGCAGCAAGCGGCTTAACGCGGTGCGGGCCTTGAACGCCAGCGTGGGCGCTGCTGAATCCGCCGTCATGCGGCCGTCCCACCCTCGCATAATTTTCGCTGCCTGCTTTGCCTGTGAGGATGGCATGGGGGTGTGATCGACGGCGGATACGAAGCATTCCGCGGCAAATTGATCGAACGAAGAATAAATGTCGCTTTGCAGGGCCAGCATGTCTGCCGCGGAAAACTTCTTGCCGGATTCCAGCACCTGGTAAATCCTCTCCGTGCGCCATGGGGCTTCCCACCCCGTGCTGACGGAGTACGGATACTTGTCCGGGGTGATGCGGCTGTTGGCGGTGGCAATAATGCCCGACGGCGGATTATAGACACTCGGCAGTTTGTCGAATGGAATATATCCTGTCCACTCATGGGCGTTATTACTGCCATCCTCCGGCAAACTGCCATCGCTGGCGGCGCGGATGGGAATTTTACCGGTGGTGTGATAGCCGATATTGCCATCGACGTCGGCATAGACCACATTTTGCCCGGGAGCGTCCAACTGCGAAAACGCAGTCTGGAACTGCCCCCAATTTTGGGCCGAATTGACCAGAAAAAAAGGATTGCGCGCCCCTTCATACAACGTCCAGCGCAGCGCCACTTGCCGGGTTTCACCCGGAAGCAGGGAGGTGAGAATGGGCCCGTGGCGCGTGACAACCACATCCACGAATTCATCGGGCCTGTCCTTGACATGGATGGTCTCACGGCGGTGGATTGCATCTTTCCATCCGTCCGGAGTCAGGAATTGTCCCTGAGCGTTGATGCTTTCGAGGTAAACGTCTTCCACAGTCGCGCCAACATTGGTAAATCCCCAGGCGATGCGCTGGTTATGTCCCACAATCACGTAAGGCATGCCGGGAAGCGTCACGCCGGCAACATCCAGTGGACCGCTTTTCAAGTGGGCTTCATACCATAAGTTCGGCATCTGGTGTTCCAGATGCATGTCATTCGACAAAAGCGGCTTGCCGGAGACCGTGTGCGCTCCGGAGACTACCCAGTTGTTGGAGCCGGCCAGCAAGCTGGGTTCAAGGTCCTCTTCCGCGGCTGGCGGTCGGACGTTACGCACCACAGCATTTGTGGGGCTGGAATCCTCATCCTCCTCCTCGTTGCCTGGTTTGACCGTGACCCCATGCGAAACCGTCGGGGGATGATCGTGAACGGAAGAGTTCACATATAGATCAGCCGTCAACTCCGGCCCCAGCTTAGCCAGAATTTTTTCCCGCGTCAGGGTGTTGCGATAACTATAGTGCGTGAGATCTTGGACCATTTGTCCGGCAATGAGCGCGGAGTCCTGGGTTGTCCAGGGATGGGGCCGGAAGTGAAGCAGGCGAAACTCAAGCGGCAGGTGATCGCGATGAGACACGATGAACGCGTTCACTCCACGGGCGTAGGCTTCGAAGTGCAGCCGGCTTTCCGCTGAGGCTACGTCCATAGTCTTGCGGGCCGCCACGCGCATTCCCAGGATTCTTTGCTCGCGGTCATGCTCGAGAAAATCGGGACCCAGAATTTCCGCTAGTTCTCCCGCCGCATAACGCCGCATCCCTTCCATTTGCCAGAGGCGGTCCTGGGCGGTCACGTAACCTTGGGTAAAATAGAGGTCCTCAAGGTTGGCGGCTTCGATGGTGGGAACGCCGTGCGCGTCCCGTGTCACCCTGACCGGCGCGGACAAGCCCGACACCCGGAGTTCTCCATCCAACTGTGGTAGAGCCGACCGGGCGATCCAGTATCCCCAGGCGAGGATTCCCAACACCAGCAAAAGAATAACTAAAATCAGCGCGACGATGACCCGGGCACGATGACAAGGACGCGGGCCTGAAACCGGTACAGTCGTAGTAGCCATTGCGACGCTGTTCATTCTAGGCGGTAGATGGATAACAAACAAATGCGCGAAGAATACATCTGAAATCTTCTTCGCTATAGGAAAATAGATCATGCCCTCTGTGCGTATGGACAAGTGGCTCTGGGCCGCCCGATTTTTTAAGACGCGGTCGCTGGCCGCGAAAGCCTGCGATCTGGGAAGGATCCAATCCAACCACCAGCCTGCCAAGGCTTCACGCGACGTCCGCATTGGAGACAGGCTGCAAGTGACCAACGAGGGTGGCGTCTTTCAGGTGGAAGTTCTGCTGCTAAGCGAAGCACGCGGCCCAGCCGCGGTTGCGCAAACCCTCTATCGCGAGACCGAAGCCAGCCGCGAACAGCGCATGAAACAGGCCGCTGAGCGCAAGGCGATGCGCGAGTTCGAACAACTACCCCAGGGGCGCCCAGATAAACGGGACCGCCGCCGAATCATTCAGTTTCGGGGGAGAGGGTGATGGGGACCCAGCGGAGTAACCCCGATTCGCCGGGTCTGGTCAGAACTAAGCAGAGGCGCGGCCAAAACCATCCACCGCTTAGTCGGCCCAGGCAAGATAGCCGGGAACAATAAGCCCAACCAGGGGAACGATAAGCAGGATTCCCCACCAATTGGGTTTGTGGCGGGCTTCGGCGATCCCCATCCAGACGATGATCGCGATCACAATGCTCACGACGGGAATCAGAAAGAGTGCGATCCACCAGATGGGCTTCTTCGCAATGTTGAGCATCAACACAAGATTGGCAATCGGAATCCACGCTAGCCATGGGTTTTCCGTCCCCGTCTTGGTGGCGATGGTCGAAAGCGCCAGCGCCATGTAGATATAGATCGCCGCGAAGAAGACCAGAAAGAACATAAGCATGCCGCCGGCAAATATCGCAGGCATGGTCCCATCCGAGTCCTGCGCCAGGGCCACGCTGGCGGACAACAAGACGACAAAGAAAGCAATACCCAAACCAAGAAGCGATAACCGTCCGAAGCGTAATGTCATTCGAATCCTCTCCTTAGGGACTGAGAATTGTACGTCGTCGCGCGGGCCACACCCGCGAGTTCGCGGCAGTATAACCCGCCAGCAAGCAACCCGCTTCAAATTTATTATTCGGGACTAGGATCAAGAATTTAGCGCGGAATCTCGAGGAACAGCCGATACACTTTGTTTTGGCTGCTTCTCATTGTTGAACGATAATGCGGTGGCGAACTACAATGGCGAGCAAAAATCGCCAGAAAATGTTCGCCACCCTGTGAACGGTTGTACAGCTTTGAGCCAGAGGCCCGGCGGATCTTATGGTTGAGATTCCCTCAGTTCAGAATTTGAGTTTACGAGCCCTCGTCCCGCGTCTGAAAGCACGTGCTGCGTACGCTCAACGGGAAGAGTCGGTGCGCATGAGAAATCGACACCAACCCAATTGCTGTTAGAAAACGGGCTCCTCATTGCCACCCATAAGTCAATATGAAATTTGTGCGTCTGGGCATTAAAGTTCGCCGTCCATCCAGCGACACCATCTTTCGTAGCTTCATGCCACACGGGTGTACACCCAGCAGGAACGTCGTAGTCATATGTCTTGTGATATTGTCCGCCACCAAAACTCACATGAACGTTTAGCGTACCGTTGTCAAGATTAATCGAAACGGGCGCTGGGACCGCAGGATCATCAGTTGAGAAGTAAGTGGCTGTATAATCGTGAACGATAAGAAGAGATATCTTATCGTTTATATCTTGTCCATCGGCCAGGTTGCGTAGATCGGGATAAAAGCCGGGCGTAAAGTAATAGTGATCGCCACTTCCGTCGAAGTGATCCCCGACATTATCGAAAGCATCCACGCTCATGCCAAAGGGCACTTTTACTGAGCTAATCGCATCATTCCCCACCACCTGATCCAAAACGCCAGGATTGCCTCTATAAACGCCTGGGCTAAAAGCCTGACTTGGGCCAGCATAGTTAATATCTCTGTACACCGTGACCTTACGATCTTGACCGTTGGCAGATGAAAGCCCGATCAATACCCACGCAACAAGAACCATGATTCTTACTCGCATATCCGATACCTCCGCAGATTGAATTGTTTTTTTGCCTCAGACGCGATTTCTTTTTGCCCGAATTGACCGTCACAGTCAATTTTCTGGAAATTAAATTGTTATGAATCGTAAATGAACTGGCAGAAGTTGCGCGGGATCAATGGCTTATAATCAAATCACTAGCGCTTGCAAAAGCCCTTTTTCTCGGGGACAATTTGTCCTCACCCCAGGTTCTGCCTTTGCGTATGAGAGACCGGGTTTATAAGTTTGCTGAATTTGAATTGCTCTCCAGCGAGGGCGAATTGCGTACCAAGGGCTCTTGCGTCCGCTTGCAGGAAAAACCTCTACTTTTGTTAAGCGTATTGCTCGACCACTCACAGCGTGTGGTTTCGCGCGACCAACTGCGCGAACGCATGTGGGACAACGCGACCTTCGTGGATTATGAACAAGGCATTAATGTCGCCATTAAGAAGGTGAGAGACGCGCTGGGCGACTCGGCGGAAAATCCCAAATTCATCGAGACCATCGCTAAAAAGGGCTACAGGTTTCTTGTCCCGGTGGAGGTGAGCTCGCTCGCTGCTCCGCCCGTTTCCGCGCCCCAGCCGGCTGCCACTGGTCCAGAAATCCCACACGCTGTTCCTGCTCTGCGGCATTCCGTTCGCCGCCGTTGGATCTTCGCGGCGCTTGCTACTGTCGTTTTGTCGGCCCTTGGAATTTGGTTTTTTGAGGTTCAGGTCAAGCCTCGCCACGCTGCCCAGATTCATTCGCTCGCGGTTTTGCCTCTGCAAAATTTGTCCCCCGATTCGGGTCAGGAATATTTCGCCGACGGCATCACGGAGGAACTGATTACCGACCTCGCCCAATCGCTTCCCCTGCGAGTCATCTCCCGGACCTCGGTAATGCGATATAAGCAAACCAGCGAACCCATTACTCAGATTGCGCGCGAACTTGGCGTGGAAGCTATCGTGGAAGGATCGGTGGCGCGCTCCGGAAATCGGGTGACAGTCACGGTGCAACTGATTGATGCGGACGCAGACCGGCACCTGTGGGCGCAGAAATATGATCGCAACTTAGGAGACCTGCTGGGGTTGGAAGCGGAACTGTCGCAAGAGATCGCCAGCCAGGTGGGCGGCACTTTAAGTTCACAACGCGACATCAAGGTGGCCAGCGCCCGTCCCGTGGACCCGAGGGTCCTGGATCTCAGCCTCATGGGGCGCTACCACTGGAACAAGCGGACCGCGGCCGACCTGGACAAGTCGGCGGAGTACTATCGGCAGGCCATTGCCCGCGACCCTAACTACGCCCCTGCCTATGCCGGCTTGGCGGGCGCCTATGCGCTGATGCCACATTACAACAGCGTGGAACAACAAGACAGCTTCTCCAAGGCCGCTGCGGCCGCTCACCACGCCATCGAGTTGGATGACACCTTCGCCGAAGCGCATGCCACGCTGGGCTTGATTGCGTTGAGCAATGGGGTGTCGACTTTGACCCAGGCAGGGACTGAACTCCGCCGCGCGCTCGATCTGAATCCCAACTATGCCACCGCTCATCATTGGTTCGCGTTCTACTTGTTTTTTCAGGACCAGCAGAATGAAGCGCTCGCTGAAATGGAGCGAGCGCGGCAGCTTGATCCGCTCTCGGCCATTATCAACGCCGACGAAGGCAGTTTCCTTTATGCTGCCCGCCGCTACGAGGACGCGAAAGCCAGGCTCCGCCAAGCCATCGAGCTGGCGCCGGATCTGGGCCAGCCGCATGAGACCTTGGCGCTGCTTGAGATGGAAACCGGACACCCATTCGATGCGCTCAAGCAAGCGCACGCCGGCTTGGCGCTGGACCCAAACAATCCGCGCACCATGGGCGAGGCGGGATATGTGTTGGCCGCTAACGGGCAACCGGACGAAGCCAGGAAGCTGCTAGCCACCTTGCAGGGCATGGTCCACCAGGGCTCGGCCTACCCCATTTTTGCTGCGTTCATACACATGGGTTTGGGGCAACGAACTGAGGCGTTGGGTATATTGGCGGCGTTGGCGGACCCAAAGACTGGCGCTGGATTTGACGGCATCGCCGAGTGGCACATCTTTGATGTACTCAACGCCGATCCGCGCTACCAGAGGCTCGTGACCCAAGCCAGGAAAATGAAAATAGCCCGGTCGTTGACCACGGAACCGGCTCAATAGGCGAAAGGCGGCTTCCTCCTAATATGTGGCCGCACACGCTAGCAATCCTGCAAAGGATTGGTCCAGTTCCACAAAGAATGGATGGTAGGCGTCAGATTAAACTTAAACAAATCTCAAGGGTAAAAGTTGTTAGTTTCGAACTTCCAGCTCCGCGCATGAATGTTCAATGAATCTTGGTTGGCGAACAGGGAGTGAACAGCGTTGGATTGCCTATAATGACGTGGCTTTGTAACCAGTTGTCGAGGATTCCTTTCAGGAGACGAGAAGCCCGATGGACACGGCCGTTCCTGCGCAACTGGCTTTAGTTCAGTGCAATGAACCCGCCCCCCATCCGGCGCCCGCATGCTCCAAATGGTCGCCTACGCCTTTTTTTCTGTTCCTCACAGCCCTCGCTGTGCGCGTAGTTTTTCTCGTTATCGCACCCAATAATTCTACCGATGCCTGGGCTCGTTACCTCGCGGCCCTGCGCTGGTTACAACATCCCGCTGATCTCCCGCCAGCCAGCGTCTCCGATGCCTGGCTGCCTATGCACTTCTGGTTGCTCGGCAGCGTGTTGTGGATCACAAAATCGGAGATGGGCGCCCGGGTCTTCTCGGTGCTGTTAAGTTCGCTGACTGTAGTTCTTCTTGCCGGCATCGTGGCCCGGACCTTGGATCGCCGGCTGGCGCCGTGGACCGCTCTGTTCATGGCCTTCTTCGGTTTCCATATCGCGTTCAGTGTAACCACCGGCTCCGAGGCGCTGACCATCTTCCTCGTCGTTCTGGGCGTCTACGCTTGGTTGGGTTATGCCTCGGAAAGAACCTGGACATGGTTTGCGCTTTCTGTTTCCGCGTTTATCGCGGCTACGTTGTGCCGCTTCGAACCCTGGCTGTGTGCGCCCGTACTTGCCTTCATGTTGCTCGATTTTTCTGACGGATGCACTTCTGCCTGGTTGAACCGTTGCGCCTGGCGGCAGGCCTTTGGTTTCGGGCTGTGCGCATCCGCAGGCGCGATCGGCTGGCTGATCTTCAGCCAACTAAAATGGGGAGATGCCCTTCGTCTGCCCCACCGGACCATGTGGCTGAACCTTCATTTTCAGACTGCGCATCACTCGGTTTTGTTTCGTTTGCTGACGGTCCCGGCGTCGCTCATGCTGTCGCTTAGCCCAGTCGTGGTGGCGCTGGCCGCCTTGGGCATGGTTTGTGTTGTCCGCGGGGGATCGCAAGCGGCACGCTGTTTGGCGCTTCTAGCGCTGGTTCTTTTCGCCTTCAACTATTACAACTCGGTAAAGTATGAAGTTACCCAAGCTCGTTACACGGTGCTGTATAGCTGGCTTTTCCTGCCTTTCGTTTTTGAAGGATTGCGTTGGATGTCGTCGCGGTGGTCGTGGGCGGCGGGCCGTCGCAGTTTCGCCGGCACCCTGCTGTTTTTTCTGCTGTGGCAGGGAGGCATTATCGCTGGCGCCCGATACGCTCCCCCGCCCTTCGCCGACCGCCTGGGCGCGCTGGCCCCCACTCTTCCCCTACACCGGGAAATGCAGCAACTCACCTCCTGGTTGAAGGCAAATCCACCGCAACAAGATGCCCTTATCCTTGACGATTACAACTGGGAGTCCTCCGACATCTGGCGCTTCGCGCCTCTCCCGGCTTCAGCGACCTTCTCGATCCGGCAGGCGGACTATGACGATCCAGCGGAGTTGAAGCAGCGGCTGGAAGGTTTTGTGAAACGCCGGCGCCCTGCTTTGCTGGTTTGCTCGCCCGCTGGTCCGATTGGAAGCATGTGGCAGGTGGACCGCCAGAATGTTCTGCATGTCCAGGATTTAAGCCTCCATTTCAGTCAGCTCTGGCAAGGCGAGCATTGGCGGATTTACCGCGTCACTTATGATTAGGGAAATCCCAGTCAGACGGATGGCGTGCCCCCAAAATTCGGAGCGCTCCTGCGGCAAGCGGCCAAGTGAATGGTTGATTGCCGCGAATGCGAGCGGCCCCGTTCCCATAAGCGTATATTTTGTCCGCGGAGGACTTCATGTTTAATTTCGCAACGACGCGAGGGCTTGGAATCAAATGCGCAGCATTAGTGATCGGGCTTGCCACTCTAGCTCCGATTCTACGGGCCGAGGGCATCCCGGTTGGAAACTGGGTGCGGCGCCCCACCAAGGACGGCGGCAACGCCACCATGCTCGTAGAATCTGCGGGCACTGGCCAAAAATTTACTTTCAAGGTTGCCATCGCCAACGGTGGGACCGCCACCATGGTTGTCACCACCCAGTATGATGGCAAGGATGCCCCAGTCTACGTGGATGGCAAACCGTCGGGTGAGACGATGGCCATCAGTAAGGTGGATGACCACCACACGACCAACGTCCTAAAGATGAACGGAAATCCGTTCGTCACCCAGAAATCGGAACTCTCTGCCGACGGCAAGGTAATCAAAACCGAGAGCATTTCCATGGTTGCAGGAGCGCCGAATAGCGTCGAGTATTGGGACAAGAAGTAGGGCGTTTCAAGTACCATTTGGGCCGATATTGTTCTTGCCCATCTTCACAACCCTGTCATCTCGACCGGAGCAGAACGATCCACAAGGATCATTCTGCGGAGTGGAGAGACCTACGTTCAACTCTCCCCCACGGTTACAAGTTATACTGCCACCGCAAATGCAAATCATGTCTAGGACGAAAATGCACAGAGCTCTACTGCTAATGGTTTCAGGATTGTTGTGCTGTATCTCGCTTCAAGCCCAATCCGCTCCGGATTATCCGCGCACGCCTTGGGGAGGCTATCCCTATCCCGCCTCATACGACGCCGAGATCGCTGATCCCGACGTCCACCGCGTCCTGTACGAGAACGAAAACATCATGTTCCTCGAGGTAGCGAACCCACCGGAACTCGATGTTCACATGCACGGTCATCCGTATCCGAGTGTGTTCGCGCGCGACACCGGAAGCGGTGCGGGCGTGGCCGGAATTCCTGTTGCCGAATCTCACCTCGATCCCAACAGCCCATTCGCCGGCAAAGGATGGGGACAGAGCGGTCCGCCTGCTGGTTTGGAGTTTCCTCGCTGCACCACAGCGCCACCAGAAGCGCCGCATAAGCCAATCAATCACGGAACCGTGCCGGTGCATTTTTATCGCATCGAGTTCCGCCGTTTAGATGGCGACGATTTTCGGACCCATTGGAAGGAGTGGTATCCGTGGATGCTGGAGACCAATAGATATGTAAAAAACTTGCGGTCCGGATATGATTCTGTGCTCGCCGCACCCAACAACTTCCGGCTACTTTATGAAGATGCGCACGTCCGGCTTGTCGAGGTTGCTGTTCGTCCCGGCGAAACCACTCCCGCGCACAGCAATCCTTATCCGGCAGTATTGGCGTTTAATACGGTCATCGATGAAAAGAATATTGTCTATGAGCAACGCCCAGCTAAGTCCCATGACCATGCGCCAGGGCACGCGCCGGCTCCGAGCGTTTTCGATATGAAAGTCCCAACCTGCACCACTGTCGCCTCGCAGGAAGTGCCGCATACTCTCCGCAACAACAGCGCCGTTCCGCTGCACTACTACAGGATCGAATTCAAACGGATCGATGGCGATGATTTTGCGGCGCACTGGCGCGAGTGGTATCCATGGATGAAGTACATGAAAAACATGCGCTGATACAACCCTGTCATCTCGACCGAAACAGAACGATCCGTAGGATCATTCTGCGGAGTGGAGGCTTGTCCTGAGCGGAG